>Ga0134122_10001190_pt1 | contig 18631 bp, 19 predicted proteins | sample KB302_FD_96461 | JGI IMG/M metagenome (GOLD analysis project Ga0134122, IMG submission 96461) | Terrestrial soil microbial communities without Nitrogen fertilizer from Kellogg Biological Station, Michigan, USA - KB3-0-2 | ecosystem: Environmental > Terrestrial > Soil > Unclassified ... | reverse complement strand
CATCTCGTCCATGGTGACTTCGAGCGGATTGGGCTGACCCCACAGATTGATCCCGACCGTGTCGCCCACCGAGATGATATCCACGCCGACGCGGTCGACGATCTGCGCAATCTGATAGTCCCAGGCAACCACGCCGACGATCTTCTTGCCGTCGCGCTTCATCTGCTGCAGCGCCGGTATGGTGACTGAATCCATGTCTCTCCTCGCGGACGAAAGGTGTTGCGCGCATCTAGCACGCCGTCCGCGTTTGCCGTCAATGAGGAGACGCTGTGCTACACCCCGGCCCGGTCCGCGATTGGGCTATCGGGCCGACGCCCTGTTCAGGGCCGCCGCGGCGCGTATGAGCGTCTTGAAGGCTTCCCTATCTATTTCCTCACCCTCGTGGATATCGATAGCGCGCCTGACATTGCCTTCGAGGCTGGAGTTGAACAGTCGCGAAGGGTCTTTGAGCGAAGCGCCCTTGGCGAAAGTCAGCTTCACGACGCTCTTGTACGTCTCGCCGGTGCAGATCAGTCCATCGTGGGACCAAACCGGAACGCCTCTCCACTTCCATTCCTCGACGACCTCAGGGTCAGCCTGTTTGATGAGCGCGCGGACATGGGCGAGCATCTTGCCCCGCCAGTCGCCCAGTTCCTTGATCCGCGCGTCTATCAGCCGGGAAGGGGATTCGCCCTTGGTCGACGCGCTCTTTTTCGTCGCGCTCTTTTTCATAGTGTTTGCACCCCGTCACCAATCATCCGCGCCAGCCCGCTCAAGCGTCCTTCGCGACCGCCCAGGCTTCGATCTGGATCAGATTGGCGCCTCGGAGTGGCATCACCAGTGAATCGCGCGTGGGCCGGTGGGCAGGGTCGGGGAAGTGCTCGTTCCACGGCTTGTTCACAGCGGTGCGATAGGAATCGCTGACGAGATAAACCGTCAGCTTGACGACGTCGCCGAGGTCCATTCCGCCCGCGGCGAGCACGCGCTTCAAATTCTTGAAACACAGCACCGCCTGCGCCTCCGGATCGGACGGCATCTGCCCCGTGTCCGGGTCCTTACCCATGATGCGTGAGGTGACAAGGATCGGTCCGACCCGGCACGCGGTCGGAATAGGCGCGCCATGATGGGAAAGGCCCTCGACCTCGATGCTTTGTTGTCTCATCAAATCCTCGCTTCCTTATGACCAGCGCGCAAAGCCGAGCCCGATCCCGGTCAGCGCGGGCGTGCGGTAGGCAGGAATATAGCTCAGCCATTTCAAATCGAGGTCGGCAGCCGCAGCCGCGGTGACGATCCAGGAGCGGATCTCCGAACTGCCGGCTTGCAGGCGCTTCGGCTCGAGTCCGGCAAGATAGTTCAGGTCCTTCGTCTTCAGCGCATCGATGACGCCGCGGTCCAGCTCCTCGTCGACGACGAAGTGGCTAAGCCCGCCCGAAGCAATGATGCCGACGCGCAGATCTTCGGGATACGCCTCGATCAGCGTTTTCAACTCGCGGCCGAGCGCTACACAGCGCTTCGGCGTGATCGGGTTCGGCGGGTAATAGGTGTTCAGCAGCAGCGGCACCACGGAAAGGCTACGTCCGCCGAGATAGGTGCGATGGATGTAGGAATAGGCGTGACCTTCATATTGCTCGCCTACCAGGCCGCCGACCGCGCAGACGTCGAACCCGCGGCCGATCAAACCGGTGATGAAATGCAGCGCCAGCCCCGCTTGCACCGGATAATGCGCGTCTGTCTCGGGTTCCAGTCGCTGCATCTGTGCCACGCGATACCAATTGTCGCGCGGCACATCGCGGCGCGCCGCGTTGCGGATCGTGGCGCCGTAGTAGATCGCCAGCGACGGCATCATCGTGTCCAAGAACAGTTCGTGCTGGTCGTCACCCGCGATGATGAGAACATCGAGGGCGGTGGCATCGATTTGCCGTTTCAATTCCGCAATCGAGTCGAATGTGCGCTGATATGCCGAAACCATCGCGTCTTCGGTCACGATTTCCGCCGCGTCTTTCGGCGCTTGCGCCAGCAGCTCGGCATAGCTGCGCTCGACTCCCTCGCGGTCATAAAGCGGCATGCGCTGATCGGATTCGCGGAAGCGCGAAATCCAATCCTCGCGCGTCGCCGCCAGCATGATGCTGTGGGACGAACCGAAAGCCGCAACCAGCCGCGCCATCTTTGCTCCGTCGTCCCCGGATGTTTCGCGGAGTTTACCCTCGGGCCGCGCCTTGCGACCCGGGGGCGCGAAGGCGCTCTGTCTTGGCGCTGGGCGCGCACTGACGGTTGATCTCCGCCGCGTCTCTCAGGCCCTCGATCGACCAGCAGAGCTTGAGCAGCCGCTCGGCATATTCTTCGCCGAGAACGTCATCCACCAGCACGTGGAACTTCGCGTTGAGATCCTTGTCGCTCATCGGCCGCTCGAGGCTGCCGATCGCGTGAGCGACATATTTTTCCAGCACGCGCCCGTCCTTCAGCGTCAGCTTCACATGGCATTCGTCGTCGCGCAGCTTGTCGTCGATGGTCGGCTGCACTTTGTCGCGCAGCGCGATCACCTTGGGATCGCGCACCATGGCGTCGCTGTATTCCTTCTCGCCGGCCGCACCGAACAAAAGCGCCACCGCGCAGGAATGGAAGACGCTGAACTTGCCTTCCAGGCCGACCTGCGGCGTCCGCTTGCCGGTCAGCTCCAGCACCAGATGCGGGACGCTGAGCTCGACCTTGTCGATTTCCGCTCCGCTCAGTCCGTGTTCTCTCTTCAACTGGATGCAGCCGTCGATCGAAGGATGGATGACGATGCCGCAGGCAAACGGCTTGTAAGTGTTCAAACTCACCTCGAACGTCTTGCCGAGGTCTTTCGTGATCTCGTCGTAATTGTGTTTTGTCGACATCACATTGGCGAAGCCGCGCTTGGCTTCGATCACCTGGTTGGAGCTGGTGAAATTCTTCTGCGCCAGCAGCGCTGCGGCGAGTCCGTTCTGGGCCGCGCGCCCCAGATGAAAACTTTTGCAATGGCTGCCGAACATCTCGCGCAATCCGGAGGACTGCGTTCCGGCAATTCCGAGCGCCCAAGTCATCTGCTGCTCGTCGAGCTTAAGCAGTCTTCCCGACGCCGCCGCCGAACCGAACACGCCCGCCGTACCCGTAATGTGCCAGCCGGCCTCGTAATGCTCAGGGCACACGGCGTTGCCGATGCGGCATTCGGCTTCGACGCCCAAGATGAACGCGTGCAGCAGTTCCGCTCCGCTCACCGGCATGTATTCGGCCAGCGCGAACAGTGCCGAGGCCACAGGCCCGGCCGGATGGATGATCGTCTTCAAATGAGTGTCGTCGAAGTCGAACACATGGCTGGAAATGCCGTTCAGCAGCGCCGCGTGCAAAATGTCGACCTTCTCGTCGCGGCCGAGCACGGATGCCTGGGCCGGCCCCGAAAACGGCGACAGCGCCGCCAGCGCGCAGTCCACCGCTTCGTGGCGGCATGAACCCACCGCGCAGCCGAGCCAATTGACGACCGAGCGCACCGCCTCGCGCTTGACCTCTTTGGGTACGTCCTCAGAGCGAGCGTTGACGATGTACCGCGCCAGTGTGCGGGTGACTTCCATGGAAAGCTCCTTCTTGACTGCGATTAGAAATCGAAAAAGACGGTCTCGCTTGGGCCGCCGAGATGAATATCGAAACGATAGACATTTGAGCCTTCACGCTCGGGCGTTGCAATCAACGTCGCGCGCCGTTCCGTGGGGATCAAGGCGAGGATGGGATCTTCGGCATTTTCCGGCGCATCGCTGAAATAGACTCGCGTCGCCAGCCGCTTCAGGATGCCCGGCCCAACCATGCCGAGCGAGATGTGAGGGGCCTGCAGCGAATTCCCCGGCCCAGGCACGCATCCCGGTCGGATCGTGCGGAAGCGGAATTGGCCGCCTTTGTCGGAAGCGCAACGGCCGAAGCCGACGAAATTCGGATCGACCGGCACGTCGCTCCGTCGATCCTCGGGATGGGCATAGCGGCCTGCCGCATTGGCCTGCCAAATCTCGATCAGCGTGTCGGTTGCCGGCGCGCCGGTGTTGTCGAACACTTGTCCAGCCAGTTCGATGCGTCTGCCCAGCGCCAAATGCCGGTTCGAGCCGCGATGCTCAATGAGTACATCGTGCCCCGGCGCGCACAGATCGGGCCGCGCACCCATCTGACTGTCGCCGGTCAAGTCTGCACCGCCTTTCCACGCGAGCCCGAAATGAAAAAACGGTCCCGTGGTCTGCCAGGGTGTCTGGCCGGCCATGCTCAGTTCTCCATCGGCGTAGCGTCGCGGCCGCGCAGCACGAAGTCGAAAAGGTAGCTCAGCGCCCAATAGGGCTCGGTGGTCTCCGGATCGAACCGGCAGACGATGCGGTCGCGGGCCCACTCTGGAACCGAGCAGGCGATTGCATCCAGCGGGAACAGCGGATCGCCCGGAAAATACATTTGCGTCACCAGCCGGTTCACGAATGCGGGTCCAACCAGCGAGAAATGAATATGCGCCGGCCGCCAGGTGTTGGCGCCATTCGCCCACGGATAGGCACCCGGCTTGATCGTGATGAAGCGATAGCGGCCGTCTTGATCGGTCACAGCGCGTCCTACGCCGGTGAAATTGGGATCGAGCGGTGCGTCGTGCTGGTCGTATTGATGGGCGTAACGCCCGCAGGCATTGGCCTGCACCAGCTCAACCATGGTGTCGGGCACTGGCCGTTTGTTCTCGTCCAGCACACGTCCGGAGACGATGATCCGCTCGCCCAGCGGCTTGCCGGCATACTGCCGGGTTAGATCGGCGTTCGCGGGCCCCATCAATCCGTCCCACACGGTGGCCCCGATTGGCCCGGTCACTTCGGTCAAAGTCTGCGGCACCCGGATGCGTTCTTTGGTCGGGGAGCGGGTGATCGAAGATTTGAACGGGTCAAAACGCAGGGGCGGCTGGGCGTCCCGTTCCTCGGGCGCGTAGGGAACCGGATCGGCCATACAGCTCTCTCAAGGGCGTTGCGCCGATGGCGATAGCGCGGGCGGCTAGCGGGTGCAAGGGAGGCCGCCTTTGTCCGCAATTCCAGCACCTTGCGGGGTGTTGAGAAGACGTGCACGCTTGGCCGGCTGGGCTCGCTTTCGGTGGGGAGGGCGGGTCCAAAATTGGCGCGAGAAGAAACCACTAGACCCGAAAAAGGGGTGGTCATGCGCTGGTCAATGCGACGTCGCGAGTTCGCCATCTCGAAATCCGCAACACATCGCGGCTGGATGTACGGGCGGCGTTGAGCACGCACACAGGAGGAGCGGATGGCCAAAGTTGCACTGAGTGTGAACGGCAAAGCGGTGACGGCCGACGTCGAGCCGCGCACGCTGCTCGTACAGTTTCTGCGCGACAACCTTCTCCTCACCGGTACGCATGTCGGGTGCGACACCAGCCAGTGCGGCGCCTGCGTCGTTCATGTGAACGGTAAGGCGATCAAATCCTGCACCGCGCTCACGCTGTCCTGTGAGGGCACTAATGTGACGACGATCGAAGGGCTTGCCCCGGACGGTCAGCTTCATCCGATGCAGGAGGCGTTCCGCGAGCATCACGCGCTGCAATGCGGCTTCTGCACGCCCGGCATGATCATGAGCGCGATCGACATCGTACGGCGCAAGGGCAATCGCCTCGACGAAACGACGATCCGCGCCGAGCTCGAGGGCAATATCTGCCGCTGCACCGGCTACCACAACATCGTCAAGGCAATCGCGGCAGGTGCCCAGGCGATGGCGCGACAGCCGATGCCGCAGGCCGCGGAGTAGGGGAGGAGACCATGGCAAACACCGGAATCGGTCAACCCGTCCGCCGCGTCGAAGATTTTCGCTTCATCACCGGCGCTGGCCAGTATACCGCCGACATCAATCGTCCGTGACAGACTTACGCCGTCTTCGTCCGTTCGCCGCATGCGCATGCGCGCATCAGACGGCTCGACACGCGCGCGGCGGCGGACGCGCCGGGTGTGGTCGCCGTGCTGACGGGCAAAGAACTCGCCACCGACAAGATCGGAGCGCTCATCTGCGGCTGGATGATCCATTCCAAGGACGGCTCGCCGATGAAAGCCGGCGTCTATCCCGCACTCGCGCTGAACACCGTTCGCTACGTCGGGGATCGCGTTGCCGTGGTGATCGCCGAGACGCTGAACCAGGCCCGCGACGCGGCCGAGCTGGTTTCTATCGATTACGACGAGCTGGAAGCGGTGGTCGACCTTGCGACCGCACAGCAGCGAGGCAAGCCCCAAATTCACGCCGAGGCGCCGAACAACACGGTCTATCAGTGGCATCTCGGCGACAAGGCGGCGACGGATGCGGCTTTCGCTGCGGCAAAGCACGTCACCAGAATCGAGCTCGTCAACAACCGACTCATTCCAAATGCCATCGAACCGCGAGCTGCGATCGGCGAATATGACCGCGGCTCCGGCGGCTACACGCTCTACACGACGAGTCAGAATCCCCATGTGGCCCGATTGGTGCTATCGGCGTTCATCGGCATAGCGCCTGAAAACAAACTGCGGGTGATCGCGCCCGACGTCGGCGGCGGCTTCGGCTCGAAGATCTTCATATATGGCGAAGAAGTGGTTTGCACCTGGGCGTCCCGCAAAGTCGGCCGCCCGGTGAAGTGGGTCTCGGACCGTACCGAGTCTTTCCTCGCCGATGCCCACGGCCGCGATCACCTGACGATTGCCGAGGCCGCGATGGACGCGAACGGCAAGATTCTCGCTTTGCGCGTCAGCACCAAAGCGAATCTCGGCGCGTATTTGTCGACTTTTGCGTCCTCGGTGCCGACCTATCTCTACGCGCCGTTGCTGTCCGGCCAGTACGACGTCAACGCGATCTATTGCGAGGTCGACGGCGTCTACACCAACACCTCGCCTGTTGATGCCTATCGTGGCGCCGTCCGGCCCGAAGCCACCTTCGTTGTCGAGCGCCTGGTGGAAGTAGCGGCGCGTCAACTCGGTCAAGATCCGGCCGAGTTACGGATGCGCAACTTCATCACCTCGTTTCCGCATCAGACGCCCGTTCTCTCCAACTACGATGCCGGCAACTATCGAGCCTCCATGAAGAGCGCGCTTGAGCTTTCCGATTACGCCGGCTTCGGCGCGCGCAAAGAAAAGAGTGCGCGTGACGGCAAGCTGCGCGGTATCGGCTTCGCCGCCTATATCGAAGCCTGCGGCATCGCACCCTCGAAGGCGGTCGGCTCGCTCGGTGCCGGCGTGGGCCTGTGGGAGTCGGCGGAAATCCGCGTCAATCCTGTCGGCACCGTCGAAGTTCTGACCGGAAGCCACAGTCATGGTCAGGGCCATGAAACGACCTTTGCGCAAATTGTCTCGCAGCGCTTGGGAATTCCGCTCGAGCAGATCTCGATCGTTCATGGCGACACCGACAAAGTGCAGTTCGGCATGGGCACCTATGGTTCGCGCTCGGCCGCGGTTGGCGGGTCGGCGATCGTCAAAGCGCTCGACAAGGTCGTGGCCAAGGCGACCAAGATCGCAACTCGCGTGATGGAAGTCGCCGACAACAGCGTCGACTTCCAAGACGGCGTCTTCTCCGCACGCGGCACCAACAAATCGATGACGTGGAGCGAGCTCGCGCTACAGGCCTATGTCGCGCACAAATTCGACAGCTCCGAGATCGAGCCGGGCTTGAAAGAGACCGCCTTCTACGATCCGAGCAATTTCACGTTCCCCAGCGGCGTGCACATCGCCGAGGTCGAAATCGACCCGGAGACGGGTGTGACCAAAATTGATCGCTGGACGGCGGTTGACGATTTCGGGAACGTGATCAACCCGATGATTGTCGAAGGGCAGGTGCATGGCGGCGTCGCTCAAGGCGTCGGCCAGGCAATGCTGGAGAACGCTGTCTATGACCGGAACGGCCAGCTGCTGACGGCGAGCTACATGGACTACTGCATGCCGCGCGCGTCGGATCTGCCTTCAATCGAGGTCGAGATGACGCCGACCCACTGCCCGTCCAATCCGCTCGGAGTCAAAGGCTGCGGCGAAGCCGGCGCGATTGCGTCGCCGGCGGCGCTGGTGAACGCCATTACCGCCGCACTTGGCCACGAGAACATCGTCATGCCCGCGACCCCGCAAGCCGTGTGGCGCGCGGCACAAGCGTCACGCAAGCTGGCAGCGGAATAGGGAGGAGACCATGTACGCTTTCGACTATCGCCGCCCGACCACGCTCGCTGAGGCCGAGACCGCGCTGAAAGGCATAGCGGGCGCCAAAATTCTTGCCGGCGGCCAGACGCTGCTTCCGGCGCTGAAATTGCGCCTCAATCGGCACCCATGCATCGTCGATCTCAGCGCCGTCGGCGGACTCGCCGCGATCGCGCGAAAGGGCGACACGCTCTCCATCGGCGCCATGGCAACGCATGTCCAAGTCGCGGAGTCGAAGGACGTTGCCGCGGCGATTCCCGGACTCGCTCAACTCGCCGAAGCCATCGGCGATCCGCAGGTGCGCAACCGCGGCACCATCGGCGGCTCGCTCGCCAACAACGATCCGGCCGCCGATTATCCAGCTGCCGTGCTGGCGCTGAACGCGACTCTGAAAACCACGCGCCGGAGCATCGCGGCCGACGATTTCTTCAAAGGCCTGTTCGCCACCGCGCTCGACGACAACGAGATCCTGACCGAGATCGCGTTTCCCCGGCCCAAGCGTTTCGCCTACGCGAAGTTTGCGAACCCCGCGTCACGTTTTGCGCTCGTTGGGGTCGCTGTCGCCGATACTGCGTCAGGACCGCGCGTGGCGGTCACCGGTGCGGGTTCCAGCGGCGTGTTCCGCGCTCGCGAGATGGAAGCCGCGCTCGGCAAATCCTTCGCGCCGGAATCGCTCGCCAAGATCAAAATCGAGGCTTCGATGCTGACGAGCGATATCCACGCTGCCGCGGATTATCGCGCGCACCTCATCGGCGTCATGGTCAAGCGTGCGGTGCAGGCGGCGCTAGCCTAGTCGGGTCCGCGCATTCGCGGACCTGACACTCGCGCTCAATTCTGTGCCGTATTTTGCGCCGTTTCCGGCGGCACAACCTTCATCACAAATTCCGTCGGCTTCTCGCTCGGGCCGAAGGGACCCGGCACCTTGTGCGACACCGGCGGCAGGCTCTTCAAGAACGCGGCGATCGCCGTGACGTCTTCATGCTTCAGCTTCGAGAATGCGCGCCACGGCATGATGGGTGCGAGCTCGCGTCCGTCGGGGCGCTTGCCCGTTTGCAGCGCCGTCACGATCTCTTCTGTGCTCCATTTGCCGAGGCCCGTTTCGGGATCTGGCGTCAGGTTGGGCGGATAGAATGTGCCCAGGCCCGGCAGCTCGAACCCAACATTCGAGCCGCCGAGATAACGGTCCATATCGGGTTTGCCGAAGAAATAGTCCGGCGTGTGACAGTCCGTGCAGAGCGACGAGTTGACCAGATACTTGCCGCGCTCGACCTGTGACTCCGCTGCGGCGGAATTGATGAGCGGAAGCAGCATGCCTCCAGCCACGAACGTCGCGACGGCAATTCCAAGCGCAGTGTAACGATTCATGATGATCCTCCTCTGGTGTTGAGATTTAGACGAGCGCGCCTGCAGCCGGTGCGAACACCGTCAGCCCATGCCGTTCGGCAACTGCGAGAGTCGTTTCGAGATCCAGCGGGCCTTTCGGCGCCGCTCTGTCGACGTCTGCGAAAAATTCCGACGCACCTAGCTTCGACGTCACGCTGATCATTTCGCCGCCGGTCTCGAAGCGAAACCAATGCGACGTTCCGGCGGGCACGTGGGCGATAGAGCCCGGTCCGCAGATCACCGAGCGTTCGCCGATGCCGATTTCGACCTTGCCGGCAACGACCAGGAAGCTCTCATCCCAATCATGCGCATGGGGTGGTGGACCTTGGCCGGGCTCGCCTTCCTGGCGGAAGATTTCGTATCCGCCGGTCGCCGCACCCGATGCCAGCACCGTGACGTGCTCGCCGAGCACATTGAGCGCGCGGGGCAGCTCACTTTGGCTGCGGATGAAGGCTGTGCCGGTCATGTCGAGCTCCTCTGTTCAAGTCGACCGGCTGGGTAATTAAGGCAGGCAAAAAATCGTGAAAAGCCGAACTCTTGCAGCGTCGCTCTGCAAAATCGCAGAATGGCCCAATGTACGATTGGGGCGACCTCAAATACTTCCTCGCGGTGGCGAAAGCTGGCAGCACGCTGGCTGCCGCACGCGCGCTCAATGTCAACCAGACCACGGTTGCGCGTCGCATCGCGGCGCTGGAATCCGATCTGAAGCTCAAGCTCTTTGACCGTCATCAGGATGGCTACCGCTTGAGCGAAGGTGGTGAGCTGATGCTCGCTCAGGCGGAGCGCGTTGCGACAGAGGCCGAGACTCTGCACCGCCTCGTTGCCCAGCGCGGGCGCCACCTTGGCGGCACGATCCGGCTGACCACGGCGGAACCCATCGCCAATGTCGTAATCACGCCGCTGCTTTCTGAGTTCATGGATCTCTACCCCGACATTCGCGTCGAGGTGATTGCAACCGATCGCAGGCTCGATCTCATTCGCGGCGAAGCCGACATCGCGGTGCGCGCGGGCTACATGCCGAAGGAACCAAGCCTGATCGTACGCAAGCTGGCCGACGGGCTGTGGTCGCTTTATTGCAGCCGCACCTACGCACAGAAGCGTGGAATGCCGTCAGCAGAGAATGAGCTCAACGACCATCTGGTTATTGGCGCGGAGGGCGATCTCGCAAAACTTGATCCCTTCATTTGGCTCGCGCAGGCGGCCCCAAAGGCAACCATACGCAGCGTTTGCAGCAGCGTTGCCAACATGGTCGTGGCCATCAAAGCCAGCCATGGAGTTGGACCGCTCCCCTGCTCGGTTGCGGCCGTCGAGCCGGAGCTCGTTGAGTGCTTCCATCTCTCGCAGTTCAAATATCAATACTTCCTGGTGATGCCCGAAACGCTCAAGGATCTGCCGCGCATCAGGGCATTTTCCGATTTCCTCAATTGCCGTTCGGCGGAATTGAAGAAAGCCTTGGAAGGTCGCCCGCCGAAAACGTGAAGCCGGTTTCAGGCGCGCGGCAGTTCTTCTGCGGCGACTTGCGCGCGCGTGCCGCTTCCGCGCAGCATGAGAATGTTTCCGGCGAGGCACAGCGCAACTCCGGCCACCATCGGCGCCTGCCAGCGCAGATTCTCTACGACGGTGGAAAGCACGAGCGCCACAATGGGCACGGCGACACCGGCATAGCCCGCGCGCTCCGCGCCGATCCGCCGCATCAGCGTGAGGTACGCGCCGAAGGCCAGCACCGAACCGAACAACGCGAGGTAGAGCAGCGACGCGACATAAGCGAACGACCAATCGAAGATGAAGGAGTCGCCGGTTAGCACGGCATAGAGTGCGACGGAAATCGCGCCATACAGCATGGCGAACCCATTCGCTTGCACGGTTGGGAGGCCATGAGCCTGATTGCGCGTCGCCGCCATGCTGCCGAGCGAGGCGATCAGCGTGCCTATCACCGAAAGCCCGAGGCCGAAAACGCTTTCGCGCGCGGTCGAGAAACTCGTCAGCTCCGGCAGAAAGACGAGGCCGATGCCGGCGACGCCAAGCGCGGCCGCGAGCACCGCCACCGGATTGATCGGGGTGCCGAAGAACAGCCGCACCAAAATGATGTTCCAGAACACGATGATGGAAAACGCAACCGCCACCAGGCCCGAGGCCAAGTACTGTTCGGAGACGTAGACGCAGACATAACTCATCCCGAACATGAACACGCCCTGAAGAGCGATCCAGACGTGCTGGCGCGCAGAGAAGCGCAAATTCAACTTCTTCCACCGCGCGTAAGCGAGCAGCATCAGCGCGGACAAGCCGAAGCGCCACACGATCGACACCGCCGGCGCCACGACGCCAAGCTGAAACTTGATCGCCAGCCAGGTCGAGCCCCAGATCGCAATCGCAACGAGGTAAAGATTGAGGCTGCTCATCCGGTCATTGCTTTAACGCGCGCTCAGATTATGACCTTCGTCATGATGCCCTTGGGGAAAATGTCCTCAGGCTTGGCTTGGCGGTGGGCGATGCCCTGCTGATAGGTGTAGAGCATCATCTGCTCCCAGGTCGGGCGGTTCTCCTCAATGCCATAGGGAAAGAGATCGCCGCCGAACATGTCGCGCATCTTGCGCGCGTACGTCGTCAGCCACGGCACCGGATAGCGCGACACGGCCGGATCTAAGATGCGCTCGATGCTGCGGCGCTTGGATTCCAGAAACGCGTTGTAGACGTTGCGCGCCACCCAGGGATTGTCTTCGAGGATCGACCGCCGCATGGCGATGATGTGCATGATCGGCCATACCTTGGTGCGTTCATAATATTCCTCTTCCATTTCGAGGTAGTTCGGGAACAGGCGCACGACGTCGGGATGGCCCTCGAGGAAGCAGTTCGGCGGCCGCGCAATGATCGCGCAGTCGATCTCGTTCGCGGCCAACAGCTCGCTCAGGGACTTGTCGGAGACGCGTGTCAGCTTCAATCCCTTCGGCAGATTGAGCTCGACTTTCTCTTCGCGTCCCGCTGAGTTGGCGCCTGCCTGGTACCAGTGCACATCTGTGAGCTTCACTCCCATCTCATTGTGCATCCAGCCGCGCATATAGACCGCCGCCGAGTGCGCCCATTCCGGTGAACCGATTTTTTTGCCCTTCAGGTCCTTCACCGTTTTGATCTTGCTCTTCTTGTTCACGTAGAACGATGAGAATCGGAACAGCCGGGAGCAGATGACGGGGAGACCGATGATGTCGCTGTCCTTGCGCGTCACCTGAGTGGAAAATTTCGCGAACGACAGCTCCGAGAGATCGAATTCCCGATTCGCCGTGAACCGCGCGAAGCATTCGTGGTGCCCGAGATTGAGCCAGGTGTGGTCGATGCCCTCGGCCTTGACGAAGCCCAGCCGGAAATCGCGGAAATGGTCGTAGTCGGTGGTCGCGATGGAAAGTTTCAGATTCGACATTCAAGCCCCCAGTCGGTGATCAATCGTTGAGCATGCGTTCATAGTTTCCGCCCATGACGGTCCCGATGGCAGCGCCTGCGCGGACGTTGTTTGCCATGGCCTCTTCCTTGGCGGCGATCTCTTCGGCGAAGCTGAGCACGCGCGCGATGTCGGCGCGCGCGATGAAGACGACGGCGCTCGCATCGGCAATCACATAGTCGCCGGCATCGACGCGCACGCCTTCGAACAGGACCGGCACGTTCGTGCCGAGCTCGACAATGCGGCCGCGCGCGGTTTTGGCCGTCAGGGTTCTAGCGAAAATCGGAAAGCCCAGCGCCCGAGCCTCATCGATGTCGCGCACTGGACCGTCGCAGACGACCCCGGCGACGCCGCGCATTTTCGCCCCCAGCGAAAGCAGTCCGCCCCATGACGCCGCTTCGGCATTGGCGTGCTGCTCGATGACGATGATCTCATCCGGACCGGAAGCTTCGACAGCGGCAGTGCCGAGGTGCCGAGGCGCACCCGCGGGCGCTCGGCCCACGCCGAGTTTCACAGTGACCGCACGGCCGGCGATGCGCCCCTGGCCGGATTGCTGCGGCACGCCGCCGATGACGCCGCTGAGTTTCAAGCGATCCAGCGCGTCCGACACAGCGCCTGTATCGAGCTTGCGCAGACGCCGCACGGCATCATCTAAATCAGCGCCGCCGTCATTTTGTGTCACGCTCAGACTCCTCGCGGCCATCAGATGTCGAGAACAAGGCGCGGCGACTTCGAGCCCGAGCAGCAGATCATCATGGTGGCGTTCTCTTTGCGCTCCTGCTCGGTCAAAATCGAGTCGCGATGATCGGGGATGCCGGAGATGACGCGCGTCTCGCAGGCACCGCACACGCCTTCCTCGCAGGAATGCGGCACTTGGATGCCGGCCTCGCGTACCGCCTGAAGAATCGATTTGCCGGGAGGAATCACGAGCTCGCGCTTGGAGCGCGCCAGCTCGACCACGAAGCCGCCCTCCTGTGCCGCGGCGAATTTGGGCGTGAAATATTCCACATGGATCTGTCCGGGCGGCCAGCTCGCGGTGGCTGCTTCAAACGCCGCCAGCATCGGTCCAGGACCGCAACAGTAGAGATGCGCGTTCTTCGGCGCCTTGGCGACGATCTCGCCCACGGGGAGGAATTTTCCCGCGGCCTCGTCGTCGAAGTGGAATTTGACCTGCTTGTGCTGTGCCAGCTCGTCCAAGAACGCCGCGTCGGCGCGCGAACGCGAGGAGTAATGCAGCTCGAACCGCCGTCCGAGCGCGACAAGCTTCTTCACCATGCAATAGATCGGCGTTATGCCGATGCCGCCGGCGAGCAGCACAACCATCTCCGCGTCTTCCTTCAGCGGAAAATTGTTGCTCGGCGGGACGAGCGAAAGCCGCATCCCCACCCGCAGCTGATCGTGCATGTACAGCGAGCCGCCGCGGCTATTGGCGTCGCGCTTCACGCCGACGGTGTATTCGGGAAGGCTCGGACCGTAGTCGATGAGCGAATATTGCCGCTCGATGCCGTTCGGCAGGATGAGGTCGATATGCGCGCCGGGCTCTGCGCCGGGCAGCGCGGAGCCGTCGGGACGCCTGAAGGTAAACAGGTTCGTGTCGCGCGCCGCCATGCGGACGGACGTGAGAACGACTTCGATGGTTTGGCCGTTGGCCGGTGACGACGACAAGCCCTATTTCCGCTGTGCCTTCCGGTTTCTCGTAACGGCCCGGCGAAGTTTCCTCAAGCCCATAGGGTTGATCGCGACCTAGAACTCCAGCTTGTGGGTCACGCGCAGCCAGACAATGGCTCTGGCCTCGTGATGAACAGAGAAAGCCGGTGGGGCGTCATTGCTTGTCTTGACGCCACGCCGCGTTGTCCCCATAGACCAAGCCTATCGCTACTGATCTTGTACGGGAGATTCGGAACTCCCTTTGAATGGTTGCTGAAACGGAAGTCACCAAGCTCGAGCCGCCGCCGCCCGCGAAACTGCCTTTGATCGTGCCCTTTGTGGTCGCCGGCGCGTTCTTCATGGACGGGCTCGATTCGTCGATCATTTCGACGTCCTTGCCGCAAATGGCCGGAGACTTCTCGGTTTCGCCGCCGGCGATGAGCGCGGCCATCACGTCCTATCTCATCAGTCTCGCCATCTTCATTCCGATCAGCGGCTGGATCGCCGATCGCTTCGGCGCGCGGCACGTGTTCTGCGCCGCCATCGCCATCTTCACGCTGGGATCCGTGTCCTGCGGCTTCTCCGAAACGTTGCTTCAGCTCGTCGCGGGCCGTGTCGTCCAGGGTTTTGGCGGCGCGATGATGACGCCGGTGGGAAGGCTCATCCTCACCCGCGTCTTCCCCAAGAACCAGCTTATGAAGGCGATGAGCTATTACATGCTGCCGGGCATGTTGGGACCGACCATGGGACCGTTGGTCGGCGGCTTCATCACCACGAACTTCTCCTGGCACTGGAATTTTTTCATCAACGTGCCGATCGGCGTGATCGGGATCGCGGTTGCGCTGCGCTTCATTCCTGAAGTCCGCATGCCGCGGCCATCGGCATTCGATCTTACAGGCTTCGTCATCATCGCTTGTGGACTGGGGATCGCGCAGTTTGCGCTGGAGAATCTCGGCCGTCGCACCATCAACGACGTCATCGAGACGCTGCTCCTCATCCTCGCGGGCGGCATCCTTCTCGGCTATGCCGCCTACGCCGCGCGGCGGCAGAATCCGGTGCTCGATCTGCGGATGTTTCGCAGCCGGACCTTTTCGGTCGCAGTGCTCGCCGGAAGCCTGATCCGGGCCGGCATCGCCACGGTACCCTTCCTGCTGCCGCTGCTGTTGCAAGTGGGTTTTGGCTTGAACCCGTTTCAGTCGGGGTTGATTACCTTCTTGAACACCGCCGGCGCCATGAGCATGCGCGCCTGGGTCGCTTATCTTGTTCGCCGCTTCGGTTTCAGGCAGGTGTTCCTCGCCGGCGCGGCGCTCAATTCGTCGCTGATGGCGGGCTTTGCCCTCTTCGATATCAGCACGCCGCATCTTCTGATCGCCGGCTATCTCTTCTGTTTCGGCGTCCTGCGGTCGGCGCAGATGATCGGCATGAGCGCGCTCGCCTATTCCGACGTGCCCCCCGAGGAGATGTCTAAGGCGACCAGCATTTTTGCGCTCGGCCAGAGACTTTCGCAGAGCTTGGGTGTGGGCTTAAGCGCGATGCTTCTGAGCGTTATTTCAGGGGGTGCCGCCATCACCGTGGGCAATTTCAAGATCGTGTTTGTTGTCATCGCTTTGCTTATGCTTTCCTCGGCGATAGGGTTCCGCAGGCTCAAGCCGGAGGATGGCTGGCAAGTGTCCGGGTATAAGGGCGACGCCGGCTAATTAAGACAAAAGAGGAGTCCGCCTATGACCGACGCGGTGACGCAGCAAGCCGCCGGCATTGCCGCCGCGGGCGCCCGCTCGCAAGCTCGCCTGCGTTGGCTCGCCCTCGGCCTCTGCGCCGCCACCATGTTTACCGAAGGCTACGACGCGCAATTCATGGGTTCGGTTCTACCTGGGCCGCAAGGAATCGGCGCGGCCTTCGGCATGGCGCCGGGCGCGCTTTGGCCGGCGCTGTCGGCTGGCCTGGTCGGCCTCATGCTGGGCGCCTTTGTCATTGCGCCTCTCGCCGACAATTTCGGCCGCCGCCGCCTTGTCATCTATTCCGTGTTCGCCTTCGGCGTTCTCACCATAGCCTCGATCGTTTCAACGTCGCTGATCCAAATGGCGATCTTCCGCTTCCTGACCGGCCTCGGCCTCGGTGGAGCGATGGCCAATACCATTGCGCTGACCGCCGAATTCAGTCCGCCGGCAAAACGTGCTTCCGCGGTCGCCATCATGTTTTGCAGCTTTTCGCTGGGCGCCGGCTTCGGAGGCACGGTTGCAGCCGAACTGATGCCGGCTTTCGGCTGGGAATCCGTGTTCCTCTTTTGCGGTGCCATGGCGGTCGTCTTGTTGCCCTTCCTCATCCTCTATTTGCCCGAATCGCTGCCCAAGAAAGCCGACGCCAAGGTCGCCATACCGTTCGGCAAGCTTTTCAGCGACGGGAGAACGCGGATCACGATCCTGTTCTGGATCATTTTCTTCGCCAATTTGATGGAGCTTTACATCCTCACTTCGTGGCTGCCGCTGACGCTCAACGAGCAGGGTGTTGCCCTTCGCTGGGCCCAGTGGGCCACCGCTTTGGTGCAGGTCGGCGGCATCGCCGGCGCCTTCGCGCTGGCCCCCCTGGTCGATCGATTTGGGCCACATTTCGTGCTGGCGTCAGGCTTCGCCACGGCGGCGCTTTCGATTCTGATTTTGAGCCTCGCCGGGACGTCCGTCGCCGTCACGCTGATTGCTGCATTCGGTTGCGGTATCGGCACCGTGGGTGTGCAGAACTGCAACAACGGTGTCGCCGCCAAGTTTTATCCGACTGAGATTCGTGCAACCGGGGTGGGTTGGGCGCTGGCGGTCGGCCGCATCGGCTCCATTCTCGGTCCCGCGGTGGGCGGCCTCATACTGGCGCTAGGTCTCCAAATCCAAAACATTTTCCTCGTCGCTATTGTTCTGCCACTGGTCGCGGGAGCCGCCTATCTCGCGATGGGCAAGTCGCCGGAGCTCGCCGGACAGGACGCTTAACGAAAAGACCAAGCGGGTCCTTGCAGGCGACGGCGCTTACGCTAAGTTGTTGCATTGCGGGAACGGCTCAAGCCTGCTACTCGCGAGGGCTAAGCTGGCCGAAGGGCCGCCTGCATAATTAGGGCTTAATGGATGGGTTTTCCGCCGAAACAGGGTCTTTACGACCCGCGGAATGAGCATGACGCGTGCGGCGTCGGTTTTGTGGTCAATATCAAGGGCCGCAAGTCGAACGACCTCATCCGCCGTGGCCTGCAGATTCTGCTCAATCTCGACCACCGGGGCGCGGTCGGCGCGGACCCGCAGGTGGGCGACGGTGCCGGCTGCCTGATCCAGACGCCGGATCGACTGCTGCGCGACTGGGCGGAGAAGAACAAGGTTAATCTCCCGCAGCCCGGCCACTACGCCGTTGCCATGTGCTTCCTGCCGCAGGACGCCAAGGCCCGCGACTTCATGGTCAAGAAACTGGCCCACTTCATCAAGGTGGAGGGCCAGACTCTCCTAGGCTGGCGTGACGTGCCGACCGACATCACCGGCCTCGGCAAGAAGGTCATCGAGACCATGCCGGTGATCAAGCAGGCGATCGTCGGCCGCGGACCTCGGGTCAAGGACCAGGACGCCTTCGAGCGCAAGATCCTGACCATCCGCAAGCAGACCCAGAACCCGCTTATCGAATATGCCAAGAAGCAGCGGCTGCCGAATGTCACGCAGTTTTATATGCCGTCGTTTTCGACGCGCACCGTCGTCTACAAGGGCCTGCTGCTCGCGCCCTATGTCGAGAGCTTCTACGAGGATTTGCGCAATCCGCTGACCGAGTCGGCGCTGATCATGGTCCATCAGCGTTTCTCCACGAACACGTTCCCGTCCTGGAAGCTCGCCCATCCCTACCGCTTCCTCGCCCACAACGGCGAGATCAATACCGTGCGCGGCAACGTCAATTGGATGAATGCTCGCCGCCGCACGATGGAGTCCGACCTCCTCGGGCCCGACCTCGACAAGATGTGGCCGCTCATTCCGCACGGGCAGTCGGACACCGCCTGCATCGACAACGCGCT
>Ga0134122_10001189_pt1 | contig 18635 bp, 14 predicted proteins | sample KB302_FD_96461 | JGI IMG/M metagenome (GOLD analysis project Ga0134122, IMG submission 96461) | Terrestrial soil microbial communities without Nitrogen fertilizer from Kellogg Biological Station, Michigan, USA - KB3-0-2 | ecosystem: Environmental > Terrestrial > Soil > Unclassified ... | reverse complement strand
TCGAACCTGTTCCCCATCCTCGGCCTTCATCGGCTTACCGAGCAACGCGGTCGCAATCGGATCCAGGAATAGTCCATAGCGCTCCAGCGTCTTCCGGTCGTCGTTCATAGCCGCCGCCTTAACGTCCTGCATCATCTCCGGGGTGATGATCTCGAGACGCCCGACAAACGCGCGCGCCAGCTTGACTGGTTTCGGATCGATCGTCAACGGAAGTGCGGCGTTGACCGCATTGCCAGGCACCATGTACAGCACTCGCGTTCCATCTTCGAACCACGAGTCACGCCAGGTTTCGACCATGGCACGCGCCTCTTTCTCAAACAGGCCCTGCCGCAACAGCATCGCCTCCAATTCCGGACGAAGAGCTTCGAAACTCCCCGTCAGCGACGGCGGATCGAGAACGGCCTGTCCGCGAAGCGTCTGGACCACGCGATATCCCAGTTTGCCGTTGCGGCTCTGGAACAGAATCATGCCGTCAATCGCCGTCTTGCCGAGATTCCGGACTTCAATCTTCCCGTCGCTTTGAACCATGGCTGCGATCGGTACTTCAATATTTCCCATGCCGCGGTAGAAAAGAAATTTCTCTTTCTGAGAATGCACTTTCAGCGGAGAGGAATCCGTTTTGCGTGCGGCATAGTAGTGACTATTACCCGATCCGGTCGGGTAATCGGGAGCGGCATCGGGAACGACGATAACGTTATTCCAATGAATCGAACCTTTCTCCAGGCGCCAGTCGTTGCGCCAGTCCCCTTGCGTAGGACCGATGGCAGTGGCATGGGGATACCATTCGGTGATCAAGCCCTTCGGGAATGCCACACCGACATTGACCCGGGTTTCCTTCGGCGAATAAAAGTACAGGACCGGGGTTTCCATTCGGACCAGCGTCGACAACGTGTATTTTGGCGGCCAGTTGTTGAAATGATCGACGAAACACGGCAGATCGCCCGATCCCAGCGGGACGGTATCTCCGAGAGGGAGCCACGTCACGGCCTCGCCCGAGGGACCAGCAACCGAAGTAAAAGTTCCCCATTCGTGGACCGTTACACCATTCGCTACGCTTTGAACATCATCGCCAGTGGGCGTCGTGGGACCTTTCGCCGCAAGCAAGAGAAGAGGTGCCGCAAGAACCATCGCAAACAAGACAATTCGTTTCATGTTCGAACCTCCCCACCGGAATTCAAATCGACCATTAGACGCCCGGGCACATCCAATTCTTCCATTGAATTTGGAGCTGAATTCGGTGCCGTGCTACTCGAACCCCGAATTTGCAGTTCAGAATTCGGGGTTCGAGTAGCACGGCACCGAATTGGTCCCCTACCAGTCCGTTGGGCGATAGTTTCTCAGGAACTGGCCCCACACGTGTTCTCCTGTATTGAAGCCCGCGATGATGGGATCGACGATGCGGGCGGCGCCATCGACGATGTCCAGAGGCGGATGAAAGCGATGCTCGGCGACCTTGCGCGCCGCAATCGAACCGGGATCTTCATCGGTCACCCACCCGGTATCGACCGCGTTCATGTGAATGCCATCGGCGTGATAGTCCGTCGCCGACGTGCGCGTCATCATGTTGAGAGCTGCCTTCGCCATATTCGTGTGCGGGTGACGCGTCGTCTTGAACCGGCGATAGAACTGGCCTTCAACCGCAGACACATTGACGATATGCTTGTCTCGCTCCGGAGTCCTCAACATCAACGGTTTCAAACGCGCATTGATGATGAACGGCGCCACGGCATTCACAAGGTGCACTTCGAGAAGTTCCACCGAAGACACCTCCGCCATCAGCAGACGCCACGAATTGCGCTCGCGCAGATCGACCTGTTGCAGATCCTGATCGAGCCGGCCCTCCGGGAACAGCGCGTTCTGCGGCGCGAGTTCCTCACTCCCTGACGGCAGCATCGGATATGCACGCAGGCCTTCGTACGAACCGAGCAGCTTTTGAATTCTCTTCGGCATCTCGTGAAGTGACGTGGTTTCACCCTCCATCATGTGCTGATAAAACTCCGGAGGACGCCGCACGGTCTGACACGCATTGTTGACGATGAAATCCAAACGTTTGCGTGTCGTTAGCAACTCATGGCAAAACGTCTCCACGCTCGGCGTATGGCGTAGATCGAGACCAAAAATCTCCAGGCGGCTGCTCCAGTCGTCAAAGTCCGGCTCCCGCGAATAGCGCGCGGCGGAATCGCGGGGGAACCGCGTGGTGACGATGAGCGACGCACCCGCGCGCAGAAGCTTGATGCCGGCCTGATAGCCAATCTTCACCCGGCCTCCGGTGAGGAGAGCCACGCGCCCGCGGAGATCCGCGGTTTCGGTTCGCTTGAAGAAGTTGAACTCCGCGCATGGCGGGCAGAGCTGATCGTAGAAATGATGGATGGCGGAGTACGTCTGCTTGCACACATAGCAATGCTGCGGTTCGATGGACTCGCGAAAGTCCGGGTCGTCCACGTCGCGCTGCTCAAAGTCGGATGGAGCAAAAACATTCGGCGTCGTGAATATGATCTGACTGCGCAGTTTCCGGATACCCGCATTCGACAAGGTGCTTTCTTCGCGTTCGGTCCTGGACGACTTGCGCGAACGACGCATCGCCTTGATTAAACGGCGGCGAGCAGCATCGTCCGGCTGGAACACATCTCCGGCGGCGCGAAGCAGACGGCGCTGATCCTCCTCCGAGGCGGCGGCGAGCAATTCGCGGTTTTTGGAAATGGACTCCAGAAGCTCGGCCGCAGCCAGTAATCGTTCATTGAAACTGTTCGACATCGTTTTCGACCAACCGGTCACAAACATACCAGATGTGTGCGATGCTGCGAGTCATTGTGACTGAACCGCCAGGGGAAAAACCAAAGCGCCGTCCGCGCTACACCGGGAAGAACCCGCGTCATTTCGCTGAGAAATACAAGGAACACGCGCCTGGGCGATATCCCGAAGATGTTGCCAAAGTGATCGCAGCGGGTAAGACGCCAGCCGGAACACATCGGCCCATCATGGTGCGGGAGATCCTGGAGGTTCTGGACCCCCGGACCGGCGATCTTGCAGTGGACTGCACGCTCGGGTATGGCGGTCACGCCGAAGCGCTGATCGCGGCAATACAGCCTGGAGGGCGGCTGATCGGACTGGACGTCGACTCTATCGAATTGCCGAAAACCGAAAGGCGATTGCGGGAACTCGGATTCGGTCCCGAAACTTTTACAGCACATCAAACAAACTTCGCGGGCTTGGCGAAAATCCTCCCGGAGCCTGCAGAACTTATTCTTGCCGACCTCGGTCTTTCGTCAATGCAGATCGATAATCCGGAGCGCGGCTTCACGTTCAAATACGATGGGCCGCTCGACCTGCGCATGAATCCGCGACGGGGACAACCGGCAAGCGCACTGCTTGCTCAGCTGGATGGATCGCAACTCGCCGAAATTCTCTCCGACAACGCCGACGAACCGGATGCGGATCGCATTGCCCATGGGATACTCCGTGCGCCTGCGACGACGACAATGCAACTGGCGGCGGCCGTGCGAAAGGCCGGTGGAGACGACGACGCCATACGCCGCGTGTTTCAAGCCCTGCGCATTGCGGTCAACGATGAGTTCGGGACCCTGGATGCGTTCCTGCGCAATCTTCCGCTGTGCCTCAAGCCCGGCGGCCGAGCCGCCATCCTTACGTTCCATTCCGGCGAAGACCGCCGCGTGAAGAAGTCGTTTCAGGCTTTGGCGCGTGAAGGCGTCTACGACGCGATTTCGGAGGAAGTCATTCGGGCTTCACCTGAAGAACGCCGCGACAATCCGAGATCCACCAGCGCCAAGCTGCGCTGGGCGAGGGTGGCCTCTCCCGAAGGGAGAGGATGGCCCGAAGGGCCAGGTGAGGGATAAAGAGATTCTGTACCCCTCACCCGCGCTACTATGACACTCGTGCTGAAACTCGTCGAAGAATGCTCCGGTATTGGAGAGTTAATGCAGAACGGCCAGGCCATCCGGCCGATCGGCTATCGCGTTCGCCGATATCAGGGCATGACGGAGGGTTCCGGAATGCCGATACCGGGCCTTTTTCGCATCGAAGGCTCGATCGATTTCGATACGCGCAGTGATTCGGCGGAATGGCTCGGGACCGCGCTTGGATTGAAGCTCGAAGACGGCCGAGTGCTTGGAATTACGATCGTGGATTCCGCCGGCCGCATTCTCAGCGAAGGCCACGGACCATCCAAATGCCAGTGTTGTTAGGAGCCCCTCATTTAAGCAGCGGCCGAGGCGAATCGAGGGTCTTCCCGTCTTTCCCGATTAATGTAACGCTTTGGGCGTATATCTGACGGGTTCCATCTCTTGCAGGAGCGCCGTCAATTTGAATCACATCGCCCGGAGCGAGGGTCGCCTTGTTCCAACCCGATTTGGCAAACTCCGGCAACGGAGGGATTTCCGCAACCCAGTCCTGCGATCCTACCGCGAAATGAACCCCGGGAAAGGGATTGACCCAATCCACACTCACAAATTTCCCGGTCAATTGGATGGATTTCCCACGGTCGTAATACTGGGCCAACGAAAGCCGGTACATAACCTGCGAAGTCTCGAAGGTTTGCCCCGTAGCTTTCAAGGTAACCACATTGCTGCCGACAATGCGCTCCCCAGATTTCGCACGAAATCCTTCGACGGTAATCTCACTTCCAACAGGAAACGACAGGCGATTCGCGCCGGACTCTAACATGTGATTGGGGCTGGTTAATTCAATGCGCCAGCTCGCGGATCCGCCCCTGGTATCCGCGACATTTATGACAAGGTAAGCGTGCGGATTGGTCCATTCCATCTGGCTGACCTTTCCTTCGAGACGAATCGCTTTGCTCACATCAAATTCGGATTCGAAGGCATGATGCGCAAACAGGGGTGCGATTCCGAAAAGTATCCAGGCAGTCGCAACAGCAGGAACAATTCTTCGCGTCATTTTTGGCCTCTGGAATTCATGCGGGTGTTATAGCCTACTTTGTGGTCGAACCAAAGTGATATGGATGCTCTTACGGAACTCGCGAACACACGGATGCCATTTGGAAAATACAAGGATCGATACTTGATCGATCTGCCCATCGCCTACCTGGTCTGGTTCAGCAGAAAAGGTTTCCCGGAAGGACGGCTGGGCCAAATGCTGGCCGAAGTGCACGAGATCAAGGCGAATGGCCTTGAAAAGCTCCTGGCGCCGTTGCGAAATTCATGAAGCTTCCCCTCTCCCATCTCTGGCAGCCTGCAAGGAAACCTTCGAATCATCTTGTCGTTGTGCTGCACGGACTCGGGGATTCTGCGGAAGGGTTTCTCTGGTTACAGCGGGCGCTTGGCATCGATTCGCTCAACTACCTTCTGCTGACGGCGCCGGAGCCGTACTTTACGGGCTTTCGCTGGTACGACATTGGCGAGGACTCCATTGCGGGTATTGTCCGATCTCGAAAACTCCTTGGCGACGTTTTCGCAGCAACTGCCAACGAAGGCTATGCGGCGAAAGACACGTTTCTTCTTGGATTCTCGCAGGGCTGTCTGATGACCTTGGAATTTGGAGCGCGATACAACCACGCGCTTGCCGGCTATGTCGGCATCAGCGGCTATACGATCGATCCGGCGGCACTGCTGAGGGATTTGAACCCGGACGTGAATCAGGGAAACTGGCTGATCACGCACGGGACACAGGATGAGCTTCTGCCGGTGGAAACCACGCGCGCGCAAATGCGCACGCTGCGCGATGGGGGGTTCAAGATCGATTACCGGGAATATGCAAAGACGCATACGATAGATCCCGAACGGGAGTTGCCGGAAATTCGGGAGTGGATCAAGGCGCGGCTGTAGGCGCGGTCTATGACCGCGCACGATCCTAAATTGAGCAAGCCGGCTGAATGAGGAATTGTGCGCGGTCATAGACCGCGCCTACAGATGCCGACCGATGAATTCCAGCACGGATTCGTACCAGACGACGGCATTCTTCGGTTTCAGAATCCAGTGGTTCTCATCCGGAAAGATCAGCAGCTCCGAAGGAACCTTGTGATACTGCAGCGCCTCAAACAGATTCAGCCCTTCACTGATTGGACACCGGTAGTCGTGCTCGCCGTGAATAATCAACGTTGGAGTCTTCCAGTTCTTCACATGCTTCACGGGCGCAAAACGATCAAATTGCGGCTGATCGGCAAACGGGTCTTCTCCGCCCATTTCGAGATACCACCAGGCGGGATGGTCCGTCACGCCGGTGAACTGCGCCATGGTGAAAATGCTCGCGTGCGTGATGAGACAGCGAAAGCGGTCCGTTTGCGTGCCGATCCAGTTCGTCATATACCCTCCGAACGAACCGCCCATCGCCATGATGCGTTTGGAATCGACGTCGGGCCGCGCTTCGAACGCATCGCTGACGCACATGAGATCCTTAAAGCATTGATCGCCCCACACGTTGCCCCAGATGCCCTGAATGAATTGCTGTCCGAAGCCGGTCGAGCCGCGAGGATTGGGCAGAACCACGGCATAGCCCGCCGCTACGGCCAGCAACGGGTTCCAGCGCCAATGCCAGCCGTCGGCGTCCATGCCGATCGGACCGCCGTGAATCCACAGCAGGGTGGGCAGTGGCGCGGTGGCGCCTTTCGGTTTCATGAAGAAGTATTGGATGGCTGCGCCGTCTGTCGATGGCGCCTGGCAACGTTCTACATTCACCCAATCGGCGCGGGAAAAGCCGGAAAGGCCTGCAAGGAATCGAGGCGTGGATTCGGCTTTTTCATCCACCACGAAACACTCGGGAGCATCGACCAGCGTCGAGCGGATTCCGGCAATCCGTCCATCCGATAACACTTCCGTATTCGTGTGAACCCCGCCGCTTTCCCGTGCGGTAATTCGACTTACCTTGCCAGCCGTTGCCCCAGTTGCGGCATCGATGGCAAACAGCGGCGTATCGCCATTGTCGTCTGCAGTCACAATCACCCGTTTGCCGTCGTTGCTCCATGCTTCCAGTTGCGGCCACCGATCCCATTCATCGGCGAGCATTCGTTCGGCGCCGCTGGCAATGTCGATCAGAGTCAGCGTGGGCCGCATGACTTTCTGCGGCGAACGAACGCTGCGGATCGAGGCGAGCGATTTCCCGTCGGGCGAGAACAGCACGGTTTCGTAGTTGACGTTTGTTCCGGTGCCGAATCGAGTGTGTTTATTCAACGCGATGTCGATCAGGAGAATCGTCGTATCGAGCACACGGTCGGCTCCCAATGACTGCTGAATCACAGCAAGTTGCGCACCGTCACGGGAAACGTCAAACAACGGTTCGATCGAGAAGTCCCGTTTCGCGTCGGGCGTGAGATCGACTCGATTCCCGGGTCCGCTGTCAAAGGCGTCGTATGCAATGAAGTGCGTATTCGCCAGATCCGTGTTTTCGTGCAGCCAGTGATCCCAGTGGCGAACCGGCTGACGGGTGAAGCGACGTGCATGCGCACCTTTCTTGACCTGATCGGAAGCGAACTCGCGTTGCTTGTCATGCGGGATGCCCGGAATGACGCCCGTCCTGAGAACGAGACGGTTTCCCTTCCTCGCAAACTGGAAGGCATCCACTCCGAGAGGTTCGTCCGTCAACTGCTTCGATTCGCCTCCCGCCGCTGGAAGAACCCACAATTGCAGCCGCTTGTCGGCGTCGTCATCCGGCTTGATTTCATTCGGCCGGCGATTGGAAAGAAAGCCCAGAGCGCCGTCGTGTCGAAAGCGGGGCGACGTGTCGTTGGTCTCCCCACGCGTCAGCTGAACCGGCGAGGATCCGTCGACTGGCACTTTCCAGATATCACCGATGTATTTTGCGCCGTCGAGATCCAGACGTTCGACGCCGACGGCGAGCCAGGTTCCATCGGGCGAAGCGGCGATTGAAGAGACACGTTTGAGCTTGATGTGATCGTTGATCGAGTAATTCATCGTGCGAGATTGTAGGGTAATTGGGGATAGGGAGGGAATAGCGACTGTAGGCGCGGTCTGTGACCGCGCACGATCGTTCGAACTGCAGCATTGTGCGCGGTCACAGACCGCGCCTACAGTTATTGGGATACCTTTTATTTTGGCCTAAACCAAAGTGTCTCTATGTTGTCCATCCGCTCATGAAGAAGTTCGTCTTGTTGTCACTCCTGCTTATTGCCGGTCTGTGGATCAACGTCTCCGCGCAACCACAATCGGCATCGCTCACGGAAACCCAGCGCATCACGCACCTTCTGAATCGAATCGGGTTTGGACCGCGCCCAGGGGATATCGAACGCGTGCGGCAGATCGGGATCGACAAGTACATCGATCAGCAGCTTCACCCCGAACTCATCGACGACAGCGCCACGGACATCCGCCTCGAGCCGTTCGCGAGCATTCACATGACTCTGGCAGAAATATTCGAGCACTACCAGGAACCGCAGGTCATCCTGCAGCGGCTGAACGGCCAGGCGCCGGCAAATGTCGACCAGGCAGCATCGCGCCAGCAGGTACAGGCCTATATGCAGCAGATGGGAATCGCTCCCCCGCAAAAACTCGCGCAGGAACTGGCCGCCCAGAAGCTTGTTCGTGCCGTATCCAGCGAACGCCAGCTGCAGGAAGTGCTGACCGATTTCTGGTACAACCACTTCAACATCTTCATCGGCAAGGGCGTGGATCGCTTCGTGACAACGGACTTTGAAATGAACGCCATCCGCCCTCACGTTCTCGGCAAATTCAAAGACCTGCTGATGGCCACCGCGAAAAGCCCGGCCATGATGTTCTATCTCGATAACGTGCTGTCGACCGCGCCGGATCCGCGCCTTGCCGCGGCGCTGCCTCAACGTGGAGCCAACAACCCGCGGCAACCCGGCATCAACGAAAACTACGCGCGCGAACTGATGGAACTTCACACGCTGGGCGTGGACGGCGGCTATACGCAGAAGGACGTGCAGGAAGTCGCGCGTGCATTTACCGGCTGGTCGATCGCGCAGGCGCCGGACACCAATCCCCTGACGCAAATTCAACGTCAGGCCTCACGGCTTGGACTCGGTACACAACCCGGAGGGCGCGGCGAATTCATGTTCCGGCCGTTTGTGCACGATACGGGAGCCAAGACCGTGCTGGGGCACACGATCCAGGCCGGAGGCGGAATCGAGGATGGTGAACAAGTGCTCGATATCCTCGCGCATCACTCGAGCACGGCCCGGTTCATTGCCACAAAGCTGGTCCGCCGGTTTGTCAGCGACACGCCACCGCAGGCGCTGGTCGATCGCGTCAGCCAGTCCTACATGAAAACCGACGGCGATATCCGCGAGATGATGCGGGTGATTCTGACTTCGCCGGAATTTACAGCTCCCGAGGCATATCAGGCCAAGACAAAGTCTCCGCTTGAACTGGTTGTTTCTGCCATTCGCGCTTTGGACGGACGCACGGATGGGAGTTCTCAGCTGGTGCAGACTCTCGAACGCATGGGTCAGCCGCTCTACCGGTTTGAAGCACCCACGGGGTTTCCAGATCGCGCCAGCTATTGGATGAATAACGGCGTCCTCGTCGAACGCATCAATTTCGGAATTGCACTCACCGCGAACAGGATTCCCGGGACGCGGGTCGATCTGAAGGGATACAGTAATCCGCAGTCGGGGGCGCTGTATCTGGGTTCACCGGAATTTCAAAAAAGGTAGTTCCTGGCATCTTTACAGGATTTAACAATATCCAGTGGCGTGTTCGTGTCCAATCACGACATGGAGGACGATTCAAAGATGATCCATCCCAATAAGACAGTCGCTATATATTGGCGCGTTGCTCTTGTCACGCTAGCACTGGCGGCCTGTTCACTCTTCGCACTCAGTCAGACAAAGAGTGCACCCGGCAAAAATACAATCGATATGGAGTTCGTGAAGATCGCGCCCGGAAACTTCATGATGGGATGCTCGGCAAACGACGATCAGTGCAACGCCGACGAAAAACCCGTGCATCGAGTCCAGATCACCAAGGCATTCGAAGTGGGAAAGTACGAAGTGACCCAGGCGGAGTGGCAGAAGGCCATGGGATCCAATCCGAGCGCGATCAAAGGAGACAGGCGCCCCGTGGAAAATGTATCCAAAGATGACGCGCACAGTTTCATCGCCAGGCTCAATGCGCAGAATGACGGTTTCCGGTATCGGTTGCCCACGGAAGCGGAATGGGAATACGCGGCTCGCGCAGGCACAACAGGCCCTTACGCAGGAAAGTTGGACGACATCGCGTGGTACGCGGGGAATTCGGAGGATGAAACGCATCCCGTTGGTCAGAAGAAGCCGAACGCGTGGGGCCTGTACGACATGGCGGGCAACGTCCGTGAATGGGTCGAGGATCTGTACGGAAGAAACTACTACGGCAACAGTCCGCAGAATGATCCGGCCGGGCCGGCGCCCGGACAACAGGGCGGGCCCGGTGGACCGGGAGGTGGACGCGGCGGACCTGGTGGGCGGGGAGGTGGGCCGGGTGGCCCAGGCGGCCCTAATGCGGAAGCCGGTGCTGCATTCGGGCCACCACCATGCGGCGCTCCTGCGAACCCGCAGATTAGAGATCTCCAGCAGCAAGTCGACTGTCTCAGGCAACAGGTCGCAGATCTCACGCAGCAACTTCAACTGGTGGGACAGCGTGGTGGCGGGCCCGGTGGGCCTCCTCCTCCCGGCGGAGGCCCCGGCGGGCCGCGTGGCGGGCCGGGCGGACGTGGCGGCCCTGGCGCGCCGGGCGGACCCGGCGGGAATCTTCCAGTGATTCGCGGCGGCGGCTGGGACAATCTTGAAGAGTTTCTACGCGTTTCATCGCGGTACAACTATTACGGACCGACATTAAGAGTGAGCGACGTTGGATTTCGCGTGGTGCGCGAACCGGTCGCACGTTGAATTTCTATTCCATCGTGGAGGCAATTTCGATGAAGAAGCTATGGATTGCAGTTCTGCTCACCATCGGCATCATTTCCCTGTCGAGTCCGATCTGGGCACACCATTCTTTTCAAGCCGAGTACGATCAGACCAAGCCGCTGACATTAGTGGGAAAGCTGACAAAGGTTCTTCAGGAAAACCCCCACGGCTGGATCTATCTGGATGCAAAAAATGCGCAAGGCAAAGTCGTGAACTGGGCTCTGGAAACCCCCGGTCCGAACGTTGTCATCCAAAACGGATTCAGCCGGGAGATTTATCAGACATTGGTGATGTCCGGCGAGGAAGTGACGGTTACGGCATACGCCGCTCGGGACGGATCCAAACACGCATGGGCCGGAGGTTTGACGCGCGCCGACGGCAAGACCGTGATTACCCTCAGCGGCATTCCTGGGCAGGGGCCGGGCGGCCCTCGCGGCGGCCGTGGGCAGTAATATTGCGCGAAGCGCTACCGAACAGTTGTAGGCGCGGTCTGTGACCGCGCACGATTTCTCAATCCGCAGAGTTCTGCATCTTCTGGAATGTGCGCGGTCACGGACCGCGCCTGCAGCGGAAACCAGCGCCGCCAGATTGCAGCCCTCCAGTTATTTTGCTTCTCGCACCAACCGAAAGCCGGCACTGTTGTTCTTGAGAATCGGGGGGATGGCAAAACGATTCGAAACCCGCATCTCGATGGCCTCCAGGTCCCAGGCACCGCCGCGAAGAACTTTTTTGTCACCCTTTGTGTTCAACGGATCGCTCACGGCATTCTTCTTATAGTCGCTATAGGAATCCTGAACCCACTGCCAGACGTTCCCCTGCATGTCGAAGAGTCCCCACGCATTTGCAGCCTTGGTTCCAACCGGGTGGGTATGAGCTCCGCCCTTCTGGTCGTACCAGGCAACGGCATCCAACGAATCTCCGGCTATCGGTCCGGTCGTTCCCGCTCGTGCGGCGTATTCCCATTCCGCCTCCGTGGGCAACCGATACTTGAAGCCGTCATTCATCGCATTGATCTTGGTTAGAAATTCCTGGACCTGATTCCAGCTGATGTTTTCTACCGGATAGTTTCCCGGGGAATACGCAGCACCCTGAAAGGTACTCGGATTGGCTCCCATTACCGTCTGCCATTGCGCCTGCAGGACGACGTACTTGCCTAATTCAAATGGTTTCGTAATCTTCACCATGTGAGCGGGCGACTCCGAAAGGTCCTTGAAGAAATCCTTCAATGGTGAGGTGGGGTCATGCATGTCACACATCGTGTCGCCCTTGGAACAGCCCATCATGAATTCCCCCGCAGGTATTTTTACGTAATCGACTTTGACGGGTGTGAGAGGAGCGGCGGCGGCTCTGGCAGGCGCGGCCGGCGCGGGTGCTTGCTGGGCTGCCGCGGCGCAGGTCAGGCCTGCCGCGAACAAGACTGCCAATCCAAATGTTCGTATCGGGCTCGTCATAATGGTCTCCTCTTGGCTGATGCCGAAAAATTCGCGAACCAGATAATACTTCCAAACCGCGACGATGTCTAAGCACGTCCTTCTCCCGAAGGGAGAGGGTGGGACATCAAGAAATGGCGGGCCCGGGTGAGGGGTACGATTTGTGATAAAAATCCGACGGCGCAAAATGAATTCAGAAAACATTATCTGGAAGTATTACCCCTCACCCGTCCCGCCAGCCTAGGGGCTGGCGGGCCACCCTCTCCCTTCGGGAGAGGGATGCATTAATTTTCGGTGCGCGAGCCGCGATTCTGGTTAACAATGCCACTGCTGAACGTGGGAGGAAAAATGAAAAGCAAAATTCAAAAATTGATTTGCCTGCGCTGGGCGCTCGGCATAGCCGCAATGATGACATGCGCAGCCACGGGACTGGTGCAGGCGCAGGTGCCGCCACTGGTGGAGGCCGAGCTGGTCAAGATGGGGCGTGTCGTTGATCCGGGCTGCACGGGAAAACTCTACCGGCCGCTGTTTGGGAAGAACGACTACAACACCTACTGGCCCGTCGATGCGGCTGCGCCAAACAAAAGCGTGAAGCTATACCCCGGCGTGACCGTGATGCGTGACGTTTCCTACGGCCCTCAGCCCAAGGATTTGATCGACATCTTTGTTCCCGACAAGGGCGGAGCCAACCGCACCGTTTTCATTTTTATTCCGGGAGGCGCGGGGAACAAGATCGAGCAGCAAGCCGTGGAATCCAACATGTTCTACGACAATATCGGGAAATGGGCAGCGGACAGCGGCATGGTCGGCGTCACGATGCAGCGCGGCGGAACGGCTGCAGGCCAGAACGTGGCGCTTGTCGTCGAATGGCTGCAGGCCAACGTTGCCAAGTATAAAGGCAATTCTGCCGATATGTTCCTGATGGCCCACTCGGCTGGAACCGGACCGCTGACCCAGTACATCGGCCGTCCCGATCTTTATGGCTTGGGTGTGAAGGGCGCGATCTTTGCGGGCGCGCATCCCATGCTTCCGGGTATTGGTGGCGCCGGCGGCGGACGCGGAGGTGGAGCGCCCGCAGCGGGCGGAGCAGCCGGAGCGGGACGCGGCGGCGCACCTGCAGCAGGTGCACCCGCAGGCGGAGCACCAGGTGGTGTGCGTGCAGTACCAGGTGGTGATGGCGGGCGCGGTGGAGCGGGAGGTGCGGCAGCCGCAACTACGGCCACTTGTCTGGCTAATGCCAACGTTCAGGCTGGCCCGATTCGAGGACCCAGCAGTTCATTAGCGGATCAGGGCGCCGGCGCTGCAGCAGCACGCACAGCCCTGGCTGGATCTTCTCCCTGGCGTTGGGATGGCAAGATGTGGATATCCACTGGAGCCGCGGCACCTGCGCCGGCAGCCGGTGGCGGAGCCGGCGGAGGGCGTGGGGGTGGCGGTGCAGCGCCGGGAGGCGGCGGGGGCGGTGGACGTGGTGGAGGCGGTGGAGCGCCAGGCGCCGCAGCTGGTGGTGGTGGACGCGGCGGACAGGCGCCCGCAGCAGCCGGCGCGGCAGGTGCGGCGCCCGCAGCGCCGGTGTTTACAGTACTTGATGGATTCCATACGACGAGGGCAGCAATCGCTCTGGCCTGGGGCGAACTGGATATTGATGCCAGTGCGGGCAACGGCATGCCGACGCAGTCGGTCACCATACACGACGATCTTTGCAAGCTGGATGGTCCAAAAGCAAAGGACGGTGTCGGTCATTGTCCCACGATGATGTGGTTCAAGGGCGAGAGTCACATGTCGGAAGTGTTCTCGTTCGGAAGCGTCGACAAGACTGTCTCGGACCAGGTTCTCGCATTTATCAAAAAGAACCACTGACGATTTCAGGCTCTTAACTGTAGGCGCGGTCTGTGACCGCGCACGGTTTCTAATTTTGCAGGACTTCATGTGCTAGATTGTGCGCGGTCACAGACCGCGCCTACAGGAAATCCAGAATCCCGCGACATGGAATTCCGCTGCGCGGCTCTGGAATTCTGGGTGTACACTCTTCGGACAAGATGAACAAGAAGCTGATCGTTACTGCCATCATCGCCACCACTCTGGGGCTGGTCGTCACTGCGCATGCGCAGCTTGACGGACTCTTCGGCCTTGGACAGGGTGGAAGAAACGGCGGTGGCGGCGGGTATGGCGGCAGAACTTGCATGGTTCCCGGTTCACGCAACGGAACCGGCGAAGCAGACACCGCAATTCCACGCGACATCAATCGCGCGGGTTTCGTTTATGCCCGCGTTCGCTATCACATTGGCAGGCGGTGGGGAAACGAAGTGCCCTGGCACCATGATTACCCGGACGGCGACACGATGTTTCCGGACAATCTTGGGAGGCTGACGACCGTTACGACCGATCCCAATTCCTATCAGATTGTCGATATCGACAGCAAAGAGTTGTTCCAGTACCCATTCATCTATATGTCCGAGCCCGGCTACCTGGATCTGCTTCCGGCCGACGTCAAGAATCTTCGCGAATATTTTGATCGCGGCGGTTTTCTCTTGATGGACGATTTCCGTGGCGTTGGCGAAAATATGGGGCAGTTCTATAACATGCAGGAACAAATGGCGAAAGTTTTTCCCGACCGGACGATTGAATCGGTTACTCCAAATCATCCGATCTTCCACTCGTTTTTTGATCTCAATCCCGCCGACATGGTCGCGCCCTATATCATGCAAGGAGAATCCGGTCCCGTGCAGTTCCTTGCAATATCCGATGACAAGGGCCGTATCCAGGTGATGATCGATTTCAATAACGACATCAGTGAGTACTGGCAGGCATTGGACGTCGGCACCTGCTCCATCCACGAATCCGGCCGCGCCGTACAGTTAGGCATCAACTACGCCATCTACGCAATGACCCACTGATTGCAAATCCCTCTCCCGAAGGGAGAGGGTGGACCGCCAGCCAGCAGGCTGGCGGGCTAGGGTCCGGTTCCTTGGAACAACCAATCTCGGCCCGAACACCCCGGCCGAGACCCTCGTTGGCGAGAGCGCCGTGCTTGCGGATTTGCGCAAGCGCTTTCCAGCTGCCCGCATCCTCTTTAAGAATTCGGGGCCGTGCTACTCGTACCCCGAACTCTGAACTGCAAGTTCGGGGTTCGAGTAGCACGGCCCCGAATTGCCGGCCCCGAATTGGTCTGACCCCTATTTTTTCACACCTTCATAGACCTTGCCTACAGCGGTTCAGATCGTTACAACCCGCGAACCAAATTGAGCCGCGCCGGGTGACGAACCCGAAAACACATACGGGCAATATCCCGTACTGGCCTCGTACTTCTCCACAACCTCCGCAATGGCGTCATGCGCATCCGCACGGCCCAAAACCGCAACTGTGCCTCCGCTTCCACCACCCGTGATTCTTGCGCCGTACAATCCCTTTGCCCGGCCGGCTTCTCTCACGAGATTCGCGATCCGATCCGTGCCGCGCGACGCGAGACCGCAGGCGGAATAACTTTCGTGCGATTGAGCCATTAATTCACCGAGACGAATCCGCTGTTCTTCACTGGCTGGACCCAGCAGCAGTCGACGGAACTCCTGCACGCGGTGATTCTCGAAAACGGGATGCGCGGTGGCCTGACGAACATTGTAAACACGCCCTGGATCGACGGATGTCACCGTATCGTTTGTTCCGGAATATCGCGCGAGGAACTCCGCACCGGTCATCTGCTCCGGAAGAAGTGCAACAAAGTCTCTCTCGAAATCGACGGGCGCGATATTAGCCAGATACCCGCCGGCGTTTGAACCAATCAACTGGTGTCCCATAAACGCGGCCGTGCGAACCGATGTGTAGTCGGAGCCACTGACGGCGTGACGCTCGCCCGAATCCAGCCCCCAGAACGCAATTCCCTCCGGAACCGGCACCGCTGGCTGCAATTCAGCAGGCTGGCAAACGAGAGCCAGCAGCGAGTGGCTTTCGCCGCAAACCGAAGTCATCTGGTCCATCACTCCACAGGGCGCGCCGGCCACGAGGTTCTCCACCTTCTGGCAGAGCAACGCCAGCTCCTTGGGCTGGATTTCCATTTCAAATGCCGACGCCACGGCCTGCATCACCGCGACCTCGAGCGCCGCGGAAGATGCGACGCCTTTGCCTTCCGGAACTCGCGATGAAATCAGAATCCTGCATCCCTGCGGAAATGTGACGCCGCGTTCCCGCATGAGAACGACGAAGACTCCAACGACGTATGCGGCCCAATGACTCTCGGCGTTGTGAAACATCATTCGCGCCGCGTCGTAGCCGATGACGACTCCGTCCGGAACAAGCGATGACAGAGGCTGAGCAAACACTCGAGGGACACCATTCGGATCGGGACTCAAACTCACAACCTTGATGAGCAACGCATCGGTGCGTTGAAGCGCGGCGAACGTCGCTTCCGCGGTTGTGCGCTGCAGCACGAGGGAACCGGAGTAGTCGGCAATTCCGCCCATCACGTCGAGGCGGCCCGGCGCCCGCGCCACAACGGCCACTGCGCCGTCATCGAAAAAGCCCGTGAGCTTCGCGGCGTCCACAAACGCTGTCAAGTCTGCAGTCATATCAAGCCGCGACGGCGCAACGCCAATTGAAGCAGCGGCTCCACCTGACGGCGGATTTGTTCGTTGGCGTACCCGGCCCAGGCGACATCCGCTTCCAAATTGAGAGGCGCATTCAATGGCCGCCCGAGTGCATCTGTCACAAGGACACCCAGTTCGGTGGCGATGAGTGCGGTGCAGAGATCATACGGATGACAGCAGAGGCCGATCTGTTTCATCAGCGGACGGAGATCGGCAATAAATCGATCGTTGCCCGCCATCAATTCATAAAGCTGGCCGCCGCTGGAAATGTACTGGTCTTCAAAACAAAGCGCCTTGCCGGGCTTGATGGGCCCGAGAGCGCCCATCGCAATTTCATCGGCCATCGCGGCCAATTCGTCTCGTGCACCCGGGAAGAATCGCGAAATTGTCGCGAAGCCATGAGCGATCGTGTCCGCCTTTGAAGGACGGAGATGGAGTGCCGCGATTTCGGCCGTCAGCCGGTTGTAGCGCTCCGCCTTCGTCCCTTGTCCTTTGACAGCCCACATCTGATCGGAAAGATGCTGCTTGATCCGTGGGATCTCCGTTTGAACCGCGATGACAATATCCTGCAGCGACGTCTCCGGTCCGCGATTCGGCGCAACGCCGGTCAATATCCAGGCACTGCGTTTCTGATACATCAGGCCGCGGGTTCCATCGATGGGGTCCACGATGATGCGCCATTCGGCGGACGATTCGCTGCCGCCTGGCGGGAAAACCATTGGACTGCCAGCCAGGCCCTCCGCAATCACGACAAATGAATTGTCACGGGACATTCCTTCAAAAAACTCCACCAACATGTCTTCGCTGACGACATCGATAGCGTAGATTGTGTCACCGTCTTCGTCCCGGCTGACATCGGTGAGTTCGCCCGACCGCTGACGTTCGGTCGCAGCCACCACAGCGTCTCGAATCTTGTCGTGCAATTTGCGGAGTGGCGGAATCAGATCGAGAACACTCATCTGGGATATCTCTCCGCAATTGGGGTCAGACCCCTCGTTCCCCTATTTACACGGCGCCAAGAACGGAAATAAGGGAACGAGGGGTCTGACCCCAATTTCGTCATAGGCCAGCCCTCCGGTCCATTTTGTAATGAACGCCGGGGAGGTTGCGAAGTTCCAGAGCCTTATCTTCGGGCAGCGTATCGCTCAGGAAATTGCCGCCGCCGATTTCAGGGCCGGCAAGGTATTTCAATAGATTTGGCTTGCGCAGCGGCGGATGAAACTCGATATGAAAATGAAACCCGCTGTAGTCAGCCCCATCGGTCGGAGCATGGTGCAGTGTCATGACATACGGAAACGGCATTTGCCAAAGGTTGTCATAACGCACCAGCATCGCTTTCAATGCCTCGGCGAGATCTCGAAGTTCATTGGAATTCAATCCCGCCAATCCCGCATGCGTTGCCTTTGGCGCGACATAACATTCGTAGGCATAACGCGCGAAATACGGAAGAAACGCGATGGCCGAAGAATTCTCGAAGATGATCCGGCGCCCGTCGTCGTGCTCGGCCTGGAGGATGTCCTGAAAAAGCACGCGGCCCGTTTCGCGGAAGTGGCTCATGGAAATGGCAGCTTCGTTCTCGATTGTCTTGAACACGAAATTCGTGGCATAGATCTGACAATGCGGATGCGGGTTGGAGACCCCGACAACTTCGCCCTTATTCTCAAATACCAGAACGTGACGAACCTCCGGACGTGCCCCTAGTTCCGCATATTGCGCGCGCCAGGTCTTGAGAAGGTCTTCGATTTCGGAGGCTTCGAGTTCCGCCAGTGAGAGATTGTGCTTCGGACTGTAGCAGAC
>Ga0134122_10001187_pt1 | contig 18644 bp, 19 predicted proteins | sample KB302_FD_96461 | JGI IMG/M metagenome (GOLD analysis project Ga0134122, IMG submission 96461) | Terrestrial soil microbial communities without Nitrogen fertilizer from Kellogg Biological Station, Michigan, USA - KB3-0-2 | ecosystem: Environmental > Terrestrial > Soil > Unclassified ... | reverse complement strand
GCGGCCGTCCGGTGATCCGCGAGATCTCGCGCTTCACATGCTCGTCGACCATCTGCGGCAGATGCTCGTCGAGCCATTGCTTGAGGATCGGCTTCAGCATCTCGCGCACCATGTCCTCGAGCGGATTGACCTGCGGCAACGGCGGGACGGTCGCGGCGATCGTCGACAGTTGCTCGAGCGCCTCGCGGCTGTGCCCGGCGACGCTCTCGTCGAGCAGGGGCGGCCCAAGGTCGACCGGCGGGGCGAGCGGCTCGTTCAGCTCGAGCACGTCGACCTCATCCTCGTCCGGGCCTTCGTCCTCGGGCAGGGGCGAATCCTCGAGCTCTTCCTCGGATGCGGCGGTGCGCAGCTCCTTCTCCTCCGCGATCACTTTCTTGATCGACGCCAGGATGTCTTCCATCGAGGGTTCGCGGCCCGGTGACTGCATGACGGCGGATATACGTTTATCGCGGCGCCGGTGTCACCCCTACTTGGACGGCGGCGTTGGATCGTTTCGAGCGGGAACGAGCGGCGGTCCGACCAGCGGCCTCGGCGGAGTCTCCTGCGCCGACACGGTGCGGGTCGACACCGGATTGTGCCTGGGCTCGCCGGCCCAGTCGTTCCAGTTGCCGGCCACCCGGCGGTAATTGCCGAGCGGATCGTAGAGCGGCCCGCCGTCGAGGCCGAGCTTGCGCGCTTCGGCCTGGCCCATCGCATTGAGCAGGCTGAAGCCGGCGACATAAGCGTCGCGCTTGGCGGTAACGAGCGACACCTGGGACTGGAGCAGCTCCTGCTCCGCGTTCAAGACGTCGAGCACGTTGCGGGTGCCGACGCTCTGCTCGGCGCGGGTGCCCTCGAGCGCCAGCTCGTTGGCCTGGACGGCGATGGTGTTGGCCTGGATCGACTTCTGGGTCGATTCATAATCGGCGAAGGCCGCGCGAGTCTGGGCGATCACGTTGCGCTCGGTGCCAACGACCTGCTCCAGCGCCTGGCCCTCGAGCGCGCGCGTCTGGCGCACCCGCGCCGCGGGCAGGCCGCCCTGGTAGATCGGCACCCGCGCCTGAAGTCCCATCGAGCTGGTCGTGCCGTGATCCGGAGCGTTGCTCGTGCGGTCGCCCAGCGCGTCGACATAGGTCCCGCTGAGCACGCCCGACAGGGTCGGCAGTCGCCCGGCCTGGGCGACGCGGACGTCGTAGCCGGCAGCAGCCGCATTGCGGGTGACCGCGACGATGTCCGGATTGTCGGCGAGCGCGACCTGGACAGCCCCGTCCGCCGTCGCCGGCAGCGGCGGCAGCGGCGGCGGCGGCGCCAGCGTTCCGGGCGGATGACCGATCACGGCGCGATAATTGGCTTCGCTCCCCAACAGCCGGCCCTCCGAGGTGGCAAGCTGGGAGCGGCCGAGCTGGAGCCGCGCCTCGGACTGGGCGACGTCGGTCCGGGTGACGTCGCCGATCTCGAACCGGTCGCGGGTCGCCTCGAGATTGGTCTGGAGCACCCGCACGTTGTTCTGGTTCAATTCGACGATCGCCCGGTCGCGGATCACGTCCATGTAGGCCGACACCGCCTGGGTGAAGACGTCCCCCTCGACTCCGCGCAACTGGCCGCGGCCGGCATCGACCCGGGCCTTGGCCGCGTTGATCGAATTGCGGACGCTGCCGCCGTTGAACAGCGGAACGCTTAGATCGACGGTCGTCGACAGGTTCGGCCCGCGGCTGGCGCTGGTGTCCAGCACGCCGCTGCGTGACAGGTCGCGATTGAGCCCGACGGTACCGCTGATCTGCGGCCGCCCGGCCGACCGCGCGATCGCCACGCCGGCGTCGGTCGCCTTCAGTTCTTCGCGCTGGGCGTTCAGCGTCGGATTGGTGTTGTAGGACGACACCAGCGCTTCGCGCAGCGTGTCGGCCGAGGCGGTGCCGGTGAAGAGCCCGGCGATCAGCGATCCGGTGAGAAACTTACGAAACACGAAGTGCCCCTTAGAAAGTGAATGCCCTGGGCCGGGCAAAGCCCGGAAGAACGGGCGATCCCGCGTCGCCCAGCGAGAGGTAACCGAAGGCGCCGCCCGACTTGCGGCCGACGATCAGCCTGGTGATGCCGCGATCGACCAGCGCGGTCCCGAGCCGGCCACCTTCGGCAAGCTGTTCGACGATGGCGTTGGGGATATGTTCGACCGCCCCGTCGATGAGAATCTGATCGTACGGGCCGCGCCTCGCGTCGCCCTTGTCGAGCGGCGCTTCGCTCACCTCGATGCCGAGCTCGCGCGCCTTGGCGGCGAGCTCGGGCGAGCTTTCGACGGCCACCACCGAAAGGCCCATCGCGCCGAGCACGGCCGCCGAATAGCCGGTGCCGGCGCCGACCACGAGCGCGCGCTGGCCGGGCGCCGCCATCATCGCCGTCAGCAGCTGGCCGAGCACCGCGGGAGCGGCGAGGAAGCGGCCGTCGCCGAGCGGCAGGGCGCGGTCGACGTAAGCGAGCGGGCGGATGTGATCGGGCAGGAAGCGCTCGCGCGCGATCGCGCCCATCGCGCCCAGCACCGCGGCGTCGGTCACGCCCTGCGGCCGCAGCTGGCTGTCGACCATCGCCAGGCGCGCGGCGGCAAAATCGGGGATCGGGGTCTGCACCGTCATGGCTGTTGTATGCCGATAATACACCTGAAGTTCAAGCCTGACCCGAGCCGGGCCGGCCCCTGCGTTCTTATCGACCCCCGACCGATGCGCCAACTACCGTTGGTCGAAAGACGAACGCGCGTAACATGGTGTGGCTTTTGGGTGCGGCAAGGCGGCACTTCCCCCTTGACCGCACTCCCCGCGCGCCACAAAGGGCGGCACTCGCTCTCCCGGCCCGATGGCGGAGTGGTTACGCAGAGGACTGCAAATCCTTGCACGCCGGTTCGATTCCGGCTCGGGCCTCCAACCACATTGCCAGACGCTGGGCACCGTCATCTCGCCGCGGCGCAGGCCGCGCAGGGCATGCATTAGCGCATAACGCTCAGCCGGCGCGGCTCAATTGCTCGGCCAGGACGACGGATCTGATCATGCGCTTCCCGTCGGTGCGATCCAGCTGCACGAACATATCGACCGAATCTTCGACATAATAGCGCACATCCGCCCGGCTCAACCGGGTTCCGCCGTGCAGCACCAGCATGACGAGTTGCTCAATGGCCGATTGCGGCGAGTCGGCGTGGATCGTCGTCATCGACCCGGGATGCCCCGAATTGACCGCCCGCAAGAAGGCGAAGGCTTCCGGCCCGCGCAGCTCACCCAACACGATGCGATCGGGCCTCATGCGGAGCGCGGCAGAGACCAGATCGTTGGTCGTCACCCTTGCTTCACCGAGCTCGCCGCGCACACTCACCAGACCGATGCAATTGTCGTGGTGGACATTCAGCTCGGGCGTGTCCTCGATCAGGATCAACCGCTCGTCGCCCGGGACCTCGCGGAGCAGCGCGTTGAGAAACGTCGTCTTGCCGCTGGAGGTGCCGCCCGAGACCACGATGTTCTTGCGTGTCCGCACCGCCATGGCGAGGGCCTCGACGAAGCGGAGTTGGGTTACGAGCTGACGCAGTCCTTCGTCATCCGGGCAGCGTGACGCGCTGGTCTTCGTCGTGGCGAAATGCCCGCCGGCCGCATAATCCTGAAGCGTCAGCGACGCGGCGACCTGGCGCCGGATCGCGAGCGCAAGCGGGCCGCGCGTAGCCGGCGGCGCAACCACTTGGATCCGCGACCCGTCAGGCAAGGTCGCGGCGAGCAGCGGGTGCTCACGGCTGACGCCCTGATGGGTCAGCGCTGCGATCTGCCGTGCCAGCCGCGCCAGCACCAGTTCGCTCAGCGCCGGGTCCTCCTGGCGCTCGATGGCGCCGCCGAGCGTCTCGATCCACAGCTCGCCGGGACGATTGACGTAGATGTCGGTGACGTCCGGGCGACTGAGCGCCGTTGCGAATGGGGCGAGACAGGACTTCAGATAGATGCCGGACGGAACAACCTCCCTCGCGGCCGTGCTCATCTTGGAGTCCCGGCGGCGCTGAAGTCGAGATCATGCGCAACAAACACGCTGATGCTCTTGCCCGGCCGCACCTTCAGCGTCGGCACGTAGTCGCTGCTCGGAACAACCTGGCCGGCCGAGGCGGTTGCGGTGCCGGACAGAACGACCACCGGTCCGGTGACTGCACGGCCCGCAAGGGCTCGGCCGATCTCGAATGTCGACTGAAGGAGCGAGTCGCCGAGGCGCTGGAAGAAATGGGTGTTGACCGAAGCCGGGACGCCGCCGCCGCCGAGAGTGTCGACGGCCGGAGAGTCGAGCGCGATGGTCATGCCGTCCGGGCGGATCAGGCGAGTCCAGGTTATGATCGCCCGGCGCTGGGCCTGCCCCACTTCGGAGCGATAGACGCCGATCAACCGGCTGCCGCGCGGGATCAGGACATGTTTGCCGTCGAAGCCGCGCACGTCCCGCGACACGACCGCGCGGGCAAAGCCGGGCCTGGTCGAATCGAAGCCGGTTTCGAGGACGGCGGGGATCAGATATCCTTGGGGAACGGTCGTCGAGCGGTTGTCGAACGTGCTGGCGCGCACGCGGCTGATCGCCTGTCCCGGCACGACTGCCGACTGCGCCCGGCCGCCGGGAGCCGCTCCCGCCGCCGCAGTTCCGGAATCGATCACCAGCGGTGCGCCGGCAGAGGTTCGGGGCCGCGGCAGCGGGGCGGGCGGCGGCGCAAGCAATGGTGCCGGTTGCGGCGCATAGACCACCTGCGGCGGCGCAGCCTTCACGGTCGGAGCCGGGGCCGGCAGCACGGTCACTGCCGGCGCCGGCTTGTCGCTTTCCTGCGGCCGCGGAAGGACCTGAGGCGCGGGCGGAATGTAGAGCGGCTGCACGTCGAACGAAGTGGGCGCCGAATCCGGGGCCCGGCTCCGCACCGAAGGCTCCGTCCGGTTCGCGCGGCGCGCGTCGAGCAACGCGAACAGGATGATGCCGAACACCAGCAGCCCAAGCGCGAACAGGGCCGGCGACATGCCGTTGCCGGGCAATCGCACCGTCGGCCTTACGCCGGCGTCGCGCGGGTCGTTCACACCGAACAGGGCCTGGAGCCGCGGGTCGCCGATTTCGGTGACAGGCATCAGCGGCTCCTTCGCGGATTGATTCGCATGGCCCTGGCAACCGCGCGATCGATCCGGAACGTCAGCAGCTGCGGCGCGCCGTCGACTACGTAGACGTCGTCGGTGCCCATCATGCCGTTGACGAGCACTTCGTTGCCCGCGCGATCGACCGTGTAAATGGCGGGGATCGACGCCCCTCTCGGCCAGCTGATGTAGGTGCGCTGCCCGTCGTCCGTCACCGAGCTGGGCTGAAGCAGCCGATCGCCGGTGATCCGATATTTGCTGAGTCGGCGGGAGGCCGCGGAGACGTCGACATACTCGCCATCGTCACGCACCGCCTTGGGCGTCGGGTACCGGAACTGCACGGCGTACGGCATGTCGGGCGTCGGGACATCGAGGGCGAAGAGATCGAAGGCGTAAGTCCGGACCGACGTCACCACGGTCATGTTCGTGGCGGCGCCGGCCTGCCCCGGCTTGAGAAACAGCCGGTCGCCGGCCTTGTTGACGCTGACCTGCCACGCCGAACTGTCGCCGAGCGCCACGCTTTGCACCTGCTCGTCGGGCGACAGCTCGACCATCAATTGATAGCCGGGCGATCCGCGCAGCTGGACGATCTGTCCGGCCCCGTAGTCGATCACCTGCAGGTGCGGATCGCCGGCTCCGGGCACCGGCTGGACCTGCGCCGAGGCCATGCTGGCGAGCAGGGCCAGAAGCAAGCCCATGCCCGGGGCCATCGTCATCGGGCGGCTCCGGACTGCTGCGGCTGTGCGGCCGGCGCATAATAAGGAGGCGGAGCGGCATTTGCGGCCGGCGCGGCGGCTGGCGGTGTGGCCGCGCTGGGCGGAACGGCTTCCGGATCCCGGCGGTAGCTGGTGACCTGGAACCCCAGCGGATTCACGAACCGGTCTTCGAGCTTCATCGGCTCGGTCGAATAGCGATAGCGGACCACCGCCACCCACGGGCTGGCCGGCTGCGGCTGGGCTCCCGCATCGGTCCGGACCACGTCGAACCGAACCAGCGCCGCGTTGTTGCCGATCGGCGAAACGCTCTTCACTCGAGCGCCGATGACGGTGGACCGCGGATATAGAACGAGCGGGCTCTGCGGATTGGAGACCTGGATCGTCTGGAGGTAGCCGGTCCGAGCCGCTCCGGACGAGAACAGCGCCACCTTGCGGTAATTTGCGTTGAGCGTAGCCATGTCGAAACCCTCGCGCGCAATCACATATTGGACGAGGAACGACTGGGTCAGCGCGGCATCAGGGGCGACGGTCGCTTTGTCGAGCGGCTTCAGCGCCTGCACATAGCCGGTGGTCCGGTCGACCATCAGCGTATAGGGCTCGACCGTCTTCAGCGGCATGAGCAGCACCAGCGCGAGCCCCTCGAGCAGGGCAAGCGCGGTCGCGATGCCCGCGATCCACCACGCAATTCGGTGCGATGAGCGAATGGCTTGCACGCGGTCGCGGTTCCAGCTGGCGGCCTCGGCGTAATAAGCGTCAAGCGCTTCGCGGCTGTGCTCATTCATGCGCTCATATCCCGCCTGGCTGCCCGGGCCGACACTCGCGAGGTCGATCGGCGAGCGAAGGTTCGCCCGACCGGAGCAAGCGATGATCGGTGCTCCGAATTTCTTTCCACGATCGACGGCCGGGCCGGGGCCAGCGAAGCGCCCGGATTGCCGGCCGAACTTTCGCGCCGGCTGGTCGTCATCAAGAGGCTCGCGACCTGCGCCGCCCGGGTCCGCTCCGCTTCGGCCGCGGCGACCGCGGACTGCCGGTTCGAGCTCATCGACCGTTCGGCCGTGTGGGTCGCGCGCGGCCCAGGCGGAATCAGGCTCGATCCGGCCGACATCCGGAACGCGCGAGCGACCCGGGCGCACCCGTAGATCGCGGCCACGACGACGATCGTGAACAGGGTCACGAGCACGAACAGCTCGGTCGGGGCAGTCGGCACGGCCTCGCCGGCCATGCGCCGGGCCAGCACGCCGCCGAGCCACGGCTCGAGAAGCGCCAGCTCGAGCCCGAGAACGATCGTCACGCCGATCGCCACCAGGGCCACTCCGGCAATGACCCGAATCCATCCTTCGAACAGGCTCCGGGTCGAATCGAACATCAGGAAGGCGATGAAGAACGGCCCGAGCGCGAGCATCAGGCCCGCGACCACCCGCACCGCAGCCAGCGCACCGACCGCAGTCAGCAGGAACAGAATTCTCGATCCGCCGATCGCGAACGCATTGAAGCCGGCGAAGGGTGGCGGAACACTCTCCGACATCGACCCAGGCGGCGGGCTGCCCGGACCGAGAAGGGCGAGCTGCGCGAGGGCGCGGTCGGTCAGGTCCAGCCGCTGAAGCAGCGTCCCGTCGGAGCCGACGATGCCGGCGGCCGGCCCGATTTCGGCGACCAGCTGCGCCGGTCCGTCCGTGACGAGATCGTAGACCAGGGTCCGATAGGCCGGCCAGCTGGTCGCCAGCGCGAACACCGCTCCGATCTTCACGAACGCGAGGGTGCCCTCGCGCACGCTCATCACGCGCCCGAACAGGAGATTGTAGCCGATTACGGCGATGAAGATCGTCAGGAAGCCGGTGAGCACGACGGTGAGTGTCGAGCCCGGCGCTGCCAGCGCCTGCCACGCGCCCGATCCGAGCTGCTGGGCCTGGCAGTCGACGTAGCCCGTCGTCGCACCGACGAAGCCGGCGGCTTGCGGGAGAGCCGAGCAGGCGTCCATCACGCAACCTCCAGCAGGCGCGGCAGCCACGCCGCCGGATCGTCCCCGGTTTCGAGCCGGATTTCGTCGAGCAGCCGAACCGTCCGCTCGCGGCCCGAGAGCACCGTCAAAAGCTCCTTTTCCCCGGTCAGGTTGAGGCGCGCGACGACGCTGTCCTTGCCGTGCTTCACCAGGAAGCAATGGGCCGTGTCGGGAATGGTGCGCACCAGCTCGAGCTCGTGCTCGGTGAGGCCGAAGCCGTCGATATATTCGGCGGCCTGAGCCTTCGGATTGGACATGAAGATCTGGGTCGCCGCCTGCTCGATGATCGCGCTGGCGATCTTGCTCTCGAGCGCGTCCTGGGCGCTTTGGGTGGCGAAGCCGACGATGCCGTTGCGCTTGCGGATCGTCTTTTCCCAATCCTTGATCACCCGGACGAAGACTTCGTCGTCGAGCGCCTTCCAACCCTCGTCGACGACGATGATCGCGGGGCTGCCGTCGAGCCGCTCCTCGACGCGGTGAAACAGGTACATCATCGCCGGCGTGCGAACCACCGGGTCGTCGAGCAGCTGGGTCATGTCGAAGCCAACCGACTCCGCGCCGGGGTCGGTCAAGTCCTGTTCGTTATCGAACAGCCAGGCGCGCTCGGCGTCGCCCCACCACGGCCTGAGGCGCGACCAGAGGTCGGTGCCATGCGGCCGGGCGCCGCCGCGGAACAGCTCGACGATGTAGCGCAGGCGACGATGCTCGCTCGGCTGCTCGTAATTGGCCGCGACCGCATCGCTGATCCGGGCGAGCTCGTCGCCGTCGGCTCCGCCCGCCAGCACGCCGATCCAGTCGGTGACGAAGCGGCGGTTCGCCGGCGTGTCGGGCAGATGCAGCGGATTGAGGCCGGAGGCGACGCCCGGCCGCAGCACGTCATAGCGGCCGCCGATCGCCCGAATGAACAGCTCAGCGCCGCGGTCCTTGTCGAAGAACACGATTCTGGGCCGGATCTTGCGCGCCTGGGCGAGCAGGAAATTGAGCACGACGGTCTTGCCCGAGCCGGACGGCCCGATGACCGTGAAATTGCCGAGATCGCCCTGGTGGAAATTGAAGAAATAGGGACCCGCGGCCGTCGTCTCGAGCAGGGTGATCGCATCCCCCCAATGGTTGCTGGCCGCCCGGCCGAGCGCGAAATTGTGGCAGCTCGCGAGCCCTGCGAAATTCGAGGTCGAGATCAGGCCGCGGCGTGCGACATATTTGAAATTGCCCGGAAACTGCGCCCAGAACGCGGGCTCGATCGCAATGTCCTCGCGCACCGACAAGATGCCGAGATCGGCCAGCGCCGCCTGCACTTCGGCGAGGCCTTCGTCGACCTCGTCGGGCGAGCCGGCGCGAAGCGCGACGGTCATGTGATGCTCGCCGAAGGCCGCCCGGCCGGCCGCGACATTGTCCTTGGCGTCGGTCAGCTCGCCGCGCAGGCTCAGCGCCTCATCCTCGGCCGAGCGCATCCGCCGCAGGGCGAGGTTCATCCGCGACAGCGCCGCCTGGCGCTCGACGAAGCCGAACGATTGCGCGACGGTCAGCTCGAACGGCAGGCGCAGCAGCTCGTCCAGCATTCCGGGCGCGGTCTGGCCGGGATAGTCCTTGACCGAGACGATGCCGACGAATTGCCGGGGACTCGCGCCGGCGCGGCCCAGCTCGATCGCATCCTGTCCGAAGCTCACCCGGCGGTAGGGCAGATAGTCGCCGAGGTCCTGCAACGGCAGCAGCACCGGCCGCATCTCGCCGTTGAACAAATAGGACAGGAATTCGAGCGGCTCGGAGCACGGGCCCTGGGCGCTGTCGTAGACCCCGAGCAGCCGCGGCTCGTAGCTGCCCAGAGCGGCGATCAGCGCATCGCGGGCCTGGGCCAGCTGCTGCAGCTCGTAGCGGCTGGTGTCGAGCGGCTCGGCGAGCTTGCCGAAGCGCTGTTTCAACCGGTCGAGCGCCCCGATCTTCCCCTGCAGCGGGCGGCGCACGAGGGTCAGGAACAAGTCGTTGACGTACAGTTTGCGGGTGCCGAGGCGCGAGCGCCAGGCGTCGTCGAGCCGGCTCGAAAAGGCGTCCGGATAGTCGGCCCCCAGCGCAATGTCGGCCTCGCGCCGGACGATGTGGTGGTAGAGCGCGAAGCGCGACGAGCCGATCGCCTGCAGTGCGGCGTCGCGCAGGCGCTTGCGGTAGTTGATCTCGTCCCCGTCGGCCGTCTCGAACAGCAGCCCGCGGACCTGGATAACCTGCAGCAACAGACCGTCGCGGGTCTCGATCGTATGGTCGTCGACGTGGCGCGCATAAGGCAGGTGGCGGCCGGCCGGCTGCTCGCGCGCGGCAACCGCCGGGTCGCGGGTCAGGGCCGGTAGGAGTTGCATCGCCAGATCCGGTAATTCTTGATCCGCGGGCATTTCCACACGCGCGCCAGCCACAGGTCGAAGATCCGCGGCTCCTTGAGGCACAGGAGCATGCCGGCCCCGTGCAGGACCAGCGCGGCCGCGATCACCCACAGCGATTTGAAGACCAGGAACAGCTCGGTCGCGACGACCACGTTGGCGACGAAGATGCTGTAGGTGACTCCGGCGAACATCTGCGGCCGGGTCAGGCCGACGAACAGCGTATCGCGCTCGAGCCCGGCGCTCACTCGACCCCGCTCACTGGCCGAGGGTGGCGGTGGCGTGGATGCCGGCGACGATGCTCGACGCGCCGAACAGGACGAAGCAGCCGAGGATGACGGTCACTCCGTAGCGCCAGTTGATCCGGCCGGTCAGCATCATGAAGCCGACCGCGGCGACCGCGATCACCGCGACCACCGTGGCGATCGTCCCGAGCAAGGTCCCGGACAACCAGTTGACCGCCGACACCAGCACGCCCGAGCCCTGCGGGTCGGCGAAACTATCCTGCGCCGAGCCGGGCGCCGCGAGTAAGGTGGAAATGACCGCCGCGAGCGCGGCAGCACGAATGCCGTTCGACATCGAAGGTTGGTCTCCCCCGGGGCGATTCGGCTGGCCGATAGTGCGTCAGCAAAACGCGTTTGCCAACCGCGGATTTGGATCAAAATTTCGCGGTTTAATAGGAATTTTTCCTATCGCTCAGCGCTGGGGAACGGCCGCTCCGGCGTAGGGATCGTAGGGACTTTGCGAGGCCTGCTGAAGCGCGGCGGGAGGCGGCAGCGCGGGCGGCGGCGGCGCGGCGCGGGCGGTTGCGGGCTCGCCGTCCCCGCCCTGCAGCGCGCCGATGATCCCACCGGCGATGGTCGAGGCGCCGAAGATGATGAAGCAGCCCAGCACCACCTGCGCCGCGCGGCGCACGTCGATCCGCCCGGTCAGCATCAGGAACCCGACCGCGGCCACGGCGACGATGGCGACGGTCGTGGCGACGGTGCCGAGCAACGTGCCCTGCAGCCACGCGAGGGCGGCGGTCAGCGCGTTTGAGCCTGGGTCGATGTCGGACATGCAATCGTCAGTCTTTACTGCTGTGCTGGCCCGCAGCGTATATTCGGTCTGAATACCTTATGCTTCCGGTCCTGCGCCTCAGTCGCCCAGCCCAAATTTCCTTGCTGGTTTGGGGCGATGAAGTATCCGACGCAGGTTTTAGTTGTGTTGTATTCGGCGAGTGAGAACCGGCACCTGGTCCTTGACGGGAAGGACCGGCACGAGATGTTGGTCACCTTCAACGCAGAGAGGGGGACGACGTCCGCCGATTCGCACACGTCGATCAATGGTCCGCACGCCCAGTTCGCCCACCGGTGATAGGCTTCGGTGATCACCGCTGCCGACGGGAAATCGGGCATTCGCGAGGTGGTGGTTGGCGCAGTCAGGGCGGTCGCGGCCGGACGGCCATCACTTGGCCCAGCGGCACAGGCCTCGAGCGGCACAACCGCCGCCAAAAGCGCAGCGGCCCACAAGGCCGCACGCAAGCGCCACCGGGCAGCATCCACGTCCGCCTGAGTCTCCCGTTTTGAACAAGCAGCCGCCACGGAAACGCTGACGGTCACCCGATTCGGCACGGCAAAGTTTGACCGATGGTAAAGGCAAGTCAAGGCGAGCGAAGTGCCTGTTTTTGCTCGAATCGCGATCGTCGAATACTTGACGCCGCCTTGAAGTTGGGGGCAGCCGGCCTTCCGCAGCGCGCAATGATGGCGTCGGCTCATCTTTACCGCGCCCGCGGCGGCGCTTAACTTGGTGCCATGACCCGCACCATCGACATCGAGGCCCTGTGCGCCGACAAGGGCTTACGGATCACCGAGCAGCGCAAGGTGATCGCCCGCGTGCTCGGCGACAGCGAGGACCATCCCGACGTCGAGACCCTCCATGCCCGCGCGGCGGCGATCGACTCCAACATTTCGATCGCCACCGTCTACCGAACGGTGCGGCTGTTCGAGGAGGCGGGGATCCTGGAGCGGCACGAGTTCGGCGACGGCCGCTCGCGCTACGAAGCGGCGTCCGAGACCCATCACGACCATCTGATCGACGTCGAGACCGGCAACGTCATCGAGTTCGTCGATGACGAGCTCGAGGAATTGCAGAAGCGCATCGCCCAGCGGCTCGGCTTCCGCCTCGTCGACCATCGCATGGAGCTGTACGGCGTCAGGCTCGACCGCGACCGCTAAGGTGGCCCCCGCGCGATTGAGCCTGCGGGCGGCGCTGCGCATCGCCGGGCTGTTGCTGCTGTTCGCCGGATGCGCGCCGATCCATCTCGCGACCAGGCTGCTGCTCGGGCGGTCGCCCTGGCCCCGGCGGTTCCTCGCCGCGGCGGCGTGGATTTGCGGGGCGCGCGTCAGCACGGCCGGCCGGCCGGCCGGGCGCCATACGTTGATCCTCGCCAATCACACCAGCTGGCTCGACATCGTGATTCTCGCCGGAGCGACCGACTGCGCGTTCGTGTCGAAGGACGAGCTCGGCCATGGCCTGCTCCACTGGCTCGCCGACCAGAATGCCACCGTCTACGTTCGACGCACCGACATCCGCGGCGCGAAAGACCAGGCGATCGCCCTCGCCAAATCGCTCGAGGGGGAGAAACCGGTGACCGTCTTCCCCGAGGCGACGACCGGTCCCGGCACGCACCTGCTGCCGTTCCGCTCTACCCTGCTCGAGGCGGCCAATTACGCGGCGCAGGACGTCGTGCTCCGGCCGGTTGCGATCGACTATGGCGCGGCCCGGGCCGAGGTCGGCTGGTGGCATGAAGCCGGGATGCACAATGTCCTGCGGATCCTCGGGCGGCGCGGCACGCTGCCGGTGACGGTCCGGCTGCTCGAGCCGCTCGACCGCTCGGGCGACCGCAAGCAGCTCGCTGCTGCGGCACGCACGGCGATCGCCGCGTCGCTCGGCTTCAAGTTGGGCGCGGGGTCGCCTATAGGCTTGAGCGAATGACTCCCAAGACTTTCAAAATCAAAAGCTTCGGCTGCCAGATGAACGTCTATGACGGGGAGCGGATGGCCGAGCTGCTCGGCGCGCAGGGCATGAGTGGGGCTGCCGAAGGCGACGACGCCGACCTGGTCGTGCTCAACACCTGCCACATCCGCGAGAAAGCGGCGGAGAAGGCTTATTCCGAGGTCGGCCGTGTGCAGCGCGAGGACGGATCCAAGCCGCTGATCGCGCTCGCCGGCTGCGTCGCGCAGGCCGAGGGCGCGGAAGCCAGGCGCCGCTCGCCGCTGATCGACATCGTCGTCGGCCCGCAGGCCTACCACCGGCTGCCCGAGATGGTCGCCGCGGCGGCGCGCGGCGCGCGGCCGGTCGACACCGACATGCCGGCGATCAGCAAGTTCGACGCCTTCCCGGCGCGGCGCCGGGCCAATCCGAGCGCCTTCCTCACCGTCCAGGAAGGGTGCGACAAATTCTGCACCTATTGCGTCGTCCCCTACACCCGTGGCGCCGAGATTTCGCGGCCGGAGGGCGACATCCTCGCCGAAGCGAGGGCTCTCGTCGACGCCGGCGCGCGCGAGATCGTCCTGCTCGGCCAGAACGTGAATGCCTGGGCCGACGGCGGGCGCGGCCTCGCCGACCTGATCCGCGCCCTGGCCAGGATCGATGGCCTCGAGCGGATTCGCTACACCACCAGCCATCCCGCCGACATGACCGACGCGCTCGTCGCCGCCCATGGCGAGGTCGACAAGCTGATGCCGTACCTGCACCTGCCGGTGCAGTCGGGCAGCAACCGCGTCCTCAAGGCGATGAACCGCAGCCACAGCGCCGAAACATATCTCGCGATACTAGAGAAGGTGCGCGCGGCCCGTCCCGACATCGCCCTTAGCGGCGACTTCATCGTCGGCTTCCCCGGCGAGACCGCGGAGGATTTCGAGGCGACTTTGCGGATCGTCGACGCGGTCGGCTACGCCGCGGCTTATTCGTTCAAATACAGCGCTCGGCCCGGGACCCCGGCCGCGACCATGGAGGATCAGATTCCCCGCGACGTCATGGATGACCGGCTCCGCCGGCTGCAGGAGCGGATCAGTGTTCACCAGCTGGCTTTCAATCGTTCCAAGATCGGGGTCGACACCCAGGTGCTGATCGAACGCCGGGGCAGGCATGACGGCCAGATGATCGGCCGCTCGCCCTGGCTGCAGTCGGTCCATGTCGAAACGGACGCCGCTCCGGGCGACATCGTCGACGTGACTTTGGTTGCCGCCGGAGCCAACAGCATGGCGGGAGTAATCCGCCGGAAAGCGGCCGCCTGATGGCCCGTCGCGACCTCGCCGCCGTGCCAGACACCGCCCGCCTCGAGCTCGAGTTCGAGCAGCCCTACCTGCTCGGGCCGCTGTTCGGCGATTATGACCGGCACCTGATCACCATCGAGAACCGGCTTGGCGTGCACATCGCGGCGCGCGGCAACAAGGTTCAGATCGAGGGCGATCCCGACGCTGCAGCACGCGCCCGCGACGTCCTGATCGGCCTCTACAACCGGCTCGACAGCGGCCACGACGTCGACGCCGAGGCGGTCGAAGCGGTGCTCGGAATGGCCGCCCAGCCTCACCTCGACGGGATCATCACCGAGGAAGTGACGTCGGCGCCGAAGGTGATGATCCGGACGCGCAAGAAGACCATCGTCCCGCGCTCGGCGATGCAGACGCCGTACATGGAAGCGCTGGCACGGGACGACATGATCTTCGGGCTCGGCCCGGCCGGCACCGGCAAGACCTATCTCGCGGTCGCCCAGGCGGTGTCGCAGCTGATCAGCGGCAGCGTCGACCGGCTGATCCTGTCGCGCCCGGCGGTCGAGGCCGGCGAACGTTTGGGCTTCCTGCCCGGCGACATGAAGGACAAGGTCGATCCCTATCTCCGCCCGCTCTACGACGCGCTCTACGACATGCTCCCGACCGAGCAGGTCGAGCGGCGCATCGCCTCGGGCGAAATCGAGATCGCGCCGATCGCCTTCATGCGCGGCCGCACCTTGAACGACGCCTTCATCATCCTCGACGAGGCGCAGAACACGACGCCGCTGCAGATGAAGATGTTCCTCACCCGGTTCGGCATGCGCAGCCGGATGGTGATCTGCGGCGATCCTTATCAGGTCGACCTGCCCGACCCCACCAAGTCGGGCCTCGCCGACGCGGTCGCCCGCTTGAGCGGAATCAAGGGGATATCGGTGGTCCGCTTCACCGCCGCGGACGTCGTTCGCCACCCGCTCGTCGGACGGATCGTCGAGGCCTATGAAGACGGCGCCGAACGGAGTCGCCCGACATGATGCTCGAGATCGCGCTCGACGCGGACGAGGAATGGGACAGTAGCCGGCCGTGGGAGCCGCTGGTCCGCAAGGCCGCCGAGGCGGCTATCGCGGAGAGCGCCTTCCCCGATCTGGCCGATTCCGATCGCGCGATCGAAATGTCGGTGACCCTGACCGGGGACGAGGCGGTCCGAGCGCTCAACGCCAAGTGGCGCGGCAAGGACAAGCCGACCAATGTGCTCTCCTTTCCGATGGCCGACGACCTGGATTTCGAGCGCTCAAACGTTGCCGGACCAGAACTGTTGCTCGGCGATATTATCCTCGCTCACGGCGTCTGCGCGGCCGAAGCGGCGGAAAAAGGCGTGTCTTTCGAGCAGCATGCGACGCATCTGCTGGTGCACGGGACGCTCCACCTGCTCGGCTACGATCATCAGGAGGACGCCCAGGCGTCCGACATGGAAGCGCGCGAAGTGAAGGCGCTCGCCCGGCTCGGCATTGCCAATCCCTATGAGGTCCCGGCCTGATGGCGACTCGCCAGGACGACGAGGGCGGTTCGCGGCTGTGGCGCGGGATGCGCGCGCTGATCTTCGGCGATGACGGCGAGACCACGCTGCGCGACGAGATCGAGGAAGCGATCGACGAGGCCGAGGACTCGCGGCCGGTCGCCGGCGACCTCTCCCAGGCCGAGCGGCAGATGCTGCGCAACCTGCTCCATTTCGGCGAGCGCACGGCCGGGGACATCGCCGTCACCCGCGGCGACATCATCGCCGTCCCCTCTACCATCAGCTTCGATCATCTGGTGCGCGCCTTCGCCGATGCCGGCCACAGCCGGTTGCCGGTCTACGGCGAGAGCCTCGATACGATCGTCGGGATGATCCACATCAAGGACGTGTTCGAAGCCCAGGTCGAGCCCGACCGCGATCGTTCGCTGCAGTCGCTGATGCGCGATCCTTTGTTCGTCCCCGAATCGATGGGCGCGATCGATCTGCTTGCGCGGATGCGCGCCGGGCGGACCCATCTCGCCATCGTCATCGACGAGTTCGGCGGGACCGAGGGGCTGGTGACGATCGAGGACGTGGTCGAGGAGATCGTCGGGGACATCGAGGACGAGCACGACATCGCCGAAGTCGGCATGCTCACCCTGCTCGACGACGGGCTGTGGGAAGCCGACGCCCGGCTCGAGCTCGAGGAGCTGGCCGGCACCGTCGACCCGCGGCTGTCGTCGGCGGACGACGAGGTCGATACGGTCGGGGGCCTGGTGTTCCTGCTCGCCGGGCACATCCCGGCCAAGGGCGAATGCGTGACCCACCCGTCCGGCTGGAGGTTCGAAGCGGTCGATTCCGACCCCCGCCGGATCATCCGCGTCCGGCTGCACGCGCCGGACGGCGCGGTTCAGGGCAAATAGCCGCTCATTCCTTCGCGAACAGGTTGGCGGGGTTTGCCATCGCCTTGAACTCGAGCGCGTTGCCGGCCGGGTCGAGCAGGAACATCGTCGCCTGCTCCCCGGGCTCGCCGCGGAATCGCACTCCGGGCGGGATGACGAACTCGACCCCTGCGGCCTGAAGGCGATCGGCCAAATCGCTCCATTCTTCCATCGCCAGCACCAGCCCGAAATGCGGCACCGGCACCGCCTCGCCATCGACCGGATTGGTCGCCCGGGCACGTATCGCACCGGGCGCCAAATGGGCGACCAGCTGGTGGCCGTGGAGGTCGAAATCGACCCAGTGCGCCGCGCTTCGCCCCTCCGGGCAGCCGAGCAGCTCGCCGTAGAAGCGCCGCGCCGCGGCGAGGTCGTCGACCGGGATGGCGAGGTGAAAGGGCGGAACGTTCAAAGCCCCGGTCGTTTGAACGAATCGAGGGTGTGCCGCAACTAACCCGCGGAGCGGGTGGTGGCCCAACGGCCTGGAGACAGCCGATGAAGCTTGCCGCTCCGTCCCTGCTCATGATTGCACTCGCTGCCTGTGCCGGCCCGGCGCGGCTTCCGCTCGAGGCCGGGATCGGCCCGCGGCCGCAGCTCCCGCCGCCCGAGCATGTGATCAGCCCCAACGTCAACGTCGCCAAGGCGAGCGGTTGGCCGGCCGGCGCGACCCCGGTCCCCGCGCCCGGGCTTCGGGTCAACGCCTTCGCCACCGGCCTCGACCATCCGCGCTGGATGTACGTCCTTCCTAATGGGGACGTGCTGGTCGCGGAAACCAACGGGCCCGGAACGGATCCCGGGCCGCCCGGGATCAAGGGTTACTTCTTCAAACAGTTCAAGAAGAAGGCCGGTTCGTCGGTGCCGAGCGCCAACCGCATCACCTTGCTGCGCGATGCCGACGGCGACGGCGTGGCGGAGCTCCGATCGACGTTGCTCACGGGGCTCCGCTCACCGTTCGGGATGGCGCTCGTCGGCAGCGAGCTGTTCGTCGCCAATGCCGATTCGCTGGTCGCGGTGCCCTTCCGCCCAGGCCAGACCAGCGTCGCCGCGACTCCGCGGCTCGTGGCCAGGCTGCCGTCGGGCCGCAACCATCACTGGACCAAGTCGCTGATCGCCTCGCCCGACGGACGCTGGCTCTATGTCGGCGTCGGTTCCAACAGCAATGTCGCCGAGAACGGCATGGCGATGGAGCAGGGTCGCGCCGCGATCTGGCAGATCGACCCGCGCACCGGCATCGCGCGCCAGTTCGCCGGCGGCCTGCGCAACCCCGTCGGGATCGCGTTCAACCCGTGGAGCGGGGCGCTGTGGGCCGCGGTCAACGAGCGTGACGAGATCGGCAGCGACCTGGTTCCGGACTACATCACTTCGGTTCGCGAGGGCGGGTTCTACGGCTGGCCCTACAGTTACTTCGGCCAGCATTTGGACGTCCGGGTGAAGCCGCCGCGCCCGGACCTCGTCGCGCGAGCGATTTCCCCCGACTTCGCGATGGGCGCGCATGTCGCCGCGCTGGGGTTGACGTTCAGCACCGGCCAGCGGCTCGGCCCGGCCTTCGCCCAGGGCGCGTTCGTCGGCGAGCACGGCTCATGGAACCGCAGCCCGCCGAGCGGCGCCAAGGTGGTGTTCGTTCCGTTCGGCGGCGCACATCCGTCGGGCATGCCGGTCGACGTGCTCACCGGTTTCCGGGTCGGTGAAAAATATTATGGTCGACCGGTCGGGGTCGAGATCGGGCGCGACGGCGCGCTGCTCGTCGCCGACGACGTCGGCAACACCGTCTGGCGGGTGAGCGCGGC
>Ga0134122_10001186_pt1 | contig 18651 bp, 27 predicted proteins | sample KB302_FD_96461 | JGI IMG/M metagenome (GOLD analysis project Ga0134122, IMG submission 96461) | Terrestrial soil microbial communities without Nitrogen fertilizer from Kellogg Biological Station, Michigan, USA - KB3-0-2 | ecosystem: Environmental > Terrestrial > Soil > Unclassified ... | reverse complement strand
GCCCAGGAAAAAGAAATTGGCCAGCCGGGTGAAATCGGCTGCCAGCAGGAACAGGCTCAAGAGCATGAGATGAAAGGAAATCTGCTTCAGGCCGATGTCGTAGCTCATGTTGAGTACGAAAACCTGTGTCATATCGGCCAGGCAGATCAAGGCGCCAAGAATGGTGGTTCGGGGAAACAGAAGCAGAATTCCACCCAGCATTTCCGCGCAGCCAAGAAAGATTTCGTATGCCTGGGAAGCTCCAATCGACACCCAGAGTAAACCTTCCAGCGACAGATTCCCCACGGGTTGGACGAGTGTGATTAAAGGCGGCGTTCGAAACTGCACCGGGATGACTTTCGTCATTCCGTATTCAAACATCTGCGCTGCAAGTGCGACGCGAATGAAGAGCTGAAACCATTGGTAAAGCGTTGCGTAGTGTTTGCGCTTGCGATCGAGGACCGACCACAACACGGTTGCAGCGATTGCGGCGGCAAGAATCCAGAACATCTGGACCCAGAAGAACGACGTCTCACCAATGCTGTCGCCGGTGTATGTCAGCGGCGTTGCAATTTTGAAAATGTGGGCGGCAATCCAGAGCGTGATCTCGCGCATCGGCCATTCCGGGCCCAAGCCGCGAAATTGGAAGTAGGGAATCAGAACCATGCTGCCGAAGATCTGCGTCGCCAGTGTGTACAGGCCGAGATACGCGAAGAAGAAGCGAAAGGCAACGCGGGTGCGGGGCTTCCAGTCCTTTGGTCCCAGCGGCCTGCAGGCTGCCGGGACGGGTGAGGGATTCATTCCATTTCCAGGCGCTCAAAGGCGAGTTCAAGCGATTCGATCAGCGTTTCGTGGCCCTTGGCATGGAGTTCCGAGAATTTGTAGCGCACCGGCCAGGCCCGCATGAGTTTCCAGGTCATCACGACTTCCGTGTGGTCCTCGTTTTGCAGCTGGATCGTCACCGTGCGAAACGACTTCGTGTCTCCATTGCGAACCTGGCTCCACCACGAATAGAGATCCAGAGAACCGATTACGCCGCGTTTCAGTGTGATATTTCCGTAGTGGTCGCGGCCCGGAATTTTGCGAACGCTATTTTCCTTATCGTTGCCATTGCGATACTCGATCACATCAATCCAGGCCTCGGGCAGGATGATCTCGGCGAAACCCGCCTCAAGCCCGTCGGCGTTTCCGGTGCCGAGATCCACCAGGTAATTGAAGTTGCTATAGGGTCTTTCGCGCAGGACCGCCATACTGTTCCTCCTCAAGCATTGAAAGCTCCCCGGAATGGGAGAGGTATGCGATGTCTTTGTAGATGTCGAGATCGTGATGAATCGTCGTTGTATATCGTTTGCGGCTGGAATCGCTGTACGTGATGCGGACTGAAATCCGGGTCGGCTCATTGCGGCGGAAATAGGAAGAAGAGGAATCCAGCAGCGTCCTGATGGATTTCTGAGGTGCCAGAAACTCGATCCCTTGAAACAAAGGCAGGGCTGAAATTTCCCTGCTGCCGTGAAGGCCGACGATTTTCTGATCGAACACCGTGGTGACCTTCAATGCGGGCCTGTCGCCGATGTTTTCAACCGAAATGAAGAACAATCCGTTGTCGAATATGAAGTCGACGATGACTTCCGGACGCGGCGTCGGCATAGGTTCCGTAATTTATCACAGCCCGTGAATGCATCCTCGCGCCTGAATCAGAACAAGCCCAACTGTTCCGGGCCGGGCCGGCGGAAGGAATCGGCGTTGAGCGTTGGTTTCGTGGAATTCAAGCCGGACCTGCGGCAGGAGACTTCGAATAACTGCCGTATGTGATCGGCATATGGTCCGCTGGCCCGCATGCGGGACTTAAAGTTCGGATCGTTGAGTTTGCCATCGCGCATCTCGCGAATGCGTCCAAGGATCTTTTCCTTTTGAAGCGGAACATGGAGGCCGAGCCATTCTTCGAACAAGGGCGCGACACCGAACGGCAATCGAAGCGGAACATATCCCGCCGTCTTTGCGCCCGATTTGGCGGCTGCGGAAAGGATGGATGGCATTTCATGATCGGTAAGCCCCGGAATCACAGGCGCCACCAGCACTCCGGTGGGAATACCGGCGGCGGCAAGCGCTTCGATGGCTGCCAGCCGGCGCGCCGGAGCCGATGCGCGCGGTTCCAGTTCCCGCGCAAGGTTGCCGTCGAGCGTTGTCACCGAAACATACACGATCGCGCCGCCGCGGCGGGCCAGTCGAGACAAGAGATCGATGTCGCGCGTGACCAGTTCGTTTTTCGTGATGATGACGACGGGATTGAGAAATTCCACCAGCACTTCCAGGCACCGCCGCGTCAGCCGGAGGCGGCGCTCGATGGGCTGGAACGCATCAGTGACGCCGCTGATTGCGATGGGCTGAGGTTTCCATCGCGCCGACATCAGTTCCTGGCGCAGCAACCCTGGGGCATCTTCCTTGACGAGGATCCTGGATTCAAAATCGAGTCCGGCGGAGAATCCAAGATATTCATGATTCGGCCGCGCAAAGCAATAGATGCATCCGTGCTCGCATCCACGATAAGGGTTGATGCTGGCATCGAAGCCCACATCCGGACTGTCGTTGTAGGTGATGACGGAACGGGTGATGTCTTTGAGAAAGACCGTCGTGCGCGAAGGATCCTCCGGTTCGTCCCATTCCGAAACCGCATATTCGGTCCGCTCAAATCGGTTACCCGGATTACCAACCGCACCGCGGCCGCGAACTGTTTCCATCTCGGCGTTTACTTCGGTTTTGGCGGCGCTCCGGCGGCTTCGGTGTAGTGCTCGAGGTCGGTATTGCCGCCTTCGAGGCAGGCGAACTCCATCAGCTCGTAGCCCTTCGTCGTATTCCGCCGGAATGTGTCGGTGAGTTTCAATGGCTGCGTGAATGCTTTGGAATCTTCAACCGTGGCTTCGTAACGAATGGTATTCGCATCGATGGGGGTGAAGCGCTCCACGACATGGATGGCGTCGCTGTGAATGTGGCCGACAGCGTCCAGCCATGTACGGTCATTCAAATTCGTGGTGTCGACAACCAGCACATCTCCTTCCCAGTGGCCAATGGAGTCTCCCATGAATAATTTGAGCGCAGCAGGAACGTGAGGCCGCGAATCCAGTGGGATGATGCGGGTGGCGTTCATGAAATCCCACGCCAGCTGGACTTGCTCGGGTCTGGCAATGATCTGGAATCCAAACTGGGTGAACATCTGAAATGGCACTCCCTCCAGAAGACAGTGCAAGCCCGGTTCGTCAAACATATGGTTCGCGCGAGTATCCTTGGCTTTGGCGGCGTATTCGGCGTTATATGGAATCTTCGATCCGGCAGGTTCCACGATGATCCCGCGTTGCGTCTCAAGGTCTTGAAGGCCGAGATTGCAACAGCCTGCCCAGTATCCGTTCAAGTCCGGCTTCCCATCCGGGGTCCGCGTAAACGGTCCGGCCGGCACCGCCGGAGCGGCACCGCGGCCACCGGCTGCGCCTCGTCCTCCCTGGGCTCCCTGGGCCCCTTGGGCGGGCGCTCCAGTTGCTTGTCCAGCCACCGTAGAAACAGTCATCAGAAGGGCGGCCGCGATCGTCACGATGGCCAGGGTTGGGCCGGTTATCCAATTTTTCATGACGCAAGCATAAGAAGATTCGCCGGGCTTGGCAACTAAAGGTTGTCGCTAGGTGATCCGCTGCTGGACGAACTCCATGCGGTTGCCGAAAGGATCGCGGCACTCGAAGCGATCGTAGCCCGGAATCGGCAGGCCCTCCAGGGGCTTGATTCCGCGGCTTGTAAGCAAGTCACGAATTTCGGCAAGGTCATCGACGGAATAGGCGACGTGCGCCTTCGACTTCATCCGATCAAGCCCATCTTCGGTGCCGATGTGGACCTGGAGATTTGGCAGCTGCATCCAGAAGCCGCCCCGTCCCTCGAGATTCTCCGGTTTCGGCACTTCACGAAATCCAAGCAGACCACAATAAAACTCTCTCGCCTTGTCTTCGGCGCCAATGGGGATGGTGACCTGCGCGTGGTGTACTCCGAGAATCATAAAAACTCCTTATTGACGCATTTTAACCCTTCTCCCGAAGGGAGAAGGTGGCCCGCAGGGCCGGATGAGGGAATCTCACCCGTCTGCGCGCAGCTTTCGAAAACTGGAACCCTTTCCGAATTCGTCGACGACTCCCATCAGGAGACCTTCAATCGCCGGGCCGAAGTATCGGCCTTTTTTCCAGGCCACGCCGATCTCCCGGCTCAAGCGGACTCCCTTGACTCCGACCTCTTTCAAGGCGCCGGACTCCAGCGCATCCTGCACGGTGAGATACGGTAGAAAGGAAATGCCGACTCCGGCCTCGACAAGCTTTCGCATGGCTTCGGGGCTTCTCATCGCCATCACGACTCGGGGCGATATGCCGGCCTCTGCGAACTTCTCGTCAATGAGACGACGCGATACCGAGTCGCTGTGAAACAGGATGAGCGGCTCTCGAACAACCTGGTCCAGCGTTACGCTGCGCTTTTTAGCGAAGGCATGCGATGCGCCGGCAACGAGCAGCAGCCGGTCTCGATAGAGCGAAAGCGTCACCAGCCGCGGATGATCGAAAGGCATGGTAATAACAGCGAACTCCGATCGGTTCATCAGAAGATCGTCGACAAGGTTGCGTGACGGGCCGACCTGGACCGATAGTTCGACGTCCGGATGCGCGGCAAGGTAACCGCGGAGGATCTTGGGAAGCAGGTAGATGACGGCCGCATCGATCGAACCGAACTGAAAGCTCTCGCCCTTTGCGGCGTTGCGCTTGGTGAGGCGGTCGCCCACTTCGTCGACCAGGTCCTGAATCCGGACCGCGTAGTTCAGCAGCGTCCGGCCTTCAATGGTCAATTCCACCCGGCGGCCGCTTCGGTTGAAAAGCTGAACTCCCAGTTCGGATTCGAGCTCCGCAATTCCATTGCTGATGGTGGGCTGGGTCACATGCATGGCGCCGGCTGCAGCGGTAAAACTGCCCAGTCTTGAAACCGCCAGGAGGTAACGAAGCTGCTGAAGATTCATAGATAGCTATTATCTATGTCAGATATAACAATTATCAATTTGATTTATGACTTCCAAAAGGCCATCTTGTGATTCGTTTCACAAAGGGAGCTCAGCATGTCGAAGAGGAAAGTGAGAGTGGCCATCGTCGGTGTCGGAAACTGCGCGGCGTCGCTGGTTCAGGGCGTCGAGTTCTACAGGCACGCGGCCGAGGACGAATTTGTTCCGGGTTTAATGCATGTCAACCTGGGTGGTCTGCATGTGGGAGACGTGGAGTTTTCCGCTGCCTTCGACGTCAATCAGACGAAGGTTGGAAAAGACCTCAGCGAAGCGATATTCGCGAAGCCCAACAATACGGTGAAGTTTTCCGGTGTGCCGGCATTGGGTGTCGAAGTACAACGAGGGATGACCCATGACGGCGTCGGCGAGTACCTGAGCAAGGTGATCCAGCAGTCCGAGTCTCCGGCTGTCAACGTTGCGGAGATCCTGAAAGCCACCGGCACCGATGTGGTGGTGAATTATTTGCCTGTTGGAAGCGAAGTGGCCACACGGTGGTATGTCGAGCAGGCGCTGGCTGCCGGTTGCGGATTCGTGAACTGCATCCCGGTATTCATTGCCAGCGACCGAAACTGGTCGCGGCGCTTTGAGAGCGCGGGCCTGCCCATCATCGGCGACGACATCAAGTCCCAGGTCGGCGCAACAATCGTCCATCGAGTGCTGACGAATCTCTTCCGGGAGCGGGGCGTAAAGCTGCTGCGGACATATCAGTTGAACTTTGGTGGGAACACGGATTTCTACAACATGCTGGAACGGTCGAGACTCGAATCCAAGAAGATCAGCAAGACCAATGCGGTAACGTCTCAGCTCGACTACGACCTTGGAGACGCGAATGTCCACGTCGGTCCAAGCGATCACGTGCCGTGGCTGGAGGACCGGAAGTGGTGCCATATCAAGATGGAAGGTCAGACGTTCGGCAATGTGCCGCTGGAGCTGGATCTCAAGCTCGAAGTGTGGGACTCGCCAAACTCCGCGGGTGTGGTGATCGATGCTGTGCGATGCTGCAAGCTGGCCATGGAGTCTGGTCAGTCGGGAGCCGTCGAAGGTCCCTCGGCGTATTTTATGAAGTCGCCGCAGAAGCAATACACGGACCATCAGGCACAGCAAATGGTGGAGGAGTTCATCCTCCAGTTCGGAAATCCGTCCATGACGGAAGCAATCGCGGCCAATCGATGATCCTTCTTTTGCGTACACGGAAATCCCGCGCATCCTGGGCTTGAGTTATCCACCGTGTGTTACATCGTCGAAGCACACGGTGGTGAGGTTCAAGCCCACAGTAACGGAGACCTGCTATTGCACAACTGTTCTCAGTACTTCCTGGCCGGTAGGAGTCTTTGTGGCGGGATCTTTCTCTCCGGTAACAAACAAATCGAAACTCTTCGACGATGTAACGGTTTCAAAGCTCCCCTGAAGATTTTTGTCCATCTTCATCTGTCCCTTGTTCTCCGGTCTCTCCTCCTTGTCCTGCAACCAGACAATATAGACAGATGCGGTCGGAGTTAAGTTCTGGGGATTGGCGAGATGTTCGACCCGCAGGTTCACTTGCATGTTCCCGTTCTTGTCCTTATCGACACTCACCTCTCCCTTGGCCGCAGGAACTGCGGAACTGGCCGTTACGGGATATTTCTTGGACGCTTCCGCTATGCCACAAACCAAGATTAGAGCTAAAACCACAGATAGCTTTCGCACGGATCCTCCTATTCAGATGTCGTCTTTGAATTGATGTGAATCTGAATCGTAGAGTGATACTCCGCAGGAATCTGTATAAAACAGACCGTTGGAGGGCGCCGCGCCGAAAAACGGGCATGGTTGCGCGAGTCAAACAGCTATTTGGAGCGTTGCCTAGTCTTTGAGGGTGAGCCGCCGTCGGCCTAACGAGATGCGAATTACGAGCTCCGTCAGGACGTTTCTCCGTGTTCCTTTCGCATTCTGCAGTGAGCACGCAGTGTTTGCGGAAACGCCGCGTGGCCATTTGAGCGTTGGCATAGATCTTCTCATGATAGAACCAGCGGAATTGAACGCTGTGCCCGGCAATCACGCGCGTGCGGGTCATCTCTGAAGGCGCCGGAAACACCAGGCGCATTCGAGCGAGCAGCGACTACGGCCATAACGCGAGTGTAACGCGAACTGCTTCCTCCACGGCTGCCAGTTCATCCTGGCTCAGTCGCTCTATCCTTGATCGAAGCCGGGACTTGTCGGGCGATCGGATTTGATCCCCCAGTGCACGCGCCGGCTTTCCCTTCACGGTGACCAGTGCTTCACCCGAATAAAGGGATTCGACGTTACTGGTAAGCGGCAGCACCACAACGCGTGCGCCGAAGGCATTGCAGGAGTTATTAGACACGATTATGGCCGGTCTATTCTTCTGAATCTCGGACCCGAGCGCAGGGTCCAGCGCCACCCAGTAAACGTCCCCGCGCCGGGGTATACGCTTCACCTGGGCCAGCCGTCGTCTTCAGTGTGTTTCCAGTCGTCGGCCAAACCGTTCCTCCATTGCTCCTTGTTGGCAGCTTTGTAGGCTGCGTTCAGTGCTTTGGCATCGGGATGAAGTCTGGCACGAATGGCCCCCTCGATAAACGCGCTTAGCTTTTTGGAAGGCACTTCCTTCTTGAGCCTCGCATACACATCGTCATCCATCGTAATGTTCAGCCTGACGGTCATGGGCACCTCTCTCAAGAAAGTCATAACGTAATTACGTCTCACTGGTATAAACCTCCAAGACGGGAACCCAATACTGGAGCGCATGAATCGATGAGAATACGAGACAAGTTCTTGCTGCTCCCGAACTCAGTATCGAGCTTTTCACCCTGGGAATGCACTGACTCATGGAACATTATTCAGGTCTGTGCCTGTTGATAATATCCGTTCTCAATGTTTCCAACAGCGCGACTCGAAAACAACTTTCATGTCTCGGCCGAACAATCAGCGGCGAAAAGAACAGGTCGTGGCTGATGCTCATGACCTCTCCTTCCTTCGTATTCTGCTGCCTCCGACAAAACCAATCGTGCGCGGCGACTTGACCGGAAGCGAGATGAGGTCTCGAATCGCGGTTAAGACTTGCTGGAAACGATGATCGTATGTGGCTTCTAGAGCGTCGATTCTCCGGGAAAGATCGGCATACTCTATCACTGCAGCTCGCATTTGTACGAAAGCGCGAACGACATAGATGCTGGCTTGAACTGCGATCTTGCTGTTCAGAACGCTGGCAAGCATGATCGCGCCATGCTCCGTGAAAACATGAGGCGGATGCTTGATGTGATGCCCTCTCTTTAAGGTCGCATTTTGCGACCTTAAAACCGCAATGTCCTTCGCCTCTGCCAGGGTCAGCCGAAATGCGAAGTCCTTAGGAAAGCGATGGAGATTACGGCGAAGTTGTTCATTCAGCCGTTTTGTCGTCACGCCGTAGAGTCGTGCCAAGTCGCGGTCCAACAGCACTCGCTGTCCGCGAACGACAAGAATTTGCTGTTTCACATGCTCTGCTTCTATAAGGTCACAATTTGTGACCTTGACTGGTTTTTCCAACGGGGTTCCGTCTTTCATACCCATAGATTTCGATCGAGAGTTCGATACTGGACCGCTTCAGACAAATGTTTCGGGGCAAGATCGTCGTCGCCAGCGAGGTCTGCGATCGTCCTTGAGACTTTCAGAATCCTGTCGTATCCGCGCGCGCTGAATCCCAGCTTGGTCACGGCGTTCTCCATGATCTTTTCGCATTCGGCAGTCAGCACGCAGTGTTTGCGGATGTGACGCGGGCCCATTTGCGCGTTGGTATAAATATGTTCGTCGTAGAACCGGCGGAACTGAACGCTGCGCGCGGCAATCACACGCGTGCGGATCGTCTCCGAAGATTCGGCGGCGCGCGTGTTGGAGAGTTCCTTATAGGGAACCGCGGGCACATCAATCTGAATATCGATGCGATCCATCAGCGGGCCGGAAATCTTCGACATATAGCGCTGAATCTGCGGCGGCGTGCAGAAACACTCCCTCCGGAAGTCGTTTGCAAACCCGCACGGGCAGGGGTTGGATGCGGCGACCAGAATGAAAGAGGCGGGAAAGGTCAAAGTCATTTGCGCCCGCGCGATGGTCACTCGCCGTTCTTCCAGCGGCTGTCGCATGACTTCCAGCACATTGCGTGGGAACTCCGGCAGTTCATCAAGAAAGAGCACCCCGTTATGCGCCATGCTGACTTCGCCGGGCCTCGGGACGCTTCCTCCGCCCACCAGACCCGCATCGGAGATCGTGTGATGCGGTGCGCGGAACGGCCGCGTATCGATGATGCCGGTCTCGGACGGCAGTAGCCCCGTCACCGAATGGATCCGCGTGGTCTCCAATCCCTCCTCGAAGCTCATGGGTGGAAGAATGGAGGGAATGCGTTTGGCCAGCATCGTCTTGCCCGATCCCGGAGGTCCGATCATCAGGATGATTGGTCCGGTTTGCCCTCACCTGTGTTAGGATGCCAGAGGAAACATTATGATAATAGGCTACAACTACACCCGATACTCCACAGTCGAGCAAAAGCACGGCGACTCCTTCACTCGGCAGGCCGAGAGCATTGAGCGTTACGCCAAGGACCACGGCATTACCTTGGATGCCACCCTTTCGTTCCAGGACCTCGGCACGTCAGCCTTCCACGGCAAGAATGCTACGGAGGGAAGGCTTGGTGCCTTCATAGACCTTGCGGAGAGGGGAAGGATTAAGGCCGGACAATACCTCCTCATGGAGCGGTTTGACAGACTAAGCCGTGAGGATGTCGTGACTGCACTGCAACTTCTCCTGAAGCTTCTCAGTTTCGGCATTACTGTTGTGACCACTGCCAATGAGAGAGAACATACAACCGAGTCTCTGAAGAACCCCTTTAACTTGATGATGGTCGTCATGGAAATGACCACAGCCAATGAGGAGAGCGTCAAGAAGAGTGAGCGCATCGGAAAATCGTGGTCTTCTAAACGCAAGCGTGCCAGTGCCAACTTCGAGCCGATGACCTCCCGGTTACCCGCATGGATCAAGGTGGCCATCACGATGGACTCCGACACTCCTCCCCGTGAACACCGAAAGGCTGTACTGGACAAGAACGGTCGCCTGATGCTTGACCAAGAGAAGGCCAAGATCGTCCGCCGGATCTTTAAAGAAGCATCTCAGGGCAAAGGTCATCATTTGATTGCAAAGCAATTCAATGAAGAGGGTGTGCCAGCAATCGGTCGTGTCTCAACTTGGCATGATTCATATGTTCAGAAGATTCTCTGCAATGATGCTGTGATCGGAAGATTCCAGCCGTATCGAATGACGGGCGAAGATAGGAAGCGCATCCCAGATGGTGAACCAATCGCCGACTACTTCCCCGCTGTCATCAAGGAAGCTCTCTATCTCAAAGTGCGGGGCCAGCGAAGTAGCAAGCAACTTCCTTCAGGACCTCGGGGCAATGTTGGTGCTGGCAACCTCTTCACGAAGCTTGCCGTGTGCGCCAAGTGTGACTCACCGATGCACTACGTGAACAAGGGCAAGCGTGGTGGCGCGTCCCTTGTCTGCTCAAATGCAAAGCGTGGTGACGGTTGCATATATCAAGGATGGAACTACAAACTCTTCGAGCCGACAATCCTTGAGACTCTGTACACCAAAGTGGACTGGGGAAAGCTCGCTCCAAAGATTGAAGAGACTGCACAGACTGTTGTTGAGGAGCTAGAAGAACAACACGCACGGGCAACCGTCGAGCGGACCGCGTGTGCGACTGGCTTGGACAGGATCTTTGAAGAACTGGAAAAGGTTGGTGCCAGTGCTCCCCTCACAGAGAGGCGCATCAAGCGTGAGGCCAAATTGGCGGAACTCACGGCACGATTGAAATTCCTCGACACGCAGTTGGCCATTGGTAGAGAAAAGGCGGCACATGCCGAAGAGGCCGTGAAGAGCGCATCCGCCGCGTTCCTTGATTTCAGGATGCACGGCAAGGCCAATCAGCAAGCCCGTGATCGTCTCCGTGTGATCCTTCGGGACTACGTGAAGGTCATACGGTTGCATCCGAAGATGACCAAGGGGCCACTCAAGGGCGATAGAGAATTTGAAATTCACCTGCTGAACGAATTGGACAAGCCCATCCGCTTACCCTTCAACTTCGCCGTTGAACTGGGAGAGGCCATCCAGCGCCATTCACGCCGTAGCCTTTTAATCCCGCCTCCACCTGACACCCCCAGGTCTCCCCAGAGGAGACCAAGGAGAGCCAAGGTGTAGCCAGGTGGCAGGAAGGGATAGAGCGAAGGGTTCTTTCTACCTTCGATCTGGATGGGCTTTGACGGAGACACCAGTGGATAACGGCTGAATTCTCTGTGAAGGCTTCGGGCCTGAGTCCATCTTGACTGAGGCCACTACGCGGCCAGCGGTGTTAGTGACTCGCACCCCCCTATCATCGAAGCCACTGCTGCTGTCTCCCTTCGCTTCACTGCGGGAATCCTTGTGAAATCCGGGCGAGCTACTTATCTCAGAATGCGTTTTGCCGTCCTTATCTTTGGTGACGATTACGGAAGCGGCTGGTGCTGGGGGTTGCGGGGTGTCAAATTCTGGGTTGTTCACCATCGAATATTTCAACTTGTTGTCCACCAACGTTCTGAAGGCCACGTCAGTCCTGTATCGGTCAAGCCTCTGGTCTCTGAAAAAGTCCTGTCGGCTCCCATAGAGTGCCCCCGGCTGGAAAAACTGTTGCTCAAATAAACGGTGTGCGGCTTCTGATTCAATGGTTCTGTTTTGCTTGCTCATGATTGCTTTGTGCTTTCCTTTAAATCGAAAAATATTCTCTGGTTATTCCGGGTCCGTAAACATTGGGCAACCCAGGAGATCAACAATGGCGTGATTCTCTGGTGCCACAAAAATTGCAATGCTTCCGCCAAGGTTGTATGCCCAGTCAACAAAGGTCCCGCCGACTCGAACAGCGAGTTTGTAGCCTTCTGGAATTGTCGGGGCTGGAAACGTCTTGGTGCCAATAGCGTCCCCCCAGTGTTGAGCGAGGAGTATTACGTTAGTCATTTTGTGTCTGTGTGTGTCCTTTCAAAAAGTGTTGCGGTCGTTTGATTTCGTCGTCGTCGTGGTCGTGGTCGTGGTTGCAAGAGAGGGGGAGGGGCGGGGGAGAGAAAAAGTGAAGCGTCAGTAGTCGGAATTTGGATCTGCCATTGCAGAGGCCATGTGCTCTTCCTCCTGTTCCCTTCGCACCTCTTCAATCATGTTGAGTCCATCTCTCAAGTCTCGCTCTGCCCAAGTCTGAAGAGCGCGGACCTTTGACGATGCTCTGCCGTTGGGCCTGAGCGTGCCTATCCCTGACATTGCAATCTCGATTCCCGTGCGTGCTGTTGTGCAGTCCATTGGATATGTTTCCTCCTCCTGAATAGTGAATTGGTTTGTTGTTGTATTGGTCAACGGCTCTTCAACAGTTGGTAGCAGCGTTGCTGTTGCCTGTTCCTGACTCGCAATTCTGATAGCGAGTTTCGGAAAGTCGGCAATCATCCAGTTGCGAATTGTAGTGAAGTGCTGCATACCCTTCAGTCCCTTTGAGATGTTCCGGTAGCTCTGAAGTTTGTCCCCCGGTAGAATGTGATATTTCGCATGAATGTAGGCACGAAATACTCCGCGCTTCTCAAGCTTATTCAACTCCAATCCGTGCGTGAGGTTTGCCAATCCCGCCTCGATGCGTGCCTCGGCTACACTGGCCACATCGGAGATGATTGCTTGGACACTGTTCCCATTTAATTTTTGAATTGCCTTCACTCGATGGAATCCGTCAATGAGCACCAAGGCTCCATCAGGCAAGCGTGCGATCTTCACGGGGCCAAGGTCTTCGCCACAAGTCATCTTGACCACGTAGTCTCGGACCTTCCAATCCTTTGTCTCTTGCCTGACTTGCATCAGGGTTGCGGCTGTGAACTCGGCAAACGAAACTGTCATGGGTTTTGTCCACTTGCGTCCATTGCTCTTGTTGCGCTGTTGCTGTGTCGTCATTCTCGAAGATCCTTCATCGTTTCCGCTCGATATTGCGTGCGGAGATCGTTTCCTGTTGGTTGTGGTTTAGAGGTTCAAATCTGTTGCCGAGTAGGAAGGCTTGAACACCTACCCAGCCCCATGATTCCAAAGGGCAAGTTGTCGAATATCCACATACAAGGACTGTAGAAGTTCAACAGTAAACGGGTTAACCCATAGATTCCATTGGACATCCTTGGACACTCCCGAGGGAAAACCCGTGATTCGTCCAAGCGTTCAAGAGGGCATCCCAGGAGACACCCAGGACACCCAAGGAGACATCCAAGGTTCAGCAGGGCCACCCAGGATTCATTCAGGATTACTCGGCGGGACGGGTTCCTGCGGTTCCGCTATCAAGGGTATCCGCATTGACGGCAAGTCAACCGTGCTGGCTCCCTTCACTTTGGCCAGTGCCACCTGTAGATCCCCAAAGGTAATTGGGTGAGCCTGAGCAATCCTCTCGGCCTCCTGTGCATCCTCCACTTCAATGAGTACCAGAACAGCAAGTGCATTCGCCTCATCCTTCGCTCTCTTCGCCTTGAATAACCCAGAGGTACTACGGGCGCGTGCCAGTTCAGGGAAGTAGGCTTGCAGCCATTGGTGACACCTTCGGGCCAGCACAACCGCGCCCAATGACTCCGTAGCCATCTGCCCGAGGCTCTTCAGCGTGGTTCCGTCTGGAAGGAAACATTTGCCGCTCTCCACGTACTTCACAAACTTGATCTTCCGTTCCTCTAGCAATTCCGCGTAAGTCTTCATTTTCGTTAATTTATCCCTTCGAGTTTGATCGTTCCATCGGCCATCGGTGGCACTCGGATGAATGCCTTCATCAGCGAAGGAATCACGCGCTTGATAACAAGCCCTCGTTCCTTCACACATCGCTTAAATTCTTCTCTCAGGTCGTTGGGAATATTCTCCACAACGAATGTTGAATCGGTCTTCTTCAAGGGCTTGTTGCAAATCGTGATCATGGTCATTCCTTTCCTTCTTCTTCTTCTGTCTTCTTCAATCGCTCTCGCTTCTGTTCCGCGATAATTAAATCGAGAGCATCTAGGGTGCGTCCGTTGGTCTGTGGCTTCGAGGGACTCACCTTGAATGCATTCTGTTTTAAGAACAGAACCAATGCACTGATCTCGCTGGCTACAATTCCTTTGCTGTGGCAGTGCGGACATATCTCTGGCGCACGTAGTCTCCGGGCCAATTCTTTCAGGGTGCCGTCTGCGATGCGGTCAAACAGCTTGCTTCGTCGTTCCTCTGAATAAGGGGTGTAGGCTTTAGGCATTGTGGTCCTGTTGGTCTCCTTCGTTGTTGGGTGTGGTGCGTGATGCTGGCGGTAGTGGCGGTGGCGTTGGATATCTCAGTGATGTGATCATCGTCCGCATCATCTCGATTTCATGGAGTAGGCTGTCCTGATAACCGCCCGATCTCTCTTGTCTCCCCTTCACGGCCTTCAGTTCCCCCTGAGCAACCTCAAGTCTCTTCCGCCATCTCTTGACGGATGCACGGACGTTGATGAGCGTTGCGCGAAGACACTTCAGTTTCCGTTGTTGGTGGTGCTGTGCTTCAAGCTCTCTCGCCTTACGTGCACGGAATTGTTTCTGCCGGATAGCCAGGGAAAACGTCGGGGTTGTCATGGGGTGTCGGGGAATCTCCTTAAAGGTTGAAATGGGGTAAGGCATAGATGAAATAGGGGTAGTTGGTCTCGCCCCGGATGACTCAAAGGCACTTGGGAATGTCTGTGGTCGGTCTGTGGTCAGCCCACTGGGACAGGGGTTGTCTGGGTTTGTTCCGAGGTTGTCACTGGAGGGAACTTGGGGCAGTACCGACACAGCCCACAAACGAACACGGGCCAGGAATAAAGATACCCGGAGTATACATCCTCACCCATTGAATGCCTTCACGACTGAAACAAAGGTACTTAGCGGCAAGCGGATGGCTCTGTTTGTCCATTGGAAGGGTCATAAGTATTTCAGGGGCGAACGGCTCAGTAGGCCCCTGTCAATTGAGGCGGCCAGGGCGAACGGCTTTCTTCATTGTCCCTGTCAGATTGGAAGCCCTTGCAAACACGGCATCGCTGCTGGCGTTCGACGGCTCTGACAGTCTAGTGGACGGCAAATTGGAAGTCCTTGAAAACACACAGAGCATCGCGGCAAACACTCGACGGCTCTTCTCTATTGGGTGTCATTTTGGAAGTCCTTGAAAACACAGCATCTGTGCTGACACGCGATGGCTCGTATATCCATTGGCTGTCACATGAAGGAAGGCGCGGGAGCAAACGGCTCGTTTATCACGGTACGGACCTCATCAGGCAAGGTGCTCACTTTCGGGCATCCATTCCGCCCATCCAAAAGGCGATTTTGGCTCCTTCATTTTTGAGAGATGGCTTCCTCTATTACACGACAGATTAGAATCGATTGAATCCAAAGGACTTCCACGATACCCTTTTCAGCCATTTTCGAGTCTTTTAGAGCAAGAATCGTCGCCCAGTTCAGAGGGATTTGGGCCAAGAAACAAGCTTGTGACATCTTGTCAAAAGCCTTCTAAAATCACCTTTGTTTAGCAAAGCCCAAGCCGTTCCGTTTAGTTTGTTGGGCTTAGGGGCGAATGTCGCATAAGGGTGGTTATGACGGGAATGGTCATTCCTAGGCTAACTCATAGAATGTATATAGTTTATTCAAGATTCCTCCTAGATGCAAGTGGGCCTCTCGATTTATGGTCTACTAGCGCGTTCTAAAGGGTGGTGTTGGCGTCCCAGGTTCCAGCATCCAGAGGATTATCAGCCAGCACTAGGGACGACACTTGATACAATCGCAACATGTCGGATTCAATCGCCTTCTGGCGCGTTACTCCATCAGGAGCACGCAAGTCCCATCTCACCCAATATGAGCAGGGCAAGGGGTCCGGGACAATCGCTTTGTGTGGAACACCAATATCGCAGGACAAGCGGTTCCGCGCTCCATCGGAAAAGATCACAGCGCCACTTGGGAATGAATGTCAGGCCTGTCTACGTATGGCCGGGTTCATTACAGCCAACTCCAAGCCCCCGCGCAAAGTAAAGTCAAAGTCAGTGTTGGAGCAAAGGATGGATGCCTTCAACGCCTTTGTGAAGGTCTTGGCAAAATACAAGATAGATGCTGATATTCAAAACAGAGCCCTTCTTGCCGCGTGGGACATAATTTCCGACCGTCTCCCAAGATGATTTTTCAAGTAGCCACGGGGGGTAAATCGAAAACCGGAGTCCCGCTATCGCTGCTTCAACGAACATCTCTGGCAAATTCTGGCTTGTGGTCCTTGAAAATTTTGGGGCCAATCATTTTTGAAGGTTCCGGCGAAAGTGGCTCGGTCAGGTAGTAGGCCAGTCTTCCAGTGTGATTTTCAAAAAGATGTTTGGGGTGATATGCTCCTCGTTATTCTGGTTTGTCTTTTAACGAGGAGAAAACATGCGAATAGCTAAGGGCCAGGTTGTGCATATCAAACCAGAATGGCAGGATCAAGGAGACAGCGAAATAACCTTCATCGCCATTGAGGATGAAGACGGAGGACGTGTCAAAATCGCTGCCTTACTAGGGCTCGAAATCAACCCCGTCCAAGTCGTCAATGTCGATATGCTTGAATCAGGGCGGCCTTCTCAGGCGAGACCTCAGGAAAGGATACTGGGGTGAGCCCTCGACACTCTGACGCCTCAATTGAATAGAAGCAAGTCAGACACAGGTACGGCAAACGCCTTGGAAAGTTTATTCAGGCTCTTCAACGAAAGGTTGACCTCTCCCGCCTCGATACGCTGGTAATAGCGACGCTCGAATCCGTAGGTCATCATATCCTCTTGGGTCAATCCTCGACTCTGGCGCAGTTCTCTTGTTCTCCTGGCCACAAGCTTGACCAACCGCTCATCCGTCATTGCGGCTAAGGTTAGGCGAAGCGGATGTTTGCAACCACGGTGGTATAAGCCGCTTTTAGCTTGCTCCCGAAATTGACCCCGTGATTGATTGGATGGATATGCGAACGAAATTGCTGGTCCTCGAAATTCTTGAAGGCATCTTCGGTTGGACTTGGATGTTGGCGTCCCTTGCCTCAGTGGGGTTCTTCATTTCAGCCCTTTTCTTTCACGTCACTTGGAATTGGCTCTTTTTGGCAATCATCGTCGCTGTGGTTTCAAAAGGGTTGCTGCAAGGTGTCATCGCCGGTAGACATCAAGTTCACGCCAATGCCCTTGCGCCGAGTCTTTCCGATAACAAAGGGTCAGGATCTGGCGCAGCGGTCGAGACTGGCATTCTTCGTGAAGCTTTGGCAAATGAGCTTGGCGCACTAGACATGTCCCCGAGTGATATCGAACTCCTAAAAAAGCTGCCCGAAATCGAGGCTGTCGCTTGGATCAAACTCCGCCGAGTAAAGTTATTCAATGAGTGCAGCGAGATACGCAAAAGGCTTAGTGCATTGGGAAAGGAAATGGGGAATGCAGGTCTCGAATCAAATGATGCCACCCTCATACGCGCCACTGAGATGAAAACGCTTTTAGCTCGATGGCAACAACTCAACCCAGAAACAAATACCGGCGGCAAATAGAACGGTAGCCAAGGGGAGGTCAGGATCTAAATAAGGTAGGGGAAACTTTCGCTCCCGTCAGCAGGGCGAGTGGTTCCAGAACAGCCGCGTTGTTATTCTTCGGCGAGTTCACGAGCGTGGACACCTCAACGGACTCCAACCACTCAGGCGGACATCTCTCTCTGAATCCGAATGTCTGAATCCGAAGCAATTTGGCAACGTATTTACCAATTCGGTTGCTAATTAATGGGCTTCGCCTTGCTGAAGATGATGATCGTATATTCTGCCGTGTCGCCAGGTCTGGAGGGAAGTCTATCGACCTCTTCTGGTATCAACTCAAATTCGTTGAAAGTGCCTTTGACGCCCTCGGCAAATGGAGCATCTGAAAAGATTACAACTCTTGCCTTCGTGCTTGGATTTTCACTCCACGGACTCTGGCTGATTTTCGGGACCTTGTAAGGTGTGCTGCCGAAGTCATCATGGAAGTGTGAGCGTATCTTCTCTGCCAAATCCGCATCGGTGGGTTCTATGAATTTCACCTCGACGGAATGGCCTGAGTTTTTTGACTCGACTCCACAGCAACGGAGGCGCAAATGTGCAAGGCTCCTGCTTCGCTGCTTTAGAGCTTCGTTGTTGAGGGTGAGTACCGTTTCCAGTCTCTTCGCCTCATTTAACATCAGCTCAGCCTCTTTAGATTTCTCATTGAACATGCTCTGTAGCGTCTTTAATTGTCCAACGTGCCAATCAACCTGTTCCTGAAGTTTCCGTGCGTCTTGAGTTCGCATCTGGCTGGTAGACTTGAGCTGTTCATTCTCCCGCCCAATGCTTGTAAGACTCTGAGTCAGGACATCAACTCTTTCTTTGTATCCGTCTTTGAGTCCCCTTTCCATTTCCAGACGGTGTTTGAAGAGATAACTGAAAACGAACCATACAATCGGCACAACGAGCACACAGACAATGACGAAATGAATTGGGTCTGACCAGAGAACGCCCCACTTGTCTTTAAAGGACTGGACGTAGCCAGTATCGAGAAGCAAAAGCATGACGCCGATTTTACGCGCTCTCCT
>Ga0134122_10001185_pt1 | contig 18660 bp, 12 predicted proteins | sample KB302_FD_96461 | JGI IMG/M metagenome (GOLD analysis project Ga0134122, IMG submission 96461) | Terrestrial soil microbial communities without Nitrogen fertilizer from Kellogg Biological Station, Michigan, USA - KB3-0-2 | ecosystem: Environmental > Terrestrial > Soil > Unclassified ... | reverse complement strand
ATCAAAAGCGACGGCCAGCCTCAAACGCTGCGGCTGGCACTGATATCGCTGGCGCCAACATCGATGGGTTGGATTCGAGTGCACATCATCAATGCCACGGGCGAGCCCATCTTTCCAATCACGGCAATTTCCAGTACGCTCATGCTCCGCGAATGGGGCCCGTCGTTTGTCTCCGGTCAAATCATCGTTCGAGATGCGGCCACGGGCCCAAACCTGGAGCTTCGGGAATATCGCCCAGACATGCTCGGCGTGTACGACATTGTTGAAGGTTGGGATCGCGGCGCGGTGTCGATGCGCGGGGGCGCGCACATCGAGTTTAAAGGCACCGATGTCGATGTGAACGTCATCGTAAGCCGGCCGACGGTTGCATTGGTTGCCCGGATATTGATGGAACAGGCGGATGGCGAATCGCCAAAACCCGTCGCGAACGCGAATCTGAATTTGGAGAATGAATTCGGATGGTCGACGTTTGCCGGCAACACCGGAACGGACGGAACCGTCACCAAGCTGCTGTTTAACGGGCTTCATACAATTCAGAACATCGGGAACGTCGGGAATTACTCCGACAAGGGAATTTACGTCGCGAGCGCACGCCAGGGAGAGCGGGACGTGCTCGCCGACGGATTGCTGGCATCGGGCACCCGGGTCGCGCTCGACATAACAATGAGCCAGGCTTCGGGTGTCATCATCGGAGTTGTGACAGGCAGTGGCGGCAGACCACTGTCCGGCGCGGGACTCGGACTCGTGCCGGACCATCCATCCAGGAATCCCGTCAACAACCGCGCGCTCTATCGCAGTGCGAAAAGCGGTTCCGACGGCAAATTTGCTATCGAGGGCGTGCTCCCGGGCTCGTATCAACTTTATGCATGGTCGCATTGCGTGGAATGTGCGCCCGGCGAAAACTCCAGCCGCGCGCTGATCACGGGCAAGTACAAGAACGCGGAATTCATGAAGCAGTATGACGGCCTCGGAATACCGGTAACCGTCGTTCGTGCAGGTATAGCGACAGTCGACGTCAGACCTGTCGACGAGTGAGGAATAGGGGCCTACCAGTTATAGCGAAGTCCAGGTTGAAAACTGCGAGGGGCTTGAAACTGCAATGGAACCCGCCATTCCGCTTGATGTGAAGTCACTTCCATTTGAACGAGGTTTAATGCCAGGTTCGACAGGTTGAAGATATCCAGGCTGACCCTCAAGGACCCTTTCCCCAGTTTCAAATTCTTCGAAAACCGTGCGTCGATCGTTTGATAGTGCGTGGTCCGCATGCCTCCGCTGGTGCCCTTATCTCCGGGTCCACGCTGGCTGGTAAATATCCCGGTGACGCCCTGATTCAGAGTCACGGGCAAGACGCGTGCATATGGCAGGCCGTCCTGATAATTGAAAATGGACGCTGCTTGTAGACCGGCGGGAAGTTTAAGGAAGATCCAGGTGCGCACCAGGGTGCCACGATCGAAGAACGTGCTGCCGCGCGAATTGATGGTCTTATTGGGGTCTTCAAAAACACCGTAAAGATTGCTTGGATCATTTTGCGTCGCCGTGAGTCCCGCTCCCGAGTCGGCCGCTACACGATAACGCGTCACTGTGGTGTTCGCTTGTATATCTCTTTGGTTCAATCCCAGTGAAAACTCAAAACCCTCGGAATGGGAATTGGCTCCGACAGGATTTGTTAGGAGATAGCGATCCCGTCCGAGTGTTTCCGGCAGCTGGTTGTATACCGTGAGTGGGCGGTCATCTTCCGAGCCGATGATGGCGTCAAATCCTGGATCGATGACCTGTATCGGAGAATAGGACGAAAACGGAACTCCCTCATTCACCAGCGACATCTGGTTGTGAAATGTTCTGCGGTAACCGAAGAATTCCGTGTAAAAGCCTTTTAGTCCATTTTGGACAACGCCGACCGTAAATTCCGTCGTTTTTGGATTCTTCAGACTGCCATCGAGTCGCGTGTAAGGCCCTCCTGTCACTTTCAACAGCTGCGCATTCTCCCCCAGTTGAAACAGGTGGTCTCCATTCGCGTCATTCCACGAAAACAGCCTCGCATCCAGACCTTCAGGATTCACCGCGGCTGCCGCCATCAGAATGGGCTGGTCGTAGATTTGAGCGTATGCAGTTCGAACCGTCAAACGCCGAATAAATTGAACTGCGGCCCCCACTCTCCCACCGATATTCCGCCAATAATTGCGATTGTCGATCTTTCCCGACGCTAAGATGTTTGAGAAGCGCGACGCATTCACCGAAGTTTCAGCCAGGAAACTAAAACGCGAAATCGAAAAATTATCGGCGCCATAAATCCGCAGATCCGTAACCCGATCTTCGGTGGACGGAGCATTGAGGAGACGTACCGAATTTGGTTCTCCCTGAAAGAACAGGAGATTGACGCCATCTACCGACCTTTCAGATTCTGCTCGAGACGCCCGGTTCAAACTGATTCCGTAGGATATTCGGTGTTTGGAATTCCGGAAGCCCTGCTGAATGGTCGCATAGTTGAGGTTTCCTTCCAACGAAGTCACGCTCGACTTCATGATGGAGGGGGCCGGACCTCTGGTTGTGTTGATCAATCTTCCATAGTCGAGGAGCATGTAGTCCAAAGGCGTGATTCCATCCACAACAAAGCCAGGAAACAGATCCTGGCTACTTTGGCCCGTTGCCTCTTTTTGGAATCGCTCAGCACTATGGCTGTGAGCCACTCCCAGCTTTGCATTAAGGCTTCTCCGGGATGAGAGATCGTGTTTCCACGAACCCTGGACGTTACGATAGTTTTGATTCCTGTCCACCGAAGCATCTCTCCGGATCTGGGGGCTGGCGCCGAATTGGGGCTCATTCCGGCGTTGAAGCGAAATGTCGATTCCGAAACGGTCATTTGGCGAAGCAGCTCGAATGAAGTTGTACGTCTGTTGCTGTACGTTTCCAGACACCGGCTGGGATTGCGCGCGGATCCACTTCTTAAGCTCGCGTCCGGAGAATGCAGCAAAATAGGACCATGGCCTGGTTCCAATGGGACCCGAAAGTTGAAATCCGCCGTTGAAGAAGTGTTTCCAGCGCTCGTCTTCCTGCGAAATATTGAAAGTGCGAAGTCTCGGTGTGATGTTGGAGTTCTCCAGAGCGCCACTCTGAAAGTACAGCCGTGCTTCCCCATGCGTTTCGCGGCCGCCGGATTTCGTGATCAGCTCCACGTGTGCTCCGGGGGCGGCGTGGTGCGATGGCGATTCGCCAACGCCATACACGATGGCTTCCATCGCTGCAATATCTGGAAATACAAGCAATCCATTTCCGGAAGGATCGTTTACTGAAATGCCATTCAAGGAGCCATAGTTCTGCGACCACGAGCTGCCCCGCACTCCAATCAAGAACGGTGTATCGCTCCGTAAACCGGAAATATCAAAGCGGTCCGATATTACAGACGGTTCAAGCTGGTTCAGGAACGACCATAGATGCTCGACGCTGGGATAGGCTTCGATCGTTTCGCTTGTCAGCAGTTTTTCAGGCTTCCAGACATCCGACGGCCCCGGAAGCTCCTCACGAATGCGCCAGTGATGCAGGGAGCCGGTCTCATCCGGTTCCACGAGAACAATAGTGAGAGTCAGCGACGAAGCAATTGGAACCATTCCAACGTAAGTGCCGACTTCGGAGGTCGATGGGTGTATGAAGCGAAAAGTATGAATGCCGGGGTCTACGAAGTAACTCACGAATTCCCCTGATGAATCCGTCTCGAACCACCGCATCTGTCCGCGCTGGAGCCAACTTATCCGCGCCGAAGGAAGCGGCTCTCCCTTAGTGGAACGTACAGTTCCTCTGACCGTGGATATTGCATATTGTGCTGTTGCCGGAATGGAAGAAACGAGAATGACGAACAGAACACTGATCAGGCGTTGTGCCTTCAAATCGACCTCGCTGGACGAAAAACATTCGAAGCACGGTAACTCTAGCAAAGAATGAAACGTTTCGGTCAATCTGTACTATCGTCTTTGGCTTCGACGGGTCCGCCATACTGTCTACGCTGGAACAGCAACACCGCTGCCAGAAGGGAATTCATCGCTTATGCGCAAAACGAACTGGATACCTCGCCTGTTTTCAATTGGGGTAGTCCTTTTGTATAGCTTTCACTGTCCGCTTGCGGGCCAAAACGTCCAGAAGCCACCCGATACTCCGGTAAATCCGCAGCCCGGCACCGTCGTTGATCCGTGCTTGAAATCCACATGCAGGGATGCGCCAGTACGGGAGAGTCTCGACACTTTCGATCTTCCGCGAAGAAGGTTCGATGTGAAGTGGCGAGGGATTCTAGGCGGGTTCTCGCAAGGCGCAGGAATTGCGGGAGGAGTCCAGGCCACTACCGCCGAAACGATACCGCATGTGCAAGTGCGCGCGAATTTCCTGACGTCGACGCAGCTGGCCCAACGTTTCGATCTTGGCGCCAAATTTGACGTCAAAGGGAATAAGAAACACGCCGACATCTGGGCCAGCTATGTCAAACGTCAAACCGATTTTTTTGGCATCGGGCCCCAGAGTTCGAATGCGGTGAGGTCCAGCTTTGGATCCATACAGCGTAGTTATCAGGCTTCATTCTATCGTGACCTTGCTGCCAACCTTAAAGCCGGTGTCTTTGGGCGAGTCGCGAGCACTTCCACTGCGCTGGGAAAGAGCAAGAAAAACGTTCCAATGACAGACAGGTTTTCCGGCAGCCCGTCTGCTGCGCCGGACCAATGGATTCCTGGTTTCCTTTCGACGGTGTCCATTCTCTCCTACGGCGGGTTTCTGGAATATGACTCGCGTGACAGATCGAAGGGACTGACCCGAGGCATCGACATTTATTTGCGTGGCACATCGAACGATGGAATCCGGAGCGGCAACGCATTTGGAGATTACGGCTGGGTTGAAGGCGATGTCGATGTGCGTGGCTACTTCCCGCTCGGCAGCCCTCAAACTTCGCTGGCATTACGATCCGAAGGACAATATAAGAAGCCCAAGGGAAGCAGCCAGATCCCATTCTATGAGCTATCGGTTCTTGGCGGTCACGATTTCGTTCGCGGCTATGACGCCTACCGCTTTCGCGGCAACAACGCTCTGATTAATTCCGCAGAGTTGCGCCAGACAATCTATCGTAAGAGCGACAGCCGGGGAGTGGACGTTTTTGGATTTGCCGACACCGGAAGGCTGTGGGGAGATAGTCGATCAACGGTTGATCCGGCAGTACTCGCGAATCAGAGTTTCAAATCGAGCCAGTGGCGCACTGGCGTGGGTGGTGGCTTGGAGTACAGGCACACCGGAGGCATTGCGGTAAGAGCTGAAGTGGGCCACAGCAAAGAGGGCACATTAATCTACACGTCCTTGGCGCGGGGATTCTAGGACGGATGCTTCCTCTCTATTTGACTTCCGCAAAGTATTCTTTATCAAAAATCCGATAGTAAATGAATGGTGGGAGTTTATCGAAATAGGGTTGCATATCGTTAAAAGTCGGGCGTTGCGACTGGTGAAGCAACATGGCATCGCGCTTGAACTTCCCGACTTCCGCGATTCGAACTGCCATCGTTGGAATCGGCAGGCTTTTGGATGGGTCTTTGGGGTAATTCTGCTGAAAGGTTTTCGAGATCTTTAGAGCCACGTCAATCATCGGTTTGGGTAACGTCACCTGATAGAGCTTTTTGGCGGAAAAATCAGGTTGGCCGCGTTCTTCCAGGAAAATGTCCTTCACGTATTGAGCCGTCACGCGGTGGTCCACGTGTCCATACAAACCTACGATTTCGTCGTAGCTGAATAGAATCGTTGGTTTGTATTTGTGAATCTTTTCCCGTATCACATCTTTGAGAGTGTCCGCCGGGATACCCTTCAAATCGCCGTCCGGAAAATCCAGCACTTCCTGGTTATCCACGCCCAGCAATTTACCGACCGCCAGTAATTCCTGTTTTCGAATTCGACCTAACTCCGCCGCCCTGCTTGTCGAGTCGGTCTTATTTACCATGCCATTCGCGTCGCCGGCTTCGCCTTTGGTAAGCGTAATCAGGCTCGTCGTTACTCCCAGGTTATCCAGCAATTTTAACGTTCCGGCGCTCGTGATTTCATCGTCGGGATGCGGGAAGATAAACATCACAATTTCGCCCTTGAATTCCTTTGTCAGGGGGATGGAATCGTCTTGTAATTCGTTGCGAACGAACCAAAGAGTGGCCCCGAAGGCGAGCACAACTGCCGGCAAGACAAAGATTGACAGTTTCAGGACCGGCTTGAGCATACGGACTACCGAAGAGCGAGCCTCAGCAATGACTGAGGCTCGCTCGAAACCGGTTAAATCAGAAAGCCCAAATTCGGATTATCAAAGGCTCCGATGTTGGGAAAAACTGCAGGAATGCTGGAAGGCGAAACGCCCAACCACTGAGCTAATGTCGCTCCATACTGATCCACGGAGGTTGTCGGAATCCATCGACCGCGGTTGTCGGCATCGTCCGGACCGGCAAGCTGGAGGGTTGGGAAAACAGTATTATTTGCGCCTTTGACGCCATAGAAATCGCCGCCAAAGACCGAGCCGCCCATGACCAGGTGATGACTACCCCAGGCATGATCCGTACCTACAGTTCCCACACCGGTCCCCGATGGTTGGAAGGTGCGTGAAAAGTCCGACAAGGTAAACGTCGTGACGCCCGACTCCAGTCCAAGTTCTATGGTGCAGTCATAGAATGCTTTCATTGCATTTCCAAGCTGCGTCAGAAGGCTTGCCTGTGTCGAAACCTGGTTCTGATGGGTGTCGAATCCGCCCAGCGAACAAAAGAAAATCTGACGGTTCAATCCCAGCGCTGCAGAAGTCTGATTCAGCTTCATGATTTTTGCGACCTGCTTGAGCTGATTGCCCAGAGTCGTATTTGGAAAAACGGTAGTCAGAACCGGATCCACATTAAGGGCTGCCGAAATATTCAACGCCTGCTGTGTGGTTTTGTCGGCAGCGTAGACAAGATTATCCATGAGATCGACAGTCCGTAAATAATTCATGCTGTTCAGGCGGGCCTTTTCATCGGCGGCGGTTCCGAATCCACTAAGCACCAACGTCTGATTCAGAGCTGTCGGCGCAGCAGCCACGGTGAGTGGTGAGCTGGAGAGTCCGCGGGTGTATACGCCCCCTGCAAGTGCGGTGATGAACGGAAACCCTGCGGGACCTGGTCCGAATGTATCGGCGATGCGCCCACCCCAACCCGTCTGGCCGACGCTGTTGGAGACCGATGTTTGCCATTGTGCAATCTGATCCGCATGAGAGAAAAGCTGATAAGGCCGAGGAAAGCCACCGAGGTATTGGGACTTTGTCAACGGTTGCACCAGAGGCCCCACGTTGCAAACCACGGCGAGTCTCTTCGAACCAAACAAGGGGTGAACGGCCGCAAGGCTGGGATGAAGACCGAAATCCACTCCGAGACTTGCCGGTGTGATGGGCAGTAAAGTCGTGTCGGCAATCGCCAGCCCCGAGGAAGCCCGAACCCCGGAATACGCACTGTAGCCGGCGAGCGGAACAATCATATTGTTGGCGTCGTTTCCACCTCCGAGGAAGATGCACACCAACGCCTTATAGCCAGGGCCTTGTGCGAAGGAACTGACGATGCTGAGACGCTCGGCTGCGGCAGCCATTGCGGCTGCTCCGATGGATCGACACAGAAATTCACGTCGTGTTTGTCTCATGATTTACCTCTCCACCTGATACTGAGACGACGTTGCAACCAGGTACACAGCGGTGCGAACGCGCTTCAACGGGTTTGATGTCGAGACGGCCTGGACCGCGCCAATCACACTTTGCCGAAGCTCCGCAGACATTGAGCCATACAGCAGCAGCGTGTTCAGTGTGTCCATGAGACCGTTAAAATCGTTGGCGAGTGGAAGCAGCGGAGAAAGATCAATGGAAGTGCCGTTAGGGGCGTTCGTCGAGACTGCAATTTTCGAAAACACCATGGTATTGATGAAGTTGTCGCGTTTCAAAGCCGTCGAGGTGTTGAAAATTCCAAATTCTGGCGCCGTGAAACCAATCGTTCCTGGCGATTGACTCGGCAGGCCAAATGACGGCGAGAAATAGCTGAAAACCGACGGAGGATTGAACAGATCCATGCCCATCGTCTGGATCTGTGGATTAAGATAGCCGTCGCTGGTGGTACCGCCATCCGCCGATTTGGGATTAAATGCCCTCAGAAATCCGGCAACAAACAGGGCAGGATGAGTCAGGTGGCCGCGGTAAGGATTGCCATCCATCGCGCTGCGCGCATCGGCATCGAGAAGAATGGCTCGAACGACCGCTTGCAAATCGCCGCGAACTCCCAGGCCGTTGTTGTCAAACACGGTTGAGACTCGCTGAATGTATGCAGCGCTCGGATTGCTCATTACCAGGTGCTCGATAAGCTGCTTCGAGATGAAGGGGCCGACGTTTGGGTCATTGAAGATATTGTCGATGGCGTCGTTCAAATCCTTGGTCGCATTCTGAAGAGCAGGCAGCGTTACGTTACGAAGAAGCGTCTTTGCCGCGGTGTCGTGCCGGGATTCGGTCGGAACCATCGGGCTGACGTAATTCGTGACACCGGTAACCTGAGCTGCCGCAAAATTCCATCCTGTAAAAACGCGCGCAAATGCATTGATCACGTTTTGATCGAAGGCCGGGATCGGTTGACCCTGATCGTTGAGTTGACGTGTGCCGTTGGGATTCAGTCGATACAGACCGATGGAAAACAGCTGCAGCACTTCACGGGCATAATTCTCGTTAGGAGTGCCCTTCACATTTCCGGCCATGTCCAAATACACTCCCATAGCGGGATTCAAGGTGATCTCATAAAGCAGTTGGCGATAGTTGCCAAAAGCGTTGCGGTGCAGCGCCTGCAAGTAAGGCGTCATTCTGCCGGACATCGAAACTTCCGATCCGGAAACCACGAAGATCTGGTGCAGCGCGAACGCGACCCGTTGGCGAAGCTGATCTCCGCCGTACAAAGCGTTGACGAAAAACTGGTTCTGCAGCGGGTATAGCGTGTAGTTATCGCGTCTGCAATCCGATCCGGAAGGACAGTCCACGGGTGCTGTTGAGGGATATTGAATCCGATCGGGATATCCGGTCATGGGCGCCGTAAATTGTTCGTTAAGGAATTGATCGAAGCCCACAGCTTTGACATGCGCGATTAAATCCGGCGCCGGTCCAAACGTGGCCTGGTCCAGAAATCGCGCAGCCTCAGCATCCGTCGGCGCACTGGCAGACGCGAGTCCAGGTTGAAAAAAGATCAGCATTGCCAGAATCGCGCCAGGCACTCGAAGAGCCTGGACCGTCAGGCTGGAATTGAACATGGTTTCCTCCTTATTACTCTCTCGATCTGAAAACCGCGCGAAGAACAACGTGCGACAGCATGGCGGTGCCAATTGGACAATTTGGAATCCGAGAATGTTCCGAACCGCAAAGGCTTGTCAAGTTTTCGATGGAGGAAAATGAGGGGGCCCATCCTCTCCCGAAGGGAGAGGATGGGCCGAAGGACCAGGTGAGGGGTAAAAATGCGTTACTGTACTTACGAGCTCTTGAAGACCTGCCGACTTCCCCCCTATAATGAACCCTCGTCCGCTCTGCGGGACTAACTCAGTGGTAGAGTGCGACCTTGCCAAGGTCGAAGTCGCGGGTTCGAATCCCGTGTCCCGCTCTTGAAGAGCCCGGGCAACCATGCCCGGGCTCTTCTATCTGGCGCCGTACCCAAGTGGTAAGGGAGAGGTCTGCAAAACCTTTATGCATCGGTTCGAATCCGATCGGCGCCTTTCAAATGCGGGGACTCTCCCCTCATTCCCGAATGCGGACACCACTTTTCAATGCCATTTTCGCCGGGATGGCAATTCTCATACTGGCGATACCAGGACAAGCCCGGATTACACGGCTGGTCGTTGAACACACCGAGTCGCTCGGACCGGACGGATACCAAAAGCTCACCGGCCATGCGTATGGTGAGCTCGACCCCAGGCTCCCGCGGAATGCCATCATCACCGATCTCGAATTTGCTCCACGCAACGCGAGAGGGATGGTGGAGTACTCGGCGACATTCACGATCATCAAACCGGCAGACATGTCGAAAGCCAGCGGTGTGCTGCTGTATTTCGTTCCAAACCGTGGGCGAATCAATTTGACGTCTGCGGGATTTCCTGCCGACGCTCGCAAGCAGGGCCATGTTCTTGTCGCCAGCGGCTGGCAAGGAGACCTGGAGCCGGCGGACGGAGTCGAGACGATGTCGGTACCTGTAGCCAGATTGGCGGATGGCTCCAGCATCACTGGACCGGTGCTCGCCCGCTTCAGCGACATGACCGCAAACTCAACAACGCTGCCGATCCTTCGCGGCGGCGTTGCCGGTACCGCCGATCCGGCCAGCATGGATACGTCCAAAGCGACATTGACGCGACGGCTCACTGAAGAGGGTCCAGTCATTCCTCTGCGCAGCACCGACTGGGCATTCGCAGATTGCAGCAAGTCCGCCTTTCCTGGTACGCCGGACCCTCGGAGTATTTGTCTTAAAGGAGGATTCAATCCCGCCTATTTGTATGAACTGGTTTATACCGCGAAGGACCCTAAGGTTTACGGAATCGGGTTCGCCGCCACGCGCGACCTGAACTCTTTCCTGCGCTACGGTACGCAGGATGATGCGGGCGTTCTCAACATTCTGGGTGGAAGAATCACCAAGGCAATCGGCCAGGGAAACTCGCAGTCTGGAACGTTTCTGCGCAGCTCCATCCATCTGGGCTTCAATCAGGATGAAGCCGGACGCATCGTCTTCGATGGCATCAATCCGAACATCGCCGTTCGCCAGATGGCCTTGAATATCCGATTCGGAGCCCCCAGCGGAGCCGCCGGATTGTACGAAGCCGGCAGCGATGGTGTGAACTGGTGGGAAGATTATTCTGACGAGGCCCGTCACCTTCCCGCCGCTGGATTACTCGACCGCTGCCGCCTTACCGATACCTGTCCCAAAATTGTCGAGACGTTCGGCGCCGCGGAGTTCTACAATCTGCGCGCATCGCCGGACCTGGTAGGCACGCGCGCCGATCGCGATATCCCCTTGCCCTCGAATGTGCGCCGTTATTTTTTTCCAGGTGTGAGCCACGGTGGTGGCGCGGGTGGCTTTGAGCCAAGTCCGAGACTGCAGGCTTGTTGCGAACTGATATCGAATCCGAATCCATCCAGCGATACGCTGCGGGCTTTGCAAAATGCTCTGGTGGATTGGGTCGTGAAAGGCACGCTTCCGCCGCCAAGTCAGTATCCCCGGCTGGATCGCGGTGAACTCGCAGAACCCACACAGGCCGCCATGGGATTCCCCGCAATTCCCGGAGTTGCGCTGCCAGACGGAGTTCTTACACCTTTCAACGATTACGATTTCGGACCGCAGTTTCATTACAACGACGTCTCTGGTGTCATCACGATCCAACCACCACCCATCCGGCAGATTCTCCCTACCGTGGTTCCGAAAGTGGACGCGGATGGAAATGAACAAACTGGAGTGCCGAGCGTGCTTCATCAGGTTCCGCTTGGAACTTATACCGGATGGAATACCGTCGCGACCGGGTTTTATAAGGGTCGTATCCGCACCAACACAGGCAGCTTCATTCCATTCGCTAAGACCAGGGCGGAACGTCTGGCTTCCGGCGATCCTCGTCCGTCTCTCGAAGAACGTTATGGGACCCACGAAAAGTATGTTGCCCTGGTGCGTGCAGCGGCGGAGCGGCAGGTGCGCGACAGATTCCTTCTCCAGGACGATGCCGACCGGCTCATCGCTCAAGCCGAAGCCAGTAGCGTCCTGAAATAGCGGCGAATCTGTATTTCGGAAATGAACGATCCCTCTCTCATTGAATTCGAACACATCACCGTCATGCGCGGCAGAACGGTGGCCGTGGATGATGTATCGCTGAGAATCGGAGTCGGCGAACACGTGGCGATTCTCGGACCCAATGGATGTGGCAAGTCCACATTGATTAAGGCCATCACCAGAGAATGCTATCCGCTCTACCAGCCCGATTCATCGGTGCGCATCTTCGGTCAGGATCGATGGAACGTCGTGGAGTTGCGTGCGCTGCTGGGAATCGTGTCCAGCGATCTGATGGCGTCGTGCACCCGCGCGGTCACTGGACGCGATATTGTGCTTTCAGGTTTCTTTTCCAGCGTCGGTATCTGGCCCCACCAGGAAGTGACGTCCGAAATGATCGAGAGCGCGGAACGTGCGATCGCGATGATGGAGGTGTCTCACCTCGCGGAACGAGACACCGATGAAATGTCTTCCGGTGAAACGCGCCGCATATTGATGGCGCGTGCCCTGGTGCACGATCCGCGTGCGCTCATTTTGGACGAGCCGTCGACGGCGCTCGATCTGTCTGCCCAGCACGAATTGCGGCAGATTCTCCGAAAGCTTGCACAATCGGGTGTCGGCATTGTCATGGTGACGCATCACCTCTCCGATCTCATCCCCGAAATTGAGCGCGTGGTCTTGATGGACCGGGGACGCATTGTTGCTGACGGTGCGAAGGCCACTGTTCTGACCGTATCGACATTATCGGCACTCTTCCGCCAGCCTTTAGAGCTGTCGGAACGCAACGGTTACTTCAACCTCTGGTGAGAGCGTTTGCCTCCCTGCCATTTACCGTCAGTTCGTGTGACGTAACGCGTCAGTTTATTGGCGCATCGGATCCTATACCCATGATTCCCATCAGATAATTTTTGGCCACACGATTGCATTGTATAAGGTGTCTTCATGGCAGGACGCCCAGAAGAGCCGTCCCGTTGGCACGGATGCGCTTCCAGTTCCTTCGACATTGGATGTTTTGAGAATTGGCGCGGGGCGGTACTTTAACTTAACGGTAGTATTCCAGTAGGGATTCGCGATAGGAATCCCAACTCTCCGGTTCTTCCTTCTGCTCGAAGTACGCGTCGATTTCGTCGTCCTCCATATTCAGCATCAGCGGCAGCGTTTTCGCGACATTCTTGATCAGCGGAAGGTCTTCCGGCATTCGAAAATGCGCCAGAATCGTGATCGCGTGACTGCGTACGCTGCTCAGATCCGCGGAATCTGATAAGAGCTTTCTCAGCACTTCAAGCACGGCAACCCGTGTGGTGGGATCCAAAACGCCGATTCCTTCCAGCGCCGACGCTGCAACAGAACGGATCGTGCCGTCGAGTCTGCTGTCTTCAAGAACCAGTTGTAGCGGCCGTATCGCGGCCTCGCCCATACGGGCCAGCGCGACAGGAAGATCTTCGAGCGCGTCTTCGTGCCGCGTGCTGGTGGCCAGAAATATCGCATCGATCAGTGGACCAATGGAATTTTTGACGTGCAGCGAACTGACCAGGCGAATCGAATGGAGCACGGCCCAGCGTCCGGCATCTTCGGTGTGCCAGAGCCGGATGCTCTTGATCAATTCCAGAAGCAAAGGGCCGACCGACGAGCCCGGCGACGAAACGGATTGAAGCAACTCTGTCGATAGCAGAGGTTCGCCCCGCAGTATCTCTTTCAGAACCTCTTCGTTTGTCATCCAAAATCACCTCGACGACTATAGTAACCTTACGCGGATGCGGTCTGAAGATTTACATCATGTCGTGCGTATTCTGAAACGGGAAATCCGGCGGTGGCCGGTGCCAGCCATTGCCAGGTACGCAGAGACTCCGTTCACCGTGCTCATTTCCTGTTTGCTGAGCCTTCGCACACAGGACAAGACCACGATTGCTGCAAGTGACCGGCTGTTTGCAATTGCGGATGAACCGAAGTCCATGTTGGCCACGCCCATAGCGGTTATCGAAAAAGCCATCTATCCGGTTTCCTTTTTTCGAACCAAGGCGCGTTCGATTCATGCAATCTGCGAAGTGTTGTTCGAACGCTTCGATGGGAAAGTTCCTTCCGATATGGATTCGCTGCTCGGCCTGCCCGGCGTCGGACGCAAGACCGCAAACATCGTCATCACGCTGGCGTTTCGCAAGCCAGGGATCGCCGTGGATATTCACGTTCATCGGATATCGAACCGCCTCGGATACGTGAGGACACGTACACCGGATGAAACCGAAATGACGCTGCGGCAGAAGCTGCCGCGCCGGTATTGGATAATCTTGAACGATCTCCTGGTCGCATATGGACAGAATCTCTGTAAACCGGTCAGCCCGTTTTGTTCGAACTGCCGGATTTCGGTGTACTGCAAGCGAGTGGGTGTCACAACGAGCCGGTGAGGGCTCCGCTGTAGGCGCGGTCTATGACCGCGCACGCTCTATCGTCCACAGCAAATTCAATTGAAGGATTGTGCGCGGTCATAGACCGCGCCTACAACTTTTAGGATGCGCTTCGCGCATTCTAAGCCTAAAGCGGCATTAATTGATCGACAGGTTCTTGAGTATCGCAACCATGCGGTCGAGAAGATCGGGCTTGATTTCGCTTTCCTTCGCAAACGTATCCAGCGTCTCCTGGTCCAGATCCTTGAGGTCCGCCGAAAGGAAATGCGCACAGGAATTGCAGCCGTCCGTGGCAAAGAGAACCTTACGCTCCGGAGAATATGCCAGCATGCGCGGCGACGTGCTGTCGCGAAGAATCCGCCCAGTCACTTCGTACTGGTCGGGATTGGCCAGCCACAATTGCGGGGCTTTCAGTTTTTCCGCCTTGGCAATCTGCCGGATCGAATCCATGTCGAAATCGATCAACTCCTGCGCCTTCGGCGTGACTTCACGATCGTGCAGACGGTAAAGTTTCATTTTTCCAATTCCCCGGCAACGATATTCAGCGAGCCCAGCGATGCGATCGCGTCGGAGATGTAGCCACCCTTCACCATGGAACTGAACGCCTGGAAAATATAGAAACACGCCCCGCGGCAGCGCAGCCGGTATGGACGCTTCGTCCCGTTGCTGACCAGGTAAAATCCCAGTTCGCCATTTGCGGCTTCCCAATACGAGTACACCTCGCCGATCGGCGGAAGAATTCCGTCCTGAATCAGTTCGAAGTGGTTCATCAGGTCTTCGATGTTGGAGTACACGCCCTTCTTTGGAGGAAGACTGATCCGGCGATCGAGAATCTGCACCGGCCCTTCCGGAAGATTTTCCAGAGCCTGCCTGATGATTCGCAGACTCTGACGAACCTCCTCCATCCGCACGAGGTAGCGATCGTAAATATCGCCGCGTTCGCCGACCGGCACATCGAATTCAAACTTGTCGTAGTCGTAATTGGGAAACCATTTCCGGATGTCGTAGGGAACGCCGCACGCCCGCAGCACCGGCCCTGTAAATCCCCATTCGATGGCGTCCTCGGCGGAAACTGCCGTCACCCCCTCGGTGCGCATTTTGAACAGCTTGTTGTGGCGATTCATCTTTTCGATGTTGTCCACGTACGGCGGAATCGTCTGCAGCAGCTTGCGCGCACGGGCGATGAAGTCATTCGGCACGTCGTCCGCCAGTCCGCCGATCCGCACGTAGCTGACGGTGAGGCGTCCGCCGCAGCAGGATTCAATCAGATCGTAAATATCTTCGCGGGGCCGGAACGCATACCAGAAGTTGCTGATGGAACCGAGGTCGACGAGGTTTGTCCCGATGCACACCAGGTGATCCGCAATGCGGCTGAACTCGGACAGTATCACTCGAATGTACTGCGCGCGTTTCGGAATCTCGACGCCAAACATCTTCTCGACTGCCATCGCGTACGTAACGCCATTCATCATGCCCGACATGTAATTCAAACGATCCGTGAACGGAATCACCTGCCAGTACATGTGGGTCTCGGACATTTTCTCGAAGCAGCGATGCAGAAAGCCGATTTCCGTGTCGGAATCGATGATGCGTTCGCCGTCCACCGCAACCTGCAGCCGGAAGGTGCCGTGCATTGCTGGATGTTGAGGCCCCATATTCAGAATCTGCGGGTGATTGATACCCATCGCTTCGGCGTACTTCCTGGCGCGCTCCACCACCGGCAGATCGATCGTCTCCGTACACATCGTTCGCTGACCGGGAGGGAAGTCGCGGCGCAGGGGATGACCTTCAAACTGGGAATGCGTGAGAATCCGGCGCAGATCCGGATGACCCTTGAACTGGATTCCGAACATGTCGAAGGCCTCGCGCTCCGACCAGTCCGCACCTTTCCAAACGTCGACAACGCTGTCGATGGTGGGATTCTCGCCGGAAACGGGCGCCTTGATGCGCACTCGATGCTTGTTCGAGAGAGAGAGTAAATGGTAGACGACGTCGTAACGATCCTCGCGTTCCTGCAGATAGTCGACGGCCGTCACATCCAGCAGCATTTTGAAATCGAACGCCGGGTCGGTTTTAAGCGTGCGCATGACCTGCTTGATATTGTCCCGCTTAACGGTGATGGAAAGATCTCCGCGAAACTCACGCATGCCGATGAGATCGTCCGGGAAGCGTTCCTTGAATGCCTTCGCGATCGGGCTTTCGACTTCCTGTCGCTCTTCGAGGAAACGCACCAGCGCGCGCGGCGGGGGATCGAGGCCTGCGACGGTGGCGTTTGTTTCCGGAGTTCTTAGAGTGGTCTGGCGCGGGTGCCGTTCGTAGGAGAGGCGCGTGTCTGCCGTGATCTGTTCCTGGAGTTTGATCACGGCATCGAGAACGGCTTCCGGCACCGGAGGACAACCGGGAATGTACACATCGACAGGGATAATCTCGTCGATGCCCTGCATCACGTGGTACGCACGATAGAATCCGCCGCAGGTGGCGCAGGCGCCCATCGAGATCACCCATTTGGGCTCGGCCATCTGATCGTAGATCTGTTTGAGCACCGGGGCCATCTTGTCGTTGATCGTGCCCAGCACCATCAGGACATCGGATTGTTTTGGAGCGAACCGAACCACTTCCGAGCCAAAGCGCGCAATGTCGTAGTGCGATGAAGCCGTGGCCATGAATTCAATGGCGCAACACGCCGTGCCAAATGGATAGGGCCAGAGCGAGCCCTTGCGCGCCCAGTTCTTGAGCGACGATGCGGTGGTTGTGAAAAAATTCTCGCGTTCTTTCGGTTCGACGGTGTCGAGTGGCTCGGCCTTCATAAGGGATCGATTGTAGCACGCGGAATTCCCCGAACCGCGTCGGCGATGGCGCGGATATGCGCCGGTGTCGTACCGCAACAGCCACCGGCAATATCGACCCAGCCCTGTTCTGCGAACCCGCGAAGAATGCCGGCGAACTCCGCCGGCGATTCGTCATAACCGCCGGATGCGTTCGGCAATCCGGCACTGGGATGGCAGCTCACGCGGGTCGACGCCAGCGCTGCGAGTTTTGCGATAGATGGCCCGACGTGCCGTGAGCCGAACCCGCAATTGATCCCGACGGAGAAGATCTTCCTATTGGCGACAGATTCCCAAAATCCTTCCAGCGTTTCACCCGAAGGAAGACCGCCGATCTCCGAGATGGTGATCGAGAGCATGACGGGAAGCTCACGCCCGGTCTTTGCGAATAGTGTTTCGAATGCCGAAAGCGCCGCCATCGCGACGGAAATGCTCGTTATCGTTTCGGCCAACAGCAGGTCGACGCCACCATCGATCAGTCCGCGCGCCAAATCGTAGAACCCGTCACCCCCAGGCCCGATGGAACCGGCTACAAATCGTGGCCGAGCTGGATTCACCGTTGTGAATTCATTCGCGGCTTTCCGGGCCAGCCGCGCCCCGGCGACATTGATTTCGTAGCCGGCAGGTCCGGAGCTGGAGTTGAACGTATTCGTCTTGAGGATGTCCGCGCCGGCTTCAAGATACTGCCGGTGAATGGCAAGGATTGTTTCCGGCGAGGTGAGATTCAATGAATCTTTGGCCGGTCCTGCGATGAGAGTTCCCATCGCGCCGTCCATTACCAGGATGGATCCCTCTCCCGAAGGGAGAGGGTGGTGCGAAGCGCCGGGTGAGGGATTCAAGTTCGACAAAAGTTTACTCATTACTTTACCCCTCACCCGTCGCGGCAGCCTGCTGGCTTGCCGCGCCACCCTCTCCCTTCGGGAAAGGACAAGAATTGCAGATTGAGTTTCAGATTGATACCCTTGTCGCCATTATGCGAACAAAACTGTTTGTTTTGCTACTGATCCTCCTGGCACAGCAGGCGGCCGATCATGTCTGGACGGTGTCCGAGCTGTTCACGCGGAATATCGGAACCAATGCGCAACAGCGCACACAATTCCCGCCGCATCGGATTATCGGCAACCTTTATTATGTCGGCACCGAAAGCCTGTCGACGTTTGTCGTGGATACTCCGGAGGGCGCCATCCTCATCGACACCACGTACGAGGCCAACGTCCCGGTGATTCAGGATTCGATGTCCAAGCTGGGGCTGAAGTTCAGCAACATCAAAATCATTGTCGGCAGCCACGCGCACGGCGACCATCAGGAAGCGGATGCGATGGTGGCGGAAATGACCGGCGCGAAAGCGATGGCGATGGCCGAGGATATTCCCGACCTTCAACGGATGCGCACTCCGAGCGGTAAGGCGCGTCCAATGTACCAGGTTCTGCATGACGGAGACGAAGTCAAGCTTGGCGGTATGACACTGGTTGCGCACCTCACGCCCGGTCATACGCATGGTTGCACCACGTGGACGATGAAGGTGCAGGAGAACGGCGAGACGCACAACGTGGTGATTATTGGAAGCATGGGTGTGAACGCCAACACACGGTTGTATGCGAATGGAGCACTCACACCCCTCGGCGAAGAATACGCGCGCGGCTTCAAGGCCATGCACGCATT
>Ga0134122_10001184_pt1 | contig 18663 bp, 14 predicted proteins | sample KB302_FD_96461 | JGI IMG/M metagenome (GOLD analysis project Ga0134122, IMG submission 96461) | Terrestrial soil microbial communities without Nitrogen fertilizer from Kellogg Biological Station, Michigan, USA - KB3-0-2 | ecosystem: Environmental > Terrestrial > Soil > Unclassified ... | reverse complement strand
TTCAGTGTATGACACTGGGGAACCCTTCAAGTTCAGTGAATTGTATCCGCTGCGGCCTGGTTTCGGCGAGTACCAACTAAAACATGCCGAATTGCCTCAACCACCGGCATATCGTCTGCGATGCCCTGACTGCAGTTTTCAACAACGACCTGTTTCCCACGCGTCGAAAGCCCAACCAGCTTCTTACTCCGCGAACGGCTTCACCGAAACCTTTATAGGACCGGGCCGTCAAACACGACTTCACTGAAGTGGTATGATGGCGTGGTTCGGAACGCATTCGGAGCGAAGATGATGAAGAGAGCGATCGGCGCGACATTCCTCCTGTTTTTTACGGCATCCACCATTGTCGCGACGTCGCAGCGTACCGCATCCTGGGCATCCACCATCGTCGGGCATTCCGGGTCCCAGGGCAGTGTCACTCGGGCCGCTTCACCACGCTTACCTCAAGTGCGAATCCATGAGAGTCCGTTTCTTGGGCTCCAGGAAGTCACAACTTTCGCGCTTGCAGCCACCTGCTTGTCCGCTACATGTCCCTTGTCGGTGTCCTTGTTCAGTGATCCCCGCAGGTCCACGCTTTCCCGCGCCCCGCCGCCGCTTCTTTAATACACACACATCATTCTGCGTAATTAACGTGTGCAACAGAGAGGAGCATCCCCATGCATTCCAACGCGGGTCTGGAATTTTCGACGCTGACCTTCATTCTTGCCGGTGGCTCGGGCAAACGATTGTTTCCGTTCACTTCCGGAAAGGCTAAGCCGCTGATCTCCTTCGGGGGCGTGTTTCGGATTGTCGACTTCACGCTTTCCAATTGCGTCAATAGCGGGCTGAAGCGCGCTTATCTGCTGACGCAGTACAAGGCCGATTCCGTTCAGCAGTATATTGAGTCATCCTCCTGGTCTACCGAATTCGTCTGTTTGCCATCGGGGTCTTCGAGGACGTATCACGGAACCGCGGACGCCATTTATAAGAACATGGATCTTCTTCGTCATGAGAAGGCCGATTACGTCCTGGTTCTTGCTGCCGATCACGTTTACAAGATGGACTACCGCAAGCTGTTGCACTTTCACGCGAGTCACGGGGGTGATGCGACAATTGCAGCGGTTCAGCTTCCGCAAAAGCTGGCAAGACAGTTTGGAATTCTTGATGCCGATGAACGTGGACAGGTTCTGGGTTTCGAGGAAAAACCCGAACTCGGCAAAACGCGCGCGCCCGACTCGTCGATGGTGCTGGCAAGCATGGGAATATACGTATTCAATACGGCGACTTTGCGTAAGGCGCTTCTGCGCGATGCCGGAAATTTCCGTGGCAGTCATGAATTCGGGAATGACGTACTCCCAAGTCTCGTTCGGGCAGACCGCGTATTTGCGTACGACTTTACGAACAACAACAGCCAGTTGGGAACCTATTGGCGTGACGTCGGAACGATTGACACCTACTACCGAACGCACATGGAGCTCCTGCTGGTCAACTCCACATTTGATCCTTATGCCGACGCGCGATGGCCTGTATATGCCGGCGGAACGAATCCTTTATTCCGCAACACGGACATGGATTCGCCATGGGTAGTCGATTCGATCGTCTCGCTGGACACGGATGTCACCGGGGCAACGATCAAGCAAAGCATTATTTCGCCTTCCGTTTGTGTAGCGCCGACAGCACACGTTCAAGGATCTGTTCTGATGCAGGGCGTGCGCGTGGGACGAGACGCAAGAATTCAGCACGCAATCATCGGTGATGGAGTAGTCGTGCCTGACGGGGAAAAGATCGGCTGTGACTTCATCGAAGATCGCAGGCGATTCCAGGTATCCCCGAACGGAGTCGTCGCCGTGCACGCTTCGGACTCCTTTCGAAAGCTCTCCCTTTCGCAGGCGGTCCGTACGCCGATTCTCCATGCATAGGCTTATGAAGACAAATATATTTGTTCCCGTTGCTCTGTTCGTGTTGTCTGCCGTTTCGCCGGTGCATGCCCAGAACAGTCCGAGCGGCCGAGTGTCGCTCGGACAATTCAGCAGCCTGTTGCAGGACCTGTCCAAACGTGTCTCGTCATCGGTGGTGCAGATTAGCGGCACAGGTTATGGTTTGGAGTCCGATGCTGAGCACACCGGCACAAGCGTCCTGGCTCGGGAACGCAGCTCAGGATCCGGCGTGATTCTGTCGGACGATGGATACATCATGACAAACGCCCATGTCGTTGAAGGGGCGCGCTCCATCCACGTCAAGCTGAATGGTGTATCGGGGAAAAATACTTCCACTTTTGACGGTAAGCTGGTGGGGATGGATCGCCTACTGGATCTGGCACTATTGAAAATAGGAGCGACAGGACTGAAGGCGCTGCCATTTGGCGATGCAATCGATGTGCAGCAGGGCGAACTCGTGATGGCGTTCGGTAATCCGCTCGGCATGGATAACTCCGTCAGCATGGGGATCGTCAGCGCGGCAGCCCGCCAGCTGAGTAACGACGATCCAAGAATTTTCATCCAGACGGATGCTCCCATCAATCCGGGAAACAGCGGAGGGCCGCTGGTGGATACGGAAGGCCGCCTGATTGGCATCAACACGTTTATCTTCTCGCAGTCCGGCGGAAGTGAGGGAATGGGATTCGCGGTTCCGAGTAACGTGGTCCGCTATGTATTTGATTCCATCAAAAGGGACGGACGCGTTCATCGCGCTCAGATCGGCATCTTCCCTCGAACCATCACCCCGTCTCTGGCATCAGGGCTTGGTCTTGAAGCGGATACTGGCGTTCTCATAGAAGATCTTCAGCAGGACGGACCTGCGCAAAAGGCCGGCATTGAGATCGGGGACGTCGTGTTGAGCATCGGAGTTACGCCACTCCGGAACGTCCGCGATCTTGCGCTTGAACTGTACCGTCACGTTATCGGAGACACCGTAAAGTTGCGGCTTCTTCGAAATAGCATGGAGTTTGGGGCCACCGTGACAGTCACCGAAAGCGATGATGACCCGGAGCGCTTTGCGGATATGGTGAATCCCGAAGAGAATCTTGTTCCAAAACTTGGAGTCCTCGGCCTCGGCATTGACGATAAAGTCCGCAAACTCCTGCCTCCCCTTCGTATCCCGTATGGTGTCCTTGTGGCTGCGCGGAGCGGATCCCCCTCATACTTCGGCGATACGCCACAGGAAGGCGACATCATTCACTCGGTGAATGGCATCACCGTGACCGGCATCGAATCGCTTGGCGCGGAACTGAATAAGGCGAATCTTGGAAAATCGCTGGTTCTACAAGTAGAACGCAACGGCAGCTTGATTTTCCTGGCGCTGGATGGCGACTAATGGGCCGCAGGACGCTGTGACAAACAGTCACAAGGACTTGCGTGTCTGAATGCTCGTTGCGATGTATTTGTTGTTCACTTTCCGATAATGGACCGCAACCTGAGAACCAACCGATATCACGCCCTTTCGCAACGTTTCAGAGTTCAGAATAAAGTCGAGTTGTTCGGTTTTGCCTTTGTGCGTGCGAACCACGACCAAGTGGGTTGCATCCATCACCTTGATTGTCCCGTTGCGCACGCTGGTGCCAAGCAGGGAGTTACTCTGCGCAATGGCAATTGCCGTGTTCATTTCAACCTCTGCCCGCCAGCTGGACGTTTGGCGCCCGAAGATCGCGCCGCCTGACACTACGTTATAGCGTTCGATAGTTAATCCATCATAAAGGCAGGATTAAATAGTTTGCTACCCAGGTTTAATTCCAGCTTCATCGCGGCTTAATCCGGCCTTCGTTTAATGATCTGCAGGACGTCACAGGAGCTTGATGCCGCGTTGTGATTCGGTCTCCTGCCCGACGAAAGTGAAATTGCAGATCGCGCGGTGAAGGCCGCGCAACAGTCGCTGGATATTTCCACAATCCAATATCGGGAGGGAACGGCAAACTATCTACAGGTCATCACCGCGCAAACCAACACATTGCAGAATCAAAGGGCACTGGTCGATCTTCGCACTCGTCTCATGGTGGCCAGTGTGTCGCTGGATTCAAGCGCTGGGCGGTGGATGGGACGCATCGCAGTTGCCTTCTTCCCAGGAAGTACGACGCTGAAGGAGAAAGGAAGGTAGTTATGATTAGTTACAGCCCCACAATAAGAATTCTCATCATCGCGTTCATCGTAATCGCGAGTTGCATCCTTGCTTCGCCTGTTCAGGCGGCTGAACAGGACTCCGCGCAGGTTTCGGCGCTGCTCTTGCAGTCCAGACTGGAGGCCATTCGTCTCCGTGAGGACGCCAGCCAGATGCAGAACTTTGTTTTCAATCCGGTGACCTGGGTTACCCACGCGGTCTATGGAAACATGGTCGCTGAGGATGTCATTGCGATGCGCGAGAAAGTGGACCAGCTCGACAAAATGCGAGCCCTCGGTTCGGACTGGCAGAAGACTACCATTGACCAGATCAATCCACTCGTCGGCGAACTGGCAACAACGACCAATAGAGTTATCGAAACAATGAAGGAGCAGCCGTTTGACCGGACCCAATACAACGACTACCTTAAAGAAAACTACGACTGCTCGAAACATCTTGCGGCATTGATCTCGGAGTCCGTGAGTTACGGTAAGACAAAGACCCGTCTCGAAAGGATTGCCGGGAAACTGCACTACGATCAGCAAAGGAATTAGAACAACGTTTCGGGCGCATTCTTCTCCCGAAGGGAGAAGGTGGCCCGAAGGGCCGGATGAGGGAATTTATTTTTCAAGGAATTGTTTCCCTCACCCGGCGCTTCGCGCCACCCTCTCCCTTCGGGAGAGGATCGCGCGAACAATAGTGCCCGATTTTGCGAATGAACTGAAACCAACAGGTTTTCTTAATCTTCGCCTAATCCAGAGTTAAGCCCGCGGACGTCAAATCAGATCAGCGATGGAAGAAAGCGAGGTTCATATGAAAAAACTAATTGTTCTTTCCATTCTATCGGTGACCTTGATGACGATCTCCATGCCCGCAAGTGCGGCAGTACGGTTCGGATTTGGGCTCGGATACCGAAGGCCAGTCTTTGTTCCCGGTCCTCGGTGGGTCGGTCCCGAATTCTGGGCTCCGCCGATTTACTACGCAACGTCGGTCGGCCCTGCCAGATCCGGTGAACTCAAAATCGACACCAATGCAAAAGATGCAAGCGTCTACATCAATGGGGCGTATGCGGGCACCGTCAAAACATTAAAAACTTTCTGGCTCCGCTCCGGTAACTACGACATCGAGATCCGCAGCACCAACGGCGGTGTCTTTGATCAGAAAGTGTTCGTGCCAATCGACAAGAAAATTGTCATTGAGCCCGTGTTCACCGTTGCTTCGAAATGAAGTCCGGGCTCCTGGGGCTCGCTTCAATGGATCGTCCTGATTCTGAAACGGGCCTCGGTTCCTCTCAATTACGCCCACAATCTCGGATTAACCAGAATTAATCCTGGTTTCATCCCCACTTAATCGGCGGATCGTTCAATGGTTCTACGGAAATCGTCCAGGGGGTTGCATGGCTTTTCTTCTATTCTTCAGCGCGGTACTTCTCGCTCAGACCGGGGACCCTGGCCAGGCCACGCCGCCAAATGGTCCGGCGAATGCCGTGAAGCTAAGGGGTAGTGTTGTCGACCCAACCGGCGGCGTCATGGTCAACGCCGACGTTCAGGTATCCACCGTTACGCCCGCTCGTGTTGTCGCCGTGGGACGAACCGATGGCACGGGAGAGTTTGAGCTGAACGTGGCTCCAGGACAGTATTTGCTGAAAATCGCAGTTCCGGATTTTAAGGACGTCAGCCAGCTGGTGCGGGTCACGGCGGACATGGCCCCCCTGAGCTTCACAATGGCGTTGAGTATCTCGACTCAGATTGAAGTGACCAGCCATGACTCGAGCGAACTCAGCGTCGATCCGGAATCCAGCTTGAATACGGATGTGATCCTGGGCGACGCGTTGCTGGATCTGCCGGACAATCCGGACGACCTGCTGGCTTATCTGACTCAACTTGCCCAACTCCGTGGTGGCGACGGGGAAGTCACCATTAACGTGGATGGGTTTAACGGCGCCGATCTTCCGCCGCTGGCTCAGATTGCCGAGATTCGCATCGTCAACTCTTCATTCACCGCAGATGGTTCGACCGGACCGCGCATCGAGATCGTCACAAAAGCGGGATCGGGCAAGTGGACGGCGACTACAACGGAGACCTTCAACGACGAATCGTTGAACGCGGCAAACTCTCTTACCAGGGGGAAGAGGCCAAAGTCTCAGACCCGGAATATTTCGCTCAATTCCAGCGGCCCTCTCATTAAGGACCGTTTGAGTTTGAATGCGAACGTCGCGAACAACGAAAGCGACCAGGGCGGAAGTGATCTTCGAGCGGTGACGCCAAACGGACTCGTCGCAAACGGCGTCACGAGCATCAACGCGGGTAAAAACTTCACGCTGTCTCCCCGACTGAAGATCAACAATAGCCAGAATCTAACAACCTCGTTCAATTATCGAACAACCGATACCAGGAACAGTGGAATCGGCGGATTCACATTGCCGGAGCGCGCAGTCAACGCGAGGAACAGGAACTGGCAGTTTCAGCTCAGCGATCGAATTACCAAGGGCAAGGCTGTCGATACGATTCGCTTCCAGGAACAGTCCGGCAACACGGGCAATAGTCCAGTGACCACGAACGGCTACACCGTCAACGTTACGGGCGCCTTTAACGGTGGAGCCGCTCCGAATCTCACGCACAGCGCACCTCACAATTTCCTTCTCGGCAATACGCTTCAGTGGCAGCCAAAGCCCAGGTTGACTTTCAGCGCTCTTGCATTTGAGCTGAATTATCACCGCACCGACACGAACAACAGAAACAACTACAACGGCACCTATACTTTCGCCAGTCTCTATGACTATTGCGCAACTCTCGTCCCGATATTTTCGGGAACGCAGTGTCAGATCGAACTTCAGAATAAGTTCAATCTGCAGGCGACGGATCCGTCCTTGGATATCACACCGGCGCCACCGGTGACATTTACGCAGACTTCGGGACCTTCGGAGATCAAGCTTAGCCAGGCGGAACTCGCGCTGTGGGCTCAGGGAGACTGGAGATATTCGCCGAGAGCCGATGTCTCCTTCGGCCTGCGCTACCAGGTGCAGCAACATTTTCATGACTACAATAATTTCGCCCCGGTTGTCGGATTGTCGTACCAGCTTCGCGCCAAGGGCAACTGGAGAACGATTATCCGGACCGGAGTAAAAATGGTGGATGGCACGTTTGCGCTGAACAGCTATCAGCAATTCCAGCAGTCGGGTTTCGCATCCGCCCAGCGCAGTATCACCATCAACAATCCGTCGTACCCGGATCCAACTCAAGGTGGAACCGAAGCGATCAATACTTCCAATTCCGCCGTGACAACGCGAATGCTGGCGCCGGATGCGGCCATGCCGTACCAGGTCAACCCGACCTTTACCTGGGAACAGTCCATGCCGCGAGGAATGACTCTTGTGACGACGTTCGGCGTCACGCGGTTTTTCCGGCAAGACCGAAGTGTCAATATCAACGCTCCTTACCCCGGCACTCCTCTTCCGCCGGATCTTCTCCTGGCGCTTAAAAGCTTCGACCCCTCGACAAAGGCGGACGCCACCGCAATCGTGAACGCCATGCGTCCGTTCTATCCCACAAGTATTGGAAACATTTACGAGACGGAGTCCGTGGGTAAGGGATTAACGAAGAATTTCAGCATTCAGTATCGAGCGACGAACTACCAGCTCTTTCATAATAAGGTTCGAGTCACCGGCAATATCACATATAACGTGATTCGCGGATGGGACGACAGCCAGTTCGAGAACAATTACAATCGGGAAGCCGATTGGGCGCGAACCAACGCCACAGGTCAAAGAATCAATGCCACTCTCACGGTGAACATGCCACGGAGAGTAACTCTTGCTTTCACTACCATTGGCTGGCAAACCGGACGGCCATACAGCATTACGCTGGGCTCCGATGCCAATGGAGACTCCAGCAACAGCGATCGTCCAGATGCAGTTCAATGCCTGGCCCTCCACATTCCGGCCGCGGAATGCCTTCGAAATGGTGCGACGGGTCCGGCCAGTTTTCAGCTTCCTCAGGCGCGTCTTACCAAGATATTTGTTCTGTCCGTGCCACGAGCCACAACAAGTCCTTCGCTCGGCCGGTTGGTCCGTTCTTTTGCCGAACCGGCACAGGGTGGAGGCGGCGGCGGTGGCGGTATAGGAGGAGGTGGCGGTCGTGGAGGCGGCGGTGGCGGTGGCGGTATAGGAGGAGGTGGCAATGGCAGTAATGCCAACCCGAACCGGGTCCCTAATGGTGCGCGAACCCTTTCGTTCAGTATTCAGGCTTCAAATTTTTTGAACGGAGCCACAAAGACGAATCTGAACGGAGTGTTGACTTCGCCACTGTTTGGACAGCTGACGGGCGGGAGTCCGGGGCGCAAGATCACCCTGAGCGTGACGACGAAGCTTTTCTGATCCGAAAGTTCGACAAATTCCCCCCCCCGGGGATGGACGGAGATGACCCTCCTCGTCTCTGTTTCCGTCCCCGGTTTTTTTTGTTAACGAAGATTAACCAGAATTAATCCCGGGTTCATCCCGACTTAATCGGCACGACGTTTAATCCTTCGGCAGGAGCGAAATCAGGCGTTCCGCTTGATTTATCAATCAACCAGGAAAAGGAGAATCTATGACAGTAAGTGCGAGAATCATTTCAATTCTGACGGCCCTTGTTCTGATCGTTGTTTTGGCTAATGGAGTCGCTATGGCCAAGGCGAAAACCAAAACGGACAAGATTGTTCAGGGAACTGTCGTTACGGCGACCGATGGCGATTTGATCATTCGTAAGGGGAAAGCCGACGTGACGCTAATGTATGACTCCGCCTCTCAAAAACCGGCGACGCTGGCAGCCGGAACAGCCGTGCGTGTTCATTATCGTGACGAGAAATCGCAACGCATCGTTACCCTGGTTGAAGTAACACCGGGAAAAACAAACGCCGTTCCAGCATCCGGTAAATAGAAAGAAGCCGAGCGGTGACGTACTGCCGCGACACCGGCCATGGTGTCGCGGCATCATGTATTTCGAAGAACGCCGCATTGATGAACTATAGTCATTCTCAAGGAGGCCCGACGTTTGCGCATATTGGTAATCGAAGACGATATAAAGGTCGCCAGCTTCATTGCGAAGGGTTTTGAACAGGAAGGACACGCTGTCGATATCGTTCACGATGGAGAAACGGGGGCGTACCAGGCAACAAACCACGACTACGATGTCGTGGTGCTGGATCTGATGCTGCCCAGATTGTCCGGGTTTGATGTTCTTAAGCAGATTCGAGACAAGAAACGACGCCTGCCCGTGATCATGCTCACTGCGAAGGGAGAAGTCGAAGACCGTATCACCGGGCTCGACAGAGGCGCGGACGACTACATGACAAAGCCATTTGCATTTACCGAGCTGTCTGCGAGGGTGCGGTCCGTCTTGAGACGAGGAATTGCCGACAGCACGAAGCTTGCCGTCGCGGATCTTGAATTGGACACCGCAACAAGAATCGTCACCCGCGCAGGCGAACGCATCGATCTGAGATCGAAAGAGTACGCCTTGCTCGAATTGATGATGCGGTATGCCCACCGGCCGCTCACGCGCACCATGATTATTGAACACGTCTGGGACATCCATTTCGACAGTGTCACGAACGTCATCGACGTTCACATCAATTCGCTCCGCAACAAGATCGACAAGAAATTCTCTCCTCCACTAATCCACACCATCCGGGGAGTCGGCTATCAGCTTACGGACAAGGAACGGTGAAGCCCCTCGCTCTGCGGACCAGGCTGACGCTTCTGTATTCGGCGATATTCACTCTGCTGCTCGCTGTTACTTTTATTGCCTCGTACTTTCTTTTCAAGAACCAACTCGAGGCGGATCTTAACGGCGACCTTTCGGATCGCATGGAAGCGCTTCGGGGATACATCAAGTTCGAGAATGACACTCCCGCTCTTACGCTCGACAACAACGATCCAGAAGCCAGCTTGTTTTTGAGGACCGCAACGCGCTATTTCCAGATTTCAAATCTGGATACTGGATCGATCGTGACCCAGTCTCCCGAAATGCAACTGCTTGGACTGAGTTTCGTGCCAGAGGAACTGCAGGTCATAGACCAGCAGTCCGGCGCAACCGATTTTGAAACGGACGACGGGGAACTCCGCTTTCTCGATGAACGCATCGTCTCTCCCTCGGGGCAGAAGTATCTAGTCCAGGTCGGCACTTCGCTCGAGCAGGTGCGTCTTGCGCTTCGGCGCTTCAGTGAACTCGCATTCATACTGATTCCGTGCACCGTGGTTCTCGCTGCGGCCGCGGGCTGGTTTCTGGCAGGAGGCGCACTGGCTCCGATACGGCGTATCGCCAATGCGGCAGACGAGATCGAGCCCTCGAACCTCGCAGCGCGGCTTCCTCTAACAGGCGCTCAGGATGAGGTCGATCAACTGGCGGCAGCTTTCAATGAAGCACTTGCCCGAATTGAAAAGGTTGTCGGCGAGCTGAGGCAGCTTTCGGGCAGTATTGCCCATGAACTGCGCACGCCGCTTGCTGCACTCCGAGGCGAGGCAGAAATCGCGCTGCTTCATTCCCAATCCATCAACGAAATCAAAGACGTTCTCAGCAGCCAGCTTGAGGACTTCGACAAGCTTGCACGGATGATCGATCAATTGCTGACTCTGGCTCGAGCGGAGTCTGGCGCGATCAAGCTCAAGCCCCGGACATTCGATCTCGGGATTGTAGTGAGTGAGGTAGTGGATACATTCGCACTCCTCGCAGCGGCCAGAGACATCACGCTTGAATTCGTCCCGGAGACGAGCCTCTTTGCCGTTATCGATCCACAGTGGATGGAAAACGTTCTTATCAACCTTCTCGATAATGCGATTAAGTACACGCCTCCGGGTGGGCGCGTATCCATTCACGGGACACAGGATTCCGATTCCGTAGGTATCGAAGTTCGGGACTCGGGTCAGGGGATCTCCCCTGAAGCGCTTCCTCACATTTTCGAACGCTTCTACCGTGCGGACTCTTCCCGCAACCAGCAAGTCACCGGCGTTGGCCTCGGTTTGAGCTTTGTGAAATGGATCATCGAGGAACACGGCGGAACGATACGGGTCACAAGTCAGCTGAATCTCGGAAGCACGTTTGCGATCCGTCTGCCCCGCGTCGTCCGAGCCAGTTAACGGCAAAAAATCAGTGGAATTTGACTCGTCCGCGTCTATTCTAATATTCGGACGGTATTCGATGAGAAAGATCGGAATCACGGCTCTTGCGGCGCTATACACCATCCTGATCCTCTCGATCACGGTGGCGCGGACCAGTGCCTGGGCCTATCAGGAGTCCGAAGCTCTCGATCATTCCAGCGGCGCCGAAGGTTCTCCCCGCATCGTTCATCCGGATAAGACGGATCCGCCGCCATCACAAAAGAAATGGGTGGAGTCGGGGTTCTCCGTCGAATTGCCTCAGGAAACCGCACTCAGTCCGATTCCTTCCACCTGCTGCGCCTTAATGTCGGTCTCCGAATATCACGCTATTCCAGACGGTCTGCAGATTTCCTCTCGAGCTCCTCCGTTCCTCTCCTGACGTTTCCTTTCACTCTCACGTCAGTTTCCAAAACGTTCGCGCATTCGTGGCCGGCGGATAGCTTGTCGCGACAAATCGATAAATATATGAGCAGAGAAAAGGTTTCCAGACTCACGTTCGCGGCTATTGCAGCGCTGGGCACGCTTGCTTTCGGCTGTACAAAGGAGCGGCCGGTGGCGGCAGCGCCGGCAGACGTTCCGGTGCTGATTGCAAAGGCTTCGCAACAGGCCATGCCGGTTGAGGTCACTTCGGTAGGCAACGTGGAGGCGAAAGCGACAGTGTCCATACGATCTCAGGTTGCGGGCCCGCTGCTCGAAGTCCACTTCAAGGAAGGCGACTTTGTGCGCAAAGGGCAACTGCTGCTGTCGATCGATCCGCGTCCGTATCAGGCGCAGGTGGAACAGGCCAAGGGGGCCATCGTCCGGGATCAGGCCGACGAACAACAGGCAGAGGCGAACCTTGCCAGAGACAGCGCTCAGGAAGCATATGCTCGAGGCGAAGCGCAGCGGTATGCCACTCTTCTGGAAAAGGGACTGATTCCCAAAGAGACTGCGGAACAGATCAAGTCTCAGGCATCGGCGGCCCTGCAGTCCCTGAGCGCGGACCGGTCGGCTATCGACAAATCACGGGCCAACCTTGTGCTCGACCAGGGCAACCTCAATGCGGCGAACCTTCAGCTGAGCTACTGCAGTGTCTATTCGCCAATCGACGGCCAGACGGGCGCCGTCATGCAGAAGCCCGGCAATCTCTTGAAGGCTGCCGATGTGCCGATCGTGGTCATCAATCAGGTGAATCCAATTGACGTGAATTTTACGATCCCGCAGCAGTATTGGCCCGACATCAAAAAACACTCCAGTGTGATGGAGCTTCGTGTCACCGCAACGGTGCCACAGGATTCGGGCCCTTCTCTGCAAGGCACCGTCACTTTCGTGGACAACTCCGTCGATCCGACGACAGGAACCATTCATTTGCGTGCCACGTTCGACAACACACAAAACCGGTTGTGGCCGGGACTTTTTGTGAATGCGGTGCTCCGGCTTTCCGAACAGCCTAATGCCGTGGTCGTGCCGATGCAGGCGATCACGCAAGGCCAGAACGGTACGTTTGTGTACGTCGTGAAGGACGGCAATACCGTTGAGGCGCGTCCTGTGAAATCCAGCCGCGCGGTTGCGGGACTGGCTGTGATCGACCAAGGAGTTCAACCGGGCGAGATCGTGGTCACCGATGGACAGACTCGTCTCACACAAAACACGAGAGTCCAGATCAAGAACAACCTGGGGCCAGAAGGATCCGCGAGGGTAAACCCATGAGCATTCCAGAAGTCTTTGTTCGGCGACCGGTCGCGACAACTCTGGTCATGGCCGGCATTTTGTTGTTTGGCGTTGCGGCGTATCGGGATCTTCCGGTGAGCGATCTGCCGAATGTCGACTACCCCACCATCAATGTGAAGGCCTCTCTGCCAGGCGCAAATTCAGATACCATGGCTGCCGCAGTCGCATTGCCTCTCGAGAAACAGTTCTCGGCAATTGCCGGGCTCGATTCGATGTCGTCGCAGAATGTTTTGGGCAATACCAACATCACTCTGCAATTCAATCTCAAACGCAACATCGATGGTGCGGCCCAGGACGTGCAAACCGCCATCACGCAGGCGGCGCGGCAATTGCCGGCCAACATGCCGGCGCCGCCTTCGATCAGCAAAGTAAATCCCGCAGACCAGCCCGTGCTCAACCTGGCTTTGTCGTCGGCAACGCTTCCCCTTTCCGATGTGGATGAATACGCCGAAACATTGATTGCCCAAAGCATTTCGACGGTCAATGGCGTCGCGGAAGTGCAGGTGTACGGAACGGCGAAATACGCCGTCCACATTCAACTCGACCCGCACGAAATGGCGACGCGGCAAATCGGCATCGATGAAGTCAACAGCGCGCTGACCAATGGCAACGTTAATCTGCCTGCCGGTGTGCTCTACGGTCCACAACGCGCCGTGACGCTTCAGGCGACGGGACAGCTTTTTAAGTCCATCGATTATTCCCGATTGATCGTCGCCTACCGCAATGGATCGCCGGTGCGCCTGGCCGACCTCGGCCGCGTCGTCGATGGAGTTGAGAATCCATACAACGCCACCTGGTACTACAACAAGGATCAGCCGGAGGGTGTCCGCGCCATCCAGCTCGCGGTTTCCAAACAACCGGGAACAAACGCAGTGGAGGTTGTGGACAGCATCAAGAAACTGCTGCCGAACCTTCAGGCGCAACTCCCGCCTGCGGTGCAGATGAGCACGCTTTTTGACCGGTCTCTGACCATCCGCAACTCCGTCGATGACGTCCAGTTCACGCTGATGCTGGCGCTGTTCCTGGTCATTCTGGTGATTTTTCTCTTTTTGCGAAACGTGTCGGCAACAATCATCCCGAGCCTCGCGCTTCCTTTCTCGCTGGTAGGCACGTTCGCGGTGATGTATCTATGCGATTTTTCCATCGACAACCTGTCGCTGATGGCGTTGACGCTGGCCGTCGGCTTCGTCGTGGATGATGCCATCGTGATGCTCGAAAATATTGTTCGTCACATGGAGCAGGGCAAGACGGCATTCCAGGCCGCACTCGACGGCGCCAATGAGATTGGGTTCACCATCGTTTCGATGACGATATCGCTCTCGGCGGTCTTTCTGCCCGTGCTTTTCCTGGGTGGTGTGCTCGGCCGGCTCCTCAATGAATTTGCAGTCACGATCATGTCTGCCATCCTGGTGTCCGGATTCGTTTCGTTGACGTTGACTCCGATGATGTGCAGCCGGTTCCTGAAACACAGCCACTCCGAGAAACACGGACGTCTCTTCAACTATTTCGAACGCATGCAGGACGGGCTCACGGGAATCTACGATCGTTGCCTCTGCGCCGTGCTTCGTCACAAACCCGCGACCATGGCCGTTTCGCTGCTTCTGGTGGTTGGGACAATTTACCTTTATAACGTCATTCCGAAAGGATTCCTGCCGAGCGAAGACATCGAACAGTTCAACGGCACCACCGAGGCGGTGGAAGGCATCTCGTTCGATGCGATGGTGGAACATCAGAAACAGGTTGCCGAAATCGTTGCGGAGGACCCAGCGGTGGCGTATGTCATGTCCACGGTCGGCGGCAATGCCCGGAGCCTCAACCAGGGGAACCTGAACGTGCGGCTGAAGCCGCGCGCTGAACGTCCGCAGGTGGACCAGGTGATCCAGCAACTGCGTCCGAAACTGGCGACGGTGCCCGGAATTTCGGTTTTCATGCGAAACGATCCACCCATCAATATTGGCGGCGTACGAAGCAAGTCTCTATTTCAATTCACGCTGCAGGGACCGGACACCGGCAGTCTGTTTCGCTCATCGCAGGAGTTCGAAGTCAAGATGCGCGCACTCCCGGCCATTCAGGATGTGAGCAGCGATCTGCAAATCCGCAACCCTCAGGTGAACGTGGTCATTGACAGAGACAGCGCTTCTTCGCTGGGCATCACTCCCAATCAAATCGAAACCGCGCTCTACTCGGCTTATGGGCTGCGGCAGGTGTCGACGATCTTTGCACCGAATAATCAGTATCGGGTCATTATGGAACTCGCGCCGGAATATCAGCACGACGCGAATGCTCTGGCCATGCTTCACGTCCGTTCGAATACCGGTGCGCTGATACCTTTGAGTGGCATCGCAAAACTGACGGACAGTCTGGGACCGTTGACGGTAAACCACGCCGGGCAGCTGCCTGCCGTCACGATCTCGTTCAACCTTCGACAGGGTTATTCCATCGGTGAGGCGGTGAATCAAATCAGTTCCGCCGCCGCCCTCTCGCTGCCTTCGACGATCGGGACAAGATTCCAGGGGAATGCTCAGGCGTTCCAGTCGTCGCTCACCGGATTGGGCGTGCTGGTGCTGCTTTCGATTCTGGTGATCTATATCGTGCTGGGCATTCTTTACGAAAGCTTCATTCATCCGATTACCATTCTTTCGGGATTGCCATCAGCCGGCTTCGGAGCGCTTCTGTCTCTGTACGCGTTTCACGTGGCGTCATTGAAGGGATGGGTGCCGCCAACGCTCGACATGAATCTCGATATTTATGGATTTGTCGGAGTGATCATGTTGATCGGAATCGTCAAGAAGAACGCCATCATGATGATCGACTACGCGCTGGAGCTGCAGCGAAATCAGGACAAGACGCCGGCGGAGGCGATATACCAGGGATGCCTGGTGCGGTTTCGGCCAATCATGATGACGACGATGGCGGCATTGATGGGCACGCTTCCAATTGCACTGGGATTTGGCGCGGGCGCCGAAGCGCGGCGCGCGCTCGGAGTTTCCGTGGTTGGAGGGCTGTTTTTTTCCCAGATCGTGACGCTGTTCCTGACTCCGGTTGTCTACATTTACCTGGAAGACGCAAGGGAGTGGTTTGCACGTCGATTGGGCAGAAAACGCCCGGTTGCCTCCCACGAGGTTCCGTCTCTGCCGAATCCAGTTTGATTCAAGCCGAGAAATGAAATATCCGCCGGAATCCAATGCGTTTGCGACTGCGCTGGACTACACTACCGCTCAACGTATACGGAATGGCAACGATGCTCATGCCGCCGGAGGCTTAAATGATTCTGCAAACCATTACAGCGACTCTTCTGTTGATGCAGGCGGCCGGAGGCTCTATAGGCGGAACAGTTGTGGATGGCACAACGGGACAGCCCATTGCCGACGCTCGCATTGAGCTCACCAGAGCGCCTGCTCCACCAAACACCCCGCAAACCGCGCCGCCAACTGCACAACAAGCCGCACCGGCGGCTGCACCGCCAGCCGCACCGGTAGTTGTAAGGGTTGTGCGTATTCCGCCGGTCACTTCCGACTCCAACGGCCGCTATGCCTTTCAGAATCTCGAGTGGGGCCCCTATGTTGTGCGCGTGATAAAGGAGGGCTACGCAGACCAGCCCACCGCCGTGGGCGCGAATAGTACGAGTGTTCAGGTGACGCTTTCTGAAAAGGAGCCCTCGAAGAATGTGGCGTTCCGCATCATTCCAGGCGCAGCCATCAGCGGCCGTGTCGATGGACCCGATGGAAGACCTGTGGGAAGCATGGAAGTCGCCCTGTTTGTTTCCCGCTACGATCCGGAAGGACGGCAAATTTATCAGCTGACGACTTACGCGAATACAGATGATCGGGGCGAATATCGAATATTTCCAGTGAACCCCGGCCAGTACTACCTGAGTGTTGGCGCGCCGACGCGTCCGATTCCCAGCAACCGGCAGATTACTCCATTCAATAATCAGAAGAATCGGTATCCTCGTGTCTTTTTCCCCAACGCGCCGGAGCCCGAAACCGCTTCGTTAATCGAAGTTCAGCCCCGAGGAGACCTGTCGGGCATGAATTTCCGCTTGAGCGAGCAACCCACGTTTCGAATACGCGGACGCGTCGTGGATTCTGTGACTGGCAAGGTTCCAGAAAACGTCGGCATCTCGATCGTGCTTCGCGAATCGAACATCAACACCAGCTCATCGTCCTCCGGTAACATTGTTAACCCCACGGATGGCAGTTTCGAACTACAGAACATTGCACCGGGCCGCTATATCATCCGGGCTCAGCCAGCGCTTGTCTTACGGTTGGTTTCAGCTCAGCCGGGTGCCGCAGCAGCCGTTCCGCCTAATGTGACGCCGGGTGTCGCTATTGCCACCGTCGATGTGACCAGTCGCGATGTGGATGGCGTTCTCCTGGCTTTCGCACCACCACTTGCAATCACCGGAAGACTACAAATGCAGAATGGAACTCCGGTTCCGGCCGGAACACGGGCAAACTTTGCTTTGAGACCAAGTACACTCGTCCCGTTGGTTGGCAGCCCGGGAACGTCTCGTTGGAACCCAGATGGGAGCTTCACTCTCGATGGAGTCGCCCCGGGAGAATACTTCGTTTCTGTCATTCCGGTACGGACGGGCAATTCTCCACTCATGTACGTGCGCGAAGCGCGTGCCGGGGAAGTCGATCTGCTCGAGCATTCCATGGTGGTGGTCGGCCCGCGTCCGGATGAAATTGTGATCACACTGGGACAGAATGGCGGACAGATTACAGGCAGCATCAATCGCCCGAGTGGCGAAACCACGGATCGCATCGTTCTTGTTCCGAATGACCGCAGCCGCCGCGATCTCTATAAGACAACCGCGATCACTTCAAATGGAAGCTTCACGCTGCAAGGCGTCCCTCCCGGTGCGTACAAGATTTTTGCGCTTGCTGGAGTAGCGGGAGCGCCATGGTTCGACCCGGCGTTTCTCAGCCCAATCGAAGCCAACGGAACAACGCTTAGCGTAAGCGAATCCGCGACCGTCTCGGTAAACTTGAACCTGCTTCGCCGGCCATGAACTATTCGCTCATCAGAAAGATCAGCGGGCGAACGTCGTCCTCCGGCGTCGATTCCCAGTACTTGAGAAGGATCGTGTAAACCAGCATGCCGGTTTCGCCTTCTCCCCAGAGCAGGAATCGCAGCGATTGCGTCATCAGGTTCTGGCGTGTAAGACCCAGAAAAATACTGACGGGGTCGATGAGTTCGCTGACGTAAGCAATGGTGTTCGCGATCGCGATCGCCCCGGCGACTTCGATCACGTAATCGTCGCCTTCCTTCGTCACCTGTATTCGAAGTGGCGCAAGAAACTCGCTCCGGTTATCGAGCAGCCGGACGTGAATGAATGCAATCGGCCCGGCGGATGCATAGTACCGGCGAAGTTCCGCCGACTTGCGGGCTCGAGCCTGCGCCGTGTTCATCCGCAATGATGCCAGGCTTACTTTCTTGTCTGTGATGGTCGGCCACAGTCTTGCCGTCGCCTCATCCGCAAAGGTGACTTCCGATGCACGCAGTTCCGTCGAACGCCGGTATCGGCTGATCGCACTCACCACAAGGACCACCGCAATGAAGATGCTCGCAATAATGACGCCGTCGGGCCGCTCAATAATGTTGTCGATCAGCGCGAACGCAAAGATTACCGTCGCGATAGAAAAGTAGACCGAAGCCAGGCGGCGGTTTTCCCGCCATAGGGCGAGAGAGGCCGCGACACCGGCCGACAGCATCAGGACCAGCACTCCGGTGGCATAGGCGCC
>Ga0134122_10001183_pt1 | contig 18670 bp, 12 predicted proteins | sample KB302_FD_96461 | JGI IMG/M metagenome (GOLD analysis project Ga0134122, IMG submission 96461) | Terrestrial soil microbial communities without Nitrogen fertilizer from Kellogg Biological Station, Michigan, USA - KB3-0-2 | ecosystem: Environmental > Terrestrial > Soil > Unclassified ... | reverse complement strand
TTCAGCCGCGAGTTCCGCGCCTTGAGCCATGGCTGCGTGCGGGTCGAAAATCCTTTCGATTTGGCGGTCTGGGCTCTGCAGAACGATCCCGAATGGACTCCCGAAATGATCCGCGAGCGGCTCGACACCGGCAAAGAGAAGCAGGTGACGCTGTCCGAGGCCGTGCCGGTTCACATCGGCTACTGGACCGCCTGGGCCGGCGACGACGGAGTCCTCCGCTTCGGACGCGACGTCTACAAACTGGACGATGGCCTGATCCGCCGGATGGAGGGCGGAAAGCGGAACGGGTGAGGCGCTCTCAGCTCTTAGGTGACGTAAACAGTTTGACACCGAAAGCCAAGGCGAGCGCCCCATAGAGGGCCACGATCGCGATCCGCGGAGCCGAATAGGGTGCGCGGATCGCGATGTGCCCGAGGAGCAACGCCGCGGTGGCGGCATGGGTGAAGTTCGCGATCACCACCGGTCGCCCATAGATGCCGCCGGTCACCCCGTAGCGGTTCATCCAATTGAGCATCGCGAAGCCGAACAGCGCGCTGCCGATCACCTGGAGCAGCGCGCCGTCCAAACTCGATGGGGTTGCACCCGCGTACCGGAGCAGCTCGTCCGGCGCGAAGAGAAGAGGCAGAGCCGCCGCGAAGTAGAGGACGGCGCTTCCCAACAGCAGCGGGTTCGGCCGTTCGTCCATCAATTACAGAACGCGCACGAAAGGCAAGTCTGCGCGAACTCAGTGCAGTTGCAGGTGTCGCAGGTAATGCAGGTCAGCTGCCCGCACGTGACCTTTGTTTCGCCGCAACCCCCGCATTCCGTTCGCGCCGACACGGCTCCATGAACGACATGGAGTGGCATGAGGGTTTCCCGGGCGAGGGTTAATTTGCGCTTCGACTTGTTCACAGGACTCTCCTTTTCTGAAGCGTTGCCGAGACCTACCGTCCGCAAGAGCAGAGGAGGGCACTCTCGGGGACCCGCAGGTTCGGTCGGTCGTTGATCGCGCTGATTGTATGTCGAGAAACCCTCGCCCGTCCTCTCCGTATCTCGCCACGAGAGGACGATCGCGCCCCGCGGGCGTCGAGGAGATTTCGGAGATGGCAAGCGTGTTCGTCCTGGCTGGCAGGGTGGGTGGTTCTTTGCCGCGACGCCTGGTGCTCGCGGCGCTCGGTTCGATTCTTGCCGCGGGGATCGCGGCCGGCGCGGTCGAACCGCCGGCCGGCGATCCGGGCGCTCCGCGCGATTCGATCACGGGGCTGTGGCTCGGCACGATCGGGTCGGAGCGGGAGAAGATCGAAGTCGGACTTGATTTGCGGCGCACCGCGGAAGGCGCGCTGGAGATTTTTCTCACCCAGCCGATCTCGAACTATTTCGGCGTCAAGGCAGGCGCCGCCAAGAGCGACGGAGACAAGATCGTCCTCGACGAGCTGGCGCTCTCCCTGCGACTCCACGACGGCGTGCTCGAAGGAACCTACCCCGGGCCGAACAGTCCGGCGCTGTTCCGCCGCGCCGAGCTCCTGCCCGTGGCGGCGGGCATCCCCGACGTGCCGACCGGTCCGGCGCCGGCCTGGCAGACTCGTCTCAACGGCCAGATCTTCGCCTCGCCCGCGGTGTTCGACGGCAAGGTTTATCTCGGCACCACGGGCGGAGTTTTCAGTGCGGTGAATTCCCGGGATGGCAAGCTCCTCTGGTCCTTCGCCGCCGGGCGGCCGATCTTCGGCACCGCCTTGGTGACAACGGATGCCGTTTTCTTTACCTGCGACAACGGCTATCTGTTCCGGCTCCGCCGCGACGACGGCAAAGAGGTCTGGCGCTACGACCTGGGCGACGAGCGCGTCTCGCGCGTGCTCGGCCATCCGGAAGTCTTCGATTGGGATTGGCACGGGCCGAAGCCGGAGATCACCGACGGCGTGATCTACGTCGGGGCGGGGGACGGCGGGTTTCACGCGGTCGATGCGGCGACCGGCGCGCGGCGCTGGCGCTTCGAGGCGGGAGGCCGAATTCGCGGCGGAGCAGCGGTCGCCGGAAATCGGGTGGTCTTCGGCAGCGCCGATCATTTCGTCTACGCCCTGGACACGGCGACCGGCAAGCAGGTCTGGAAGCACGACACGGGCGCGGAGATCGAGGATCAGCCGCTGATCGCGGGAACGCGCGTCTACCTCGGCAACCGGGGCGGCGGACTCTACGCGCTCGACCTGTCTAGCGGCGAGCGGCTTTGGAAGCTCTATTTCTGGGGCTCGTGGCTTGAATCGACACCCGTCCTCGCCGACGGCATTCTCTACGTCGGCTCTTCGGACCTGCGCCGGGTGAGCGCGATCCGTCCGGATCACGGTCATGTGATCTGGCGCACCGACGTCTACGGCTGGAGTTTCGGCACGCCGCTCCTCGTAGGGGACAAGATATTCGTCGGAGCGGCGGGCGGCGAGCCCTACTTCATCCACCACGTCGCGAGCTTCTCGATGCTCGATCGCGCGACCGGCAAGCTGCTCCGGCGCTTCCCGCTGCCGGAAGTCCCGGGCGCCCACCAATGGGGGATCGCCGGCTCACCCGCGCTCGCGGGAGATCTAGTTGTCGTCTCGACGATCCAGGGCGGGGTGATGGCGTTTCCGGTGAAGTAGGGCGGCCAGCTAACCCATCTCCGCCGGCGGATCTTAAAACCCGAGGGTACCGCCGCGGAACCTCCGGGAGGATCTAATATGGCGCTCGACCAAGCCACCCTTCCGCCGCTTCCAAGTAAAAGCGACTGGTCCCGCGGTCTGCTCATTACCTTTCAATGAAAGACAACGCTGAGGTTTCGAGTCTCACCCCTTTGAGATCTGATCCTAAGCACTGCGTTTTCTCGGCCCGTCGGAGTAACTCATCCCAATCGACCGGCGCGCTGTCCCTTTTGATTCGTCGACGATTCAAAAGATAATACGGAATAAAGCCTCCAGAGAACCAGATACAGTTGAAAGAAAAATCCCTTGGCAGGCCATTGGAGTGGCCATGAAATCCCCATAGCTTTCGGGCACCGATCTTGTGTGCGTCCCACCCGACAAAGGCTGCTTCCGCAAGAAGAAAAGCAAAGTACAGCGAGAGCACCAATGTGGGCATCTTTAAGTTACTTGCGACTCCCAAAATCTCAAATTTAACTGCCACCCAAGCTACGCCGAGAAGAAGGTCCCTTAGAGAAGTGCCTAAAAAATAGCCGACGAGGCGCCATCGTCCGTCGGGCGTCTCTCCCGCTCGCGATAGGAACCTGCGGGCAGCAAAGCGGATTCTCCAATCCAGGTGGTTGTTCCTCCAAGTCTCCCAGAAGATCTTAGTGACTGCCTGTCGTTCGTCCCGTAGACGAGCCGCTCTAAGGGCTAGCGCTTCGAGCGCGGCACGCGAGAGAAAGTTGTTGAGCTGCAGGAGTTCTCTCAAGAGAGGGACGGCAACCGGCGAGTCCATGTATCCGATCAGTCGTGCCGTCATGAAGGGTGCATTGCTAGTCTGCAATCGCCGCACAAGTTCTCGACCATTGACAGACTCCATTTCGGACACGCTCAGGGCGAGGGCTCGAAGATCTGCGCGCGCTAAGAAGGAGGTGCTGACCTCTCGGGCAACGGCACTTAACTCCTGGTGGAGGAAGGGGTCGCAGATCTCGGGGATGGCTCCGAAAACCTTCTCGAGCTTTTGGGGAGACGGGCAACGGACGAGTGCGTCCAAGAAGGGCACCAAGGCGAAAAGAATTCCAGTAAAGGAACAAAGTCTTAGGATGGTTTGGATCTCGCCTTTTGAAAGCCCCAAAGAGAACCTAAGGGGAGCCTCGATATGTTGAACCAGAAATCCGAGAGCTATCAACACTAGGAAGGGAACCAGCACCCCTAGGACAATTAGAGTTTCCCAATAACGATCGCCAGCCCGCGTATATCTTCGTGCGGCGAGTGCGAATCGTCGCACCCGCGCGGGAAACTGCTGTGTGGCCGAAGTGGCACGACCTTCGAGGCTCAGGTCGTCGGCCCAGGAAATGGCGAGAGCCGGGTTGACTCGAAGAGTTTGGCGCAGAGCGGTCTCGACTTCTTCGGGGCGGCGAAGGTGGGCCACGAGGAAATTCAGCGCCTCCTCTTCGTCCGTTTTGGCGACTAGCTTACGTAGCGAGCGGGGCATACGGCCGATCTGTTTCCTCGCTCCGCGCCAGCGGCGCACGATGCTACCGGCGTAGAAATACTCCTGGAGAGTTTGATGCCAGAACCGGAGGGTCTGACCATCGGTCGCAAGCAGACCTCGTTCGCAGAGATCTGAAAGAATTTTCCGTGCCTCATCAGCACCTAGCCGAGAATTCGCCTCCAGTGCCCTCTCCGCATCAGCCAAGGGGAGAACCTGGCCCACGGATTGGAACTCGCAGGCCAGCCGTTCGAGCGCGCCGTATAGTAGATCGAGGGAGAGAAGCTCCGCCGGCGGCCGGTTTCTCTTCTCCAGGTCGCGTTGGAGAAGCGATTCGGCATACTGGGCGACCAACCCGGATCGGCTGCGCATTCGGCTCGTGAAGTCCGGATGCCCGCTTCGGCTCATCCGAATCACGAGATCCAGGAAGAGCGGCAGTCGGAGGAGGGGATTGTTCCCTTCGAGCAGCGACCGAGGAAGGGAGACGCTCGCCCCCTCCTCGCCGTACCGGGCGACAAACTCGAAAACCTGCGCCTCGTCGAGCTCGCGTAGAATGACGACCGGCCAGCCTTCCGGCGGGAAGAAACCGTGCGGCCGGGATGAGAGCACGATCCGGTGATCGGGAACGATCTTTGTGAGGTCTTCGATCGCCGAGAGAGCAGAGGTGCGTAGGTCGGCCTTCGCTTCGTTGAGGCCGTCCAGGAGGAAAAGCCATCGGTGCTCGCCGAGGAGCTTGCGCAGTCCAGGGAGCGAAGGAGGCTCGGTGCATGCCCCGCCGCGAAACAGCGCCTCTCCGATCAAGATCAGGAGGTTGTCGAGCGGTGCGTTCGTTTCGGCCCGGAACCGCCCCAGCTCGATGGAGACGGGCAGGAAGTTCTCTGTCCCCTCGTTCGCCGTACCGCGGAGCGCCGAAATCATCAGGTAACGCAGCGAGGTCGTCTTGCCGCTGCCAGCCCCGCCGAGGATGATCAACCGTCGATGCCGGTTGAACGCTTCGGAAAGTGCCAGGCGAGAGTCGGGGAGCGGGCGGAGATCCTGCCCCACCAGGGCCACTGCCGGATCGACGTCGAGGCGGGTGTAGCGACGCTCCCAAACGGCCAGATCGGCGATCAGATGCTCGCGGTAGGCCTTGAGGTCAAGAACGACTTCGGGGGCCGGTGCGGTGAGCTGCTGGTGGTAATGGAGGTCTCCCCCCAAATTCCCGATTTGTACGGCATGGTCGCCTGCCGTCTGATGAATGGAGCGCACTAGGCGGTCTGGCTCTTCGGACCGCAGCGTGAACCCCTCCTGCGCCACGAAAGGTCTCAATCCTTTCCGATGCTGACGTTGCCGAAGACCTGACCGAACTGGTTCGAGTGGTCGCCCGCGGTCTGTAGGATCGTCGGTCCCTGGGGAAGCTCGCTTCGCGCCTCTTCGACCAACCGCTCCAGCTCGGAGAGCGTCGCGGGATCCTCCGCGACGAGATCCCGAACGTGATCCGCCACCGCCTGCTGAAGGGCTGGGTCGGAGGGGTTTTTCTCCAGGTTGCGGAGGGGATCTTCGGCAGCCGGCTCCTTCTTCAGGCGGGTTCTGAGAAATTCGAACAGCCGCTCTCCGGCCTTTCCCGAGACGGCTTCCCCAGCTTTTCCCAGGAAGGGAAGGATCAAACTGACCGCAGTGGCGGCGAGCGCTCCGAGCCCGACGAAATCCATCCGATTCGTCCCCTTCTCGTAATTCTTACTTTTTTCGGAAGGGTAGCATAGGGGGCTGCTGGTGTCTGAGAGGACCAGCGAAATACGAGCGCGAGGGCGGGGTAGATGGCAAAGAGGTAAGAATCGCCCGCCGCGATCGTTTGACCTCCAGTCGCAGCCAGCGACTCCTTCACCGGGAGATTTCGGATGCCCCGCTCGACCGGAGCTTTTCGCCATGAGGTCGGCATGTCCTTGCGCCGCAAGGGCTTGTGGGTCGCCTATGGGCTGCTCTTCGTCTTCTATACCGTGCTGCTGTTTTCCCCTCCTCCCTTGGGCGAGATGATCAAGGGGGAGGTGATCTCCCGCGCCCAGGTGTGGGCGGTGGCCGGGCGGTTCCTGGTCGCGGTCAACGTGTTCTTTCCGGTGGTGGCCGGGATTCTGTCGGCCGATCGGATACGGCGCGACGTCCGTCTGGGATTACGAGAGCTGCAGGAGAGCACGCCGCTCTCGCGCTTCGCGTACATCGGGGCGAAATACTGCGGGGCGCTCGCGTCGTCCCTTTTGCCGGTGTTCCTCTGGGTGATGGCGATCGGGGTCGTGATGACCGCCTTCGGGCGCTCGGACGCTGCGATTCTTTATGCTCTGCCGGCGGCGTTCCTCGCGATCACCGTTCCGGCGTTCGCCTTCGTCGTAGCGTTCTCGCTCGCCTGCCCGATGGTCATGCCGCTTCCGGTCTACCAGATTCTTTTCACCGGCTACTGGTTCTGGGCGAACTTCATCCCCCCGGCCCTCTTTCCCACCTTGAACGGCACGCTGCTCACGCCGAGCGGCCTCTTCGCCCTTCAGGCGTTCTTCGACGCTCCCGCCTCGCTGGGCGTCCAAGGGGCCGTGCGCTACACCCCGGCCCAAGCCGTGCTGAACTTGGGAGTTCTGGGAGCGTGCATCGCGGCGGCCTTGCTGGGGCTCGGATGGCTGCTCAAATTCCGATCGGAACGCGCATGAAGAGCGCGGGGTGGAAGTACTCCTGGCTCACCTACCGGCGCGACGCATTGTGGTTTCCGCTCGCGTTCCTGGCGCTCTTCGCGGTGATCCTTTCGATCCTGCCTCACCCCGCCATCCGGTACAGCATTGCCCGCGCGTATCTCGGTTTCATCGTGCCGCTGATCGGCGGCATTCTCGCGGCCTACGCCATCCTGGACGATCCGGCTCTGGAGCTGCGGTTCGCCACCCCCGTGCGGGCCGAGCGGACGCTCGCCGCGCGACTGGGGTTGATCCTAGCCGTGGAATCCTGCTGCGCGCTCGCCTTTCAGCTCTTCGCCGCGGCGCTCGGCGTCGATCTTTCGCCGCTCGGCGGATTCTTCGGCGTCCAGCTCGTCTGGCTGGTGCCGACGCTCGCCTTGATCGCTCTGGGCTGCGCCGGATCGTTGGCGGGAGCACAGACCGTGACGGGGGCCTTCCTCGTCGGCGGGGTCTGGCTGGTGCAATTGATGATGAAGGGGTGGTTCGAAGCGAACGCCAAGGTTCTGTTCGTCTTCCTCGGCGTGTTCACCCCCGGCGATCCGGATCTGCTGTTGAATCGATGCGTGCTCCTGGCCGGGTCGGCGATTCTGCTGGGGCTTTCCTCCGTGCTGCTACGCCGGCAAGAACGTTTTCTCTAGAGCGGGAGCGACCGTGATCGAAATCGCCGGACTCACCAAGACCTATGGCCGGGGCCGGAAATCCGCCCGGGCGCTCTGCGGCATCGACCTCCAGATCCCCTCCGGCATGTTCGGCCTGCTGGGACCGAACGGCGCGGGCAAGACCACGCTGATGCGTATCCTGGCGGGGATCGTCAACCCGAGCGGCGGAACCCTCCGCGTCGCGGGGCGCGACCTTCGGACGGAAGCCGGCAAGCGGGCGACGAAGTCGATCCTCGGCTACCTGCCGCAGGAGTTGGGGATGTATCCCGAGCTGACGGCCGCGCAGTTCGTCGATTACATGGCGATCCTCAAAGGCCTGGACGATCCGCGCGAGCGGGCGCGGCGGGTCGCCGAGGTGCTGGAACGGGTCGCTCTGGAAAAAGTCGCCGATCGGAAGATCAAGGGGTTCTCGGGCGGCATGAAGCGCCGGGTGGGGATTGCCCAAGCGCTTGTGAACGATCCGAAACTTCTGATCGTCGATGAGCCGACCGCCGGGCTCGACCCGGAAGAGCGCATCCGGTTTCGCAATCTGCTGGTCAACCTGGCCGCGGACCGGACGGTGATCCTGTCCACCCACATCGTCGAGGACATCGGCCAAACCTGCCGCGACCTCGCGGTGCTGGCGCGTGGCCGAATCCTTTTCCGCGGCAGTCCCGCGGAGCTTATCGAAGCGGCCGACGGCCACGTCTGGAGCGCCACCAGCCATCGCCTCGAAGAGCCCGAACCGGGCCTCACGGTCGTCTCCATGCTCCATCTGGCCGACGGCATTCAATACCGCCTGGTCGGACCGCGGCCGGCGAGCTTTCCTTCGGCCGAGCCGGCAAGGCCCGGCTTGGAGGACGGCTATGTTCGGCTGATGCAGAGCGCCCAGGAAGGGTGAAACCGAACCGAGTTGGCGTAGGGGCGGCCCCCCGTGGCCGCCCTTGCCCAGCACAAACGTTGGCTCGATTCGAGGGCGGCGACGGGGGGCCGCCCCTACACCTTTGTTTTTCCCCTCGCGGCCGTGCGGGCGGCTTCGAGCAGCTCGCGGAAACGCCTCTCGCTCTTCTCGACGTAGGAGCGGAACCCTTTCGGATCGACGAACGCACGCGGATCCCCGGCGCGCAGCCGGGCGGCTTTCTCTTCCAGACCGAAGAACGAGCCGTGGGCGCCGAGGAAGAGATCGCAGGGCAAGTCGCGGAGGATCTTGAAGCTCCGCTCGTATTCCGCGGCGATCTCCGGATAGCGCGGGTTGCCAGCGAGCCGGTAGTTTTCCGGATCGGGCACGCTGGTGGAGCAGACGACTACCGCGCGCAGGCGCTCGGCTTTCTCGCCGCTTTTCTCTTCGAACGTCGCGGTCCAGGTGGTACACCCCTTCGTATGCCCGGGGGTCAGGTGGGCGGTGAGCGTCACACCGCCCAAGGTGACCGTGTCGCCGTCCTTGAGCTTCCGATCGACCTGGACCGCCGGGAAGAGGTTGTCGTCACCCCACGCGAAATCGCCCTTGCCGCCCGATTCGAGCTGCGCCGCGTCGCGTTCGCTCGCCATCATCTGCGCGCCGGATACCTTTTTCAGCTCGGCAAGACCCCCGGCATGGTCGAAATGGGAGTGGCTGTTCAACAGGATTTTCACGTCGGAGATCTTCAACCCCAGCTTGCCGAGACTCGCCACGATCCGCGCCGCGCTCTCGGGAAGCCCGCCGTCGATCACCACCAGGCCGTCCGGAGTCACGATCGCGAAACTTGAGACCTCCTTCGTGCCGACGTAGTAGAGCGGACCGAAGATCCGAAACGGCTCGACGGGCGAATTCCAGTCGGCCCGCTGATCGGCGGTCTGGGCCGTGGCCCACGGGGTGACCGAGAGAAAGACGGCGATGGCGGCGATCCACGGGCGCATGAGGACTCCTTCGGGCGGTTCGGAGGGGGAGCTCCGGCCGGCAAGGATAGCAAGCCGGGCGGGCCGTGGATCTTACCGACCCACGGTCCGCCCGGCTTCGAAACAGTCCCAGCCTTTCAGCTCCGCGGCACGGCCAGCGGCGGTTCGCAGGCCGGTACGCCGTCGAAATAGCCGGCGAAGCGTTTCGCCTCTTCTTTCGTTCCTTTGAGCAGGGTGACTTTGCCGTTTTCGATCGGCTCCGCCTGGCCGGGGGCGAAGGAGTTGGCGAGGATCAGCTCGTCGAGCGCCTTCTGGCTCATCTGGAGCGCCACGTCCACCTGGGCGAGCCAGTCAGCTTTGGTGCCTTGCCAGTCGGTGACCTCGACGATGCCGTGGCGCAGCTGGAGGACGTAGCCCTCGCTGCCGAAATCCTGTTTCGTCGGCTCGAACCAGATGCCGAGAGACATGCCGGCTTTCTCGGCGGCGGCCCGCTGGCCGTCGAGGTGCCAGGTCCAGGAGTTCACCCAGTCGGAGATCGGGATCGCCGCCTGGATGACCGGCGACACCAGGCCGGCCGGGAGGTATTTGATGAAGCAGGTGCCGGGCGGGTTGTCCAGCTCGTTGGCGGCGGTGAAGTACCAGTCGCTCCAGTTCGGATCAAGCGCCCGGGCGCCGAGCTTGCGGTAGGCCTGGGCCTTGATCTTCCGGGCGGTCAAGTCGTTGGGATCGGCGCGGACGAGGATCGTCGCCAGCTCCGCCGCCCACTGGAAGTCCTCGCGGCCCTTGCCGGCGAGGGCGTCCTGCGCGGCTTGGAGCAGGGTTTTTCCGCCGTTCACCAGGGCGACCATCCGCTCGGCCGCCTGGGTGGGCGGAATCGGCGAGAGGGTGACCGGGTCGGCGTTGTACCAGCCGACGTAGCCGAAATAGGTTTCCCGCACCCCTTGCGGCACCGAGCCGTAGAACGGCAGCAGGTAGTCCTCCGTATGAACGGGACCCTGGAAGTTGCTGCCCGGCGCGTTCGGCCAGGGCACGAGGGTTTTGAGATCCTCGACAACCACGTCGGGCACCTTGACCAGCTCGACCAGCTCGTCGGGGGTATGGCCGAGGTTCATGAACCGCAAGGTCTGATCGTGGGTGAACTGGATCGCGTCGCGGAAGTTGGTCAGCAGCAGCTGGACGTTCTTGCGCTGGCAGACCGGCGGCCCATGGCTCGGGACCATGCACCAGGAGTCGTAGTCGCGCAGCTTGTCGACGCTCGCGAACCAGACCGCGGGGCTGCGGTATTGCGTGCCGCGCAGGCTGTAGAGGTTGGGAAAGGCGGGTCCCTGGACCACCTCGGCCGAGAACAGCAGGCCGCTCTTGCCGACGGTCGGGCTCGCGCCGTTTTCGGCGTCGGGAACGAATACCGCCAGCTCGTCGTTGGTCTCGCTCGGCACGTAGATCACCTGCATGTTGATCCCCGCGGCGGAGAGGTCGAGCTGGTCGGTGAAGGTCCGTGACGGTATCCGGAAGCCGGACAGGCCCTTGCTCAGGAACGGGCCGATGCCGTTGGTGATCGCCTTGCCGACGTTCGGCGGCGGGCTCTGCGGCTCGACGCCGCTTTCGAGCGAAATGCCGTACATGTAGATCGAGCGCGCCTGGATGATCCGGCCCGAGATCGACGAGGTGTTGACCACCGCGTTCGTGACGCCTTCCTGGCAGATGATCTCGACGCAGTTCCGGCGCGCGACGTACGAGCCGTCGGCTCCGGCGACGGAAGGATCTTCCGCCGGGCAGGCCTCCTTGTCCGCCATCTCCAGGTAGCCGAGCACCCCGCCGGTGTGGTCGATGTGATTGTGGGTATAGATGATCGCGTCGATCGGCAGCTTGGTGAGCGAGGCGCCGTACTTCGAGTTGTAGAGCGCCACGTAGTCGCGGGCGACCTTCCGGCCGGCGGTCCCGTCTTCCAGCGTATCGATGATCACGACCCGCCGGTTGCCGTTTTCGTCGGTGCGCGGGCCGACCACCATCATGCTGGTGGCCAAGCCGTAGCCGATCGCGCTGTACGTGTCGTAGGCGAGGCCCGCCGGCCGCTCGGCCAGGGCATAGGCGCTCGTCTGCAGGTCGAGGATCTGCTCCTGCTTCCCGGCGTCTTTCGACAGGAAGTAACGGTTGTGCTCCTCCTGCCGCCGGGTCGCCTCGCCCGGCTCGATGAAGTTCTGATTGATGCCGACCTTCGCCTCGCCGGCCGCGGGTTTGCCTCCCTGCCCGTTCCCCATGGCCGGCCAGAGCAACGCCGCGACCGCCGCGAGGCACAGCGGGCCGAAGGCCCCTCTGGCAAGACTTCTCCCAAGAATCATGCTCGAACCCTCCCTTTCGTTTCGTTTCCTGCCGAATTGGAATACCGGAAAGGGTACTCCCTCTCCGGTCCATTGCAAGCTCACGAATCGGTAGTGGGGTGAGGGGGCCAATGATCGCACTTCCAGGTTTGGCTTGGAGGTGCTCGGAGCGGATCTTGCAGCTATGCTCTCCCAGAGGAGGAGCCACCGTGCCCACGAAGAACAAGCCCGCCAAAGCCGCGCCGAAGCCGGAAACGAACGCCGACGCCCCGATCACCCGCCAGCGGATGATCGAGCTGCTGAACGAGGATCTCGCCCGGGAGTTCCAGGCGATCATCGCCTACGTCGTCTATTCTCAGGTGCTCAAAGGCGCCGCCTATATGACGATCGCCAAGGAGCTGGAAGTCCACGCCGGGGAAGAGCTGGCCCATGCGATCGAGATCGCCAAGCAGATCGATTATCTGGGCGGCATGCCGACGGTCACGCCGAAGCCGGTCAAGACTTCGGACAAGGCGGTGGACATGCTGCGTTTCGACCTCGCCAACGAGAACGAGACGATCCGCAACTACCGCGAGCGCGTCCGCCAGGCCGAACAGCTCGGCGAATACGCCCTCTCCGAGCACCTCCGCGAGATCCTGAAGCAGGAGCAGGAGCACCAGATGGACCTCGCCACCGCCCTCGGCGAGGACGTTCCCGACGTGACGAAGGCGAACGAACGGGCCTGATCGGCGCTCGGGCCGCGGCCCGAGAAGATCTTGCTCCGTCGAAACCGCGGGCGGCAAGGGTTGCCGTCCGCGTGGAGCGTCCCCGGCTCATCAGTCCACCGGTGATCCGGACCTCAACAGTTCCACAGGCGAAAACCCAGCTTCGCGTCCGTCTCAGCCCGTGATCGCGGTAGGATTGTGTCTCCATCGCGAACACGAGGGGAGAGGATGCCGAGTCGGCGCACACCGATCGGAGTGGGCATTCGCAAGTCAGCCGTCTGGCCGATCGCTCTGGGCGTCGCCTTGGGTGCGGTTGTCGCGAGCGCCCCGCCCCGTTCCTTCGGAGAGCGGATCGGCCCGCTCCGGCCCGGTCCCGGACGGCTCGTCGGCGTCCCTTACGCGCCCGAAGGGGCGCCGCAATCCGAGTCGCAGCGGCTCGCGCTCGTCGCCGAGGTCCACCGTCTTTCCCTCGGAGGCGTCGGCGACTCGGACCGTCCAACGCTCGAATCGCTCCGCGAAAACGCGATCCTGGCTCTCGCCCAACACGATGCGGACGGGGCCGTTCAGCTACTGGAGCGGGCGCTCGAGAGCCTTCCCGCCGATCGCCCCGCCCCTCAAGAGGCACTCCTCCGAAGCGACCTGTCGGCCGCTCATCTTCAGCGATTCGCCCAGGGCGACTCGCCGATCTCGTCCCTTGCGGCGCTCGACGAAGCGGCCCGCGCGGCCGAGTTGGCGCCGAAATCGCCTCCGGTGGGCGAAAACCTCGCGGTGATCCTGAATCGGTTGGGCGTCCCCGGCCGAGTCCCTTCTCTGAAGGTCAAACCGCGAACCGTCGATCTAGCCGAAGCGATCGGACACGGCGACCAAAACTCACTCGGGGGGCTCCCGATTCCCGTGGAGCTGGCGGAAGGGGTACGCCGATATCGCGAAGGGCTGGCGGCGCGGCAAAGCTGGTCGCTCGATCTCGCGGCGCTCCGTTTCGCCGACGCCGCCAAGCAATTCTCTGCCGTCGGTTCGCCGTTCGCCCATTGGGCCGAATTCCGGCGCGCCGAGGTGGAGTATCAAGCAGGGGAGTATCCCGAGGCTCTGGAGAAGTTGGCGCCGCTTACGGTTTCGACCGATCCGCTGCTCGCCGGGCGATCGAGCTGGCTAATCGGCACGATCCACACGCTGTGGGGGGAGATTTCAGCGGCCGCGAAAGACTACGGCCGGGCCTACGAGAAGCTGGAGTCCGCGGGCGAGACGGCGCTTTCGGCCGCCGCACTCGACCTTCTCGCCGAGAACCTCCGGATGCGCGATCTCGCGCGCTCTGCATGGGAGCGCAATCTCGGAGCGCTCGCGGGGCTCGATTCCGTGACCGATCCGGCGAAGCAACGGCAGATCCTCTCGGGGGCGGGAGCCACCGCCGCGGTGCGCGGGCGCCTTGCGGCGGCACGGTTGCTGGAAGCGGCGAGCTATGCCGCCGTGGAGGCCGGCGGAACGGCGGTTTCGCCGGCCACCCGCACCCACGCGTCGCGCCTGCGTGCGGATTTGGCGCTTCAAAGCGGGGAGCTGGGCATCGCTCGCCAGGCTTGGAAGGAGGCGATGGGCCGCCTGGCCGAGATCCAGGACGAAAAGGCTCGCCTGCCGATCGAGGGGGATCTCTTGCTTCTCGGTGCGCGGATCGCCTTCGCCATGGGGAGAGTGCCGGAATCCGCGACTACGGATCGAGCTTTGAAGCTGCTTTCCCTTGCCGAGGCAAGCGATGGGTTTCGCGCTCTGCCGCAGCGCCGTATCGAGCTCTGGGCCCAAGGGGTGCGAATGCTTGCGCTCGCGGGGCGGCCGGAGGAAGCCGAGGCCCTTGTAGCCAAGGCTGAGAAGCTCGCAGAGGCCTCTCGAATTCAACTCTCCGCCAGCCGAACGGCCGGCGTTCGCGCGGCGTACGCCGACCTTGCCGTCTCTCGTCTTCGGCTCGGCGATCCGGTGCTCGCGTTCGAGGCGCTGGCCCGCGCCCAATGCTGGCGGGTGGGTGGGGTGGGCCGCTGCGCGGATTTCACGTTCGAAAGATGGGTGCGGTCGCTACCGTTGAACGTATTTGCGGTCGTCGCATGGCCGATGGATTCTCAATTGGTCCTCTTCGCCGCCCGGCGCGGCGCTGCGCCGATCGGGGTCCTGCTGTCGGTCGGTCGCGGCGAGTTGACGCGGCTGGCGGAGCGGTTCCGGGAGCATCCGGAAGACCTACTCCTCGGCGCCCACCTATCGCGAATTCTGTTGGGACCGATCGAGGCGCTCTTGCGGCCCGGGGATCGGATCTTCGCCTCGCTCGAAGGCGTGCTCGGCACCCTGCCGCTCGCGGCGCTCCCTACCGCCTCGGGCCGTTACCTGGTCGAGGAGCACGACCTCGCCTTCGTGCGCCGCGTCGCCGCGGTACCTGCGCTCGCTCTGCCGACCCCGAACGACACAGCAACCTGGCGCTCGGTGATCGTGGGCGCCTCGCGCGGCGGAGGAGGGTTCTTCTCCCTGCCCGAAGCCGCCGAAGAAGCGGAGCATGTGGCCGGCGCCTTCCCGGGGGCGACGCTCCTCACAGGGGAAGCCGCTCAGAAAGCGCCGATCTTGGCGGAACTGCCTGGAGCCCGCCTATTCCACTTCGCGGGCCACGCCTCGCTCCGTCGAGGCGGGCTGATCCTCGGAGAAGATGCGACCGGAATCGACGTGCTTTCAGCGGAAGACCTCGCCCCGCGAGCCCGAAACCTGCGTCTCGCCGTTCTCTCGGCCTGCCGCACGGGCAAGACGGAAGGCATCGACGCCGAGCTCGACCTGTCGAGATCACTACTCGACGCGGGAGTCCCCGCGGTGATCGCAACCACCGCGCCGGTGGATGACGACAAGGCGCTGGCGCTGTTCAAAGAGTTCTACCCCCAGTTGCGAGCGAGCGGGGATCCTCTCCAGGCGCTACGAGCGGCACAGCTTGAGTTATTGCGCGGTGGGGAGTCGGAGATTCGCTCGCCAGGTTCGTGGGCGCCGTTTGGGGTTTGGGTGGATCGGGTCGAGGGTTACCCGGACGAAGGGGGAAGCTGATGCTCATTCCGGCTGCGCCTATCTATTTGCTCAGGGTATTCGCGTTCGGTCTCATAGCCTATGTTTCGGGCGATGCCGGCAATCGTCGGGAAGTCAATATTCTCCTCGTTGATACCACCCACCCGATCACCGCTACGGATGGCTGCCCGATTCGGAAGCATGAGCCGCTCTTGATCTACGAACCGAAAGCATGGGCTTGCGAGGCTTGGTGCCGCGCCGAAAGCGGAGTTTGTGTGTGCCCCTTGGAGCGTGAGGCGATTTTCCTTGACAACCAATTGGTACCGATCCCTTCGCGCCTTGATCGAAGCGAGTTCGATCGTTACGTCCCGATCCTTCAGGATGCCTTTAGTGGTCGTCAAAAAACGGAGGGAGTGCGGCCGCCAAAGTGGTGGATTCGCGAAGTCGTCGCCGACTGTCTCTTCAGGGACAAGACCCAAAGAGTATGCCCGTTCGTTGCTGCAGAAGCCATACTTCTACCGGAACGAGTCTATGCCTGTGAAATGGCGCGAGGCATCGAACATCATTACGAACTGCCGAAAAAAGGAGACCGGGCGCAGGAAGGCCAGGAGTTCAGCTTTCGGTCGCTATCGCAGGGTGAATTTGAAGTCATGCGCAAGCAGAATGTCGCAACCAAGCAGGTGTTCGTAAGCGAGTTGGACGGCGCAAGCGTGATAGGAGGTCAGTACCTGGACATCTCGGTTCAACGATTCGATGAGACTCAGCCTCCCAAGCGAATTCGGATCACTGGCGGAAAATGCCCGGCAGATGCCTGCTGGAAGTCGCTGAAAAATTGTACCGAAAATCTATACTGTTTTGACGTTGCGCTCGCCAACGTGCCCATTCATGCCGACCAAAACCTCCTATACGGAAGGTGTCAAGCGCACGGAATCGATCGGGACTTCGAGCTGCTTGAGGATTTGGTAGTAGATCAGCAAGACTTGGAAGATCGAGAGGTTCCGTTCGATCGCCGGAACTCGTATCCAAAAATGGTGCCACGGAGCGCCCTGTGCGATTCCTCATTGTTGGAGGATTTCAACCGCTGGCTTCGTACAGATCAGGCCACTTCGGAATGCTCAGGTGGAAAGATCAGGAATTAGAGGAGCACAGCGTCATGAAGCTGCTTGCATACAGTGCCCTTACGCTATGGCTCGGCTTGGCGACGATTCCTGCAGGGTCTCAAGATTGTCCAGAGGCCTATCCCTTCGTGGACGAGATCGGAGAGCTGAGAATCGGCGATGGAACCTACGTTTCAATTGGATCTAAGATTTTAGACGCTTCGAGAGATGCCGTGCCTCCACCATTGGGTGAAGCCGCCGAACCCTTCATCGTTGCCCTAGATCGAGATTTTGTGAGCTGCTTTTCGAGATTTATCCAACATCTCGAAGACAATCATCCAGCCATTGCGTTGGTAGAGGAAGCCAAGGCGATTGCGCCAGCAACTCGCGTGAGCGGTTGGGGATTCTATTACCGGTCCAGTACGGCGAAGTTGCTGGGCAAGCTGAAGCCGGAAATGGTAGGTCTGTCAGGTGTACTCTTGAAATCCGAGTGCCCCTTCCTCGCCCCCTATTTTTTCCCATTGAGGAATCGTCTCAAGATCGATCCATCGATCGTTATGCCGCAGAACAAGGGGATGCAAGGAGCCCCGGCAGCAGACCCTGAAGCTAAGGTTGTAGTCACGAGATTCTCAGATCTAGCCTGTCCCAGAGGAGGGGGATTTTCAGAAATTTATTTCGGCGATGGGCTGGCGGCGCCAGCTTGGTTACCCGGGACCAAGATCTGCGAACTTTCAGCGAATCCTTGCGTGCAGTCGATCGAGCGATTCCCAGACGTGGGGCTTCGCAGGAACGCTAAATCGAAAACAGATTATTCGGACCGCTCATACTGCTACCGAGTGTTGAAGAGTTCGGAGTTCACAGGCCGAGGCCAGATTGCAGGCCTCATCGATATGCCGATCGACTTCAATCACTGTGCCTTCTCGGATTCGATTCCTCCTGGAGAGGACCACCGTAAGATTATTTTCGATGGCGGCGCGGGGCGGCCAGGCCCGCCGGTAGAGGCGCGTTTTCACGGCACGATGGTCGCAGGCCTACTCGCGGGCGATCCGCCTAACGGGGATCCAACGATGACCGGCGCCTCGCCGAAGGCGAGGATTGCGTTCAGTCCCCTTGCGAGCTTTGAACCCGAGGAGATTCGCAAGACTTTGGTCAAGGAGTACGAGGAGGGTGCCCGTGTCTTCTCGATGAGCTGGGGGGACGATCGCTGTCCGGGCAAAAAAATCCTGCAGAGCAATTTCGGAAGGCCCGCGATGGGCGCGGTCAGCATGCACGATGGTGTGCAATCCGAGAACTATGAGCAAGGGCCCTGCATGCTGGGGGCTCTGACGCAGGCGTTCGACGGATTTTCTGCGGACTATGAGGATGTTCTGGTCGTTGCTGCGGATTCCAACGGTGACCGGATCGGAATACCTGAAAACGGTTTGAACATAATGGCCGTGGCTGCTTCAGGCAGCGACCTTCTAGAATGCAAGAGATTCCTGGGCGCGGCGGGACCGACGCCGACAGGGCAAATCAAGCCGGATCTCGTAGCCCCTGGCTGCCACGTGAAAGCTGCAGTGCCGGGAAGCCAATGTAAGGGGGACCTTGCACCGCCCGCGCTGGATTCGGAGTATGGCCAACTGGCGAATCTGGATTGTGCGACTAGCTGGGCGGCGCCGACGGTGGCCGGCAGGACCCTGCAACTGCGCGAGTTTCTTTCCGAATGCATGTTTCGACCGGAACGTTGCGGAGATTGGAGGAGGTGTGAACCAACGGGAGCTCAGCTGAAATCACTGCTTGTTGCGGCGGCGGCGCTTCCTAAAGAGGGTTACCTAGGCGGTCCCGAGGGTTGGGGAGCGCCTGACATCGCTCGGATTGCTGTGAAGGATGCGCCCATCTTTCTGGTTGACGTTAGGAGATCGGATCGGAAATTCGCGCTTACCGAGGGTTCCTGGGTGGGTCCCTACGAGGTAAGGATCGTGCCGTGTGGCGATACGGATGTGGTACTGGCCTGGACCGTGCCGGCATACGGCCTGAACGTGAGTTTGCCGATACCTCCCGTCCTTGATCTGGAGGTAGAGGCTTACAGTGGAACGACGTTCTTGAAGAGCTACGTTGGTAATTCAGCAGGCGGTCCGGTCGAAAAGGTCGCTATTCGGAATTTGCCCGCAGATCTGCTTAAGATCTATGTTCGGGGAACTAGGGTGGTAGCCGACACTTTCTTCACCGGGTTTCAGGGTT
>Ga0134122_10001182_pt1 | contig 18670 bp, 16 predicted proteins | sample KB302_FD_96461 | JGI IMG/M metagenome (GOLD analysis project Ga0134122, IMG submission 96461) | Terrestrial soil microbial communities without Nitrogen fertilizer from Kellogg Biological Station, Michigan, USA - KB3-0-2 | ecosystem: Environmental > Terrestrial > Soil > Unclassified ... | reverse complement strand
TCGCCGCCGCGCCGGTGGTCGCGTACGTGTTCCACCCGTCCGATCCGCGCCTGCCGCCCGAAGCGGTGGAGCAGTGGCTGCGGCAGAGCGGCGCGCGCTACGAGCGCCGGCAGGCCGGGCGGTACACGTACTTCATCCAGTACCGGCCGTGACCCGGGGCCCGGCCGGCTTCTTCCGCAGCACGGTGAGGAAGAGCAGCACCACCACGCCGATGCCGCCGAAGGTGATCAGCGCGTCGAAGAGGATGGTCCCGCGCGCGCCGCCGCCCATGAAGATGGGCCAGGTGGACGCCTTCCCGTCCAGCTGTGTCGTATAGCTGATCGCCAGGTTCGAGGCCGCCACGAACAGCGTGTACTTGGTGGTGACGCCCGCGCCGGAGGTGACCATCTCCAGCACCATCCCCGCGAACGCCGCGAACGCGCAGCCGTTGGCCATGCTGTAGGCCAGCGTCCCCACCGTGTACGTGGTCTGGTTGAAGGGCACGAACGCCAGCCCCAGCCCGCAGATCGCGGTCACCCCGCCCCAAATCGCGTAATTCACCTTGCGGTTGATCCGGTCCGCCACGTAGCCGCCGAGCAGCGACCCGACCGCTCCGGAGATCGCCATCCCCGGCCCGTTCACCCAGGTCACCACGCCCTCCGACGCGGCGAAGTCCCGCGCCATCGCGCTGAACAGGTTGGTGAGCGCGCCGCACGACACCGGCGCCAGGCAGAGGATCAGCATCACCGCTCCGTCGCGGCTGAAGGCGGTGTGGAAGATGTCCAGGGCGATCTCCTTCACCCGCGCCGCCGCTGCGCGCAGGAACAACCCCGCGGGGCTGGCCTCGCCCGGCCGGTCCGGCACCCAGAACACCGCCATCCCGCTGGCGAGAACGATCAGCGCCACGGTGATCCCCGCCGCCTGCCGCGACCACAGCGTGGTGAGCTTGATGGGCAGCGTCCCCAGCAGGCTGGTGGAGCCCACGTTCCCGGCCATCTGCCACCCGCCCGTGCGCCCCTTGTCCTCGATGCGCGTGGTGGTGGCCATCAGCCCGTTCACCGCCGCGTGCGCGGTGGAGCAGAACGCCTGCAGCGCGAACAGCAGCGCCGTGTACGTGGCCAGGTGCTTCGTCGGCTCCGACATCACCGAGCACGCCACGACCATCGCCGCCGTCCCCACCGTGCAGACCGCGTACCAGGTCCGCCGCCACGGCCCCAGGTCCACCAGCGGCACCCAGAACAGCTTCCAGAAGTGCGCCGAGTTCGCCGCCCCGGAGATCCCTCCGATGATGTCCAGCGGTATCCCTTCCAACCCCAGCCAGTACGGCACCGCGGTCTGGAGGTAGCCCACGCCCGCTCCGAACTGGAACTCCAACAGCGCGAACAGCGGGGGCCAGGCGTGCTTGAGCTTCTCGGGCGCCGTGGGCTCCGGGGGAGGGACGATCTCTTTCTCGATCACGCGGTCACCGATGCTACGCGCGAAGCTCCCGCCGCGGCGACCTTTGCTACCAGCGCCCGTGCTTCCCGCCGGCCAGGACTCCCGCCGGGTCGAGCGCCGCCTTCACCCGCTGCAGCACCGCCCCCGAGTCGTCGCCCTCCGGCAGCGCCAGCCCCACGCTCTCCACGCCCGACCGCAGCGGCGGGAACCCGGCCGCGCCCAGCTCCCGCATCAGCGCGCGGTGGCAGGCCATCGCCTTCTCGTCCTCCCCGGGCACGTCGCGGTCGTAGGCGATCATCGCCGCCAGGAGCAGGCACCGCGCCCCGGCGCTGAGCAACGAGAGGTTGGGCTCGAAGCCGACCAGCGGCATCACGTCCGCGGCGATCCGCGCCGCCTGCGCCGCCGCCTCCCCCTCGAACGGCACCGCCACGTCCACCCAGATCACCCCGCACCCGTCGCGGTCCAGGTCCGGCTCGGCGGGCACCGCCCCCTTCTTCCGCCAGTAGGCCATCGGCAGCGCCCGCCGCGTCGGCACGCCCTGTGGCTCCGCGCCCTCCTCCAGCCCGAGCGAATGCACCTGCTGGGCCCCCGCGCGCACCAGCGCCCGCCGCGCGCGCCGCGTGCACGTCAGCCCGATGCCCCGGTCCGGCGCGAACACCGTGGTCGCCCCGGTCCACGCCCCCACGCCGGCCGCCTCCCGCCACGCCGCCAGCAGCTCCGGCGGCAGCGGCGTCCGCCCGCCCGCCTCCTCGAACGGGTACTGCCGCGACACCGCCATCGCCTTCACGTCGTTCCAGAGCACGACGTTGGACCGCAGCGTCCCCTCCAGCAGCAGCTCCCGGAACGCGTCCACCACCGGGGGCAGGTCCTCGGCGCGCGCCACCTTCGCCACCAGGTCCCGCACCAGCTCCGACGCCGGCGCCAGCCACAGCGTGGCCCGCGTCACCACCCCCAGCGCGGACTGGCTGAACAGCCCGTCCAGCGCCGGCCCCAGCCCCCACCGGTGCAGCCCGCGCGCCCGGGCCGCGCCGGGCCCGAACCTCGACAGCCCGGTGCGCACCACCTCGCCCGTGGCCAGCGCCACCTCCAGGTCCACCAGGTGCGCGCACGCGTCCGAGTGCGGCCCGCGCCCCTCGCCCCGCTCCAGCGCGTTCCCCACCACGCTGGCCTCCGGCGGCCCGCCGATGGTGGTCAGCCGCAGCCTGGACCCGCGCTCCTGCAGGTACGCGTGCGCCTGCGCGAACGACACGCCCGGCTCCAGCGTGATGAACCCCAGCGCGTCGTCGTGCTCCACCACCCGGTCCATCCGCGACAGGTCCATGAGCAGGCACCCGTCGCGCGGCGGCACCCGCGACCCGAAGCCGTAGTTCTTCCCCCGGCTCACCGGGTGGACGCGGACCTTCTCCTCGGAGCAGACGCGCAGGGCGGCGCGCACCTCCTCCAGCGACCGCGGGCGGACCACCGCGGCCACCCGCTGCGAGGTCGCGAAGGTGGCGCGCCCGGCGGCGGCGCGCTCGGCCTCGTCCCGGACGACCGAGCCTTGCGGCAGCGCGGCCTCCAGCCGCCGGAGCGCCGCGTCAGGCACCACTCAGACGCCCTTCGACACCAGGAACTTCGACACGTCCACCATGCGGTTGGAGAAGCCCCACTCGTTGTCGTACCAGGCCATGACCTTGACCAGGTTGTCGCCCATCACGAAGCAGTTGGTGGAGTCGAAGATGGCCGAGTGCGGGTTGCCGTTGTAGTCGACCGACACGGTGAGCGCGTCGGAGAACTCGAGGATCCCCTTGAGCGGGCCCTCGGCCGCCTTCCGGTACGCGTCGATGACCTCCTTGTCGGTCACCTTCTTCGAGGTGACGACGGTGAGGTCCACCAGCGACACGTTGGGGGTGGGCACGCGGACCGCCACCCCGTGCATCTTGCCCTTGAGCTCCGGCAGCACCTCGCCGATGGCCTTCGCCGCGCCGGTGGAGGCGGGGATCATGGACAGCGCCGCCGCGCGCGCCCTTCGCAGGTCCTCGTGGATGAGGTCCAGGATGCGCTGGTCGTTGGTGTAGCTGTGCACCGTCGTCATCAGGCCCTTCTCGATGCCGAACGCGTCCAGCAGCACCTTGGCGGTGGGCGCCAGGCAGTTGGTGGTGCACGACGCGTTGGAGATGATGTGGTGCTTCGACGCGTCGTACTTCTCGTGGTTGATCCCGTACGCGATGGTGAGGTCCGGGTTCTTCGCCGGCGCGGAGATGATCACCTTCCTGGCGCCCGCGGAGAGGTGCTTGGCGGCGCCGTCGCGCTCGGTGAAGCGGCCGGTGCACTCCAGCACCACGTCCACCCCGTGCGCCTTCCACGGCAGCGCGGCCGGGTCCTTCTCCGCGGTGAGCGAGATCTCCTTGCCGTCGATGGACAGGCCCTTCTCGGTGGCCTTCACGCTCCCCGGCCACGTCCGGTGCACCGAGTCGTACTTGAACAGGTGCGCCAGCGCCGACGGCTTGTCGAGGTCGTTGATGGCGACGATCTCGATGTCCTCCTTGCGCGAGAGGGCGGCGCGGAGGACGCAGCGGCCGATGCGGCCGAAGCCGTTGATGGCGATCTTGACGGCCATTGTCGAAGCTCCTTTGGAAAGTGTGCCGCCACATAGGCCCGGCCCCGGGCGGGAGTCAACGACACGGGCGCCCAACCGTTGGCGATCCCTGAGCAGCGGTGGTAGCCGTACTTCTGGTGGCCAAGTCCTCCAAAGCCTCCCGGCGCCCTTCCCTGGGAGCGACGCCCCCGGTCGACACCGGCCGCCGCCCGGCGCTCCCGCCCTACCCCAGGCGGCGGGGCCTGGGCCCCTGGGCGACCTTCGTCCACGCCTGGAACGGCCTCATCCACACGGTCGTGCACCAGCGGAACATGCGGATCCACCTCATCGCCGGGGTGCTGGTGGGGCTGGTGGGGGCCGGCATCCCGCTGGGGCTGGCGGAGAAGGTGACGCTCATCTTCTGCGTGCTGCTGATCTTCTTCGCGGAGATCCTCAACAGCGCGCTCGAGCAGCTCGTCGACCTGATCATCCAGCAGTACGACGACAAGGCCCGCCTGGCCAAGGACGCGGCGGCCGCCGCGGTGCTCGTCCTCGCCGGCGGCACGGTGGTCATCTTCGCCGCGGTGCTGGTGAACAACTGGGCCACCATCTCCAACCGCGGCCCGCAGATCGCCCGCCAGGTCGCGCTGGGCGTGCCGCTCACCGTCTGCCACGGCGGGCTGCTGCTGGCGCGGCGCAAGCCGCTCGCGCTGGACCTGCTGCTCTTCGGGGGAGCGACCGGGCTGTGCGCGGCCACCACGGCGCGCACCGAGAGCCCGGTGTTCAGCGCCCTGACCTACCTGCTGGTGGTGGTGGCCGCCGCGAGCGCGCTCGAGCGGCGGAAGCTCCCGCCGGCCCCGCCTACTGGGGGTGGACCTGCGCCTTCGGCATCGGGGTCAGCTCCGGGTTGAGCTCCGGAGGGCGGACCTGGGCGGCGGCGTTCTCCTTCACCTCGACCGTGACCAGGTCGATCAGCTCGCTCGCCACGCCGATGATCTGGTTCGGCGTGTAGCCGGCCGAACGGAGCTGCTGGAAGAAGGTGCGGGCCAGGATCTTCGCGCCCTTCGCGTCGGTGCTCACGGAATCCTCCAAACGACCGCTCACCTCGTGACCTCTCTCCGTTGGAACCTGGCGCGAATCCCTACAACCCGTGTGCCAGCGAACAAATTCGCTTCCGCGGCGGACGGTTATCCATAGGCTGCACACTTCCAGTGCGAAGGCCGCTACGCAGCCCCCGAGGGAGAGCCAACTTCCGGGTGCATCCCCGGATACGCACCTGTAGCGGAGCTAACCCATTGGACCGACTCAGGTGTTTCAGACTAGACGCACTGTGCGGGATTTGAATCGATGGCGTACCGCCTGAACAACATCGGCCTCTGGCTGGACGAACCGGAGGCCCTCCTGGGCGAGCGCGCCGCGCAGAAGCTGGGTGTGACCGCGTCCGACCTCCAGTCGGTGCGCGTGGTGCGGAGCGTGCTGGACGCCCGGAAGAAGGGCAGCCCGCGCTTCATCTACACGCTGGAGGTGGAGCTGGCGCCGGGCCGGGCCCCCCAGGCGTTGCCGCCCGACGTGAGCCTCGCGCCGCCGCCGCCGCCGCCGGCCCGTCCGGTGAAGCCGCCGGACCAGCGGCCCATCATCATCGGCACCGGGCCCGCGGGCCTGTTCTGCGCGCTGGGGCTGCTGGAGCGCGGCGTCCGCAGCGTCCTCGTCGAGCGCGGGCGCGAGGTGGTGGAGCGCCGCAAGGACGTGGCGAAGCTGATGCGCGACGGCTCGCTGGACCCGGAGAGCAACATGAACTTCGGGGAGGGCGGGGCCGGCGCGTACACGGACGGCAAGCTCTCCACGCGCATCAACCACCCGCTGGTGCGCAAGGTGATCGAGACCTTCGCCCGCTTCGGCGCGCCGGGGCGCATCCTGGTCGAGGGCAAGCCGCACATCGGCTCCGACCTGTTGCCGGGCGCGGTGGCCAACCTGCGCGCGGAGCTCCAGGCCGGCGGCTGCGAGGTGCTGTTCCAGACGCGCGTGGAGGAGGTGCTGGCGAAGGACGGCAAGGTGGCCGGGGTGCGCCTGTCGGACGGGCGGGCGCTGGCGTCGGACCGGGTGGTGCTGGCGCCGGGCAACTCCGCGCGCGAGCTGTACGAGCGCTTCGCGAAGGAGGGCGTCATCAGCGTGGAGGCCAAGCCCTTCGCCATCGGCTTCCGCGCCGAGCACCCCCAGGCCCTCATCGACGGCATCCAGTACGGGCGCGCCGCGCGGAACCCGAAGCTGCCTCCCGCTGACTACAAGCTGGCGGAGAACCTCGACGTGGACGGCCAGGTGCGCGGCATCTACAGCTTCTGCATGTGCCCCGGCGGCATCGTCGTGCCTACACCCACCGAGGAAGGCTTCCAGTGCACCAACGGGATGAGCAACTCCCGGCGCAACGCGAAGTTCGCCAACGCGGGCATCGTGGTCTCGGTGTCGGTGGAGGACTTCGCGCGGGAGGGCTTCCACGGCCCGCTCGCCGGCCTGGAGTTCCAGCGGTTCTGGGAGCGCCGGGCGTACGAGCTGGGGGGCGGGCGGTTCATCGCGCCCTCCCAGTCCATCCCGGACTACCTGGCCGGGAAGGTGAAGAAGAAGCCGGGCGAGACGAGCTACCGGCCGGGCCTGGCGCACGCGGACCTGAACCGGCTCTTCCCGGCCCGGCTCACCCGGTCGCTGAAGGCGGCGCTGCGCAAGTTCGACCAGAAGATGCGCGGCTTCACGTCCGAGGCGGGGTGGCTGATCGGCATCGAGAGCCGGACCTCGTCGCCGGTGCGGGTGACGCGGGGGGACGACCTGCAGTCGGTGTCGCTCCGCGGGCTGTACCCTTCGGGTGAGGGTTGCGGATATGCGGGCGGGATCGTCTCCTCCGGGATAGACGGGCTCCGCATCGCGGAACAGATCGCCGTGGAGCTGGGCGGCGAGCCAGCGGAGCCAGGAGGACGGATCCATGCCGTATCGGGTGCGGAGTGAAGGCGGCGAGGTGAAGTTCGAGTCGCTGTACGAGATCCAGCGCGCCATCGCCGTGGGCCTGGTCTCGCCCACGGACGAGCTCACCGAGGAAGGGGCGGAGAACTGGCGGAAGTGCAACTCGCTGCCCGCGCTCAAGGACGCCAAGCTGGAGTCCTCCTCGCCGGACTCCGGGCGCTGGGTCATCCCGGTGGCCGCCCTCGCCGGCCTGTCGCTGGTGCTCCTGTTCACGGAGCGCTTCCGCTACTGGGGATTCGGGCTGGCGGTGGTCCTGGCCCTCGGCCTGTCGCAGATCACCTTCAAGGTGTTCCAAAAGCGCAGAGTGCGGTAATGCATCGGCCTGAAATGGCCACGGCAACCGTGAAAGGCGTCCCGCACTCCGTCCGCGTGGTGCAGGACCTGGCTGACAACTGGAGCCTCGAGGTGTTCCCCACGCCGGCCGCCGGCGCGTACAAGGCGTCCGAACCGTTCAAGAACTGGCCGGTGCCGCTCTGCCTGAAGATCCGCGCCGACTCGCGCGAGCACGCGATCGTCGCCGGGCTGGAGCACATGAAGAAGCTGGGAAAGATCGACGCGTACCACGTGGAGGAGAGCGAAAAGCCGCCCGCCGCTCCCCCGCCCGGCGCGGCCGCCAAGAAGAAGGACGAAGAGGAAGAGGAAGCCGAGTAGACGTGGAGATCCTCCCGAAGCTCCCGCGGGTGCCGGCGCTGCGCGGTTCGCGGCGCGTGCCGGTGCTGGGGGCGGCGGGCAACGTGTTCCGCTTCTTCGGCGATCCGGCCGGCACCCTCCTCCGCCTGCACCGCGAGTTCGGGCCGGTGGCGGCGCTCACCGAGCAGGACCCCGCGTGGGTGGCGCTCTTCGGGGCGGACCACGTGCAGCGCGTGCTCTCCGACGCGCGGCAGTTCCACAACCTGGCCGAGGTCCCCATCCCGGCGCCGGAGGACAGCGCGCCCAAGCGCCTCAACGTCGCCCTCACCTCGATGAACGGCGACACCCACAAGCGCAACCGGCGCCTGATGATGCCGGCGTTCAGCAAGCAGGCGGTGGCGGGCTACCGCGACCTGACGGTGGAGGTGGCGGAGCGGGTGCTGTCGCGCTGGCGGCCGGGCGAGCCGGTGGACGCGCACGCCAGGATGGTGGAGCTGGCCATGTGCGTGGCCATGCGCACCCTGTACGGGCTGGACGTGCTCACCCACGCGGACGAGCTGAGCGCGCTGGCCACCGGGTGGCTGGAGGGCCTCCTCTCCATCGGCGCGCTGCTGTTCCCCTACCGCGTCCCCGGCACGCCCTACGCGCGCTTCATGTCCGTCTCGGAGCGGCTGGAGGCCCGGATCCACCGGCTGATCGCCGAGCGGCGCGCCTCTCCCGGTGGCCAGGACGTGCTCAGCCTGCTCATCGCCGCGCGCGACGACGAGGCCGGGCAGCTCTCCGAGGCGGAGCTGGTGGGCCAGACCGGCGTGCTCTTCGTGGCCTCGTACGAGACCACCGCCAACACGCTCGCCTGGACGCTGCTGCTGCTCGCCCAGCACCCGCGCGTGCTGGCGGAGCTGGAGGAGGAGGTGCGGTCCGCGCCGCTGGAGCAGGCGCCCTCGCTCCCGCTGCTGGACGCGGTGGTGAAGGAGTCGCAGCGGCTGCTGCCGGCGGTGGCGTTGCTCTTCTTCCGGCGCTCGCAGGAGCCGTTCTCGCTGGGCGGGCTGGACCTCCCCGCCGGGACCTCCGTGGTGGTCACGCCGCTGGTCGCCCACCGCGACCCGGAGCTCTTCCCGGACCCGCTGGACTTCCGCCCCGAGCGCTGGCGCGGCGGCCTCGACCCAGGTCCCTACCAGTACTTCCCGTTCGGCGCCGGCCCGCGGATGTGCATCGGCGCGCCGTTCGCCACCCAGGCCATCCGCATCCTCCTGGCCATGATGCTCCGGCGCTTCCGCTTCGAGCTGCAGCCGGGCGCGCGCGTGGACCGGATGGTGCGCGGCATCACCTTGGGGCCCAAGCACGGCCTCCCCATGCGCCTGCGGATGGCCGAGGGCCCGCCCAGCCCGGCCGTTCCCCTGGCCGGCGACCTGCGCGAGCTGGTGAACCTTCCCCGCGCCTGATCGCCGCCCCAGATTGTCGGCGAGGCAACGAACGGATGCACACCGCGCGCGTGAACGCCGAGGCCGCCCGGCGGCTGAAGCATGGCCAGACCTGGGTGAGGCCCGAGGAACTGCTGGGGGTGGACGGGCCGCCGCCGGCCGGCGAGCCGGTGCAGGTGGTGGACCCGGAGGGCCGCTCGCTGGGCCTGGCGGACGTGGACCTGGAGGCGCAGGTGCCCATCCGCCGCATCGGCCTGCCGGACGACGTCCCCGAAGGCCTGCTGCCCCGCCAGCTCCGCCGCGCCATGGGCCGGAGGGCGGCGCTGATGGACGAGCCCCGCTTCTGCCGGCTGGTGCACGACGAGGGGGACGCGCTGCCGGGCCTGGTGGTGGACCGCTACGGCGAGCACTTCGCGGTGCAGACCTCCACCCGCGCCATGGACGCCCGCGCGCAGGAGATCGCCCGCGCGCTGGTGGAGGTGGCGCAGGCGCGGTCCGTCCTCCTCCGCAACGACGGCGGCCGGCGGCCGGCGGCGGGGCTGAAGGCCGGCGGCGCCCACGCCCTGTTCGGCACGCCCCCGCGGTGGACGCGCGTGCTGGAGCGCGGGGCGCGCTACTCGGTGGACCTGCTGGAGGGGCCGGGCACCGGCTTCCCCTACGACCAGCGCACCCTCCGGCGCCGGGTGGGGCAGCTCGCCCACGGCGCGCGCGTGCTCAACCCGGCCTGCGGCCTGGGGTCCCTCTTCGTCCCCGCCGGGCTGCAGGGCGCGCGCTCCATCCTCGCCTGCGACGCCAACCGGGACGCGGTGGACCTGGCGCGGGAGAACGTGGAGGCCAACGGGCTGCTCGCCCGCGCGGAGGTGGAGCGCGCGGACCCCATCGAGTGCCTCCGCGCCCGCCGGGAGCCGTACGACCTGGTGGTGCTGGCGGCGCCGGAGCTGCCGGTGGGGCCGACGCTGGAGGAGGACCCCTTCGTGGCCCTGGTCCGGCTGTGCGCGCGCGCCACCCGGCACGGCGGGCGGATGGTGATCGCCGGCTCCCACCCGCCCCTGCCCCAGGGCGACTTCGACGCCCGGGTGGCGCTGGGCTGCGAGCAGTCCGGCCGCGTCGCCTACCGCCTCTCCCGCATCGGCCTGCCGCTGGACTTCCCCACCGTGCTCGGTTCGCCGGGCGCCGAATACATGAGCGCGGTGGCCGTGGAGCTCTCCTAGGGGTACTGTCCGCGGCCCGATGAGCGAGAGCAAGCCCGTGGAGCTGGTGCGGAAGGTCTACGCCAGGGACCTGCGCGAGAAGGACAAGGTCCAGACCGTCTTCAAGGTGGCGAAGAAGTCCAAGACCACCGCGCGCAGCGGCAAGGCGTTCCTGGTGGTGTCCCTGGTGGACCGCACCGGCGAGCTGGACGCCCGTGTGTTCGACAAGGTGGACGAGCTGGAGCCGGTCTTCGCCGAGGGCGACTACCTGCTGGTGGAGGGCGCCGTGATCGCCTTCCACGGCAAGCCCCAGCTGGTGATCGAGAAGCTGGAGAAGCTGGACCCGGAGCCTTTGGACCCCGCCGAGTTCGCGGCGCCGCCCGCGGCCGACAAGGGCCCGGCCCCGGCGGCCACCGGCTCCGGCGGTGGAGAGGACGGGCGCGCGCCCGCGGCGGTGCGCGAGCTGGTGGACCGCCTCCACGACTCGCACCTCAAGGCGCTGCTGCGGTCCATGCTGGAGGTGCCGGAGGTGGCGGAGGGGCTGCGCAGCGGGCACGGGCCGCGCGGCACGCCCTGGGCCCACAAGGGTGGCCTGGCCGAGCACCTGGCCTCCTACGCCCGCCTGGCGGCGCGCATCGCCGAGCACTTCCCCGCGGTGGACCGGGACCTGGTGGTCGCCGGCGCGATGGCGCAGCTGCTGGGCCGCGCGCAGGGCGCCTCCGACCGCGCCTTCGAGTCCACCGACCGCGGCCACCTGGTGGGCGCCCCGGCCAGCGCCGCCCAGCTCATCCGCGAGCGCGCCCGGCTGCTGGACGGCTTCCCGCCGCTGCTGGAGCAGCACCTCACCCACCTCGCGCTGGCCGGGGTGGTGCCGCCCGCCACGCTGGAGGCGCTGGTGCTGCGGTCCGCGCGCGAGCTGGAGGACAAGGTGGGGAGCTGGCTGGAGCAGATGTCCCGCGACGCCGGCGGCGGGCACTGGACGGACCCGGCGCGGCACGAGGACGGGGCCCTCTGGAAGGGGCCGGCGCCCACCTCCCGGGGCAGGGCCCCCGTCGAGCCCCGGAAGAAGCGCGAGCGCGAGCCCAAGCCGTCCAAGGGCTCCGGACCGCCCGCGTCCAAGCTGGCCTTCAAGCCCTTGGACGAGCTGGCCCCCAAGGAGCCTTCAGCGGAGGCGGCGCCACCTCCGCCCGAGACCTCCACCGAGGCCCCGGCGGAGGCACCCCCGGCCGAGACACCTCCGGAGCCTCCGAATCCGGAAGGTTGATTTTCGCACCTCCGCCTCGGGCGGGTAGGATGAGAACCTGCCGTACCCCCCGCGTTTCTCATGGCGAAAAAGCTCGGTGAGCGCCTGGTCGACAACGGCCTCGTGACGAAAGAGGCCGTCGAGCAGGCGCTCCAGCAACAGAAGATCACCGGCCACAAGCTGGGCGACTGCCTGGTGGAGCTGGGGCATATCGCCGAGCTGGCGCTGCTGCGCTTCCTCGCCACCGAGCTGAACACCCGCTTCGTCACCACCGAGAAGCTGGCCAAGGCGAAGGTCTCGCAGGACGTGCTGGACAAGGTCCCGGTGCGGATGGCCGAGAGCCAGCTGTTCATGCCCATCGCCATCGACCCGGAGCGGAAGATCCTCTCCATCGTCGCCGCCGAGCCGCAGAACACGGCGATGATCGACGAGCTGGCGCTGGTCACCGGGATGGAGGAGGTCTACGCCTTCATCGGCCTGCGGTCGGCGATCGTCGCGGCGATCAAGAAGCACTATTACGGCGACGTCAGCGCCTTCAACACGCTGGAGGCGGGCGTCTCCGGCGCGCACGCCCGGCCGGACCTGGCCGGCGCCGGGGTGGACGCCTCCGGCACCCGCACCGGCTCCGGGTCGCGCAACGGCGCGATGGCGCTCCGCCTGGAGACCGACGAGCGCGCCCGCAGCAGCATCGGCGCGCCGGGCACCGCGGTGGGCCAGCCCACCGGGCTGAAGAACCTGATCGGGATGGTCCGCGGATCGGTGGCGGACAACGACTTCGCCGAGACGCTCAACATCCTGGTGGGCCTGCTGGAGGCCAATCGCAAGGAGCTGCGCGGGCACTCGGCGCAGGTGGCGCGGCAGGCGGCGCTGGTGGGGCGGCGGATGGGCTACTCCCCCCGCGACGTCTCCAACCTGGCCATCGCCGGCTACCTGCACGACCTGGGCAAGCCGCCCAACCGGCACTTCACGCTGGCCAACAACGCCGCCAACCACGAGTGGCAGAAGGAGGCCGCCCGCTACGTGCGCGCGCCGCTGCGGCTGTTCGAGACGGTGCGGCTGCCCTCGGCGGTCACGCAGATCCTGATGCAGATGTACGAGGCGTACGACGGCACCGGCGTCCCCGGCGGCTACACCGGCGAGGACATCCACTTCGGCGCGCGCATCCTGGCGGCGGTGGACAGCTCGCTGGACCTGATGAAGAACTCCGCCAACGCGCTGGGCGCGGTGCTCCACCGGGAGGAGGCGCTCAAGCACCTGTCGGAGAGCTCCGGCACCCTCTACGACCCGATGGTGGTGGACGTGGTGGGGCAGATCCACTCCGGGGACCTGCTCCGGCAGCGGCTCCAGGTGGACGGCCGCCAGCTGATGGTGGCGGACCCGGAGGAGGCGGTGCGCACGGACCTGATGGACGCGCTGAGCAAGCGCGGCCTGGTCACCCAGGCGGTGGCCTCCATCGACGGCGCCATCGACGCCTGCCTCGCCGGCGAGGCGGACCTGCTGGTCATCGGCCTGCGCTTCGGGATGGCGGACGTGTGCGGGCTGATCGACCTGGTGCGCAAGCAGCCCGCCAACGCCGCGCTGCCGGTGATCGTCCTGGGCGAGCCGCCGGACTCGATGGGCAAGGAGCGCCTCTCCCAGGTGGGCCCCTCGGCGATCATCTCCATGCCGCTGGACCCGGACGGGGCGGCGGGCACCATCCAGGGCATCTACCGGGACCGGATCATCAACGGCGGGCCGGGCCGGGTGGTGCGCGGCAGCTTCGACGAGATCGGCCCGCTGGCGCTGATGCAGCTTCTGGGTCGCTCCAAGAAGTCCGGCCGCGTCTCCTTCCGCGCCGACACCACCGAGGGCTTCCTCCACTTCGAGAAGGGCAAGCTGGTCTACGCCACCTTCAACGGCGAGACCGGCGAGGGCGCGCTGAAGACCCTGGCGCGGACGGAGGTGGCGGAGTTCGGCTACGACCCGGAGGCGCTGCTTCTGGACATGCCGCAGCTGGACGCCGACGCCGAGGCCGTGGTCAGCGACCTGCAGAAGGATTGAGGCTCAGGGCAGCCGGAACATCGAGGTGGCGTTCGCGCTGGTCGCGGCGGCGACGTCCTCCACCGGCAACCCCTTCAGCTCCGCCAGCCTGTGGCCGGTGACGCCCACGTGCATCGGCTCGTTGCGCTTGCCGCGGTGGGGCGCCGGCGCCAGGTACGGGCTGTCCGTCTCCACCATCAGCCGGTCCAGCGGGACGAAGCGCGCCGCGTCCTGCAGCGCCTCCGTCTTCTTGTAGGTGAGGATGCCGGAGAGGGAGATGAAGAAGCCCAGGTCCAGGTAGCGCCGGGCCGCCCCGGTGTCGCCGGTGAAGCAGTGGATGACGCCGCGGGCCACGCCCTCGGAGGCGATGATCTCCGCGCACTCCTGGTGGGCGTCGCGCACGTGCACCACCAGCGGCTTGCCCAGCCGCTTCGCCAGCGCGCACTGCCGCGCGAAGCCGGCCCGCTGCTCGGGGCGCGGCGAGTGGTCGTAGTAGTAGTCCAGCCCCGCCTCGCCCACCGCGCGCACGTCCGGCTCGGCGCACAGCTCCTCCAGCCGCTCCCAGTCCGCCGGCGTGGGCCGCGCCGCCTCGTGCGGGTGGATGCCCATGGTGGGCGCCAGGTAGTCCGGGTGCGCGCGCGCCACCTGCAGCGCGGTGCCGAAGTCGCCCGGCCCGTGGAACTGGCCGACGATCACCGCCCGCCGGACGCCCGCCTCGCGCGCCCGCTGGATGACCTCCGCGGTGGCCGGGTATTCGCGCAGCTCGAGGTGGCAGTGCGCGTCGATCCACGAGGGGCCCTCCGGCTGGCCGCTCATCCCGCGAGCGCCTCCGGCGCCGGCTCGCGTTCCAGCGTCGCGCGCGCACGCCCACCGCCGCTCATCCCGCGAACTCCTCCAGCATCAGCTCCAGCTCCTCGCGCGCCTCGTCGCTGGTGGCCCGCTCGAGGGCCGCCTCCACCCTGGCGCGCGCCTCCGGGCCGCCCAGCCGGCACAGGCCCTCCGCCGCGTCCAGCTTGAGGTCGTCCGGCGCCTCCAGCTCCTCCAGCACCGAGGCCAGGGCCCCGAGCGCCGCCAGGTCGCCCAGCCGCCCCAGCCCGCGCGCCGCCGCCCCGCGCGCCACGTCCTCCTTGTCGGCGATGATCTCCAGCAGGCGGGGGAGCGCGCCGGAGACCTTCACCTCGCCGCACAGCTCCACCGCCATCGGCCGGTCGGGCGGGGCGCCGCGCGCGCGGGTGCGCTGGAGCAGGTAGTCCGCGCCCTCCGCGTCCCCCAGCCGCGCCAGCGCGCCCGCGGCCTGGGTGCGGTCGAACGACTGGAGCAGCCACTTCTTGAACAGCTTCTTCAAAGGCGGGATGGCCTTGGGGTCTCCCAGCTCCGCCAGCGCGCTGATGGCGCGGAAGCGCAGCGTGTCGTGCTCCAGGCCCTCGGAGAGGATGTCCAGGCCGGCGCTGTGGTGGAGCGCCGCCATCCCGCGCGCCGCCTCGAAGCGGACGAGGAAGGAGACGTCCTCCAGCGCCGCCGCCAGCGGGCCCCGCAGGTGCGGCTTGCCGCGGTCCGCCAGCTGCCCGGCCGCCTCCATCCGCACCTCGTCGCTGGGGTCGCGCAGGCGGGCGGCGAGGAACTCGTCCCCTTCGGCCTCCGGCAGCACCAGCGCGGCGAGCTGCACCACCATGCGCCGCACCCCGGACTGCTTGTCCTCCAGGAGCTGCGGGATGGCGAAGCGGAGCTCCTCGTAGCGGTCGGTGTGGTCCGCGGCGATGTGCACCAGCGACTCGGCCGCCTCGGCGCGCACGGGGGGCTCCACCCCCTGCTGCTCCAGCAGGAGGAGGGCCTGGTCCCGCTCGGCGCGCCAGTCGTTCATCGCGCGGTCACTTCACCTCGGACCCGGGCGGCATCGCCCCCGGATCCAGCAGAGAGAGGTCCTTCCCGCCGGGCCCCGCCGTCAGGATCATGCCCCGAGACTCGATGCCGCGCAGCGTCCTCGGCTTCAAGTTGGCCACCACCACCACGCTCCGGCCGACGATCTGCTCGGGCGCGTACGCCTCCGCGATGCCGGAGCAGATGGTCCGCGGCGTTCCCTCCCCCAGGTCCACGGAGAGCTTGAGCAGCTTGTCCGCCTTGGGGACGCGTTCGGCGGCGAGGATCTTGCCGACCTTGAGCTGCACCTTGCCGAAGTCGGCGATGTCGATGTCGCCGGTGGCGGGGGGAGCCTCGGGTGCCGGGGCTGGAGCCGCCGGCTTCGCCGACTCCTCCGGCACCTGGAGGATGGCCTTCACCTGCGCCTCCTCCAGCCGGCCGATGAGCGGCTCCGGCGTGCCGATGGGCCTGGCCCGGTCCAGCAGCGGGTACTTCGCCGACGCCAGCTGCGCGAAGGTGAGCGGCGGAGCCCCCAGCTGCGCGAACAGCTTCTCCGACAGCGCCGGCACCACCGGCCCCAGCAGCGCCCCCACCAGGTACGCCACCTCCGCCGCGTCGCTGAGCACCGCGCGCGCCGCCTCCGGCTCCTTCTTCACCTTCGCCCACGGCGCCTGCGCCTGGAGGAACTGGTTGCCGGTGGCGGAGATCTCCAGGATCGCCTTCACCGCCCCGCGCAGCTCCAGCTTCTCGTACGCGGCGCGCACCTCCGGCACCCGGGCCAGCGCCTCCTCCACCAGCTTCTTGCCGGGCCCGTCGCCCGCGGGCGCCAGGCGCTTCTCCAGCGGCCCGGCCAGGAGCGTCAGCCCGCGGTTGGCGAGGTTGCCCACGTTGTTGACCAGCTCCCCGTTGACGCGGAGCCGGAAGTCGTTGAGCGAGAGGTCCAGGTCCTCTGGGCCGGGGCCCAGGTTGGCGGCGTAGAAGTAGCGCAGGTACGTGGGGTCCAGCTTGTCCAGGTACTGGCGTGCGGTGATGAAGTTGCCGCGCGTCTTGCTCATCTTCTGCCCGTCGATGGTCAGGTGCCCGTGGACGACCAGCTGGTCCGGGCGCTTGAAGCCGGCGCGATCCAGCACCGCCGGCCAGAACAGCGCGTGGAAGTAGACGATGTCCTTGCCGACGAACTGGACGATCCGCCCGGGCGAGCCCTTGTCCCAGAAGTCCAGCGCGGACTTCGCCTTGCCCGTGGTCTTCGCCCAGCGCTCGGTGGTGGCGATGTAGCCGATGGGCGCGTCCAGCCAGACGTAGAAGTACTTCACCGGGTCCGTCTCGCCGGGGATGGGGAAGCCGAAGTACGGCCCGTCGCGGCTGATGTCCCAGTCCGCCAGCCCCTTGTCGAAGAACGACCGGAGCTGGTTGGCGACGCCGCGGTCGATGAACTCGGGCCTGGAGATGAGGTCGAGCAGGTAGTCGGCGCGCTTGGACAGCTTGAAGAAGACGTGGTCCGAAGACTTGCGGACCGGGGGCTTGCCGCAGGTGGCGCAGCGCGGGTCGATCAGGTCGGTGGGGGCGTACGTCTTCCCGCACTTCTCGCAGACGTCCCCGTACTGGTCCGGCGACTTGCAGTTGGGGCAGGTGCCGCGGACGAAGCGGTCCGGGAGGAAGCGCTTGTCCGTCTCGCAGTAGGTCTGCTCGACGGTGCGGCGGTCGATGTCGCCGGCGGCCTTCAACCGTTCGTAGATCAGGCCGGAGTAGTGCCGGTTCTCCTCCGAGTTGGTGCTCCCGTAGAGGTCGAACTGGACGCCGAAGTCGGCGAAGGCGCGCTGGTGCTCCTCGAACCAGACGGCGATGAACTGCTCCGGCGTCTTCCCCTGCTTCTGGGCGTTGAGCTCGATGGGCGTGCCGTGCGTGTCGTCCGCGCAGAAGTAGAGGGCCTCCTCGCCCTTGGACTTGAGGAAGCGGACGTAGATGTCCGTCTGCAGGTACTCGACCAGGTGGCCCAGGTGGATGGGGCCGTTGGCGTACGGGAGCGCTGAGGTGATGAGAGTCTTCACGGGCGGAACCCTCCATAGCAGAGAGGACGGCGGTATGGTCCGCGCCTGACAACGGAGGACGCGAAATGACCGACGCCATCCGGGCGCGCATCAGAGACATCCCGGACTTCCCGAAGAAGGGGATCAACTTCAAGGACATCACGCCGCTGCTGGCGGACGGACCGCTCTTCCGCTCGGCGATCGAGGGCATGCTCCAGCCCTGGCGCGGAGAGCAGATCCACAAGGTGGTGGGGATCGAATCCCGCGGCTTCGTGTTCGCGGCGCCCATGGCCCTGGCGATGGGGGCGGGGTTGATCCTCGTGCGCAAGCCCGGGAAGCTGCCCTGGAAGACGGTGAGGGAGGAGTACGCCCTGGAGTACGGGAGCGACACCCTGGAGCTCCACGAGGACGCGCTCACCGGCGGCGAGCGCACGCTGATCGTCGACGACGTCCTCGCCACCGGGGGGACCGCGGCGGCGGTGGGGAGGCTGGTGAAGCGGCTGGGCGGCGACCTGGTGGGGTACAGCTTCCTCTCGGAGCTGACCTTCCTCCAGGGGGCGCAGAAGCTGGGCGACGTGCAAAAGCACGCGCTGCTGCAGTACTGAGGAGACCATGGCTTCCTGCCAGCATTGCGGCCGCGATCACGGCGCCCCCACCCCGCCCGTCTGTCCCGTCACCACCGAGCCGATGAACGCCCCCGGCCTGATCGGCGCCCGGCTGGACCGCTACGCGGTGCAGTCGCTGCTGGGCTCGGGCGGGTTCGGCGCCGTCTACGTCGCCCGCCACGTCCACACCGAGTCGCTGGTGGCGCTCAAGGTGCTCAAGCGCTTCCTCTCCCATGACCCGGTGATGCTGGACCGGCTGCTGCGCGAGGCGAAGGCGGCGGCGTCCGTCGGCAGCGAGCACATCGTCCGGGTGCTCGACGCCGGCGTGTCCCCGGAGGGGCAGGCGTTCCTGGCGATGGAGCTGCTGGAGGGCATGGACCTCAAGGACGTCTGCTACCGCGAGCCGATGACGCCGGTGCGCCTGGCGTCGATGGTGGTCCAGGTGCTGGACGCGCTCGAGGTCGCGCACGCCAAGGGGATCGTCCACCGGGACCTCAAGCCGGCCAACGTGCTGCTGGCGGAGGACAGCACCCCCAAAGTCACCGACTTCGGCCTGGCCAAGAAGCTGGACGAGGCGGGGCAAACGGCCACCGGGGCCGTCATGGGCACGCCCTCGTACATGGCCCCGGAGCAAGCGATCGGCCAAAGCAAGACCATAGGCCCGGCAGCGGACGTCTATGCGCTGGGGGCCATCCT
>Ga0134122_10001181_pt1 | contig 18690 bp, 24 predicted proteins | sample KB302_FD_96461 | JGI IMG/M metagenome (GOLD analysis project Ga0134122, IMG submission 96461) | Terrestrial soil microbial communities without Nitrogen fertilizer from Kellogg Biological Station, Michigan, USA - KB3-0-2 | ecosystem: Environmental > Terrestrial > Soil > Unclassified ... | reverse complement strand
GCGCTCGAGGGTGCGGGCCTGATCTTCTCGGGCATGTCGCCCGACGACCAGCTGCCCGAGATCGTCGAGCGGCCCGACCACCCCTGGTTCATCGGTGTCCAGTTCCATCCCGAATTGAAGAGCCGGCCGTTCGAGCCGCATCCGCTGTTCGCCGGATTCATCGCCGCGGCGCTGAAGCAGTCGCGGCTGGTCTAACAGCAGTAGGAACGGCCACCCGGCCCGACCGTTGCGGTCCCGAACAGAGAATAAAGGACCGTCTCATGCTTTGGACCATCGTCGTCATCCTGCTCATCCTGTGGCTGCTCGGAGCGTTCATCGTCCCGACCGGCGGCGCGCTCATCCACATCCTGCTGGTGATCGCCCTGATCGTGATCGTCGTGAACCTCGTGCGCGGCCGTTCGGCGGTCTGACGAGCCCGCGATTTGTTGGCGTTGCGGGGCGGCTGAACCGTCCCTAAATCCACGCCATGACGAACAGCATTTCGACCCGGCTGGCGATCCTCGGCTCGGGCCCGGCGGGCTATACCGCCGCCATTTACGCGGCGCGCGCCGGCCTCAACCCGGTCCTTATCCAGGGGATCGTCCCGGGCGGCCAGCTGACGACCACCACCGACGTCGAGAATTATCCCGGCTTCCGCGACGTCATCCAGGGTCCGTGGCTGATGGAGGAGATGCAGGCCCAGGCCGAGCATGTCGGGACCAAGGTCGTGTGGGACCATATCGCCGCTGTCGACCTGTCGTGCCGGCCGTTCCGGCTGACCGGCGACAGCGGCACGCATTATTTCGCCGACACGCTGGTGATCGCGACCGGGGCCCAGGCCAAATGGCTCGGCCTGCCGTCGGAGGAGCATATGAAGGGCCGCGGCGCCTCGGCCTGCGCGACCTGCGACGGCTTCTTCTATCGCGGCAAGCGGGTCGCGGTGATCGGCGGCGGCAACACCGCGGTCGAGGAAGCGCTGTACCTCACCAACCACAGTCATGACGTCACCCTGATCCACCGCCGCGACGCGTTGCGCGCCGAGAAGATCCTGCAGGACCGGCTGTTCGCCAACCCGCACGTCAAGGTGATCTGGGATTCGGAAGTGGCCGAGTTCGTCGCCGGCGGCGAGCCCGAGGCCCTGGTCGGCCTCGACCTCAAGAACCGCCGGACCGGCGAGGTGACCCGGGTGCCCGTCGAGGGCGCGTTCGTCGCCATCGGCCACAAGCCCGCGACCGAGCTGTTCGCCGGCAAGCTCGAGCTCGACTCGGACGGCTACATCACGGTCGAGGCGGGGACGACTAAGACCAGCATCGCGGGCGTGTTCGCGTGCGGCGACGTGATGGACAAAATCTACCGCCAGGCGGTGACCGCAGCGGGCACCGGATGCATGGCCGCGCTCGACGCCGAAAAATATCTCGCGGCGATGGAATATGAGGCGCTGGCGGCCGAGTAGCCGTCAGGCGTCTTCGGTGATTCGCTTCTGATCCTTGGCGCCCGGAACCGGCTCGCTCGGGTCATTGCCCAGCTTCACGACGCGATTGTGCTCGTCGACGTGAACGACGGTGGGCACGAGCTTCCGCGCCTCGGCATCCTCGAGCATCGTGTAGCTGATGATGATCACCAGGTCGCCCTCGTCCACAAGGTGGGCCGCGGCGCCGTTGATGGTGATCGTGCCGCTGCCGCGCGGGGCCGGGATGACATAGGTTTCCAGCCGCGCGCCGTTGGTGATGTCGGCGATCGTGACCTTCTCGCCTTCGAGCAGGTCGGCGGCTTCCATGAGGTCGCGATCGATGCCGATCGAACCTACGTAATGCAGGTCGGCCTGAGTCACCGTCGCCCGGTGAATCTTCGACTTCATCATGAACCGCATCACGGCGAGGGGCTCCTAAAAGTCAGCGCCAGCAGCGGGCGCGGCAGCGTAGATTGGGGCGCCTTAGCAGATTTCAATGCTGCAGTGCAAAATCGCAGGTGCAGCAATCCTCCCCAAAACGGGGAGGGGAACCATCCGAAGGATGGTGAAGGGGGGTCGTGCATGGCTCCAAACCCCCTCCGTCAGCCTTCGGCTGCCACTTGCCCATCCTGGGAGGCATAGACGGCCTCTCGAAAATAGAGACCGTGGGGCGGAGCATTGAGGCCGAGCGCGGCGCGGTCGCGGGCGGCGAGCGCCTTGGCCATGTCGGCCGGCGCCCACTGGCCGCGGCCGACCAGTGCAAGGCAGCCGACCATCGAACGCACCTGGTGGTGGAGGAAGCTGCGCGCCGCGGCGCTGACCTGAAGTTCGTCGCCGACGCGCGCGACGTCGAGCACGTCGAGAGTCTTCACCGGGCTGTCCGACTGGCACTGGGCCGAGCGGAAGGTGGTGAAATCGTGACGCCCGACGAGGTGAGCGGCGCCCTGCTGCATCGCGTCGACGTCCAGCGGGACGGCGATGTGCCACACCTTGCCGCCGTCGAGTGCGGGCGGGGCGCGGCGGTTGAGGATCCGGTACAGGTAGCGCCTCCCGACGCAGGAGAAACGCGCGTGCCAGTCGTCGGCGACCTCCGCGACCTCGAGGATCGAGATCGGATGCGGGCGGACCAGCGCGTTCAGCCCCTCGCGCAGGCGATGCGGCGTGAGCGGCTTCGTGACGTCGACATGGGCGGCCATGGCGAGCGCGTGGACCCCGGCATCGGTCCGGCCGGCCGCGGTGACGGCGGCCTGCTCGCCGGTCATCCTGGCGAGCGCTTCCTCGAGCGTCTGCTGGACCGAGGGGCCGTGGTCCTGCCGCTGCCAGCCCATGAACGGCCCGCCGTCATACTCGATCGTCAGCCGCCAGCGCGTCACGTCAGGATCGTGCCTGCCGGAATTGGGAAGCCGCGCAGCAGCTCGCCGGACGTCATCGCGGCTCGTCCCGCGCGCTGCACCTTGAGCGGCCGGATATAGCCAGTCCCGCCGGCGATACTCAGGCTGTCATCGAGCACCTCGCCGGGCTTACCCGAAGCATCATCGCCTACCGCGGCTTCGAGCAGCTTGATGCGCTCACCACCGGCTTCGAACCAGGCACCAGGAGCCGGGGTGAAGGCGCGAACCTGGCGCTCGATCTCCGCGGCGCTGTTGCTCCACTCGATCCGCGCCTCGGCCTTGTCGACTTTCTTGGCGTAAGTCGCGCCGGCGATCGGCTGGGGCTCCGGCGGAGTGGGCTTGGTGAGCCAATCGAGCAGCGCCTGCGCGCCGAGATTCGCCAATTCATCTGTGACTTGTCCGGCAGTCTTGCCACGGATATCGAGCGTCAGTCGGTGCAGCATCGGCCCCGTGTCCAGGCCTTCGTCCATCTGCATGATGGTGACACCGCTGATCTCGTCTCCGGCGAGGATCGCGCGCTGGATCGGCGCGGCGCCGCGCCAGCGGGGCAAGAGCGAGGCGTGGACGTTGATGCAGCCGAGCCTCGGCGCGTCGAGGATCGGCTTGGGCAGGATCAGGCCGTAGGCCGCGACCACCGCGAGATCGGCGTTCAGCGCCCGGAATTGCGCTTGTTCAGCCTCGTTGCGGAGCGTGTTCGGGGTGCGGACGGCGATTCCGAGCTCGTCGGCGCGCTCGTGCACCGCGGTCTTGCGCTCGGCCTTGCCGCGGCCGGCCGGGCGCGGCGGCTGGCAATAGGCCGCGACGACCTCGTGCCCGGCCGCGACCAGGGCGTCGAGGCTCGGCACCGCGAAGTCGGGCGATCCCATGAAGACGATGCGCATCGTCGCGCACTTGCGGGTGAGGGCCAGCGCGGTCAAGGAGTGCGCACGATGGCGTCGCAGGAGATCGAAGCGCTGGCGCAGGCCCTGGCGCGCTTGCCCGGGCTCGGGCCGCGCTCGGCGCGGCGCGCGGTGCTGCACCTGATGAAGAAGCGCGAGACCGCGCTCCAGCCGCTTCTGAGCGCGCTGCGGACGGTGTCGGACAAGCTGTCGACCTGCTCGGTCTGCGGCAATGTCGACACGAGCGACCCGTGCGGCATCTGCACCGACCCGCGCCGCGACGACAAATTGCTGTGCGTGGTCGAGGAGGTTGCCGACCTGTGGGCGCTCGACCGCTCCCGGCTGTTCCCGGGCCGTTATCACGTGCTCGGCGGGCGCTTGTCGGCGCTCGAGGGCGTCCGGCCCGAGGATTTGACCATCGACCGGCTGGTAAGCCGCGTCGCAAAGGGTGGAATCGACGAGGTCGTGCTGGCCACGAACGCGACCCTGGAAGGCCAGACCACCGCCCATTATCTGGCCGAGCGGCTGGAAGCATTTCCCATCCGTTTGAGCCAGTTGGCGCACGGACTTCCGGTCGGCGGAGAGCTCGACTATCTCGACGAGGGCACGCTCGCCCAGGCCCTGCGAGCAAGGCGACCGATCGGGTGAGCCTGCCCTTTGAACTCACGGATGTATGCAAGGTGGTCGCGTACAAGCGCGACGAGATCACGACCGACCTGATCTGCTTCGACGTGGTCACTGAGCAGTCGGGCGGTCGGCGGACCTGGATCTTTCATGAGGAGCTGCCCGAATTCGAGCGCGTGGTTGCGGAATTGTCGGAGCTTCCGGGATTCATGACCGATTGGCGCGAACGCGTCGTTTCGCCCACGTTCGCCCATTGCGAAACGGTGGTTTACGCCCGTAGTCGCGATGATCCCATTGCTTGAACCGGCTGACCCGAAAGACTAAATCCAAGTCATGGCCCTGCTTCCCATCGTCGAAGTTCCGGACCCGCGCCTGCGGAAGATCTCCTCGCCCGTCGAGACGGTCGACGACGAGGTGCGCAAGCTGGTCGCCGATATGTTCGAGACGATGTACGCGGCGCCCGGCATCGGCCTCGCCGCGATCCAGGTCGGGGTGCCCAAGCGCATCCTGGTGATCGACCTTCATGAACCCGAGGAGGAGGGCGGCGCGCCGGTCAAGGACCCGCGGGTGTTCATCAATCCCGAAATCCTCACGCACAGCGACCAGGAGGTCCCCTACACCGAAGGCTGCCTGTCGGTGCCCGACCAATATGCCGAGGTCGACCGCCCGGACCGGATCCGCGCGCGCTGGCTCGACCTCGACGGCAAGGCCCATGAGGAAGAGATCGTCGGGCTGCTGGCGACCTGCCTGCAGCACGAGATGGACCATCTCGAGGGCATATTGTTCATCGACCATTTGTCGCGCCTGAAGCGCGAAATGATCTTAAAGAAACTCGCCAAGCAGCGGAAAGAACAGCTGAAGGCGGCTTGACGAAGGAGGGCGTATGACCGCCAGTCTCGCGCCCTATCACGCCCACATCTATTATTCGCCCGACGAGCGCGCGCGCGCCGAGCGCCTGCGCGACGACTTCCTGACCAACGCCGAGATCCTGTTCGTCGGGCAGATGACCGACCGCGGCGTCGGCCCCCACCCGATCCCGCAATATGAGGTCCATTTCCTCGAGCGCTCGCGGTCCGACGTCATCGATGCGATCGCGGAGTCGGGGCTACGGGCTTTGGTCCACCCGCTGACCAACGACGACGTCGCCGATCACACGACCCTGGCGCACTGGATCGGCGATCCGCTCGCGCTCGACACGCGCGTGCTCGACCCGCCCGGGCACAACCAGGGCATCCCCCGCTTCGGCAAGAGCGACTTCTAGCCGCCGATCGACGCCGCCGCGTTGCGGCAATCCTCGGCGCATTCGCGGCACATCTGCGCGCACAGCCGGCAATGCTCGTGGTCGTGCGTCTCGCACTCCGCGGCGCAGGCGTCGCACACCCGCGCGCACAGCTCGAGCGCCTCGCGCAGCACCTGGTCGTTCGATCCCGTTCGCCGCGTCGCGAGCTTGCCGGTCGCCTCGCACACGTCGGAGCAGTCGAGGCAGGTGCGGATGCACTGGCGCATGTCCATCGCCTCCGCGGCGCAGGCGTCGGCGCAGCTCAGGCACATGCGTGCGCAATACATCAGGTGATGCACCGCATCGCCGAGCGGCTGGTTGACGTGGCCGGCGGCGGCGGGGTGAAGCGCGATCATCTTGCGGATGGACATTCCTGGCTCCCGATTTCTGTGGAGAACCGGCGGCAGACGACCCGGTTCCTATTGTGAGAAAAGGCATTTCCCCGTAAAAGTTCGCTATCTGTTCCGCAGGGAGGCGGGTTCGTGGATGCCATGACTATCATAGTCGGACTGGTTGCGCTCGCTCTTGGCGCACTCATCGGCTGGCTGTTCGCGAGCCGCGAATCCGCCGGCGCGAAGCAGACCGTCCAGTCGCTCCGCGCGCAGCTTGACGAAGTGGTCCTGGAACGGGACCTCAACCGCGATGCTGCGACCCGGCTCGCCGCGCTCGAAGCGTCGCAGCTGGAGCGCGAGAAGGGGTTCGAGGCACGCATCCAGGAGCTGGTCGAGGCCAAGGAAGCGCTGTCGGCGCAATTCGCGGAGATCAGCAGCAAATTGCTGGCCGAGGCCCAGGAGACCTTCCTCAAGCGCGCCGACCAGCGCTTTCGCCAGTCGGAAGAAACCGCCGGCCAGAACCTCAAGTCACTCCTCCAGCCGGTCCACGAGCGGCTCGAGCGCTACGAGACGACTGTGCAGAAGGTCGAGGCCGAGCGGCGCGACGCGTTCGGGCTGCTGTCGGGCCAGATCGAGGCGATGCGCACCGGGACCGAGCGCGTTTCGGCCGAAGCTGCCAAGCTGGTCAATGCGCTGCGCAACGCACCGAAGGCCCGCGGCCGCTGGGGCGAGCAGCAGCTCAAGAACGTGCTCGAGACCTGCGGCCTGTCCGAGCATTGCGACTTCGCGACCGAGGTCAGCGTCGCCGACGGTGAGGGCGGGCGGTTGCGGCCCGACGTCGTCGTCCGGGTTCCGGGCGGCCAGAGCCTGGTGATCGACGCCAAGGTCTCCTTGAATGAATATCAGGATGCATTCGGCGCGGTCGACGAGGCGGTGCGCGACACCCATCTGACGGCGCACGCGACCGCCATCCGCGCGCATGTCAACGCGCTCGGCGCCAAGGCCTATTGGGCGCAGTTCGAGGATGCGCCCGACTATGTCGTGATGTTCATCCCCGGCGAGCATTTCCTGACCGCGGCGCTCGAGCAGGATCCGGGCCTGTGGGACTATGCGTTCGACAAGAAGGTGCTGCTGGCGACCCCGACCAACCTCATCGCCATTGCGCGCACGGTTGCCGCGGTGTGGCGCCAGGAGCGGCTGGCCAAGGAGGCGCGGCAGATCGGCGAGCTCGGCAAGGAGCTCTACGAGCGGCTTGCCAAGGCGGCGGATGATTTGCGAAAGGTCGGAAGCGGCTTGTCGACAGCGGTCAACAATTACAACAGCTTCGTCGCGAGCTTTGAGACTCGTTCGCTGGTCACGGCGCGCAAGTTCCGCGAGCTCAACATCGAGCCGGGCCGGCGCGACATCGACGTGCTGACCCCGGTCGAGGCGCTGCCGCGCTATGCCGACGAGGAGCTCGAGCTCGGCGCCAGCGAAGCGGACGAGCCGCCGCAGATCGCCGCGGAATGATCAGCGCTGGAGCTTGAGCTCGATCGAGCCTGCCGCGTTGCTGAGCTTGAGACGTCGGCCCGAGCTCCAGTGCATCCGCATCGGTCGCTGCAGGATTGCCAAGGCTTCTCCCTCGAAATGGCCGTCAGGACGGGCCGAGCAATCGCGTTCCGTCGCCATGATCCGCCCGACGAAGAAGCGCTCGCCTTCACTGCGCCCAATCGCGAGTTCGTCGCCGTGGAGGCGATACTCCCCCGTCATGCCATTGCAGCCGAACCCTCCGCGCCAGTCTCGCGCTCCGAACTCCATGTGAAAATCGGGGCCGGGGGGCGTCGGCCGAGCGTTGATCGCGCTTACCCGCCAGTCAGTGCCGGCAAAGGTCCTTTCGTCGGCGTTGATACTGGTGCAGGCCGCACAAGCCAGCGCAAGCGCAATCGGCCTAGAGACCGCCGCAGCCATCGTAGCGCCGCCCGTCGACCGTGACCTGGACCTTGTCGGGGTAGGTGCGGTCGCTCATTCCGTCGCTGCACTTCATGTGGACGATGTTCACGTTGAGCCGCGGGGTCTGGTAGATTTCGCCCGCGAAGCCGACGATCACCTTGGGGGTCGGCTGGGCGATCGGTTGCGAGTCCGGAGCCGTGAAGACCATCTGCCGCTCGTCGATCGTCAGCCCCCAGAAGGGCTCGGTCCCGGTCGCGCGATAGACTCCGCCCGGCGGATTGGGGGTCAGCGGCGGCGGCGGCGGGTGCGGGTAGCAGGCGGCGAGCGTGAGGGCGGGGAAGAGCGCGAACAGCTGTTTCATGCCCGCGATAATCCGCGCCGCGGGTGTCAGGTTCCTGAACGGCCGCGCCAGCCGGCGGTGATGGCGAAGGCCATGACGGCCGTCGCCATGGCGGCATTGAGGCTGTCGGCACGGCCGGCCATCGGGATTTTGACGAGGCTGTCGCATTCGGCCTCGTAAGCGGCGGGCAGGCCCTGCTGCTCGTTCCCGATGAGCAGGAAGCAGGGCTGCGCATAATCCGCTTCGAGATAATCCTGGCTCGCTTTGAGGCTCGTCCCGACCAGCTGTCCGCGGCCGGAGCGCAGCCAGCCGACGAACTCGACCCAGCGCGCGGTCGCGATCGCTTGCGTGAAGACCGCTCCCATGGACGCGCGCACCGCCTCGACCGAATAAGGATCGGCGCTGTCGTCGATCAGGATCAGGCCGCCGGCGCCGGCCGCGTCGCCGGTCCGCAGGATGGTGCCGATATTGCCCGGGTCGCGCAGCGCCTGGGCGACGATCCACAGCGGTGCCCGGCCGCGGTCGATCTGGTCCAGCGCCGTGTCCGGCTGGCGGTAGGCGCCGAGCAGCAGCTGCGGATTGTCCTTGCCGCTCATCTTGGCGAGGATGTCGGGAGTCGTCTCGATCGCTTCGCCGCCCGCGGCCTCGGTCGCGGCGATGATCTCGGCGGCGAGCGGGTGGCTCGCCCCCTCGGCCGAGAAAGCGACGATCTCCGGCAGCCGGCCGCTGTCGCGCGCCTCGGTCAGGATGCGCAGCCCCTCGGCGAGGAACAGGCCCTCTTCGCGGCGGTGCTTCTTGTCGCGCAGCGAACGCAGGCGCTTGACGGTGGTGTTGGAGAAAGCGGTGACCTGGCGAGGCACGATCAATCCTCGCCGAAGCGGTCCTCGACCAGGCCGGCCAGCTTTTCAAGTGCGGCCTCGGCGCCCTCGCCGCTGACGTGGATGATGATGCTGTCGCCCATCGCCGCGCCGAGCATCATCAGGCCCATGATCGACGTCCCGCACACCCGGTTGCCCTCCTTCTCGACCTCGATCTGGGCATCGAGAGCGCTGGCCATGGCGACGAACTTGGCGCTCGCCCGCGCGTGCAGGCCGCGTTTGTTGGAGATCGCGACTTCGCGGCTGACCGCGCTCAAGCCGCGGCTTCCCCGAGGATTTCCGAGGCGACCGAGATATATTTGCGACCGGCCTCGCGCGCCGCCGCGACCGCGGCATGGACGCCCATGACCTTGCGCGCCCCTTCGAGCCGGATCAGCATCGGCAGGTTGACCCCGGCGATGACCTCGACGTTCTCACCCTTCATCAGGCTGATGGCGAGGTTGGACGGAGTCCCGCCGAACAGGTCGGTGAGGATGATCACGCCCTGGCCCTGGTCGACCTTGGCCATCGCCTCGGCAATGTCCTTGCGCCGGCCTTCCATGTCGTCGTCGGGGCCGATGCAAATCGCTTCGACCGCCTCCTGGGGCCCGACCACATGTTCCAACGCGGTGACGAACTCGGCCGCAAGCCGGCCATGAGTCACCAGCACTAATCCAATCATTCGTTCAACTCGCCTGCCTCAGCCTCTCGCCGTTTCGGCCTCGATCGTATCGCTCGGCGGCGAGGCGAGGTCGCGGTGGCGGACATTCGGTGCAAAGCCGCGTTCCCGCAACCGTTCCGTCATCTCGACTGCGGCAGCCACCGAACGGTGACGCCCCCCGGTACACCCGAACGCAACGGTCACGTAACTTTTGCCCGCCGCCCAGTAGCGGGGAATCCAGTCGATGAGAAGCGCCTCGATGCGGCCCATCGTCTCATTCCAGGCCGGGTCCGCGGCGAGATAGTCCCGCACCTGGACGTCCAGCCCGGTCAGCGGCCGAAGCTCGTCGACCCAATGGGGATTGGGCAGGAAGCGGAGGTCGAACACGAGGTCGGCGGTGCGCGAGATGCCGCGGGCGAAGGCGAAGGAAGCGATGGTCAGGATCGGCTGGTCGCTGTCAGCGCCGTAGCGCCGGCGAAGCTCGTCGCGCAGCTCGGTCGGCGTCAGGTCGGTGGTGTCGATCACGCTGTCGGCCGCGGCCACCAGCGGCGCCATCAGGCTGCGCTCGCGCGCGATGCCGTCTTCGGCCGGCCGGTCGGCGGCAAGCGGGTGGCGCCGCCGGGTCTCGTCGAAGCGGCGGATCAGCTCGCGCCCGGCGCAGTCGAGGAACAGAATCTCGGGGGCGACTCCGGGGACCGAGCGGATCAGCTGGGGCAGCATGACCGGGTCAAAGCCCCGGCTGCGGACGTCCATCCCGACGGCGGCGGGGGCGACCCGGCATTCGGCGCCGGCGTTGACGAACGAACCGAGGAGATCGGCCGGGAGATTGTCGACCACGTCCCAGCCCAGGTCCTCGAGCGCGTCGAGCACGCTCGACTTGCCCGCGCCGGACATGCCGGTGACGAGCAGCAGGCGAGGAGGGGACGGGCGGCGGGACACCGCCCGATGCTTAGAACCTGAGGCCGAGGCGGTCGAGGCCGACCGCGACCTTGGACGCGGCCGACGCGGTCATCGCATCGACGCATATCAGCGGCAGCCGGACGCCGAGGATCTGGCGCTCGGGGCTGTCGTCGGGAAGCCGCTGGAATTCGCCGGTGAGCTCGACGATCAGCGCGACCGGCACATTGTCGATGGCGTCCATGTCGACGATCCCGATGCCGCGGATTTCGAGCTTGCCGGCGATGGTCGGCGGCGCCGAGGCGACCAGCCGGTCGCCGGCGCGCTTCACGATCGTCTGGTCGTCGCTGACGAGGGTGAAGCCGCGGTCGAGCAGGCGCAGCGCCAGGTCCGACTTGCCGGCGCCCGACGGCCCGGTGAGGAGCACGGCGCGGCCCGCAGTCGCGACGGTGCTGGCGTGGAGCGTTTCGGCCGACAGCCGCGCGTCGGGAACCGCGCGGCTCATGGCCGGTGCGCCGCGGGCAAGCGGATGGTGAAGCGGGCCCCGGATGGCGCGTCGTCGCGATCCTGCACGTCAATCTCCCCGTCGTGGCCTCTAACGATCGCCTGGGCGATGGCGAGGCCAAGCCCCGAATGGCGTCCGAAGCTTCCCTCGGGCCGTACTGAGTGAAATCGGTTAAAAATCGCTTCCCGTGCCTCGGGCGGGACGCCGGGGCCCTCGTCGTCGACGCGGATTCGGACCTCGTCGCCGACTCGGGCGGCGGCGATCTCGACCAGCCCGCCCGGCGGCGAGAAGCTCACGGCGTTGTCGATGATCGCATTGATCGCGCGCGCCAGGCGGTCGGGCTTGCCCATGACCACCGCCGTCGCTTTGCGCGGGCGGGCGAACGCGAGCCGGGCATCGCCTTTCTCGCGCCGCTCCTCCCAGCTCGCCACCAACTGCTCGATCAGCGGTCCGAGGTCGACCGATTCGAACGTCGCCCGGGCGAGCTCGGCATCGGTCCGGGCGGCCTCGCTGATGTCGTTGATCAGCCGGTCGAGCCGGACCACGTCGTCGCGGGCCACTTCGATCAGCTTGTGCTTGAGCTCGGGGTCGTCGATCCGGTCGAGGCCATCCATCGCCGAGCGCAGCGAGGCGAGCGGGTTCTTGAGCTCGTGCGTCACGTCGGCCGCGAACGCCTCGATATTGTCGATCCGCTGGCGCAGCGACTGGCTCATGTCGGCGACCGAGCGGGCGAGGAGCCCGATCTCGTCGGTTCGCGACGGGAGGCGCGGGACGTTGACCTCGCGCGCCCGCCCCAGCCGCACGCGGTGCGCGGCCAGCGCCAGGCGCCGCAGCGGTCGGACGATGGTCCGCGCGAGAAAGGCCGAAAGCAGGATCGAGAGGAGGATGACCGCGGTCATGATCGCGGCCAGCGTGGTGCGCTGGCTGCGCACTGTGCGGGTGAAGGCGCGGTCGTTGTCGGTGACCAGCAAAATCTGGTCGTGGACCGGCACGGCGGCCGAGATGACGGGAGTCAGATCGGGCGCGTTGCGAACCTTGGATTCCGCCCGTCCCTTCCGCCTTGCTTCGAGCGCCTCGGGCCATGCCTGGACCTGGTCGAGCGCCGGCTCGGCATAATCGTCGAGCGGCTTGGCGCCGACGAGCCAGTTGAACCCGCGGTCGAGCGCCCGGGCGACGTCCTTGGTCCATTTCTGCGTGGACGGATCCTTCAGCTCGTAGGTCGGACCGGTGAGGTGCCAACTGTCGGCGACGAGCTTGCCGCCGGAGTCGTAGATGCGCATCCGGCTCCCGGTCGATCGGGAAATCGTCGCGAGAATCGATTCGCGGTCCTCGGGCCCGGCAGCGACGATCGCCTGAGCGGTGATCGTCGCCTCGATCCGGGTCTGGCGGCTGCGTTCCTTGCTCAGGCGGTTGCGATAGGTGTCGAGGTACAGCACGCTCAGCGCCAGCAGGACGACGGTCAGCACGTTCACTGCGAGGATCCGGTGCGCCAGGCTCCACCGCCCCGACCAGCGCAGCTGGAGGTCGGACTCGGCCTCGGCGTCACTGGTCGTCGAATTTGTATCCGACGCCATAAAGGGTCTCGATCGCATCGTAGCCGGGGTCCGCGGCGCGGAACTTGCGGCGAATGCGCTTGATGTGGCTGTCGATCGTCCGGTCGTCGACATAGACATCGTCCTGGTAGGCGACGTCGAGCAGCTGGTTGCGGGTCTTGACCACCCCCGGGCGCTGGGCGAGCGCCTCGAGGATCATGAATTCGGTGACGGTCAGGGTCACGTCCTTGCCGTCCCACAGCACCTTGTGCCGGGCCGGGTCCATGGTCAGCCGGCCGCGCTCGAGCAGCGGCTGGTCCGCCGCGTCATGGCTGGCGGCCGCTTCGCCCTTGGCCAGCTCCTGGCGGCGCAGGATGGCGCGGATGCGCGCGAGCAGCAGCCGCTGCGAGAAAGGCTTCGCGATATAATCGTCGGCGCCCATGGCGAGGCCGAGCGCCTCGTCGAGCTCGTCGTCCTTGGAGGTCAGGAAGATCACCGGCACCGCGCTATGCTCGCGAATTCGGCGCAGCAGCTCCATTCCGTCCATCTGCGGCATCTTGATGTCGAGCACCGCGAGATCCGGCGGATTCTCGCCGATCGCCTTCAGGGCCACGGTCGGATCGGTGTAGACGCGCGTCACGAACCCCTCGGATTGAAGCGCGATCGAGACCGAGGTGAGGATGTTGCGGTCGTCATCGACCAGCGCGATTACCTGGCTCATCCGCCGCTCTTGTGCCCCAGTCGCCTGACCGGGCGGGCTTAGCCAGCGCCTTGCGGAGAGACAAGCAGGCCCGGACGTTTTGACCGCGCAACTTCTTCGGGGTTATAGGCACCGAAACACGCATCGGATGCGGCGGCAGGCCCACCGGCCGTCGCCGCATTTGGCTTTGTAAGGAAAGGGTTTCTCGACGTGACCGACCGGGTTCCGAACCGCGGGCTTGACGCGCAGGGCATCGCCACGCCGGCCGAGATCTTCTGGAACCTGACGACCGCGCCGCTGGTCGAACATGCCGTGCGCCGGGGCGAGGGCCTGCTCGCCAAGGACGGGCCGCTGGTGGTCAAGACGGGCAAGCACACCGGGCGCAGCGCGCAGGACAAGTTCACGGTCAAGGACGCGCTGACCGAGAACGTCATCTGGTGGAACAACGGCAACAAGCCGATGGACCCGGCGGCGTTCGATCGCCTCCACGACGATTTCCTGCTCGCGCTCGCCGGCAAGGACCAGCTGTATGTCGCCGACCTCTACGGCGGGTCGCAGCCCGAGCACCGCGTGCGCGTGCGGGTGGTCAACGAGCTAGCGTGGCACAACCTGTTCGTCCGCACCCTGCTGGTGCGACCTGAAGCGGACGAGCTCGCCGACTTCGCGCCGGAATATGTGATTATCGACCTGCCCAGCTTCCGCGCCGATCCCGAGCGGCACGGCAGCCGCAGCGAGACGGTGGTTGCGGTCAATTTTTCCAAGAAGCTGATCCTGATCGGCGGCACCGCTTATGCCGGCGAGATGAAGAAGTCGGTATTCGGCCTGCTGAACTTCATCCTGCCCGAGCGCGGCATCATGCCGATGCACTGCTCGGCCAACATCGGGCCGAAAGGCGACACCGCGATCTTCTTCGGTCTTTCGGGCACCGGCAAGACGACCCTGTCGGCCGACCCCAACCGCACCTTGATCGGCGACGACGAGCACGGCTGGTCGGACACGGCGGTCTTCAATTTCGAGGGCGGCTGCTACGCCAAGATGATCCGCCTCTCGGCCGAGTCCGAGCCGGAAATCTATGCGACCACCAAGCGCTTCGGAACGGTGCTCGAGAATGTCGTGATCGACCCGGTGACGCGCACGCTCGACCTCGACGATGCGACGCTCGCCGAGAACAGCCGCGGCGCCTATCCGATCGACTTCATCCCGAATTCGTCGGCCGACAATCTCGGGCCGGTGCCGAAGAATGTGGTGATGCTGACGGCCGACGCGTTCGGCGTGCTGCCGCCGATCGCCCGGTTGACGCCCGACCAGGCGATGTACCACTTCCTCTCCGGCTACACGGCCAAGGTCGCTGGGACCGAGATCGGCGTGACCGAGCCGCAGGCGACCTTCTCGACCTGCTTCGGGGCGCCGTTCATGCCGCGCCATCCCTCGATCTACGGCAATCTCCTCAAGGAGCGGATCGCCGCGGGCGAGGTCGACTGCTGGCTGGTCAACACCGGCTGGACCGGCGGCAAATATGGCGTCGGCAAGCGCATGCCCATCAAGGAAACCCGCGCGCTGCTCAACGCCGCGCTCGACGGCAGCCTCAAGAACGCCGAGTTCCGCAAGGATCCTAACTTCGGCTTCGACGTGCCGGTCGCGGTGCCCGAAGTCGACAGCAAGCTGCTCGACCCGCGCGGCACCTGGGCGAATCCGGCCGAATATGACGCCACCGCGGCGAAGCTCGTCGACCTGTTCGTCGAGAACTTCCGGCAATTCGCGGACCAGGTCGACGAGGGCGTCCGACAATCGGGCCCCAAGGCCGCGCAACAGTCCCAAGCGCAGCAAACGCAGACTCAAACGACACCAGCTTGAGCCCGGTCGCCGATCGGGCTCCACCAAGGACCCGATCGATGACCGAATACCGACCCAGACTGTTCAAATCCGATGGCGAGATCGCGCATCTCGGCGAGGGGCTGCTCGCCCGCACGCTGGCGCGCGAGGAATGGACCCACGAAGCGCATCTCGGTGCGACCACCTATCTGCTGACCCGGCGGCCCGATGTCGCCCTCGATAAGGAGATGCCGGGCATCATCCGGCGCTTCAACCAGAGCGTCGGCGGGGTGAACGACGACACGCAGGGCTATCACGAGACGACCACCCGCGTGTTCCTGCACGGCGTCCGCCTGTTCCTGTCCGAGGCGGAGCTCGGCGAGCCGCTCCACGAGCTGGTCAACGAGCTGTTGCTGTCGCCGATGGGCCGGCGCGACTGGCCGCTGCGCTTCTATTCGGCCGAACGCTTGTTCTCGGTTGAAGCGCGGCGCCATTTCGTGCCGCCCGACCTTGCCGCCTTGCCTTGACCCTTGGCACTGCTAGTCACCGCCGCGGGAGGACGAGAGTATGATGCGAGTGTTGGGGTTGGCGGGCTTGCTGCTGGCGTCGGGGCTGACGCCGACGAACGTCCAGGCTGCGGCGCCGGCGGCGGCGCAAAGCTCGGCGGACGCGCGGCTGAAGGCGCTCTACAACGGCTATTCGACCTGGGACGCCAGGGAGTCCCAATATTTTCTCGACACCCACGGCGAGATCAAGCCGACCGCGAGCCTGCCGCACGTCGATGCTGCAAGCCAGCAGCGCCGCGCGGAGCATTTGCGGGAGCTGCTCCAGCAGCTGAACGCGATCCCCGCGGGGCAATTGTCGGCCGGCGAGCAGGTCAATGCCGCGGTGTTCCGGACCCTGCTCGAGAACAACATCGCCCAGGCCCGCTTCCGTCTGTGGGAAATGCCGTTCAACAGCGACAGCTCGTTCTGGACCTATCTCGATTCCGAGCGGCTCAACGATGCGGGCGAGTTCCAGCGTTACATCGGCCGCATGCGCGAGATCCCGCGCTATTTCGACGAGCAGATCGCCAACATGCGCGCCGGGCTGGCGCGGGGCTTCAGCGTGCCGCGCGCGACCCTCGAAGGGCGCGATGCCTCGATTTCGGTGTTTCTCGTCGACGATCCGCGCAAGAGCGCCTTCTACAAGCCGTTCGAGAACACGCCGCGGACCATGCCGGCGGAAGATCAGGTTCGACTCAAGGCCGCGGGTGCCAAGGCGATCCACGAAGCGGTGCTGCCCGCCTATCGCAAGCTGCTCGACTTCTATCGGGACGAATATCTGCCGAAGACTCGGACGACCATCGCTGCCCGCGACGTCCCCGACGGCGACGCTTGGTACCGGGCGCAGATCCGCGAATTTACGACGACCGACCTGACCCCCGAGGAAATCCACCAGCTCGGGCTCAAGCAGGTCGCCGCGATCGAAGCCGAGATGCGGCAGACGATGCGCGAGGCCGGGTTCAAGGGTTCGTTCGAGGAGTTCCTGAAGTTCCTCAAGACCGACCCGCAATTCCAGGCGAAGACGCCGGACGAGCTGATGGGCGTCTCGGCCTATGTCGCCAAGCGCACCGACAACGTCATTGGCGATTATTTCGGCCTGCTCCCGCGCCGCCGCTTCGGCATCATCCCGGTCCCCGACGCGCTCGCGCCTTTCTACACCGGGGGCCGCGGCGGGCTCGAGAATTGCCAGATGAACACCTACAATCTGCCGAGCCGGCCGCTGTACAACATCCCGGTGCTGACGCTGCACGAGTGCGAGCCCGGCCACAGCTTCCAGGCCGCGCTGTCGGTCGAGCAGAAGGCGCTTCCGCGCTTCCGCCAGAACCTCTATTTCTCGGGCTACGGCGAGGGCTGGGGCCTCTATTGCGAGTGGCTCGGGATCGAGATGGGCATCTACCGCACGCCCTACGAGCGGTTCGGCCAGCAAAGCTATGCGATGTGGCGCGCGGCGCGGCTGGTGATCGACACCGGGATCCACCGCTACGGCTGGTCGCGACAACAAGCGATCGATTATCTCGCCGGGCACACCGCCTTGTCGCAGCACGAGGTCGAAACCGAGGTCGACCGCTACATCAGCTGGCCGGGTCAGGCCGATTCCTACATGCTCGGACTGCTGACGATCCGGAAGCTGCGCTCGGAGGCCGAGGCCGAGCTCGGGCCGAAGTTCGACATCAAAGGCTTCCACGACACTTTCCTCGCCATGGGCGCGGTGCCGCTGTCGGTGCTCGAGCAGCAGATGCGGGCGTGGATTCGCGAGCAGAAGGCGAAGCCGGCGAAGGGCTAGCGCAACTGTCTTCCGGAGGTGCTAGAGTCGGGAGACCGACTCTCAAGCGCGATGGAGGACAGGATGGGCATTCTCGACGGTCTGTTGAACCAATTGAGCGACAATCCCGACGTGACGAACCTCGCGGCTAAGGTCGGCCTGTCGCCCGAGCATGTCCAAATGGCGGTGCAGGCGCTCGCCAAGTTCCACCCGATGGACGTTGACACTGCCGAAGGCGCCGCGGCCGAGACCGGGCTTCCGACCGACAAATTGCAGGAGATCATCGGTCATATCGGCGGCGAGGGCGCGCTCGGCCAATATGCCTCGATGCTTCAGGGCGACGGCGCCCTCGGCAAGATCGGCAACATCGCCTCGGACTTCCTCGGCAAGAAATGAGGCCCATTACCCCCGCTATAAGCGACGATGTTCGACGGCACCCGAACGAGCGTCGACGAGCAGGGTTATCCGATTGCCGGCGAACGGATCGAGCGGGCAGCCGCCGCTGTGGAGTTGTGCCTGGACATCCACGATGATGGTCGATGCGTCGAGCCAATCCGTTCCGAATGATGTCACTTGACCTTGTGAAAGATTGCAGTCCATCATCCGATTGTATTCTCGAGCGATATTCGATTGCGCAACCGAGCTGACCCGAAAGCGTCCACTCTCGAACTGCGCGATGATGAGATAGCTGGTCTGACCAGAGCCACGCTGATCATTGATTAGAAACGAATCGGAATTGGGCGACCAAAGGACACTGGTTGGCGGCTCGAAGGTTCCGACTACGTGGTGCCCTGAACCCGTAGTGGTGCGGCCTGCAACGAGCTGCACCTTCCCGTCGTCCATGGTCTCACTATGGAGAAGGAAACGGCGGTCGGGCGACATCAGTTCGAGCGGCTTATCGTCAAAGAAAAACGTGGCTGGGGTAGTTTGGGCGGGCTCGGTGGCAGCGGCGGCGCGGAACGGAGGGATTTCGTCGCGCTCGCTCGGTGCGTGATCATTTCCACACCCGGCGAGGAACACCGTCAAGACAAGCCCAAAAGCTTGATGCCATCGCATGCCTGATAGGCTTAGCTCAGTTTGCCTTTGTCCGCTCGACGTAATCGTCGACGTTCTTGGCGAGCACGTCCATTGGCACGTTGCCGCCTTTGACCACCGCGTCGTCGAAGGCTCGCAAATCATATTTCCCGCCGAGGGCCGCCTTGGCGCGGTCGCGCAGG
>Ga0134122_10001178_pt1 | contig 18725 bp, 14 predicted proteins | sample KB302_FD_96461 | JGI IMG/M metagenome (GOLD analysis project Ga0134122, IMG submission 96461) | Terrestrial soil microbial communities without Nitrogen fertilizer from Kellogg Biological Station, Michigan, USA - KB3-0-2 | ecosystem: Environmental > Terrestrial > Soil > Unclassified ... | reverse complement strand
GCGCGCGCCGATGCTGGCGTTCCCTCCCTGCGACGCGAACAGCGCGCGGTCCGCGACCAGGAGGTCCCCCCACTCCGGCGGCGTGGGGACCATCCCCAGCGTCTCGCGGTGGTAGTCCTGGATCGCCAGCACGCCGCCCGGCCGGAGCGCGCGCGCCAGCTGCCGCAGGTGCGCCTCCGGGTCGGGCAGGAAGAGGAACACCCAGCGCGCGAAGATCAGGTGGTAGCGGGAGGCGGGGAGCGGCGCGTCCGCCAGGTCGCACTGCCACAGCGTCCCCTCGCCGAACCCGTCGCGCGCGCAGGCCCGGCGCAGGTCCGCCGCGAACCGCCCGGAGCGCTCCACCGCGTCCGCAGGCCCCCGGATGCGCCGCCGCAGCTCCAGGTGCAGCGACCCTTGCCCCGGCCCCACCTCCAGCACCTTCCACCCGCGCCGCACGCCGATCCGGTCGAACAGCGCGTGCGCCACCGGATCCCACAGCCTCGCCTGGGCGCGCAGCCGCGCCGCCTCCACCCGCGAATCACCCAGCACGTATCGGTACGTCCGCTTCGCCATAGGGCCGCGGACCGTAGCGCACCGCGCGCCACGCGCTGGCGGGATCCGGACCACCAATCCCTCCGGCTGCTCACTCCGCGAAGTTCTCGCTCAGCGTCTGTGAGGCGACACCGTGTGCGCGCGCGACCTCCTCGATCCACTCCGCGCGCCGCCGCAGCACCACCTTCGGGACCAGCTTTCGGGTCAGGAAGATCCCGACCGCGACGGACGGGAGGAACGTCACGGACGCGGTGACCCACGGGATGTGGACGCCCAGCGTCTCCAACTGGATCTCGCGGGCCACCGCGTAGAGCACCCAGCCGAACACGGCGCCCGCCGTGATCAGCGGCAGGGCGACCCTCGTCTCGACGCGCTTCCGCCGCCGCGCCAGCTCGTCGAAGGCCTGCATCAGCGGGTGGTCGGCGGTGTTCATTCCACCGACGGTAGCGCGGCCGGCGCAGGCGCTCTAGAACGGAGGGTGCAGGCCGCGCCGCCGCCCAGCTCCCATGCCCGGACCGCCTCCGCCCTCCGCGCCGCGCCGCGCGTTCACCGCTGTGCTGCTGGTGAATTTCGTCGACACGCTGGGCTTCTCGCTGGTGATGCCGTTCCTGGTCTTCGTGGTGACCCGGCTGGGCGGCAACGCGTTCATCTACGGGCTGGTGAGCGCGATCTACCCCGCCTGCGCGCTGGCCTCCGCGCCGGTGCTGGGGCGCTGGTCGGACCGCTACGGCCGCAAGCGCGTGCTGCTGCTCTGCGAGGCGGGGACGGTGCTCGGCTGGGTGGTGCTGGCGGTCGCGCTGTCCCTCCCGGCGAATCCGCTGGCGAACGTCGCGTGGCGGCTGACCGGCCCCTTCACCGTGACCCTCCCGCTCCTCCTCGTCTTCCTCGCGCGCGCCACGGACGGGATGACCGCGGGCAACAGCTCGATCACCGCGGCGTACGTGGCGGACGTGACGCCGCCGGAGAAGCGCAACTCGAGCTTCGGCGCGATGGGCGTGTCCTCCAACCTCGGCTTCGTGGTGGGTCCCGCGATCGCCGGCGCGCTCGGGTCGACGCGCCTGGGAGACCGGCTCCCCGTCTACGCCACGCTGGGCGTCTCGCTCGCGGCGGCGGCGATGATCGCCTGGTACCTCCCGGAGAGCCACGAGCGGACGTCCACCGCGGTGCCGCACGCGCATCACCGGAGGTGGGGCGCCCTGGGCGAGGCGCTGGACATCCCGCACGTCGGCCGGATGCTGGTGCTGTACTTCGCGTCCTATCTCGCCTTCAACTTCTACTACTCGGCCTTCCCGGTGCACGCGATCCAGAACCTGGGCTTCGGCATCACCGCCAGCGGCGCGTACTTCGCGATCCTGAGCGTGCTGATGGTCGCGGTGCAGGGCCTGGTCCTCCCGTGGGCCTCCCGCCGCTGGACGGACATCCAGCTCATGGTCGCCGGCTCGCTGATGCTGTGCGCGAACTTCCTGCTCCTGCTCACCACCAACCTGGCGGCCGTCGGCGCGTCGGTGGCCCTGTTCGCCCTGGGGAACGGAGTGATGTGGCCGTCGGCGGTGGCGCTGCTCTCCAAGGTGGCCGGGGAAGAGGAACAGGGCCTGGTGCAGGGGGTGGCCAGCTCGGCGGGGAACCTCGCCAGCATCGCCGGGCTCATCGCCGGTGGCCTGGTGTTCGAGACCCTGGGCGCCTGGACGTTCATGCTCGCCGCGGCGCTGATCACGGTGGCGGGGGCAGTGGCGCTCCCCCTGCGCGGCCTGCCTCGCTGAGCCGCGCCGGGGCCTACTCCGTCCCCGACTCCAGGTGCAGCAGCCGCCCGACGCTCACCTCCGCGATCACCGGGAGATCCAGCTGCGCCCCCACCACGTGCCCCCACGCCCGGGCGCGCACGTCGACGGTGATCGACCAGTCGCCGCCCACCGGCACCGTGACGCCCGCGCCGACGAACAGGTCCGTCCGCCCCTGGTTGCCGTCCTCCAGCGGGACCGCGCCGTTCCAGCGCTCCGGAAATTCGTGCGACAGCGTCGCGCCCAGGCGCGCGGTGAGGGGCCCCACCTCGCGCTGCGCCTCCAGCCCGCCCAGGAGCCGCGCCCCCGCCTGGTACCCGTACCGGCCCTCGAAGAACGGCACCTGCGCCTGCGCGAAGGCCGCCAGCGCCACCGGGCCCAGGTCCTTCGACGCGTCCAGCGCGACCAGCGGATCCACCGTCCCGGTGCCGAGCTGGAAGTGCTCGTGGGGGAGCCCCTGCCGGCCCAGGACGTCCGGGTTCGGCTCGATCTTCCCCGCCGGGAGGCTCATCCCCACCCGCTGCGAGAGCGCGAACCCGCTCACCGAGGCGCCGTGGTGGATCCACAGCTGCGGATCCCCCAGCCCGGCGAGCGTCTCGTTCCGGTGGTGGATGTTCTCGTAGTCGAGGGTGATGGGGTTCCCCGCCAGGTCGGTGTAGCTGGTCCGCGTCTGCATCAACCGGATCGGCACCACCGCGTCCACCGCCCACTCGCGGACCACCCCGTACTCCGCCAGGATCCGCGCCTCCCAGAGCCAGAGCACGGTGTGGTGCTGCTGGGGCGGCTCGGCGCGGACGGCGCAGATGGGCCCCAGCTCCGGGCACCCGGTGTCATGGACGGCGAGCGCGCGGCTGCCGTCGGCCGCGACGTCGATCCGCAGGTGCTCCGCCTCCACCACCACCGCCTGGGCGCCCCCGACCGGGAGCGTGGGGTTGCTTCACCCCGCTCAGGCGCCGGCCCGGGCGGCGCTCGGGGCCGCGGCGAGCAGGGTGAGGCAACAGAAGATGACAGCGCGCTTTCGCCGATTCATGAAACACAACGTTAGCGCAGGAGGGACTGTCCGCCATGCGATGTGTCGCGGGCCCGGCGTCGCCCCGGCCCCCGGGACGGCGCTAGCCTCCCCCTGGAATGACCGAGGTGGGATGAGCGATGCCCTGGCCGGCGGGGGAGAGATGGGGGCGCTGATGCGCTCCATGGACTGGTCCACCACGCCGCTGGGCCCGGTCGAGCGGTGGCCGCAGTCGCTCCGCACCACCGTCAGCACCTGCCTCAACTCCCGCTTCCCCATCCTCATCTGGTGGGGGCCGGAGCTGGCGATGCTCTACAACGACGCCTACCGGCAGATCATCGGGACCAAGCACCCCCGGTCGCTGGGCGCCCCCGGCTCCGAGGTCTGGCCGGAGATCTGGGACGTCATCGGCCCCCTGCTGGACAGCGCGCGGCGGGACGGGAAGGGGACCTGGTCGGAGAACCAGAAGCTCCTCCTCAACCGGTTCGGCTTCGCCGAGGAGACCTACTTCACCTTCTCCTACAGCCCCATCCGCGACGAGTCCGGCGGCATCGGCGGGGTGTTCAGCGCGATCAGCGAGACCACCGGGCAGGTGCTGAGCGAGCGCCGCCTCCGCGCGCTCCGCGACCTGGCCGCCCTCACCGCGGGCGCCCGCTCCACCGAGGAGGCGTGCCGGCTGGCGGCCCAGGCCGCCGGCGGATACCGCGACGACCTCCCGTTCGCGCTCCTCTACGCCGTGGAGGACGCGGGGCCGAGGCTGGTGGGCAGCGCGGGCGCCGGCGCCGCCGCCCTCGCCGCGCCGTCCTGGCAGCCGCAGCTGGACGAGGCGCTCCACACCCGGCGGCCGGTGCTGGTGGAAGGCCTGGAAGCGAAGACCGGGGACGCCGCCGGGGCGCCGAGGTGGGCGCTCATCCTCCCCGTCGGCCCTCCGGGGGAGCGCCCGGTGGCGGTGATGATCGCCGGCCTCAGCGCGTGGCTGGCCTTCGACGACCGCTACCGCAGCTTCCTGGAGCTGATGGCCGGCACCCTGTCCAGCGCCGTCGCCAGCGCCCGCGCGCTCCAGGAGACCAGGCGGCAAGCCGAGGCGCTGGCCGAGCTGGACCGCGCCAAGACGGCTTTCTTCAGCAACGTCTCCCACGAGTTCCGCACGCCGCTGACCCTGATGCTGGGCCCCACCGAGGACCTCCTCTCCGGGGCGCACGGCGAGCTCGTCCCCGAGCAGCGCGCCCAGTTGGAGCTGCTCCGCCGCAACGAGCTGCGGCTGCAACGGCTGGTGAACGCGCTCCTGGAGTTCTCCCGCATCGAGTCCGGCCGCGCCCGCGCCACCTTCGAGGAGACGGACCTGGGCGCGCTCACCCGCGACCTGGCCGGCTCCTTCCGCTCGGCGATGGAGCGCGCCGGGCTGGTCTTCTCGGTGGACTGCGCGCTGGAGGAGCCCGTCTGGGTGGACCGCGACCTGTGGGAGCAGATCGTCCTCAACCTGCTCTCCAACGCGCTCAAGTTCACCTTCGAGGGGCGGATCGAGCTGTCCCTCCGCGCCGCGGGGGACCAGGTGGTGCTCCGGGTGAGGGACACCGGCGTCGGGATCCGGGCGGAGGACCTGCCGCGCCTGTTCGAGCGCTTCCACCGCGTGGAGGGCTCCCGCGCCCGGACCCACGAGGGCTCCGGCATCGGACTGGCGCTGGTGCAGGAGCTGGTCAAGCTCCACGGCGGCACGGTGGGCGTGCAGAGCGCCCAGGGCGCCGGCACCACCTTCACGGTGCAGGTCCCCCGCGGCAAGGACCACCTGCCGGCCGAGCAGATCGGCCGGGGCGACCCGCGCGAGCGCGGGCACGGCCGGGCGCCCGCCTTCGTGGAGGAGGCGCTGCGCTGGCTCCCGGAGGAGGAGGGGCCACCGGAGAGCGCGTGGGACGGCGCGGCGCGGATCGTCGTCGCCGACGACAACGCCGACATGCGCGACTACCTGCGGCGCATCCTCTGCGCGCGCTGGGAGGTGGAGCTGGTGACCGACGGGAGGGCCGCGCTGGAGGCGATCCGCCGGAGCCGCCCCGACCTCGTCATCACCGACGTGATGATGCCGGCGCTGGACGGCTTCGGCCTCTTGCGCGAGCTGCGCGCGGATCCGGCGACGGCCCCGGTGCCGGTGATGATGCTCTCCGCCCGCGCCGGCGAGGAGTCGCGCGTGGAGGGCCTGGAGGCCGGCGCCGACGACTACCTGATCAAGCCCTTCTCCGCCCGCGAGCTGCTCGCCCGCGCCTCCACCCAGATCCGCCTCGCCCGCGCCCAGGCCGCGCTCGAGCACCGGTGGGAGGAGATCCGCGACGTCCTCCGCCTGATGCCGGTGGCCGTCGCCATCGTCGGCCTCCCCGGGGAGCGGTACGAGCTGGTCAACCACGCGTACATGGAGCTGATGGGCCGCAACCCGGTGGGCAAGACCATGGACGAGGCGTGGTCCGACCTCCCGCCCGAGGGGCTGGAGAAGCTGAAGGCCCTCCGCCGCCAGGTGCTCGAGTCGAGCGAGCCGGTCATCCTCTCCGCGGTGCCGCGCACCCTGCCGTCCGGTGAGCAGCGCCACTACACGGTGTCGATGCGCGTGTGGGCGGACCCCGCGGGCCACCGCCGGCTGATCTCCACCGCCGTCGACGTCTCCGACCAGGTGGCCGCCCGCCGCCAGACCGAGCAGAGCCGCGAGCAGATCGCCCGTTCGGAGAAGGAGCTCCGCAAGGCGATGATCCTGCGCGACGACTTCCTCACCATGGCCTCCCACGAGCTGCGCACCCCGCTCACCACCCTGGGCCTGGAGGCGGAGGGGCTGCTCCGCTCCATCGAGCAGGCGCCGCGGGCGGAGCCGCCCTTGGACCGCTGGGCGCACCGGGCGGCGCGGCTGGCCGGGCAGGCGACGCGGCTGGAGCAGCTGATCGAGGGGATGTTGGACCTCACGGGCCTGAGCGGGGAGCTGTCGCCCGGGCGCGAGGAGGAGCTGGACCTGTCGGACCTGGCGCGGTCGGTGGTGGAGCGCTTCCGCGAGGGGTCGAAGTAGGCGCGGGCCAGCATCACGCTGCTGGCGGAGCCGGTCTCCGGCCGCTGGGAGCGCCGGCGCGTGGAGCGGATCCTCTCCCAGTTGGTGGCCAACGCGCTCAAGTTCGGCGCGGACAACCCCATCGACGTGGCGGTGGGCCCGTCGGGGGAGCGCGCCCGCATCGCGATCAAGGACCGCGGGATCGGGATCCATCTGGAGGACCAGGAGCGCATCTTCGGACGCTTCGAGCGGGCCGCCCCGCTCGAGCACTACGGAGGGTTCGGGGTCGGGCTATGGATGGTGGGCGAATTGGTGAAGAGCATGTCCGGGTCGGTGCGGGTGGACAGCCGGCCCGGCGAGGGGGCCACCTTCGTCATCGAGCTGCCGAGGCGCCCATGAACCAGCGCGGCTCGGTGATGGTGATCGACGACGACGAGCCGCTGCGCGAGAGCGTGTGCGACGCGCTGGGCGACGCCGGCTACTCCGCCGTCTCCGCCCCCAACGGCGCCGCCGCCCTCCAGGACCTGCGCGCCGGCGCCGCCAAGCCGGACGTCATCCTGCTGGACCTGATGATGCCCGGGATGAACGGCTGGCAGTTCCGCGAGGAGCAGCTGCGGGATCCCGCGCTGGCCGACATCCCGGTGGTGGTGATGACCGCCAGCCGCGACCTGCGCGGGCTCCAGGTGGGCGAGGTCCTCTACAAGCCGATCACGCTGGACCGGCTGCTGGCCGTGGTGCGGCGGCACTCGCCCCCGAACGGCAACGGGGCGGCGCACCAGGCGGCCTCGCCGGTGGTGAACGGCGACGCGCGCGGGCTGTTCGCCGGCGGCGGCGAGATGGGCCGGCGGATGGCGGAGCTGGACTGGTCCCGCACCCCGCTGGGCCCGGTGGAGTCCTGGCCGCAATCGCTGCGGACCTGCGTGCGGATCATCCTCACCTCGCGCCAGCCGATGTTCGTCTGGTGGGGCGACGAGCTGATCAACATCTACAACGACGCGTACCGCTCCATCGCCGGCGGCAAGCACCCCGGCGCCCTCGGCCAGCCGGCGCGCGCGGTGTGGCGGGAGATCTGGGACCAGGTGGGGCCGCGGGCGGAGACCGCCATGCGGGCGCAGGAGGGGACCTACGACGAGGCCCTGCTGCTGATCATGGAGCGGCACGGCTATGAAGAGGAGACCTACTACACGTTCTCCTACAGCCCGGTCCCCAGCGACCACGGCGGCACCGGCGGCATCATCTGCGCCAACACCGACGACACCGAACGCATCATCGGCGAGCGCCAGCTGGTCCTCCTGCGCGAGCTGGCGGCGCGCACCGCCGACGCCCGCTCGGTGAAGCAGGTCTGCCAGTCGGCGGTGGCCGCGTTCGCCACCAACCCGCGGGACCTGCCCTTCGCGCTGCTGTACGTGCTGGAGCCGGGCGGGGCGAGCTTCCGGCTGGCCGGGACGCACGGCATCGCCGAGGGGACGCCCGCCTCGCCGGCGGCCGTCGCGGCCGACGACGCGTCGTGCTGGGACCTCTCCGGCGCGCTCCAGGCGAAGGAGATCCTGCTGGCGCGCGACCTGGCGGACCGCTGCGGCCCGCTCCCGCTGGGTCCGTGGCCGCGCGCGCCGTCGCAGGCCGCGCTCGTCCGCTTCGCCCCGTCCGGACAGAACAGCCAACCCGGCGTGTTGGTGGTGGGGCTCAACCCGTACCGCCTCTTCGACCAGGGCTACCGGCGCTTCCTGGACCTGGCCTCCGCGCAGATCTCCGCCGGCCTCACCTCGGCACAGGCCTACGAGCAGGAGCGGGAGCGCGCCGAGGCGCTGGCCGCCATCGACCGCACCAAGACCGCCTTCTTCAGCAACGTCTCCCACGAGTTCCGCACCCCGCTCACCCTGATGCTGGGCCCGGTGGAGGACCTGCTGGCCGGCGCCGTGGGCCCGCTCACCGACGACCAGCGCCGGCAGCTGGAATTCCTCCGCCGCAACGGCGTGCGCCTGCAGAAGCTGGTCAACTCGCTGCTGGACTTCTCGCGCCTGGAGGCGGGGCGGCTGCAGGCCTCCTACGAGCCCACCGACCTCTCGACGATGACGCGCGACCTGGCCAGCGCCTTCCGCTCCGCGGTGGAGCGCGCCGGCCTGGTCTTCGAGATCGACTGCCCGCCGCTGGAGGAGCCGATCTTCGTGGACCGGGAGATGTGGGAGAAGATCGTCCTCAACCTCCTCTCCAACGCGCTCAAGTTCACCTTCCAGGGGAAGATCTCGATCTCGCTGCGCGACCGCGACGGCGCCGTGGAGCTGAAGGTGGCGGACACCGGCGCGGGCGTGCCGGAGGAGGACCTCCCGCGCCTGTTCGAACGCTTCCATCGGGTCGAAGGGCAGCAGGCGCGCACCTACGAGGGATCGGGGATCGGCCTGGCGCTGGTGCAGGAGCTGGCCAAGCTCCACGGCGGGCGGGCCAGCGCGGAGAGCACGCTGGGCGAGGGGTCCACCTTCACCGTCACCATCCCCAGGGGAACCGACCACCTCCCGTGGGAGCGGCTGGGCGCCGCGCGCGAGTGGGTGTCCACCGCGGTCGCGCCGGAGGTGTACGTGGAGGAGGCGACGCGCTGGTCGCCGGCCGCCTCCGCCGGCGTCCCCGCGCCGCAGCCGCCGGCGGACGCCCCGCGGATCCTGCTCGCGGACGACAACGCGGACATGCGGGACTACGTCCGCCGGCTGCTGGAGCCGCACTGGCGGGTGGAGGCGGTGGAGGACGGGGCGAAGGCGCTGGAGGCGGCGCGGGCCCGCCCGCCGGACCTGGTCCTCACGGACGTGATGATGCCGGGGCTGGACGGCTTCGCGCTCCTGCGCGAGCTGCGCAAGGCGGACGCCACCCGCTCCGTCCCGGTGGTGATGCTCTCCGCCCGCGCCGGCGAGGAGGCCAAGGTGGAGGGCCTCACCGCCGGGGCCGAGGACTACCTGGCCAAGCCGTTCTCCGCCCGCGAGCTGCTGGCGCGGGTGCGGACGCACCTGGAGCTGGCGCGGCTGCGCAAGGACATCCAGGCGCGGCAGGACTACCTGCTCAAGCTGTTCATGCAGGCGCCGGCGGCGATCTGCGTCTTCCGCGGGCCGGAGCTGGTCCACGAGATGGCCAACGAGCACTACGCGCGGCAGGTCGGCGGCGCCCGGGACGTGGTGGGAAAGCCGTTGCTGGAGGTGCTGCCGGAGCTGGCGGGGCAGGGCTTCGACCAACTGCTGCAGGGGGTGATCCAGACGCGCCGGCCCTACGTGGGCACGGAGATGCTGGCGAGGCTGGCCCGCGCGCCCGGCGGGGCGCTGGAGGACACCTACTGGAGCTTCGTCTACGCGCCCCTGGAGGCGCCGGACGGGGTGGAGCGGGTGCTGGTGCTGGGCAACGACGTCACCGAGCAGGTGCTGGCGCGCCGGCAGATCGAGGAGAGCGAGGAGCGCTTCCGCCGGATCGTCAACCAGGTCCAGGCGGGGATCGCGCAGCTGGACCTGGGCGGGCGGATCACCCTCACCAACGAGCGCTTCCGGGAGATCGTGGGCCGCTCGGCCGCCGAGCTGCAGCAGATGCGCCTGACCGACCTCATCCACCCGGACGACGCGCCGGAGCACGGCGAGGAGCTGGAGCGGCTGGCCGCCAGCGGGGCGCCGTTCATCGCCGAGGTCCGCTACCTCAAGCCGGACGGATCGCTGATCTGGGTGCAGAGCAGCGTCTCCCGGATCGACGACCGCCAGGGCCGGGCGCAGGGCATCGCCTCGGTGGCGGTGGACATCACCCAGCGCAAGTTCGCCGAGGCGGCGCTCCGGGAGAGCGAGTCCGAGCGCGCGGCGCGCCTGGAGCAGATGGAGCAGGCGCTCCACTTCAGCGAGACCTTCGTGGGGATGCTGGGGCACGACCTCCGCAACCCGCTGAGCGCGATCATCACCGCCGCCAGCCTCCTGCTGCGCCGGGAGCAGGGCGAGCGGATCGCCCGGCCGCTCCAGCGGATCCAGACCAGCGCCGCGCGGATGACGCGAATGATCGAGCAGATCCTGGACTTCACCCGCACCCGCATCGGCGGCGGCATCCCCATCGACCCGGCGCCCCTGGACTTGCGCGACCTCGCCGAGCAGATGGTGCAGGAGCTGGAGGGCGCCTCGCCGCAGCAGATCACCCTCGAGTCCTCCGGCGACACCCGCGGCGAGTGGGACAGCGACCGGCTGGGGCAGGTGATCTCCAACCTGCTCGGCAACGCGGTGGAGCACGGCGACCCCCATCAGCCGGTGCGGCTCACGCTGGACGGGCGGTCGCCGGGCGAGGTCCGCGTCTCGCTGTGGAACGCGGGCGCCGTCCCGCCCGCGCTGCTGAGCGTCATCTTCGACCCGTTCCGGCGCGCCTCCAGCGGCACGTCGTCGTCCCGCTCCCGCGGGCTGGGGCTGGGCCTGTACATCGTCCAGCAGGTGGTGCAGGCGCACGGCGGGGAGATCGAGGTGACGTCCTCGGCGAAGCAGGGGACGACGTTCCTGATCACGCTCCCGCGGGCGGCCGGCCGTACACGCCGGTACTCAGATGCTTCAGGCCGGAGTCGGCCATCAGCGTGACCACGTTCGCGCGCGGGCCCAGCCGCTCCGCCACCACCTTGGTGGGGTTCTCCCACTCCAGCTTCGACAGGATGCGGGCGCCGTTGGCGGGGGTGACCTTCCGGAGCTGAACCATCGACGTGTTTCCGATGGCCGCGAGAATTTCCATTGGTTCACCATCACCTGGAAGAATTTCAGGGACCCACGGCGAAACGGCTGAATTGTTTGCCACCGACTGCCCGCGGGCGCGACGAAACCGGCATCCACCGGAGTGAAGCGGGCGGCACGCGGAGTGCAATGCCCGCCGGGACATATGTACGTCCATGGCCAGGCCAGCCAAGACGCGTATTCGATCCAGTTTGCGCCGCTCGCCGAACGGGGGTTCTGGGCGACGCCGCCGGGGGTCGGCGCGGAGATCCGCAAGCGACTCCAGGAGATCGCCCTGGTCGCCGGACCGCTCTCCTCGGAGCTCGCGGATCGGGTGAGCAGCACCCTCCGGCTCGAGATCGCCGGCTACATCGTGACCTACGTCCTCAGCGACGCCCAACGCATGCTCACCGTGATGAGCGTGTCCCGCTTCACGACCCAGGGGCCGGCGGCGAACCACTGACCGCCGCCTCCGCCGCCTTGCCCTTCCTGGCCATCATCACCGCCGCCAGCACGCCCAGCAGCAGCGCCACCCCGAAGGTGACCACCACGGTGGCGCCGGTGGGCAGGTCGAACTTGAAGGACGACCACAGCCCGCCCGCGGAGACCACCGCCCCCAGCGCCCAGGCGAGCGCCAGCCGCACCCCCAGCCGCCGCGAGAACAGCGCGGAGAAGACCGCGGGGACGATCAGGAACGAGAACACCAGCAGCACCCCGGCCATCTGCACGCTGCTGGCGATCACCACGCCGAACGTCAGGTAGAAGGCCAGGTCCCAGAGGATGCCCTTCCAGGTGTCGTGCTCGGGCGAGTCGTGGTCGAAGGAGAGGGCGATGAACCGGTGGCGCATGGCGAAGTGGAACGCGCCCAGCGCGGCGAAGATCAGCGCCGTCACCCCCACGTCCTTGAGCGAGACGGTGAGCAGGCTGCCCACCAGGATCTCCTTGATCTCCTCGTCCCCGTGCGCCAGGAAGTTCGCCACCAGGATCGACGTGGCGGCCGCCACCGCGTAGGTGATGCCGATGAACGCCTCCTGGGGCACCCGCTTGCGCAGTCCGCGGGTGAGCGCGAACAGGGCCGCGCCGGCGAAGGTGAAGAGCAGCGACCAGACGTAGGACTCGGTGGTGTGCGGCTCCACGCCCCGCAGCGACGCCACCGCCGTCCCCAGCGCCGCGATCTGCGCCAGCGCGATGTCCACGAAGATCACCTCGCGCGCCAGCACGTGCAGCCCCAGGTAGGCCAGGAACGCCGTGAGGACGAGGCAGGCGAGGAACGCCGGGAGGAGGATCTGCAGCTCCAGGCTCATGCGCGCGCTAGCTCCCGGCCGCGGAGGACATCGCCCCCACGATGGTGTCGAAGAGGTCGAAGTACGTCTTCACCGCGTCCGTGCCGCCCACCGAGTTGGGCACCGTCACCAGCTTGGCGCCGCTCTTGGCGGCGATCAGCTCCGGCACCCGCTTGTCGTAGAAGACCTCCATCAGGATCAGCTTGAGGTGCTTGCCCTGCACCATCTTGATCAGGTCCAGCGTGTGCGCGGGGACGGGCGGGATGCCGGGCTTGGGCTCCACGAAGTCCGCCGCCTGGAGCTGGTAGCGCTTGAGGAAGTACGTCCACGAGCGGTGGTAGGTGATGATCGACTGCCCCGCCAGCGCGGACATCTTCACCGACCACTCCGCCTCCTTGGCGGTGAGCGTCTTCTCGAAGGCGGCGAGGTTGTCGGCGTAGGCCTGCTTCCCCGCCGGGTCGAGCTGCGTCAGCCGCGCGGCGATCGCCCGCGCCATCAGCCGCCCGTTCTCCGGGTCCAGCCAGTAGTGCGGGTTGCCGTTGGGGTGGATGTCGCCCTGGCCGCGGTCCGCCAGCGGCACCACCTCCAGCGGGGTGATCCCCTGGGAGAGGTCCAGGTAGCCCGGCGCGCCCACCGCGATCTTCTCGTTGTGCGCGCCGGCGATCAGCGACGGGGCGTAGCCGATCTCCAGGTCCAGGCCGATCACCTCGAACAGGTCGGCGCGGTGGAGGTCCACCATGAAGGTCGGCTTGGCGTCCAGGAAGTGCGGGTCCTGGAAGCCCTTGGCCAGCGGCTTCACGTCCACCCGGTCCCCGCCGATGGCGCGGGTGATGGCTGCCGGGTCCTGGGTGGTGGTCACCACGTAGAGCTTGGCCAGCGCGGGGGACGCGCCCAGGAGCGCGGCGGCGGCGGCGAGCAGTCGGAAGTGGAAATGCAGTCTCATGGCGTGCCTCTGGTGTGACTAGTACGAGTGCGCCGGGTGGGCGCCCAGGGTGAAGTTGACCTGCAAGAAGGCCTCGTAGAACGGAGCGGCGCCGCCGCCCGGCTGGGTCGCGCTGCCCTGCAGCCGGACGGCCGAGAACTCCGTCGGTGCGAAGACCAGGATCGCCGACTCGCGCCGGCTCATGTCTGGAACAACGGCCGCGGGCCGGACAAATTCAACCCGGGCGCCGATGTACCACTGCCGCTCCAGCTGCCACTGCGCGTAGGCGTACGCCCCATAGGTGTCCGTCTCGTTCCCCAGGGCGGTGACGGCCTTCGGCACCCGCGAGTACAGGCCCTCCAGCGTCAGCACCGCCGAGTGCGTGGTGGAGGCGGCGGCGGGTTTCCACTTCACCACCAGGTGCCCGCCGGCCGCCTGGGAGGTCAAGCGGTCCGCGTTCCGGCCCACCGAGTAGGACGCGCCCAACTCCAGCGTCGCGTCGTCGGTGACGTCCACCACGCTCTTGAGCGCCGCGAACGCCGCCAGGTCCCGGTCCTCCGGCGAGTGGAAGGCCACCTCGTTGTCCCCGTTCATCACCGACGCGGTGAGCAGCAGGTACCAGGGCAGCGGCAGGAGGTACGACCCCTCGACCCCCACCTCGCTCAGGCCTTCGTCCCCGAACACCGCCTGGCCCACCAGCGAGCGGTCCACGAACGGCAGGGCGTGGGTGTGCTGGGGGTTCTCCCGGCCGAAGGGGAGCTTGAGCTTGCCGCCGCGGAAGGCGATCCCCAGCGGCTGGGCGGTGAGGGACAGGTAGCCCTCCTCCACCTCCACGCCCTTTCCGCCGGGGACGGAGAGGATGACGTTGGCGGAGAGGAACGGGTCGACGTTGGCGAGGACCTGGAGCTCGACCTCCTGGATCGCCACCCCGGTGTGCGCCTGGTCGTCCGCGGGGGCGTCCTGGGTGGTGAAGGAGCCCAGGAAGAGGCCGTTGAGCGACATGGCCGGGTTGTAGAGGTTGGAGAACGGGCCCCCCGCGCCCTTGGGGGCGGCGGCGCCGTCCGTCTTCGGGGGCTCCGTGGCGGCGGCGGGAGCGGCCCCGGACGCGGGCTTCGCCGCGGGCGCCGAGGCGGCCTCGATCTCCTTCATGAGGGCTTCGTCCTCGGGGGAGAGCGTGCCCCCGTCGGCCGGAGCGGCCGCCGGGACGCCGGCGTCGGCCTGGGCGAGGGCCTGGGATGGAAATGCGAACCACGCGGCCGCGAGGGCCAGGGACAGCCAGGGAATCTTCATTCGCGATTCAGGGTGTGGCCCGCCTGCGGGTGCACCGCGGCGAGGGGGTGGCTTCCAGACGGCAGGACGCTGCGGGCGGCTAGGCCGCCGGCGGTCCCTGCTTGGGCGCCACCTGCCACCCGGCGATGCGCGAAGGGGGAGGCTCGACCGGCTCCGCGCTGGGAGCGCTGCTCACCGGCACCGGAAGTGAGGCCTGCGATCCTCCGGGGAGGGGGGCCTGGTCCCGGTGCCGCGCCGCCACCACGCAGTGCTCGTGGGACGGGTCGACCCACCGCGCGACGTCCGCGTCGCTCGAGCGGAGGGCGGGGGTGGCGTCCGTCTCCGCCGCCGCGGCCGCGGAGTCCGCGCCCGGGCCGGGCTCCACCAGCTCGCCGTGCTCGCGGCAGATCTGGTGCGGCGCCATCGCCACGTGGAGCAGCCCCGCCACCTGCGCGAGAAGGACCCCGAGCGCGAGCGACCTGCCCAGCAGATGGCGCTTCACGCGGTCACGGCTCTGGAGCACGCCCCTGGGTCATAACGGAGGGCTGCCGGGGCGATCAAGCTTCCGCGCCCGGTGGCCGGCGGCGCCCGTCCGGATGAACGCTGGAGGACCTGCCCCCCAGCGGCGAACGTGGGCCTGGAGGCGGTCGACCGCGGCGGAGGTTCGTGATCCATGATGCCCGGCCCTGGAGGCCCCAGCCCGGTGGAGAATCGCGATCGATGATGACCCGGATCCTGTCGGCGGCGGACGTGGAGCGGTGCCTGGACCTCAGCCAGCTCCGCCAGGTGATGCGCCGGTGCCTCGCGTCGCTCTCTGCCGGTCAGTCGTCCAACGGCCCGCGCACCGTCTTCTCCGCGGGCGAGGGGAGGGTGATGGGCTTCATGCCCGCCGCGCTGGACGGGGCGCGGGCCGGCTACAAGGCGCTCTCGGTCTGGGAGGGAAACGGGGCCCGCGGCCTCAACCCGCACCAGGGCCTGGTGGTGCTGCTGGAGCCGGAGACCGGGCGGCCGAAGTGCCTGCTGGAGGCGTCCGCGGTCACCGCGCTGCGGACGGCGGCGGTGAGCGCCGCGGCGAGCGAGGCCGTCGGCCCCGCCCGGCCCTCTTCCCTGGGCCTGATCGGCGCCGGGCGCCAGGCCTGGGAGCACGCGCGGGCGCTGGCCGCCATGTGGCCGCTCAGGAGCGCGGTGGTGTGGAGCCGGGACGCGGCGAAGGCTCGGGCCCTGTGCGCGCGGCTGGAGGAGAAGCTGGGCCTCTCCGCGTCGGTGGCCCCGACGCCCGAGGACGCGGCGCGGGCGGAGGTGGTGACCTGCTGCACCTCGTCCCGGACCCCGCTGCTGACCTCCGGCGCCCTCTCCGCCGGCGCGCACCTCAACCTGGTGGGCGCGTGCCGGCCGGGCATCCGGGAGCTGGACCTGCGCCCGCGGCCGGGGCTGCGCGCGTACGTCGACTCGGAGGCGGCGTGCGCGGCGGAGTCGGAGGAGATCCGGGCGCTGCGGGCGGCGGACCCCTCCGCGGTGCGCGGGGAGATCGGCCAGGTGTTCTCCGGCGCGCTGGACGCCTCCCGCGCGGAGGGCGACCTGACGGTCTTCAAGTCCGTGGGGCTGGGGGCCGAGGACGTGGCGGCCGGGTCGCACTTCCTGGAGCGGGCGGAGGCGGGGTGGGTGGGAACCCTGGTTGATTTGGAACAGCCGGGCCCGAAAGGAGAGGGCTTGCTGAGCCGCGGCTAGACTTCACCCCATGTCTGCCGCAGGGCCGCCCGACCGGCCCCTCCCGAACGCGATCCGCATCGTCCGGCCCGGGTACCAGGACTGCCTGGTCCCGCTGCTCACCGATCGCGAGTACCAGATCGGCCGCGCGGAGACGGTGGAGATCACCTTCCGCGACGAGACCGTCTCCCGCGTCCACGGCTTCCTCCACTTCGACGCCGTCCAGGGCGCCTGGATGTACCGCGACGCCGGAAGCACCCTCGGCAGCGCGATCGGCGAGTCCGCGGATCCGGCGTCGCCGTCGCCCATCCCCGCGCGGCAGGGCGTGGTGGTGGGCGCCGGGCAGTGCATCGCGCTGGGCACCGGAGGCAGCCGGCTGGAGTTCCTGGACGGCATCCAGGAGGAGGCGCTCGCCGGAGCGGGGAAGGCGGAGTGGACCTCCCCCGCCGCCCGCGACCTGGAGGCGAAGCTGCGCGGCGCGGGCGGCCACGCGCGCCCGGTGCTCCTGCTGGGGGCGCCAGGCTGCGGCAAGAGCCACGCCGCCGCCCGGATCCACCAGCGGAGCGGACGGAAGGGGCGCTTCGTCACCATCCACTGCGGCAACCTCCCGTCCGACCCCACCGCGCTGTGGAGCGAGCTGCTGGGCCACGTCCAGGGCGGGTTCGCCGGCGGCATCGAGTCGCGGCGGGGACACATCGCCCTCGCCGACGGCGGGACGCTCTTCCTCCACGAGGTGGAGGCGCTGGACTGGGATGCCCAGCGGTTCCTGATGGAGGTGCTGGACGGCTCCGAGGAGCTGGTGCCGCTGGGGGCGCCGCCGGCGCCCGGCCACCGCAGCCCCGACCTCCGGCTGATCGCCGCTTCCAGGCAACCGCTGGACGGGTCGCCCATGCGGTCGGACCTGGTCGAGCTGCTCAGCACCGGCGAGCAGATCGAGGTCCCGGACCTGGAACAGCGCTGGGCGGACGTCCCCGGCCTGGCGCGGCGCTTCCTGGACGAGCTGGCCGCGGAGCAGCAGGTGGAATGCGACCTGTCCCCCGAGGCGCTGGAGCTGCTCTCGGAGCAGGAGTGGCCGGGGAACGTCCGCGAGCTGCGCCACGTCGTCCGCGCGGTGGCGGTGCGGAGCTGGTGGAAGATCAACGACCCCACCTCCCTGGCGCGGCGCCGCCCCGTCATCGGCACCCCCGACCTGCGGACCTACCTGGTGGACCGGACGCAGGCGTTCGGGCCGCCGCTGAGCGTCTCGCCCCCCACGCCGGGCCCGCCTGGGCCGTCGCACGGTTCGCACCGCGCGCGAAAGACGCTCGGCGAGCTCACCCGCGCCGACGTGGAGGCCGCGCTCCAGAGGGCCGGCGGCAACCTCACCCGCGCCGCGCTCGCGCTGGGCATCTCCAACGCGTCGCTGCGCAAGAAGCTCGACGAGCTGGGCCTCGCGCCGCAGCGCGAGCCGGGAGAGTAAGGGCGGCGAACCCCGCTCCTGCTCGTCGCGGAGCCGGCGCGGGCGGCCCAAAGCAAAGGGCGGCGAGCCCCGCAGGCCCGCCGCCCCTGGCTTCTCCTCAACCCCTCAGCCGGCTACTTCCCGGCCCGCCGCCGGCGAAGCGCCAGCGCGCGGATGACCACGCCCAGGGCCGCCAGGGCGCCCACGTCCAGGCCGCCCATCTCCGAGCACCCGCAGCCCTTGTGCTGCACGGTGACGTTGATTGGCGCCGTGGTGGCCGTGTTGCCCGTGGCGTCGGTCGCCGTGGCGGTGAGCACGTGCGTGCTCCCGTTCGCCAGGTCCTTGGTGTCCCAGTCCGCCGGCAGCGGCGACGTGGCCGAATTCGCCAGCGACGTCCCGTCGACGAAGATCTCCAGCCGGGTCAGGGTGGTGCCCGACGCCGCGCTGCCGGTGGCGGTGAGGTGCACCGCCCCGTCGACCGTGTCGCCGTCGCTCGCGCCGTCCAGGGTCACCGCGGGCGCCGCGAAGGCCGTCACGTTCGTGCTGGCTGTCCCGGTGATGGAGGCGGTGGTGGTGTCGGTCGCGGTGACGGTGTGCGTGCCCGCGGTGCGGAAGGTGATCTTCACGTTGGAGACCACGCCCGCCGCCAGGGTCTGGTCGGCCGGCAGCACCGCCCGCGCGTCGTCGGAGGTGACGTGCACCGTGCCCGCGTACCCGGTCGCCACGTTGTCGTTCGCGTCGCGCGCCTCGATGGAGAACGAGGTCTCCACCGTGATCTGCACCCCCGCCGCCAGGCCGACGATCACCAGGTGCGTCGCCGCGCCCGAGGTGATGTTGAACGCGGAGGAGGTGGCCGAGGTCAGGCCCGTGGCCGCCGCGGTCAGCGCGTAGCCGGTGCCGGCCTTGGCGATCGACAGGTCGCTGAACGTCGCCACGCCCGCCGCCGCGCTGACCGACGCGGTGCCCGCGAGGGTGGCCCCGCCGGCGCCGCCGCCCAGGGTGAGCGACACCGACCCGGTGAACGACGGATCGGTGTTGCCGAACGCGTCCACCGCCGTCACCACCACCGCCG
>Ga0134122_10001177_pt1 | contig 18735 bp, 13 predicted proteins | sample KB302_FD_96461 | JGI IMG/M metagenome (GOLD analysis project Ga0134122, IMG submission 96461) | Terrestrial soil microbial communities without Nitrogen fertilizer from Kellogg Biological Station, Michigan, USA - KB3-0-2 | ecosystem: Environmental > Terrestrial > Soil > Unclassified ... | reverse complement strand
CGCGCCGTCAATAAGTGCCGATGGCAGCACTGTCGCATTTGTTTCACAGGCGACAAACCTGTTGACCCCAACGGTACCGTCGGTGACTGCGGGACAGGTGTATGTGCGAAATCTTAATACCGGTGTGACGAGCGTGGTTTCTCGCGATAGCACAGGGATACTTGTTGTGGGGGATGCAGCAAGCAGTGCACCATCCATCAGCGGGGATGGACGCTATGTGGCGTTTGTTTCCATTGCTTCGAATCTCGTAACCGGAGTGTCAGGGACGCAGATATATCTCCGTGACACGCAGGCTGCTGGCCTGACCAGCCTGGTATCAAAAGACAACAACGCCTCTCCCAATCCTGGTGGTGGAGTAAGCAGTGCGCCAGCAATCAGCGGCGATGGTCGATATGTGGCCTTTGTATCACTATCGACGAACCTGCTCGCGCCTGGGATTCCGTCTGTGAATGGGCCGCAAGTTTACCTTCGCGATACAGCGGGAAACCTCACAAGTCTGGTGTCTCAAGATAGTACTGGCAATCCTTCGACTGCTGGGTCGAACAACCTTACGCCAAGCATCACTACGAGCGGCACATTCGTTGCTTTCGCCTCATCAGCTACGAATCTTGTCACCACTCCGCCTTCCGCTGCCGCCTTAGATATATACGTTAGAGCATTGCCCTAGCGGCTAGAGCTTCCCCCGGGCGCGTGGTACGATCACGTCGCCATGTCTCTCTCCCATTTCCATCCTCTGATCGCCGAGTGGTTCGAATCACATATTGGCCACCCGACCGATGTCCAGACCCAGGCTTGGCCTGCCATTCAGTCTGGGACCGATGTTCTGATTGCTGCACCGACTGGTTCCGGCAAGACCTTCGCGGCTTTTCTCTCCTGCATCGATTACCTCTTCAAACAAGCCTTAGCGCGTGAGCTTGATGACCATACGCAAGTGCTCTACGTCTCGCCACTGAAGGCCCTCAGCAACGACATACAGAAAAACCTACAGCAGCCATTGGCCGAAATCGGTCATGCAGCCCTGTCTGCCGGGATCCTGATGCCGGAACTCCGTGTGCTGGTCCGCACCGGCGATACGCCGATGACGGATCGCCAGCAGATGCTTAAACGTCCGCCCCATATCCTTGTCACGACGCCGGAGTCGCTGTTTATTTTATTGACAGCGGAAAAGAGCCGCCGATTGCTGCAGACAGTCCGGACCGTCATCGTCGATGAAATTCACGCAGTTGCACCGAATAAACGTGGCGCCCACCTGGCCCTGTCGCTGGAGCGGCTCGAAGCGCTGACGTTCACGAAACCGCAACGGATTGGTCTCTCCGCAACGCAGCGGCCGGTCGAGGTTGTGGCGGAATTTCTGGTTGGGGCTCGTCCCCGTCCAACAACCATTGATGTCGGGCATCGACGTAAAATGGATCTAGCCGTGGAGGTCCCAAAGGATGAGCTGAGTGCCGTGGCCACGAACGCGATTTGGGCCGATGTCTATGATCACGTCGCCGATTTGGTCCGGCAACATCGCTCGACCCTGGTCTTCGTCAACACGAGGCGTCTCGCAGAGCGAGTGTCGCACTCTCTGGAGGAGCGGCTGCAAGACTTAGGCTCCGACGTTGTAGCGGCGCACCACGGAAGCCTCTCGCGCCAGATTCGCTTGTCTGCTGAAGAACGGCTTAAGAGCGGCAAGACCCGCGTCGTCGTCGCGACAGCTTCGCTGGAACTCGGGATTGATATTGGCACCGTGGATCTTGTCTGTCAGATCGGGTCGCCGCGTGCGATTGCCACCTGTCTGCAGCGGGTTGGTCGGGCTGGTCACTGGGTCAGGGCCATTCCCAAGGGCCGTCTCTTTGCGATGACGAGGGATGACTTGCTCGAATGTGCGGCGCTGGTGCGGGCGATCCGAACCGGAGTCTTGGATCACATTGCCGTACCGCCGGCTCCACTCGATATTTTGGCGCAGCACCTTGTGGCTGCAGCTGCAACGCAGACCTGGCAGGAAGACGACCTGTTTGACCTCTGTCGGCAGGCCGATCCCTATCGATCATTGTCCCGGTTGGAGTTCGATCAGGTGCTACGGATGTTGGCCGATGGCATCGCGACCAGTCGCGGGCGGGGTCTGGCCCATCTGTTCCACGACCGGATCAATCGCCGTATCAAAGGCAGACGAGGAGCGCGACTGGCAGCGATCACATCCGGCGGGGCCATTCCGGACACAGCGAATTATGCCGTGGTGGCTGAGCCTGATGGCACGGTCGTGGGATCGGTCGACGAAGACTTTGCTGTGGAGAGTCTGGCGGGCGACATCATGTTGCTGGGAAATACCTCCTGGAGGATCAGGGGCGTGGAGAGGGGCAAGGTACACGTCGAAGATGCCCACGGAGCCGCCCCCAGCATTCCTTTCTGGCGTGGCGAAGCGCCGTCGCGGACCGCAGAGCTATCAGCTGAGGTGTCGTCGCTCCGGCAAGAAATTGCGAATAGACTCGTTTCGTCCGGATCGGCTATCAACTTTCAGCCATCAGCCATCAGTTGGCTCAAGAGTGATTGCGGGCTGAATCTACGCGGTGCAGAACAAGCGGCATCCTACATCGCTGACGGAATTGCCATAATTGGGACCATCCCGACGCAAGAGACGATCGTTGCAGAGCGGTTCTTCGATGAAAGCGGCGGGATGCAGCTGGTCTTACACACGCCCTTCGGAGGGCGGATCAACCGTGCCTGGGGCCTCGCCTTGCGTAAGCGGTTCTGCGTGACCTTCGATTTCGAATTGCAGGCTGCGGCGACCGACAACGGGATCGTGATCTCACTCGGCGAGAAGCATAGCTTCCCGCTCGAATCGGTATTCGGGTTTCTGCACAGCCAGTCGCTCCGCGAGGTCTTGCTTCCCGCTGTGCTTCAGGCGCCGATGTTTATGACACGCTGGCGCTGGAATGTCAGTCGCGCCCTGCTGTTGCTGCGGTTCTCTCACGGGAAAAAGGTTCCCCCTCAGATTCAACGGATGAAGGCGGAGGATCTTCTTGGCACGGTTTTTCCAGAGGCGATGGCCTGTCAGGACAATATGGTCGGTGAACGGACTCGCCAGATCCCGGATCATCCGCTCGTGAACGAGACTTTGCGGGATTGTTTCGCGGAGGCGATGGATCTCGACGGATTGAACGAGCTCCTCAAGCGGATTGAGGAGGGGACCATCCGCTGTGTGGCGGTCGATACACCGATGCCGTCTCCATTCTCTCATGAGATTTTGAACGCCAATCCCTATGCGTTCCTCGATGATGCGCCACTGGAGGAACGACGAGCCCGTGCGGTGGAGATGCGGCGTACGCTTCCGACTCAACTGGCAGGGGAGGTCGGGGCATTGGACCCAGCAGCGATTGATGAGGTGCAACGGGAGTCCTGGCCCTTGGTGCGCGATCCGGATGAATTGCACGATGCCTTGCTGACCTTGTGGTGGTTACCGGTAGAGGAGATCAAGGACTGGACGATTCATTTGCCACGCTTGATCGAAGAGGGACGTGCATCAGAACTCATTGTAAGGGGTAAGGGGATAGGGATTGATGAAGGGTTAGAAAATAGGGATAAGGATCAAAAAATAAGAGGATGGGTGGCGACCGAGAATCGAGATCGAATTGAAAAGGTATTTGTGAGTGCAGACGAGGCCACGCTCGATGCCATCCTGCTCGGTTGGATGGAAAGCACCGGTCCAACGACAGCTGGAGAGCTGGCGACCAGGTTACATCTTTCTGAATCTGAGGTCTCGACGGCGTTCCTGCGTCTCGAAGCATCTGGCCAACTCTTGCGCGGGCACTTCCGTGAGGCGTTAGGCGTGAAACGTGAGGCGAAAGGAGACCCCCCTTACCCCTCACCCCTCACCCCTTACGAGTTTTGCCACCGCCGCCTGTTGGCGCGCATTCATCGTCTGACTATAGGCAAATTGCGAAAAGAAGTTGAGCCGGTGACTGGTGCAGAGTTCATGCGGTTCTTATGTCAATGGCAACATGTCTGTCCTGGGTCGCGTCTCCATGGCGAGGCCGGTCTCTTGGACGTCATCGCGCAGCTGGCCGGTTTCGAAGCTGCAGCGTCGGCTTGGGAACCGCATCTATTCAGGGCGAGGTTGGCGAAGTATGAGCCGGAGTGGTTGGACCGGCTCTGCTTGAGCGGCGCTGTGAGTTGGGGTCGTCTCAGTATGCATCCGCGCCTGGCTCAAGAAACCGCCGGCATTCCTGGCCGACGGATCGTTCCCACTTCATTGGCGCCGATCAGCCTGTTTCCACGGGATGAGGGGGCCTGGCTACTTGCCTCATTCGTTGATGGGGAGAAGGCGTCGTCTTCAGATCCCCCGGCTGGACTGAGTGATGTGGCGCGGGACGTTTCCAGGTCCTTACATGACAACGGAGCAAGTTTCTTTGCCGATCTTGTGCGGCGCACCGGCCATCTGCCCTCGGAAGTCGAGAATGGACTTTGGGAACTGGTGGCGGCTGGATTGGTCACGGCTGACGGCTTTGACAACTTGCGCGCGCTCATGGATCCCCGTCGTCGGCGGGCGGAAGGACGAGAGCGTTCGCGCCGACCGCGCCATGCGGCAGGTCGGTGGGCATTGCTCCGAAACACGATCAGCGCCCGGCACAGTCCCGCCGAGCAGATTGCGCGCCAGTTGTTGCGTCGATACGGGATCGTCTTCCGTGATCTGTTGGCGCGCGAGTCTCTCGCGCTGTCGTGGCGAGATCTTCTGATGGTGTATCGCCGCCTGGAGTTGCAGGGAGAGATTCGAGGCGGGCGTTTTGTGTCGGGTTTTGTAGGAGAACAATTTGCATTGCCGGAAGCGGTGGAATCACTGCGTGCATTACGGAAAAACGGGTTCGGATCCGGTCTCGAAATCAAGCTGTCTGCTGTGGATCCCCTCAATCTGGCGGGGATCATTCTCCAGGGTCCTCGTGTGCCGGCCGTGCCGGCCAATTTCCTCGTGATCAAGGAGGGCAGCCTGGTCCGGACAGTCGTCGGGCGATCACGAGAGGACGAAGTGGCCCATTTCTCTAGAGCCTGTCTCTCGGGGCAACTGTGAGGGCTCTCCCCTACGGCAGATAGGGCTGCGCGGTCTGCTGAAGAGTTACAAGAAGGAGGTACGGCTTCGCTGATGCCACGTCCGTCTCTGTGGCGCGTGCCTGGACGGCGGCGAAGAATGCCGGCTGGCGATCGACCGGAACCCCCAACAAGCTGCTCATCGAAGTTAGGTACTCTCCCTCGCCGGCTGCCATGTCGCGGCGCAAATTCTCCTGATTGAACGTCACAAAGGCCTCCGACTTCAGTTCAGGCCTGAGCAAGCCGTCTTCCCCAAACCACGTTTTCCCCGACGTGCTGGAGACTGTGTCGGTGGTGGGTTCGAACGGATTGGTCGTACAAGCGGCAGTCGAAAGTGCGAGGAAAGCTGCACCGAACAGGAGGATCATGGGAAGGGGCGATCGGTGTGTCATGGGATCTCCTTAATTAGGGGGATTCGACAGATCCGAGAATACTATACCATACACTCACTGCAAGGAAGCCTGTCTTTCCAATGAGTGCAGGTCGCGCATGAGCAGTCCGGTTTTGTGCAGTCCCTCCGTCCCTAAGGTCTTGGGAATCGGTCGCACTTTTTGAATTTCCTGCTAAAGTTCAGCCGGATCTGTGCCGATAGGAGAGCTGTCCGGATAGACCAGAAATAATCAGGAGATGCCCCATGCCGGTCCAACCTCTGACCAACATCGACACGCAGCAGTTCTTCAACCTGTCATCTGCGAACGGCACTGGAACTCAACGACTGGATACCAAGGTTAGCGGAGTCGCGGCTTCGAACGACTTCACCGGCCGCCTGAGTGTTACGACGGCAGAAGGCGACACCATTACCCTCTCCGCGTATCTTGAATCAGACTTCCGTGCTGTGACCTACAAGTCCTATACTGAATGCGATAGCAAGAAGGTAGATGTTCAAGCAAAGTATGCCGAGTTTTCGCTGAAACAAGAATTTGGGGTCACGATTGAAGGTGATCTGAATGCACAGGAGGTCAAGGATCTGGAAAAGCTGTTCCGGAAAGTGGCCAACATCTTCAGTCAATACTTGAAGGGGAATGATGACGAAGCTCTTGCCAAGACGGCGAAGCTGGCCGAGCGGTTCGTAAAACTGTCGTCCCTTTCAGGTCTGGATCTCAATGTAGATGTGGAACGGTCCATGATGCTCCTCACCACGCAGGTGACCTCAGAGGTGACTGGTCAACCGGCGTTGCCGACGGGCCAGCAACCGCAGGCACCTTCCACGACAACTCCCACAGCTACCCCGGGTGGAGCGCCTTCGACGGCTGCGGTGATCCCGCAACCGTCAACCGGTACCACGGCGCCCACCCAACAATCGACCGACGTAGCGGCTCCGACATCGGGCCAGACGACCCATCTCGTTGCGCCGGCGCAGGATGCGTCGCAAACGCAATCTTTCGTGCAGCGGGTCTTGGACGCGCTGAAAGACACGAGGGTAGAATCTCACAAAGTTCATAAGTATCTGCCGGGATTCTTCGAGAAACTGCGCGAGGATTTGGGGAAGGAACTGCGAGGCGAGAGGGAGCATGATCATAATCGGCCTGCAACCGAGGTGCAGGCATCGGTTCCCATGAGCAGCAGTGTTACTTTTGCGTATCAGGCAGTGAGTCAGACGTCATTCTCACTTTCCATTCATAGTTAGAGCAACCGCGTCAGCTTTCGCACTGGCATCAAGTGTACGGCGAGGGGTGGGGAATCCCACGCCTCGCCGTTGTCGTTCAGCAGCAGGGGGGATGGAGTCTGGCAGCGAGGGGCCGCTCCGAGAGGTATAGGCGCACCCCTCGCTACCACGCTCCTCGGGCGCCGAAGAACGCACAAAGGTTCCATGAACCATTGATTTCTTCGAGTTGACATAAGGGGGGGCCTTCGCAAAGGCTGTGTGGGGTTACACTTCTCGCCATCGATATCCTTCCAGTTTGAGTAGATCATAGGTTAATATATTCAAATCAATGAATCCTTGATTATGTCCCTCTTCGGCTGAGCCTCGCTGGAGTTGCCCATATCCAGCATATGGAGCGTCTCGTATGGAGACCTATTACGATATTCTAGAAATTGAGGAGTCAGCGACTCCCGAAGAGATCAAGCAGGCCTATCGACTGTTATTGGAAGTGTGGCATCCAGACCGTTTTCACCATAAGCCCAAGCTTCTCGCAAAGGCAGAGCAGAAGAGCGGGAAAATCAATAAGGCCTTCGAGACCCTCGGTACCCCTGAACTGAAACAACAGTATGATGTATGGCTACAGGCCAACCGTAACTGGGGTGTGCAATCTGTCGGGGCCGTGACCTGCCCTTCCTGTCAGACATCGTTTTTTTCCAACCCTGAGCGACATGAGAAACAGGAATTCCATGCGAATCGACGTCGAGCGAAAAAAGATTCCCAGCGCCCTGCCGGCGCGATATTTGATGGAAACGAGTTCTTCACTCCCGTTCGGATGGGCATACTGGCCCTAGCCCTACTATTTGCCGGGATCATCGTATTTACATTTACGAAATCATCCAAGGTGATTGTCTCGTACAAACCGGCTCAACCAGTTGAAGCTGCAACGTTGCCGCAGAATGAACCTTCAGTATTCAAAGGAGAAGAGCAGATTTCCCAGCCTGCAATTGTGCAGGATGGTCCTTCCAGCAGACCTGCCCAGCCACATGAAAAAGAGGCAGTTCCCAGATCTCTGCCAAAGGCAGAGACTCAACTGGAGCGCTCAGGCCGTCTTGAAACTATGCAGCGACTGATGGCCCAATCCCCTGGGCATTCGCCTGCTTCCTCAGAGGACAATATTTCATCCGTAGATCTTGAACAATTGAAGATGCGGGGTGCCCAGGGTAATGCGTCGGCACAGAATCAGCTTGGACAGTTGTATGACCGGGGGAGACGGGGCGTCCCGCAAGACTACGCGATCGCGTTGGGCTGGTACGAGAAGGCGGCTGCCCAGGGCAACGGATGGGCGCAGAACCAGCTCGGGCAGATGTCCTCCGATGGGCGGGGCATGCCGCAGGACTATCAGAAGGCGAGGCAGTGGTGGGAGAAGGCTGCAGGCCAGGGTATTGCACAGGCGCAGTACAACCTTGGGCAGCTGTATGCCAATGGGCGGGGTGTACCGCAGGACTATACGACGGCTCGGAGCTGGTACGAGAAAGCTGCCGTCCAGGGAAACTCGTGGGCGCAGGCTCAGTTGGGGCAGTTATACGCCAATGGGCTTGGTGTAATGCAGAACCAGAGGATGGCTCGGGCCTGGTACGAGAAAGCTGCAGCCAAAGGGAATGTATGGGCACAGGCGCAACTGATACTATTCTAGCCAACGGGTAGACTGCGGCGAACGCTGTTGGTCAGGGAATCATTCATCGATGCTGGGGCGAATAAGGAGTGGGCCGTATAGGGCGGCAAACAGAAGATAGGCACCGCTCCAAGCTGTTGCCGCCATACCAAGCATGAGATTCGTCGGGAGTCCTATGGCGGGCCCAAACACTCGAACAAGGGCACCCAGGTTGACCAGGACGTATATCACGGCTGTCATAGGGCCAGCGTGCAGCGGACGTCCTGTGTGGCCTAAACTGGCGCGGGTCATCACTGCCAAGGTCATCGCTCCCATTGCGCCGGTCGTGAGGGCGTGAACGGCATCGGCGGTCTGCAACCCCCACCCGAGAATCGATCCCCCCAATAGCACGAGCGACAGTGCGAGCCATCCATAACCCAGATGCAGGATCAGCACCAGAGGCTCACGCCACGCTGTCCAGGCGTGCCAACGCGAGAGACGAATCGCGTGGAGGAGACCTACTGTCACCAATATCCAGGCGGTTTCCATGGCTTGTGGCTCAGCGGTCCAGGCAATAGCGCCTATAGCCTGAACCACCAGCGACAGGCCATCGAACCGGGTAAAGGATGTAACCTGTTCCGGTAGACCCTGCCGGGCCAGGTGGTCGTTGGTGAAGGTAGGGATGATGCGTCCGCCGATGAGCGCCAGCAACATCATCATCAGTGCAAGCGGCATCCGTTCGGGAAGATCAGTCTCTGCACCGCGTAGGGCCAGCAGATGAAATAGAATGTTTGCGCCTGCATAGAGACTGATGATGACACCGATTGGCGTACGATCCCAGGCTTTCCCGGCTGAAATCTCTCGCCAGACAAAGGCGGCGAGTACGACCAGAAATGTAGCATCTATGACGGCGGCGACGAGAGGGGCAGGCCAGGGTATGGCGATCGCCAGGCGTCCTGACAACCACAGAGCCACCAACAAGAACAGGGGGACTCCTCGCAATGGAGGCCGTTCGGTCCAATTCGGAATAGCCGTCAGAAGGAAGCCAGTGATCGCAGCTGGTAGAAAACCGAATAGCATCTCATGCGCATGCCAATCGCGTGCGGCATAGAGGAATTTGACCTCGCCTGTTCCCATCTGAATGAGTGCCCAGATGGGGATTACTATGGCGGCAAACAGTGCCGTGCAGAGAAAGAACGGGCGGAAACCGTACGACAGGAACGCAGGCTCCTGATAGCTGGGCTGTTCTAACGACATCAGTACGTGAGGGTTCTCATCATGCGTTTCACGAATATGAAAGATTATCGCTGTTGATTCAGTAGAATGTCGACAGAGATCTGTGCGGTTGGGGGACTCCCAAGGGGTGAGCAGATTGCTACCCTCAAGGGAGCCATGCCTATCAGGATCTGTGGATATTGTGTCACAGCGTGGCGCCGACAAGACAATCACAGTGGAATTTGCCGGCCAGTTTTGCGTAATATGCCGGTCGGCGTGCTCAATAGCGCTGGGTGTCTAACATTGGAGGATGTGCACAATGACCACACGTTTTGTCGGACTAATGACCGCTGCTCTCGCTTGCATATTCCTGGTTGCGGCCTGCGATTCGACCAAACCGCCCTCGGCTGATTGCGTCGAGGCCGCGCGTCTTTATGCAGAGGCACTAGACCAAAACAGTCGCGCCCCTGCAGACGAGAAAGCGGAGTCGATGGCCGTTCGAAAACAAGCCATCGCCGCGTTAGAGGAGCGGAAGGATAAGGCCTGTGGAGAGTAACTGAAGAGAGTAAGGTTGACCTGACCTCAGCCTTATCTTCAGGCGGTGCATCTATCTGCTGAAGCTAATTTCGACCGTAACGTGAGCGCCTGTGGATGGATTCTGATTGACGGCGTAGGTGGCGCGTTCTTGTGAGCCGGTTTGGTTACTTGAGGTGATTGTCTCTTGGAGTTGAGTGGGAGAGGGCCGATCGAACAAAGAGGCTTCTTGCCTCGTGACGGGGCCGAACGGGAACCGAGAAAGACGGACCATGAGGGTGTAGGATCCATCCTCTGTAGGTAGCGCAATGTATTGTCGTTGACCGACAGGCAACTTGAGAGAGGTCTCGCCGGTTTCTTTCTCAGGCCATTCCAATTGCATCGTTGAGGAACCGACTTGCTTCCAGACTTGCAGATAGGCCTGTTGGTTGGCCTCCAGGGCAAGGAATATCGGCCCTCTCACCTTTGACGCGGCTACGATGTCCACCTCTCGCTCCTGCCCATCTGCTTCACGAACGACAAAACTGTAGCGGAGCCCTAGAGGCCTGGAAAGGTCTTCTGGTTTTCGTTCAGGCCTGTTTGCTTGCTGTGCCGACTCGGCCAGAGGTTTCATGGCTCGTTCACTTTCTTGAGCCATCCTATCCGTATTCTGCCGTACCACCTGTGCGGTATAGAACAGCGCACGGGCACTGATTGCTGGCGTCTCTATCCGAAGAGACTCTGCCATCGTTGCTGGTTGGGTAGAACGTGCCGCGAGTTTTTGACCTGCCGTCGAGGTTCCTTCCTCTGCGGACTTGCTGAGCACGGACATGGGCGCGTTGGCTTTCTTATCTGGTCCCTCTTGCCCGGTCTGCTGTGGCGGAGGTACAAGCTGTTCTCGCTTGGTTGTCCTATCGAGCAGTCCGTCCTTCTTTCCCATGTCCTTTGACGGTCCCGCTGCCTCCTTTGTTGTTATCTCCGGTTCGGCATGTCGAGGTGATAGAGGTTGAGAGGCTGGAGGTGCTGGAAGTAGGGGAGACGGCGGCTTGGCTACTTTGGTCTCGACTGATTGCGCCGCTTGCTGAAGACTGTCCTGATAAATTCTAACTCCCAACACTACTGCGAGGGCCGCTGCCGTGAGGCCGCCGGCGAAGGCGAGGCCTGCCGGACGCCGCAACCAATCCAGCCATGAAAGTGAACTGCCAGCGGCTGAAACTCTCTGCTGTTCTAATGACGCGAGGAGCCTGCGACGTAGGTCCGGATTCGAGAGCAACTCTTTCAGTGCCTGCTCATTGGCCAGCGCATTGAACAGTTGTTGGTCTTGCAGAGCTGCGGCATAGAGCAATCGCTTCTCCTCGGGGGTGAGGGTATCTGCCGCAAATCCGCCTAATAATTTTTCGAGGTCGTGCTCAGGCATCGTTCCTTCTCTTTTGCATTCTTCCATCGAGGAGTGGCAGGCAGACTGGGCCTACTGCGCGCATCGAACGAGCACATTCTTATCGTGCGTGTTCTGCGAGCAAAGGGCCAGTCTGCCTGCCGCTCCTACTTTCACTCCCAAGAGCCTCCCATTATGCCGAGTAATTGTTTTCGGCAGCGTAGGTCCCAGGTATAGATCGTATTGATTGAGTTCTGCCCCATGATCTTTTGAATCTCGGGAAAGCTTTTCCCTTCCAACTTCCACTTGAACAGCTCACGGCAACGGTCGCCGAGCTGAGCCATGGAAGCCAGCAACCGGTCGACTCGCTGTTTCTGATCCAGTTGGGTCGCTGGATCATCGCCGGGATCGGTGAGCGGGATGTCTTCCACCGATTTCTGATGGTATTCGCCTCGTCTGAGCGATTTGCGATGGGCATCCAACATCTTGAACCGCAGGACTTGAAAGGTCAGAGGAACCAGTTCAGTCAGGTCCGTAACGTTGGGGTATTTCTCGTGGAGGACCACCAGCACCTCTTGAGTCAAATCCTCGGCTTGTGCCCTCGATACTCGTAATGTCGCGAAAGCGAGAATCCTTTCCCTGAGACTGATGAGTATCTCGTCTCGGTCCATCAATTCGAGTCGGGGGTTAGTGGGGGGCGTGTGATGATGTCACCCAAGGAACGAAATCCGAGATGTAATCCTCGACAGACCGACACTTGCCGGTCAAAGCGATTCTTGGTTTGGAGGATATCGCGGAGTGTGTCGAACGCGACACGGCCCCAGGCTGCGAAATGGAAGACTGATAGTGGATAGTCGGTGCCGAACAGCAGGCGCTCATGCAGATCGGGATAGTGGCGGAGGTGCAAGAGCATCCGGAAACGATTCGGTAGTGTGAGGGCGGAAATGTCTGAATAGAAATGAGGATAGCGTTGTACGAAATCACGCAGAGTCGGAAGAAATTTCTCATAGAGAACCAGTCCATAGCTGCAGGCATGCGCGGCAATGACAGTGGTGCCTTCGTCGAGCGCGACCCTGAGTCGTTCGGGATCGCCGACCGATTGATCTTTGCCGATCAAGCTGAATTCATAGCCCACATGGCTGAGAAACGGAAGCTTCCGTTCCGCAAGCGTACGATAGAACGGCTTGTATTTTGGATTGGCTGGATCGAACTGTTGGGTATTTGGCAATACTTTGACCAGTGTGGCTCCGGCGTCTGCGCAGCGATGGACTTCTTCGACTGCGTCACGGCGCTGCGGATTGATCGAGACGCCTGCGAGAAGCTCATGCCGGTTAGCCTTGGCAGTTTTGAGCACATAGTCGTTGTTGATGAGAAAATCAGTGTGAGCCTGATCGAGGTAGCCATTCCGGTCGTAGACTCCGTCCATACCGAGCAGCACGGCCTGTTGAACATGACGGGAGGCGCGGAGTTCGGTGAGGAGATCATCCAGATACTTCTGGTTTGCTTCCCGTGGGTGTGAGGGAGACAATTTGTGTTTCCATAAGAGGAATCGAAACAAGGGGCTCTTGAGCATTTTGGGGGAAATGTAGCAGCCATTGTCGCCGTCCGGCAGTGCGGCGAGATGGACATGGCAGTCGATCAATGTTTTTTCGCCCATCATGCGCCATACATCATCGGTGGCATCTCGCCTTTATCACATCCCCTCGCGGCGTATGTCCTTTGCAAGATACTCCATTGCAATTCGTTTCAAGCCCCGCAGATCCATCTTACCCGTTCCTAATACCGGGAGGGCCTCAACCTTGATGAAGTTGCTGCGGGAAGGAATGAAGAGGTTGGGGAGTCCATCGGCGGAGAGCTTCGCAATGATTTCGGGGATGCGCGCCTCGTCCAGCGTGTGCAGCACAGCAAGTTGCTCGCCCTTGCGTTCATCCGGAATGCCGGTGACGGCAAAAACTTGCATCTCGGCGGAAGCGGCCTGCTGCAGCGCCTCTTCCACACGGCCATGCGGGACCATCTCACCGCCGATCTTGGAGAAACGCGAGAGCCGGTCGGTAATCGTCACGAAGCCGTCTTCATCCAACATCGCGAGATCGCCTGTAATATACCAGCCATCGCGCAGGGCGTTGGCTGTTAGATCCTCGCGTCCCAGGTACCCCTTCATGACGTTGGGCCCTTTGACCAGTAGCAGCCCAGGCGTTTCGGGCGGCAATGGGGCATAGCTGTCGGGGTCGACGATTTGGACAGACACTCCGGGCAGCGGTTGACCGACAGTGCCCCGCCGTGAGGCAGGCTGGAAGTAACCGGCGGCTCGGAAGTCTGGACAATTGACAGCGACGACAGGGGCACATTCGGTGACGCCGTAGCCCTCGATTGGCCTGATGCCGAACCGATCTTCAAATGCCTGCGCGAGGCGGGGCTGAAGCTTTTCAGCTCCGGTCAGGACCACGCGCAGCGAGCTGAATTGCTCGGGGGTGCAACGGCGTTGATACAGCTGGAGAAAGGTCGGCGTAGCGACGAGGAATGTGATGCGGTAACGGCGCACGAGTTCACCGATGGCGACGACGTCGAGCGGGGAGGGATGAAAGATGATGCCCGCATTGTTGAACATGACGAGCCAAAAGACCAGATAGCCGAACGAATGGAAGAACGGAAGAATACCAAGCACTTGCTCACGTTGATAGAGATGAAGAACTTGGCTCGCTCCCTGCTCATTGGCGTCGATGTTGAAGTGAGAGAGCATCACGCCTTTCGGTTCACCGGTGCTGCCGCTGCTGAAAATGATGGTGGCCAGGTCGTCCATTTTCAGCGGGGTGCTTTGTCCGCAAGCTTGTTCGATTAGCCTGGAAGGGGCGCAGAGGGCAAGGAGACTTGCGACGAGTTTCTGCCCTGTGCCGATGGTGCGGGCGATGTCTTCCAACCAAATAATCGACGGCCCGTTCGGCAACTCCAATTTGGCCTTTTCGACGAAGACCCGACTGGTGACGATCGTACGAAGGCCGGCAAGTCGCACGGCTGCTTCGAGACCGGACTTGCCTACCGTATAGTTCAGATTCACGCTGCTTTTTCCGCAGAGTGGAGCAGCGACATTGACTAATGCGCCGGCCACGGTCGGAGGGAGCAGGATGCCGACATGGGGCTGGTTTTCCCAATGGGGCCGAAGCATTCTGGCGAGGACGATAGACCCGATCAGGGCTTGAAGCGATGATACATGCGGGCGGGTCTGGTCCGCCATGGCGAAACGGAATGGGTGCCTTCTCATGGCATGGATGAATTCACGATGCAGGGGCTGGCGAGATGATATGCGCAGACGCCAGGCCTCCTCTCCGAGTGTACGAACAGCATCGCGGAACTTGTACGCCGGCGTGTCGGACGGTAGTGGTGTACCAAAGGACACCGTTAATGGGTAGGGAATCCGCTCAGGCCATTTTTTGAGGAAGCGACCACCTTCAAAGCTGAAGATGCTGCCCCACAGGCGATCCAAATGCACGGGGATGACCGGTACCTGCCGTCCCTTCACGATCCGTTCGAAGCCGCGACGGAACGGCAGCAGCGTGCCGGTGCGGGTAATTTGTCCTTCAGGGAAGATGCAGACGATCTCTCCGTCGTCGAGCGCCTGACCTGCGCTACGGAGCGCGCGGAGGATCAAACGGATATCGCCTGCCGATGTGATAGGGATGACCTTCATGGCGGTCATCACCCATGTGACCAGGGGGTGTGTGGCATAGGCGGCATCCACCACGAATCGTATGGGCCGATCGACGCTGGCCATAAGCAAGAAGCCATCGACGAAAGACATATGGTTCGGGACGAGCAGCGCCCCACCGGATTGAGGCACATGCTGCTGGCCGACAATGCGAAGGCGATAGAACGTGTTCGTCAAGATGACGAACACGAGCCGTAGAAACACATCCGGCATCAGCAGGAGGGCCCACAGTGTGCCGCCGATGGTCACTCCCGCGGTGACGAGGAAAATGCTGCTCGTCGAGAAGCCGACGTTGGCGAGCGAGCCGCCAGCGAGCGATCCCAAGAGAATTCCGGTGAAGACACAGGTATTGGAAAATGAGATGACTGCGCCGCGCCGATCGGGTGGCGATCTCCATTGGAGAATCGCGTTCAACGGGACGAAGATGAAGGAGCAGAAGATTCCAAGGAGTCCTAGTATCAAAAACGTTCCGGCCAACTCTGGAGTCAGTCCGCCGAGCAAAGTCAGTGCGAGGGACGCTCCCATGGCTCCCAGCGGAACCAATCCGTATTCAATTCGGTTTTTAGACAATCGACCGACCAGTATGGCGCCGACGCCGATACCAATAGACAATAACGTGAGCGGGAGCCCTGACATCGCATCCGAGAGGTGCAGTAGGGTCTTGGCATAGACGAGTATGTTCTGGGCGAAGAGGCTTGCGATCGTCCAGAAAAAGATTTCACCTGGAATGGCAAGACGCAACAATCGTTCTGTTTGAATGGCAGCCCAGGCGCCGCTGATCGTCGAGCCGACACCGCCGGATGTACGGGCTGGCGAGACGTGGGGGATGGTAAACGCTGCTGCTAGGCCGGCTACTGACAAGGCGGCTAAAGTGAGGGGGGCCAACCAACTCAAGTCACCGGCGGTCTGCAAGAGAAAGCCTCCGGCTGCCGTGCCCGCCAGGATGGCCGCGAAGGTCCAGAGCTCCAATAGGCCGTTACCGGAGGCGAGACGTTCGTGCGGAATCACCTCGGGGAGAATGCCGTATTTCGACGGGCCGAAGAGCGCGCTGTGCGCGCCCATTCCGCAGAGGACGATCAAAGGCAAAATACCGCCGGCGGGGTTCAGCCACAGCGCAACGGTGCCGGCACTCATGAGGATCACCTCGACCACTTTGATTGCGATAATGACCGTGCGCTTGCTCAAGCGATCGGCCAAGGTGCCGCCGACTAACGACAGCAACACCAGCGGCAAGGTAAAGATGATATAGGTGAGTGCGGTTTGCGTCTGTGCCGCAGTTTCCAGTTCAGGGCCCGGCGCGATTCCCGTGGTGGCTTGCCGGATGGCCAGCAAGGCGACCATCAGCTTCCAGGCATTGTCGTTGAACGCACCGCAAAACTGTGCGATCAAGAGTCCGCGGAGCGGGTGGGAAGACGAGGCTGTGCTGACGGGTGTCTTCTGCTGAATAGGATCCCCCTGCAAAGAAGTGATGAGGGTGCAGTGTGCCAGTGTTTGAGATGCCAGGCAAATACTTCCTCTTGCCACACTGAACAAGAAACAATCGATGAAGAATGGTCAGAGTGAGACGAAGAGGACCTTCACTCTGGTTCCTTTCGGTGTTGTGTCCAGCCCCAAGACCCCTCCAAAAATGTCCCATGACGAGTTCCCATCTGTTGCGTGTCGGTACCGGTATAGCGGAATGACCGGGTTGAGCTCAAAGACTGACTCCTGCGGCGATCTCGTGTGGCGAACCATGGCCATTTTAGACCCGCCGAACAGGTGAAAGCTGGAATGGTCGGCATCGGGATGCTCGTAGGACGCCAACCACCACAACAGGCTTGCAGACGTGACCGTACCCTGCCGGCTCTTGTAATTCGCGAGCGGCCAGAGTAGCGAAAATTCCGTTTCGTCCCTGTCGTGGTTCGACACGTATTCGTAGAGCGGGAAGAACCGGTCGGTGGTGCCGGTCGGTTTGGTGTGATGTTCATAGAGGGACAAGCTTCCGAAACCTAACGCATTCAGCCTCGTCTCACTCTGGTCATTCCAGCGCTCGTATTGCCACAGCGGGAGCAGCCGATCAGCGGCGTGAATGGGCGACTGCTCATGTTTGTAAACCAGTAGTATTCTCGTTTGCGTCACGTCTTCGGTGAGGTCATGTTGGTAGCTATAGATGGGAAAGAGTCGATGGCTGCGGTTGCTAGGAGTCTCTTCTTGACGATAGATAACCAGTTGCGACACTTACTCGCAGCTCTTGATCAACTCACGGAACACTGAAGGGGGAATCCAATTGCTTGGATCGGTCAGGAACGCACGGGCATCCTGAATCTCCTGGAACGATTCGGCTGCTCCCATGACCCGTTGGAGATCAACCTTCGATGCCTGTTCAGGGTAGCAAGCTTCGAGATAGCGGATGAGGATTCCGCTTTGCAGGCAGGTGATCCAGGGTTGGATGGACATCTATCCCTTGCCCTTGGTAAAGGAGGCATCAATGTCTGGCAGAGTCATAGCACACTCATGACGGCTTAGGAAGGCCGGCATCCAGGGTGCTCGCGTACTCAAGGATCCTTACCCGTCGCATCGGTCTCTGCTTTGGGCACCGGCAACCCCTCCATTTCCATAATCCGCAGGGCGTTGGTTGTGGGACAGGGCCCAGGTCTGAGCTTGTAGTCGAAGTGGAGCGCGCCTGCCACCACTGTTTCCTGGAAGTGGACGTTTCGCAATCGGGGCACTGTCTTGTCCAGATCAGTCAATTCCAGATCGTGGGTGCTTACCAACCCGAAGCCATGGCCTTCTGAGAGGGCGGAAATGTAGGAACGGCTCCCGATGAGCCGTTCACGATTGTTGGTCCCTTTGAAGATTTCATCGATCAGGAAAAGGACCGGCGTCCTGGATCGATCCGTCGTCTCGTCGAGCAGGCCTTTCAACCGTTTCACTTCGGCATAAAAGAAAGACAGGCCCGCTTCGAGTGAGTCATCCACGCGGATACAGGTGGCAAGGCGAACCCAGCCCCATTCGAAAAGACCGGCGCAGACCGGGGCACCCGCTTGGGCGAGGCACAGATTGATACCAAGGGTTCGCAGGAAAGTGCTTTTACCAGACATGTTGGACCCGGTCACCAGGACAATGGTTCCCAGCGTTTCGAGGGCGAGATCGTTCGAGACTCGTTGTGTTTCAGGAATCAGTGGATGGGCGAGACCAGTGGCAAGAATCCTGGCCTGGCTTCCGTTACGCTGGGGATCAGGGGTCGATGGGTCAGGCCAGCGATAAGAAGGATGGAGCGCTGCAAACGTGGCGAGTGCCGAGGCTGCCTCGACTTCGGCAAGGCGATCCAGCCAGATCGGCAGGTGGGCAGCCACGTGATCTTGAATCTGTTGGAGTCGATAGGTGAACCACAGATCCCAGGGACAGAGAGCGTTGACGAGCAGATGGATGACCGGGTGGGCCTTGACACTGATTGCATGCAGGGTTCGAGCAGCTTGACGGACAAGCTGGGGAGGATTCCTGTCAGGTGTCAGCAACGGTGCCCACAGGTCTGCGAGCGCCGTGTGGCGATGTCTGACGTGTCGTTCGACAAACCCGAGTACAGCTCCCAGTTTCTCCAGTTCAAAGTGCACGCCCACCGCATGTTCCAATAACTCTTCGCCTTGATCAGT
>Ga0134122_10001176_pt1 | contig 18740 bp, 16 predicted proteins | sample KB302_FD_96461 | JGI IMG/M metagenome (GOLD analysis project Ga0134122, IMG submission 96461) | Terrestrial soil microbial communities without Nitrogen fertilizer from Kellogg Biological Station, Michigan, USA - KB3-0-2 | ecosystem: Environmental > Terrestrial > Soil > Unclassified ... | reverse complement strand
TGGTCGGGGTACATCGCCCCGGCGCCGTTCGAGTCCGCCGCGACCTGCCAGCCCGACAAATAGATCGCCTCGAGCCCGGCGCGGACCATCTGCATCGCCTGGTTGCCGGACAGCGCTCCGAGCGCCCGGACCGGCTCGTCGCGGTTGAGCAGCTCCCACAGCTTGAGCGCGCCGCGGCGGGCGAGCGTATGCTCGATCGGGATCGAGCCGCGCAGCTTCAGCACGTCCGCGACCGCGTAGGGCCGCTCGATCCCGTCGAACCGTCCGGAGGGGGCCGCGACCACTGCGCTGAAGTCCGTCATCCGCTGTCTCCTGCTCGAGAGGGAGAGAACCACAGCGATTTGCAGATGATGCACAGAAAAGTGCGAATGTGTCAGATTGCGACTTGTGGTGTTTGTAAAAGTGTTCACAAGTCGACGGGATGGTGGTGCAGCGCAAGCTCTTCCTCGGCGCCCGGCTGAAGCGGCTGCGGCGCGATCGCGGCCTCAACCAGAGCCAGATGGCCGATCAGCTCGGCATCTCCGGCTCCTACCTCAACCATCTCGAGCGCAACCAGCGGCCGGTCACCGCCGGCATCCTGCTGCGCCTGGCCGAAGCGTTCGACGTCGATGTCAAAGCCTTCGCTGCCGACACTCCAGAGGCGAGTGGAGCGAGCCAGCTCAGCGAGATCTTTTCCGATCCGGTGCTCGCCGACCTCGGCGTAACCCGCTCCGAACTGGTCGAGCTCGCCGACAATGCGCCATCGGTCGCCGAGGGCATCGCCCGGCTCTACACCGCGCTCGGCGAACTACGGCGGCATCCTGCGGGAGACGCCGCTGCTGATCCCCGCGTCCTGATCACGCCCGAGACCTGGGTCCGCGACTATATCCAGGCCCAGCGCAACCACTGGCCCGAGCTCGAGGAAGCGTCGGAGACGCTTGGCGGCGCGCTTGCTCACCCCTTGTCGGTGGCCGAGCCGCTGCGCCAGCGGCTCAAGGAGGCGTGGGGAGTCGAGGTCCGCGTCGTCGACCCCGAGATCCTCGAGGACGCCAGCCAGCATTACGACCCGCAGCGGCGGATGCTGATGCTGTCGTCGCTGCTGCGACCCGAGAACCGCACGTTCGGCATCGCCTATCAGCTCGCTTTGCTCGAGTTCGCGCCGATCATCGCGCGGATGATGGAAGCGGCGCGGCCGCCCGAGCCGGGCAGCCGCCATCTGCTCCACATGAGCTTCGCCAATTATGCCGCGGGTGCGATCATGATGCCCTACGGCAAGTTCCTCCGCGCCGCCGAGGAGCATCGCTACGCGCTCGACCGGCTGACCGCGCAGTTCGGCGCCAACGTCGAGCAGGTCGCGCACCGGCTGACCACGCTCAGCCGCTCCGGGGCGCGCGGCGTCCCCTTCTTCATGCTCCGGGTCGACCCGGCCGGGAACATCTCCAAGCGCTATGCCGGCGAGAGCTTCCCCTTCTCGCATTTCGGCGGGACCTGCCCGCGCTGGCATCTGCACAATGCCTTCCAGACGCCCGGCCAGACGATCCGCCAGCTGATCGAGACTCCCGACGGCCAGCGCTATTTCACCATCAGCCGGACGATCGAGCGGCCGATCCGGCCCGATTTGCGCGATGATGCGCTGTTGGCGATCGGGCTCGGTTGCGACGTCAAGCATGCCCACCGCATTGCTTATTCCGACGGGCTCGACCTGGTCCACACGCCCGCGACCCCGGTCGGGCCAGCCTGCGCGATCTGCCCGCGGCTGCAATGTCCCTATCGCGCGACCGCGCCGGCCGGGCGGATGCTGGCGGTCGAAGAGAACCGAAAGACGATCTCGCCTTATCCGTTCGTGCCCGCCTAGGGCACGACCGGGGCGCGTTCGAGCGCGGAGCGGTCCCAGTGGGCGAGATCCGCGGCCGGATCGTAGGTCGACTGGAGGAACTCGCCGAGCATCCGCTCGGGATCGCTCGCCGCCCGCAGCTCGGCATAGGGCAGGACGAACTCGCCGTAAGGCTCGTCGAACCGGCCGTGCAGGACCGAGGCGGCGCGAAAGCCGTCCGGCTCGGGGTAAGCGTAGCTGTAGAAGAACGGCTCCGCGGCGACCGCGCCGCCGGCCCAGAAGCCGGCGCTCGATTCCTCGTGGCTATAGCATTCGCGGGTGATGCGGTCGGGCAGGCCCGGCATCCCGCCCGGATGCTCCGGCGCCGGCCGCCCCGAGTAGCGGGTCACCGCGAGGTCGAAGCTGCCCCACCAGAATTGCACCGGGCTCGCCTTCCCCGCGAAGCCCGCGCGAAACCGGGCGAACGCCGGAAGCATCGCCGCCAGCGTTTCGCGGAAATCCGCCGCTGAATCGCGATCGTAGTCGCGCGGCGCAGTGTCTTCGGCGAACGGGACCGCGTCGGGCAGCTCGTTGGGACGGCCGTTGAACGTGGCGGGCAGATCGTTCCGCTCGAGCATGTCGATCAGCCGGCGATGGAGCGCGGCGACGCTGCCGGCATTGAGCGGGACTTCTTCGCGCGAGCCGTCGCTGACCCACAGCACGATTGCGTGGCGGCAGAGGTCGAGGGTCAAAGTGAAGGTCCGCCCGCCGCTGGCCGCGGTAGGCAGCGCCGACAGGCCGCGGGCGTTGGGCTGGAGAGCGACGTGCCAGCCGTGGTTCATCCACGGCGCGTGGGCGACGCGGATCTTGCCGAGCATCTGCGCCGCGAGGTGCAGCAGCGCAAAGGTCTGGTGGTCGCGTTCGACGTTCAGCTCGGGCCAGTCGCTCACGAATCGCCTGTAGCACGCCTTTGCATTTTGCTTGAGGCCCCGGCTAAGGCGCGTCGCATGCCCGACGCTTTGCTCGACCGCATCGCCGCAACCGCCGATCTGCAGGAACTCGATTCCGTGCGGGTCGCGCTGCTCGGCAAGTCGGGCGAAATCACCGCAAAGCTCAAATCGCTGGGCGCGATGGATCCGGATACGCGCGCGGCGGAAGCGCCGAAGATCCATGCCGAGCGCGAAGCGGTCACCAATGCCATCGCCGAGCGGAAGGCGGCGCTCGAGGCGGCCGAGCTGGAGCGGCGGCTGGCGACCGAGACGATCGACCTGTCGCTGCCGGTAACGGAAAGCGTCAGCGGCACGGTCCACCCGGTCAGCCAGGTGATGGACGAGCTCGCAGAGATTTTCGCCGACCTCGGCTTCTCCGTCGCCGAGGGGCCGGAGATCGAGACCCAATGGTATAATTTCACCGCGCTCAACATGCCGGAGAACCACCCGGCGCGGGCGATGCAGGACACCTTCTACCTGCAGGCGCACGGCGACGAGACCGAGCCGCGCGTGCTGCGCACCCACACCTCGCCGGTGCAGATTCGGGCCGGCGAGAATCACGGGGCGCCGCTCTATGTCATTGCGCCGGGCCGCGTGTACCGTTCCGACAGCGACGCGACCCACACGCCGATGTTCCACCAGGTCGAGGGCCTGGTCCTCGATCGCCGCATCACGCTTGGGCATTTGAAGTGGACCCTGGAGACCTTCGTCAAAGCCTTCTTCGAGCGTGACGACATCGCGATGCGGTTCCGGCCGTCCTACTTCCCGTTCACCGAACCGTCGGCGGAGCTGGATGTGGGTTGGTCGATGGAGAAAGGCCGGCGGGTTGTCGGCGGCTCCGAGGGTTGGATGGAGATTCTCGGCAGCGGGATGGTTCACCCGCGGGTGATCGCCAACATGGGGCTGGACCCGAACGAGTGGCAGGGTTTCGCCTTCGGCTGCGGGATCGACCGGCTGGCGATGCTCAAATACGGCATGGAGGACCTCCGCGCCTTCTTCGACGGCGATATCCGCTGGTTGAAACATTACGGCTTCCGCGCGCTCGACGTGCCGACGCTCTCGGGCGGGGTCGGCGCATGAAATTCTCACTCGAATGGCTGAAGCAGCATCTCGACACGGCGGCGGCGGCGGCGGAGATCGCCGACAAGCTGACCGTGATCGGGCTCGAGGTCGAGGAGGTCACCAACCCGGCCGCCGCGCTAGCGCCGTTCGTGGTCGCCAGGGTGCTGACGGCGGACAAGCATCCCCAGGCCGACAAGCTCCAGGTGCTGACCGTCGACGCCGGCACCGGCGAGGCGATCCAGGTCGTGTGCGGCGCACCCAACGCGCATGCCGGAATGCTCGGCGTGTTCGGGCCACCCGGCGCCTACATCCCCGGCAGCGACCTGACCCTGAAGGTCGCCGCGATCCGCGGGGTCGAAAGCCGCGGCATGATGTGCTCGGCGCGCGAGCTGCAGCTCGGCGAGGATCACACCGGCATCATCGAGCTGCCGGACGACGCTCCGGTCGGCACCGCCTACACCGCGTACGCCGGGCTCGACGACGCAGTGTTCGATGTGAACGTCACCCCAAACCGCCAGGATTGCATGGGCGTGCGCGGCATCGCCCGCGACCTCGCGGCCGCCGGGATCGGCATGCTGAAGCCGCTCGCCGTGCCCCAGATCGAGGGCAGTTTCCCCTGCCCGGTGCCGGTGCGGATCGACGATCCCGAGGGCTGTCCCGCCTTCTTCGGCCGGGCCGTGCAGGGCGTACGGAACGGCGCGTCACCCGAGTGGATGCAGCGTCGCCTGAAATCCGCGGGCCAGCGGCCGATCTCGGCGCTGGTCGACATCACCAACTATGTGATGCTCGACCTCGGCCGCCCGGCGCACGCCTATGACATCGCCAAGCTCAACGGGGGCCTCACCGCCCGCGCCGCGAGGCCCGGCGAAAAGGTGCTTGCACTCAACGAGAAGGAATATGTGCTCGAGCCCTTCATAACCGTGATCGCCGATGAGAAGCAGGTCCACGACATCGGCGGGATCATGGGCGGCGAGGATTCGGGCGTCGGCGAAACCACCACCGACGTGATGCTCGAGGTCGCCTACTTCACTCCCGACCGGATCGCGCGCACCGGCCAGGCGCTCGGCCTGACCAGCGACGCGCGCACGCGGTTCGAGCGCGGCGTCGATCCTGCCTTCCTCGACGACGGGCTGGAAATCTTGACCGGGCTGATCGTCGACATCTGCGGCGGCGAGCCGTCGGCGCTGGAGCGGGTCGGCCAGCCCCCGGTCGAACGGCGCACCATCCGCTTTGATTTCGAGCGCACCCGGGCGCTGGGCGGAATCGATGTTCCGGAGCCGCGACAGCGCGACATCCTCGACCGCCTGGGCTTCACGCTCGACGGGTCCGACGTTACCGTTCCGACCTGGCGCCGCGACGCCGAAGGGCCGGCCGACCTGGTCGAGGAAGTGGCGCGCATCGTCGGCTATGATCAGGTTCCGTCGACGCCGCTCGAGCGGGCGCCGGGCGTCGCTCACCCGACCGCGACCCGGGCCCAGCTTAGCGAGCGGCGAGTGCGCCGCACCGCCGCAGCGCGCGGCCTCGACGAGGCGGTCACCTGGAGCTTCATCTCGGAAGCCGAAGCGCAGGCGTTCGGCGGGTCGGAGTGGGTCCTCGCCAATCCGATCAGCGAGGAGATGAAGGTGATGCGGCCGTCGCTGCTCCCGGGGCTGATCGCCGCGGCCCGCCGCAACCTCGACCGCGGCGCGTCCTCCGTCCGCCTGTTCGAGATTGGTCGGCGCTATCTCGGCGATACCGAGCATGCGACGCTCGGACTGCTGCTCGCCGGCGACCGGACCGCGCGCGGCTGGCAGTCGGGCAAGGCGCGCCCGTTCGATGCGTTCGACGCCAAGGCCGAGACGCTCGCGCTGCTCGAAGCGGCCGGAGCGCCGGTCGACAACCTCCAGGTCTTCCCGGACGCGGGGCCGACCTGGCATCCCGGACGCTCGGCGACCGTGCGGCTGGGACCCAAGACGATCCTGGCCGCGTTCGGCGAGCTTCACCCCGGCCTGCAGAAGAGCCTCGACGCGCCGCCCGGTGCGGTCGCCGCTGAACTGTATTTCGATGCCATTCCCGCGCCCAGGGCCGGCGGACGCGCCCGCCCGGCCTATGCGCCGCCGGCGCTCCAGGCGATCACCCGCGATTTCGCTTTCGTCGTGCCCGCCGGACTTGCCGCGGACACCCTGCTGCGCGCGATCCGCGGCGCCGATAAGGGCGCCATCGCCGGAGTCCGCCAGTTCGACCGGTTTGAATCCCCGGACGGGTTGTCGCTCGCCTTCGAGGTGACTCTCCAGCCGGTCGAGAAAAGCTACACCGACGAGCAGATCGGCGAGATTTCCCGGCGCATCGTCGCCGCCGCCGAGAAGCTAGACGCTCGCCTGCGGAGCTAGCTCCAGAGCGTTGATCGCGGCGTGGACCCGGCGCTCGATGTCGTCCCGCTTGAGCCCGGGCGGGAGCGTCTCTCCGACCTTGAACGTCACCGTTCCACCGTGGTGGACGAGGCCGCGGCCCCACAGCCGGCCGCTGTCGACCGCGACCGGGACGACCGGCAGGCCGAGCGCGCGGTAGAGGCCGGCAAAGCCCGGGCGCAGGGGCGGCCGCTCGCCGGGCCGCACCCGCGTGCCTTCGGGGAAGATGATCACCGGCCGCCCGGTCGCCACCGCCGCCTGGCCCTCGGCGACGAGGGTGCGGAGCGCCTTCGCTCCGGCCGACCGCTCGACGGGAATGACGCCATAACGCCGGGTCATGAAGCCGAACAGCGGGATGTCGGCCAGCTCCTTCTTCATCACCACCACCGGCAGGTTGGTGAGGCGGACCATCTCCAGCGTCTCGTACATCGACTGATGCTTGACGGCGATGAGGTGCGGGCCGGGCGGAATCGCGCCGAGCACGGTCGAGCGAATGCCGAGCAGCTTGACGGTCAATCCGTGATGAAAGCGCACCCAGCCGAGGATCACGGCGAGGGTCGGGCGCCGCCCGAGCAGCGTGGCGACGACCCCGACCAGCACCCACAGGACCGTCGCCGGATAGAAGATCGCGGCGAACAGCAGCGAGCGCGCGAGAGCCATCAGATGTCGGCCCAGACGGCGAGCCGGCGCAGCACATATTTGTTGTACTCTCCGAACAGGGTCAGGAAGCTCGGCTCGGAGCGCACCGCGTCGGCCTCGATCCGATACTTCCCTCCCAGCACCTTGCGGAACTCGTAGTGCGCCCGGCGCATGTGCCAGTCGCTGGTGATCAGCCAGACCGACTTGAACTGGTGGGCGGCGAGCCAGCGGCCGGCTTCCTCCGCGTTGGATCGCGTGTCGACCGATTCACTGCCGAGATCGACGCAGCATCTCAGCAGCGCTCGGCTGCCGCCGACCCGGCGCGCGATGTCGGCCTTGGTCACCGACGGATCGGCGCCTGACACCAGCAGCCGCTTCGCGTGGTGGTCCTTGAGCACCGCGATCGCATGCTCGATGCGGTTGCTGCCGCCGGTCAGGACCACCGCTGCCTCGGTCGGCTGGGCGTCCGCCGGCGCCGGCTTGCCGAGCGTTACCGCGAACAAAATGAAGCCGAGCGCATAGACCAGGGCGATGAGCGACGCTGCGCGGGCGATCATAAAGCGGTTCGCAAGGCGGCCAGCACCGCCGCGCGCGCGACCCAGGTGGCGAGCGCGGTCAGCGCGAGCGGGATGAGGAGCAGGACGGCTAGGTCGAGGCCGCCGAGCGTGGCGCCGCCCATCAGGTCGCCCGCGAATGCGGCGCCCGCCGCCAGTGCCAGCAGCACCAGCGCAGCCGCCACCGCTCCGGCGAGGCTGCCAATCAGCGCATCGATCGCGATCTTGCGCTGGAACAGATGCGTGACCTGAAGGTCGGTCGCGCCGATTCCGTGCATCACGTCGATCGTGAAGCGGTGGGTGTCGAGCGCGCCGCGCGCCGCGAGGACGACCGCCGCCGCGCAGGCGCTCGCCAGCAGCACGACCAGTCCGAAGGCGAGCCACTGCAGCGCCCGGAGCGAGCGTAGCAGGGGAGCGAGTGTATCGCCGTGGGCGATCAGCCTGGCGCCCGGGGCGACTGCTTGCACCCGCCGCTCGAGCGCAGCCAGGTCGAGGCCTGGCCGCGCCTCGAAGCTGATGAGGGCGGGGATCGGGAGGTCGGCCGACGCGCCGGCGGGCCCAAGCCAGCGCTCGAGGATCCGGCGCATCTCGCGCTCGGGCACCGGCTCGACCTTGGCTACCCCCGGCGCCGAGCCGACCGCCCGGACCGCAGCGTCGAGGTTGCGCTCGCCGTCGGGGATTTGGACCGAGTAACGCGCCTCGGCGCCGGCGGCGACCACGCCCGCCGTTTCGGCGAGCGCAAGGCCGGCCGCGGCGACGATCATGATCGAGAAGGTCATGATCGCGATCACCCACGGAGTCGGCCCCTGGAGCGGCCGCGCGCCGAGCAGCCGCCGCTCGGACGGCGACGTGAACAGCCAGCGGAACATCATTCCGGCTCCCCGCGTGGGTAGGCGCTCGGCGGCGGATTCTTGAGCGTTCCAGTCGGGTCGAGCATGGTGCCGTTCTCGAGCCGGATCATCTGGGCCCCGGGGGTCGCGCTGATCAGGCCGATGTCGTGGGTGGCGACGACCACCGTCGTGCCGAGCCGGTTGAGCGAAGTGAACAGGTGCAGCAGCCGCTGGGCCATGTCCGAATCGACGTTGCCGGTCGGCTCGTCCGCGACCAGCAGCTCGGGCCGGTTGATCACCGCTCGGGCGATCGCCACGCGCTGCTGCTCGCCACCCGACAGGGTCGGGGGGCGGGCGCTGGCGCGATCGGCCAGGCCGACCCAGGCGAGCATTTCCCGCACCGGCCCTTCGACCTCCTCCTCGCTGGCCCCGGCGATGCGCAGCGGCAGCGCGACGTTGTCGAAAGCGGATAAGTGGCGGATCAGCCTGAAGTCCTGGAACACCACGCCGATCCGCCGCCGGAACGGGGGCAGGGAGTCGCGGGCCGCGTCGGTCAATTCCTCGCCGAACAGCGCAATCCGGCCGCGCGTCGGCCGTTGGGCGAGATAGAGCAGCTTCAACAGTGACGTCTTGCCGGCGCCGGACGGGCCGGTGAGAAAGTAGAAGCTGCCCTTGGACAGGCGGAAATCGAGGTCGCGCAGGACCTCGCCGCCGGTGCCGTAGCGCAGGCCAACGCTGTCGAATTCGGCGATCGGCGTCAGAACCCTCTCCCTCCCCCGCTAGGCCGACCGAGCCGGCGCCCGCCTGCCTTGCCATATGTCGCGCATTCCTGTTTACCCTCAGCTGACCGTCCCGGAAGAGGGCTTTTGCACGGCATGATCCTGACCTGCCCCAGCTGCGGAACGCAATATGTAGTGAAGGACGGCGCAATTCCGCCCCAGGGCCGCCAGGTCCGGTGCGCGTCGTGCAAGCATAGCTGGCATCAGGATCCGGAGCCCGCGGCGGTGCTTCAGCTTGGCCCCGAGGCTGAGGCGGCAGGCGAGGCGAGCGACGAGAGCATCGCCGAGGCCGCGCTGATCGATCCGAGCAGCGGCCCCGAAGCCGAGGAGCGCGCCTATCAGGAGGCCGCGATCGAGGAAGCGGCGGAGGATCATGGCGCGCTTGCCCGTGATGAGGCCGACGCCTCGTCGGACGAGCACTGGCGGCAGGTGAGCACGCCGGACCGTTCCGCCGATTACGATGCTCCGCCCGGGCCGGAGCTCCAGCCCGACGATGACTTCAGCCCGTTCGCCGAGCGCGACCATGTCGAGCCGCGACGGCGCAGCCCGCTGCTCGTCATCCTCATCCTGCTGGTGGTCGTCGCGGCGCTTGCGGCCGGGGTCTGGTTCCTCGCGCCGCCGGAATGGAAGGCGCGCCTCGGCCTGGCCGAGGCGAGCACGCCGCTGACCCTGTCCAATCCGCCGCGGATCGAGCGCATCCAGCTCGCCAGCGGCAACCAGTTGCTCACCGTCGCCGGGCGGGTGATCAACCCGACCGACGAGACTCACGCCGTCCCGCCGATCCATGCTGAGCTTCGCGACGCCGCGGGCAAGGTCATCTATCGCTGGACGATCGCCCCGCCGGCGCCGACGCTCGGGCCGGGCGCCAGCGCGCCGTTCAACAGCGCCGAGGTCAATGTCCCGGCGGGCGGCGAGGACCTGACGATCAGCCTCGGCCCGCCCAAGGCCTGACCTATTCGAATTCGATGAGCCTGGCGGGTTCGGCTCCGCCGGCCGAGCGGATGATCGAATCGCGAGCGACGAGACCGTCGGGGCCGGGTTCGGAACCAAACTGGACGCGGACGCCCGCGACGATCCGGACCGTCGCCCGGGCTTCGACCAGCGCCGCAACGGGATTGCGCGGCCGCGCTTGCGGGGCCGGTCCGGCGGCAATTGCGGCGACGAGAAGAAGCATCATGGGCGCCATCGTAACGCGCGCCCTCGGTAATGGTAAACACGCTCTTAAGATTCGTCCCGCCGTGGCACGGAGCGCGGCAGCCGGAGCGGCATTGCGTCCCCATGGGGGCTTTGCTAGGGGCCGCGCCTTGGCCAGTGCCGGCACCTCGCCGGCTTGCTCCTGACGTGCGGTCGTGGCGGAACTGGTAGACGCGCAGCGTTGAGGTCGCTGTGGCCGAAAGGCCGTGGAAGTTCGAGTCTTCTCGACCGCACCAATTCTTACGGATTTCAAGGATTTAAGGGGTGGTCGTCGGAGCCCTGGAAGCGGCGACCGCGGGCAGCGGAGTGACGTGCACGGCGCCGAGCCGGACGATCGATCTCTCGGCCGTGACGGAGGCCCGGAGATTGAGCTCGGGCAGGATCTTCGCGGCCACCGCCGATTCCTTCGACACCCGCACCGAATAAGTGCCGTAGGACACGCGCTCGAACAGGAAGAAGCCGTCGAAATCGCTGCGCGCGGTCGCGATCACCTTGCCGGCGGCGTCGACCAGCTCGAGGTCGAGGCCCTCGAAGCCGATCTCGCCGCTCTTGACCACTGCGCCCTCGATGTCGCCTCCGCCGACCAGGCCGATCTCGATTTCGGCCGGCACGCCCGGGCGCGGGACCACCGCCTGGAGCGCTTTCCTTGGCACGAGCATCGGGTCGTCGAGGCTCGACGCGTCGACCCCGACGGCGATCGCGGTGAACGGAGCCAGGCCGCCGATGGTGACCGAGCCCCTGGCGTCGGTCGGCCGATCGGACTGCTTGGTCCCGGTCGTGATCACGGCGCCTTTTTCGAACGGCTCGGCGGCGTCGTGCACGCCATTGTCGTTGAGATCGCGATAGACGGTGGCGCGGACCACTCCGGCCTGGGCGAGCGGGCGCCGCGACAGCCGGAGCCCGCGCGTCGGGTCGAGCGAGAAATTGAGGTTGATCCCGACCGCGACGGAGCCGTCGGTCGCCGCCTCGCCGGTGAGCGCGACGCCCATCGTGTCGAACCGCCGCACATGGGTGATCCGGACCCGGCCGCGATGGCCCGAGGAATCGTAGGCGAGCACGCCCTCCCAGTCGGCAGTGTCGGACGCCGACCAATAAGCTGACAATTCCGCGGCCCGGAAGCGCGCATGGGGCGAGACGTCGAAGCTGGTCGAGCCGCGCAGCCGCACATCGCCGATCCGGCCGCTGCCGATGAGGCCGAGGTTGAGTTCACTCGGCGGGGCGGGCCCCGAATCGGCAAACTGCTTCCGGTAGCGCGCTTCGGCCGAAAGATTGAACCGGTTGAGATTGGCCGACAGCCGCGCCGCCGCTTCGAGCTGCTTCGATCCGTCGAGGCGGTCGGTGAGGTGGACGTCGGCATGCGCCGGAAGCACCGTGCGGCCGATCCGGATCGGCGCGTCGACTACCAGCCGCGCTTCGCGAAGGTCCTGTGCTTTGCCTCCCTGCAAATGAAAATCTTTTGCAAGAAGTGCTTCGGCACTGACGTTGATGCTGCCGAATTTGCCGAGAAGCTGCGCCCGCGCGGCCATCCCGCCGCTCGATTCGCGGGCCGCCGAGACCTCGACGATCGCCGGGCCGACCGACCGCCGGACGTTGCCCTCGACGAACGTCACGTGCTCGTCATTGATGAGCATTGCCCGAGCCAGCATCCCGACCGAGGTGCGGTCGTCGATGCCATGCTCGAGCGAGACGGTGGCCTGCGCTTTCGGCTCGTCGGTGTCGCCGGGCGGCTTGTGCAGCGCGAGCAGGTCGCGGCCGGGCTGGTTGAAGCCGGCCCAGTACCAGGTCTTGCCGGGCGGGACATTGTCCTGACCGATGTTGATCACTTCCTCGCGTGTGCGGATCTGGCCCTGGGGCCCGTACAACATGATGTTGACCCGGTTCTCACCGTAAAGAAGCTGAACGTCGTCAAATACATAGCGCTGACTGGAATCAGCCTTGGCAAAGCCGAGCAACTCCCCGTTGCGGTAGATTTCGGCTTCCCACCCGGCCGGCAGGTCGCCCTCGAAGCGGGTCCGGTCGAACGCCGTCTGGACGGCGAGCGGGCGGTTTGTGACGATCGCCCCGCGACCGCTCGCCGGTGCCCCGGTCAGGCGACTGTCGAAACCCTGGACGTCGCCGAAACCGAAATGGGTTGCCTTCAGCGGCCCGAGCAGGCCGCCGTCGGGGTCGGAACGATAGGCGTGGAGCCGGATCGTGCTCGGAATGCCCTTCTGGGTGGTGGTGACCTGCGCGTCGTACGACAGATGCGCGATTTCGCCGGCGGCATAGACCGAGCTGCTGCGGTCGACGCGCACGCCGTCCTTGGCGCGATAGGTGACCCCGGCATTGACGACGAAGTCGAGCGCCGGCGCCCGCCACATCCGGTAGGGCAGCCGCACCTGCGGCAGGGTCGCCAGGTCGAATCGCGCCGGCCGGATGCTCTGCGCGCGCTTCTGGCGCTCGATCGCCAGCTCGATCGGCAGCTTGGCATCGGATTCAAGGACCAGCACCGAGCCCGACGTGACCGGCTTGACCCCGATCCCGAACCAGCGCGTCAATGCCGAGGTCTGGACACACCATCCTTCCGGGGTTTCGCGGATCACACCCGGGGCGAGCCTCTCCGATTTGGCTCCATAGGCTGCGGTTCCCGCCGCATAATCGATTGAAATGCGGTTGCTTTCCTTGAACGCCCAGCCGCTCGCCTTCTTCGCCGGAAGGTCGATTTTCATCGGCACGTCGAGGGTGGTCAAAAAGTCGCCTAAGACGACACAGGTCCCGTCCGGCGCATTATAAGCGCGCACGCCCTCGCCGAGCTTGAGCTGGCGAATGTTGACGTCAAGAAGGAACTGGTCGTCTGGGTCGGCCTGCCAGGCCGCCGCCGCCGCGCCGGGCGGCGGGGTCGACGCGGCAACGCCGCCGGCGCACAGCGCCAGCAGCAGAGCCGCCTTGCGCAGCCAGCGGCGACCGGTCGCCATGGCGTGGATCCCGGAGCTCCGCGGCCGCGCCTACCGCAGCACCGCCTGGGTTTCGGCGATGACGTGGCTGCCGTCGTCGAACGTCTCGACATATTGGACGGTGACCGGGCCGGCGACAGCGCCCTTGTAGGCGTCGTCTAGCGCGACCGCGACGTGACGGCGGTTGATCTCGGTATAGACAGCGACATTCTTCTGGATCGCGATCGGATCTTTGACCCCCGGCCGGTAGACGCGGACCTCACCATAGGTCGAGCGCGACCCGGCACGACTGAGATCGAGCGCAACTGCCTGTTTCCCCTCGACTTTGTCGAGGTGGACGTTGGCGATGCCGGCGGTCGCTTCGAGGTTGCCGAGCCGGACGATGACGGGGATCGTCACGCCGTAGACCGGCGTCAGACGGAACTGGATGCCCTTGACCGGCTCATTCGTCGCCGCGGCGGCAACCGGGATCGCCGGCGGGATCGCCCGGAACAGCATGTGCACGCGATATTCGCCGTCGGGCAGGCCTTGCGGCGCGCGGGCGATGATCCGGATCGCCTGCGGCTGGCGCGGCGGAAGGACGACCTTGCGCGGCTGGTAGAGAATCATGTCCTGCGCCGCTTTGTCGTTGGCGGTGGGCTCCTCGACGTCCTGCAGCCCGCCATCCTCGGTCATCCGGCGGAACACCACCGACACGCGATAGGTCGCCGGCTCGTCGCCGATGTTGTTAAGGATGACCTCGGCGCCCTTGCGCCCGTCGAGCACGATCCGCGTCGGAGCGACCAGCAGGTCGCCGATCCCGGCCTCGGCCGGAGCCGCGAGGCTGGTCAAACATGCGGCGGCGAAAGCGGCCACGACGCGTGGCCTCGGGCAGGAATTCATACCGGCGATCCCCCACTTGGCTCCACTTCGGAGCGGATCGCCACCACCCTTGATCCGGAATGGTTGATTTTCTCTCAACCATGACCGTTCAATCGTCAGAAATCTGCGAAAAGACGTCGATCAATAGTCCACCGTGACGTTGAACGTGCCGCTGTAGGTCCCGGCCGCGGTGCTCGAGCTCAGACTGATCGATCCGCCGACGTTGAAATTGGTGCCGGGCGGTCCGGAGTTGGTCAGAGTGACGCTCGCTGCGGAATCGGTCACCAGCGTGAGCGTCTTGGTTGGATCGCTTTGGTTGACCAGCGTGACGTTGGGCGCGGTGATCTGCACGGCGCGGTTGTTGGTGCCGCTGACATTATAGATCGCCGGCTTGGTCGCGCCGGTGCAGATGAGGTTGGCACTCGCACAGGCGAACGCGCCGGTGCGCGAGATTCCGACCGTCGCCCCCGACCAGGTGCCGGGGCCGAGCACGATGCTGCCGAGGTCGAGATCCTGCACTCGGGTGAGGATCAGCGGCTTGGCGACGGTGGCCGAAACCTGAGCGACTTGCGTGGCGGCGGCGGAAGCGGGCGCGCCGTACAGCAGACCGCCGAGCAGGGCCGCCGCTGCAATGATCGCTCGAGCCGATTGGCGCACGGGTCCCCTCTTCCACCCCACACGGATTGATCCGATCGTGCAGCTAGGACCGGAATGGTTGATTTTCGGTCAACCATGACCGGAAACGCGCCATGAAAAAGGGGCCGCCGTCGCCGGCGACCCCTTCCTACGGCGGGGACTAGTCCCGCCGCGACGCGTCCAACTTAGTAATCGACAGTGACGTCCATGTTGCCGCTGTACACGCCTTCGGCGGTCGCCGGCAGGATGACGATCTGGCCACCGACGTTGAAATTGGTGCCCGGAGCGCCCGAGTTGGTCAGCGTGACGCTGGCCGGAGCCGGCGCGAGCGGAGTGAAGGCGACCGTGCCGCCCGCGCCGTTGCTGAGCGTGCTCGCGCCCACCAGGATGCGGACCACGGCGTTGTTCGAGCCCTGGACGTTATACTGGGCGGTCACCGGGGTGCCCGAGCAGGTCAGGTTGCCCGCGCCGCAGGTGAATCCGCCGGCCGCCGTCAGGGTGACGTTCTCGCCGCCCGCGGCGACGGTGCCCATCACGATCGTACCGAAGTCGAGGTTGCGGTTCGCCGTAAGGACGAGCGGGCGATAGATCTTGGCATTCGCAGTGGCCGGCGTGCTCGCGGCGACCGGAGCAGCCGCGGCCGGGGTCGCGGTGAGAGCCAGCGCAGCAGCGCCGGCGGCAACGAGAAACTTCTTCATGGTCATCTTCCCCACAAGGTTCAAATCGGCGGCTGCCCCGACGCTGGTCCGGTCACCCGTGGCGCCGTCATTAACCTTGCGCGCTTACGGCTTCCCTCAAGGGGATGGTTAACGGCGAATTAGGCTTTCGCGGCAAGCGGGCCGATCACAGATATTCGACCGTGATCGGCAGGTCGCCGCGATATTCCCCGTCGGCATCGCCGGCGACGGTGAGGCGACCCCCGAAGCGAAAGCTCAGGGTTCCGGAGCTGTCGAGGCGGGGCACGGACGGCAGGTCGCTGGTCACGTCGTCGAAGCTGATCTGGCCGCCGCTGATCGAATGCAGCAGGATCCGCCGCGGCAGCTCGATCCGAACCGCGCGTCCCGGCTGGCCGTGGACGACCGCGCTTCCGACCATCGCCCGCGGACCGATGTCGGAGACCGCGCCCTGGGCGCTGGTCGATCCGTCCGGCCGGATCAGCGCCGTCCCGGCGCCTGCACCAAAGAGGATCAGGCGATCGAAGTTCAGGCTGGTCTCGATCTCGAGCCGGATGTCCTGGCCGTTCGCGGCCTCGTCGCGGGCCGTGGTCGGAGTCTCGCACAGGCGGCATTGCGCGGACGCGGGCGAAGGCAAGGCCAGACCCGGTACCGCCGCGACCGCCAACAGCCTCAGGAGTGTGGAGCGGGCCACCATGCGCGGCAGCTCTACGGGGCAGAGGCTAAAACAGGGTTAATCGCGAGCTAACGCCGCTTGTAATATCGCTGCCGGCCCTCACTCCTATTGTCGCGCGCCCACCGACTTTCTATCCATCCGATCCGAATGGCTCGTTCGCCCTCCGCCGCCGCGTCTTCCGGGCGCTCGACCCTCGGCACCATCGTCCGGTGGCTGATCTATGCCTCGCTTGCCGGGCTGGCCCTGCTCGCGATCCTGGTCGGCGTCGCCTACGGCCAGCTGCCCGACTATTCCGAGCTTCAGCAACGCTCGAACCTGGGCCAGACGATCCGGGTCCGAGCGGCCAACGGTCAGGTGCTCGTGTCGCTCGGTCCGAGCCTCGGGCGCTGGCTGCCGTACGACCAGATCCCGGCGGAAATGCGGGCGGCTATGATCTCGACCGAGGACCGGCGCTTCCGCAGCCACATCGGGGTCGACCCGATCGGCATCGGCCGCGCCGTCACCTCGGCGCTGGTCAACGGCCAGCGGGTGCGGGCGACCTCGACCATCACCCAGCAGCTCGCGCGCAACATCTTCCTCACCAACAGCCGCAGCCTCACCCGCAAGATCAAGGAAGGGATCCTCGCCCTCGCGCTCGAGCGCAAATTCTCCAAGGACCAGATTCTCGAACTCTACCTCAACCGGGTCTATTTCGGCGGCGGCGCCTACGGGATCGACGCCGCTTCGCAGAAATTCTTCGGCCACGGCGCCGATCACTTGAGCCTCGGCGAGGCGGCGATCATCGCCGGGCTGGTCAAGGCGCCGTCCAACTATGCGCCGACGGCGGACATCGAGGCGGCCCGGTCGCGCTCCGGCGTCGTGCTCCAGACAATGGTCCGGAACGGCTTCATCAAGCCCGACGTTGCCGCCACGGTCGATCCGGCCAACGTCCGCATCCAACCGGCCACGACCAGGGAGAACAGCGTCCGCTACTTCACCGACTGGGCCGTGCCCCAGCTCGAGACCCTGATCGACCAGTCGCAGGATCCGATCGACGTCTGGACGACTCTCGACCCAGGCATGCAGGCCGTGGCCGATCGCGCGATCCAGGCCAATACGCCGGCGGGCGCGCAGGGCGCGCTGGTGGCGATCGACCAGGACGGGGCGGTGCGGGCGATGGTCGGCGGCAAGGATTATGTCGCCTCCATCTACAATCGCGGCACCCAGGCCCAGCGGCAGCCGGGCTCGGCGTTCAAGCTGTTCGTCTATCTGACCGCGCTCGAATCGGGGATGAAGCCGACCGACACGATTGTCGACGAGCCGGTGACGATCGACGGCTGGACCCCGCGTAACTCGACCCGCACCAATCTCGGGCCGGTCTCGCTGCGCGAGGCCTTCTCGCGCTCGATCAACACGATCAGTGCCAAGATCGGCCAGCAGCTCGGCTTCTCGACCATCGCCGACATGGCCCGCCGGTTCGGCATCTCGACCCCGATCTCGACCTATCCGTCGATGGTCCTGGGGACCAGCGACGTCCGGCTGATCGACATGACCCGGGCGTTTGCATCGGTCGCGAACAAGGGCTCCGCGGTCACCCCCTACGGCATTCGCAAGGTGGTCACGGCCGACGGCCGGCTGCTCTACCAGCATGAGCCGGCCGAGGAGCGGCCGCTGGTCGCGCCCTGGGTCGCGGCCGAGATGACCGACCTGCTGCAGTCGGCGGTGCTGACCGGGACCGGCCGCGCCGCGCAAATCGGCCGGCCGGTCGCGGGCAAGACCGGGACCACCAGCTCCAACAAGGACGGCTGGTTCATCGGCTTTTCGAGCGGGCTCACGACCGGGGTGTGGATGGGGCGCGACGATGCTCGCGCGGTGCCCGGGCTGCAGGGCGGCACCGCGCCGGCCCGCGCCTTCCACGATTTCATGGCGGTTGCGGTGGCTCGCCGCCCGGTCGCGCAATTCGAAACCCAGGTGCCGATGCCCGACTGGCAGCTGACGCCGGAGGAAGAGATGTTCGGCGACACCGAGGTCGATGCCAACGCGGTCCAGCCGCTGGTCGACGAGAACGGCAACCCCCTCGCCATGCCGATCCCGCAGCAGCCGGGCGCGCCGCCGCCGCTGGTCCGCCCGGACGGCACCGGCGAGCCCTCGCAGCAGGAGCTCGACCAGGCCTTTCCGCCGCAACCGCGGTCGCCACCGCAACCCCGTCAGCCGCAGCCGCAGCCCCGGCAGCCGGTGCCGCAGGACCCGCTAGCGCCGCGCCCCGAGCCGACGCAGCCGCGGCCCTACGCGACGTAAAGCCGCTTTCGCCTCGGCGAGGCGGGGCCCGAACAGCTTCGCCTCGAGCGCCTTGAATTCGGGTCCGTGATTGAGGTGGACGAGGTGGGCGACCTCGTGCGCCACGACATAACGCCGCGCTTCCGGGGGAGCGAGAATCAGCCGCCAGCTCAAGCGAATCCGCCCCGCGGACGAGCAGCTGCCCCAGCGCGTCCCGGCGTCGCCGACGCTGACTCCGCGAAGGGTGACGTTCGCCGCTGCGGCGAATTCGTCGGCCTCCCCCGCCATGGTGGCCAGCGCCAGGCGCTTGAGAAAGGCGGTGATCCGCCGTTCGAAGCCGCTGCGCGGTCCGCCGCAGCGGATCTCGCCTGGCGCCAGACGGGGGGTCCGCGGCTCGCCCTCGGCCCACACCAGGCGCAGGTCGCGGCCGTCGATCGGGATCGTCGCTCCCGGCACGAACGGTTCGCCCGGCAGGCTT
>Ga0134122_10001175_pt1 | contig 18743 bp, 16 predicted proteins | sample KB302_FD_96461 | JGI IMG/M metagenome (GOLD analysis project Ga0134122, IMG submission 96461) | Terrestrial soil microbial communities without Nitrogen fertilizer from Kellogg Biological Station, Michigan, USA - KB3-0-2 | ecosystem: Environmental > Terrestrial > Soil > Unclassified ... | reverse complement strand
TCCCGTGCTCCCCGCGGATCCTCGACCGGATGAAGGCCGCCGCCACCGCCGGGTGGCCGTGCTTCACCATCAGCGTCCCCTGCAGCGCCAGCGCCAGCCGCTCCACCAACCCCCGCGCCCGCGCCTCCGCGTCCGCCGGGTTCGCCACGTCCTTCGCCAGCGCGTCCACGTGCGCGTCGAGGTGCTTGTCCGCGCCCCGCGCCGACTGCAGCTCCCCCATCAACGCCGGCACGCACTCCGGCTCCTTCCCCATCGCCCGCAGCACGTCCAGGCAGATCACGTTCCCCGACCCCTCCCAGACCGAGTTCAGCGGCGCCTGCCGGTACAGCCGCGGCATGATCGAGTCCTCCACGTACCCGCTCCCCCCCAGCACCTCCAGCGCCTCCCCCACCACCGGCACATTGCGCTTGCACACCCAGTACTTCGCGATCGCCGTGGCGATCCGCGCGAACGCCCGCTGCTCCGGCTTCGCCACGCCCTCGTCGTAGGCGCGCGCCAGCCGCAGCATCATCATCGTCGCCGCCTCCGTCTCCACGCACAGGTCCGCGAGCACGTTCCGCATCGCCGGCTGGTCCGACAGCTTCTTCCCGAACGCGCTCCGGTGCGCCGCGTGGTGCGCCGCCTGCGCCACCGCGTGCCGCATCGTCGACGCCGACCCACCCACGCAGTCCAGCCTCGTGTGCGCCACCATCTCGATGATCGTCCTCACCCCGCGCCCCTCCTCCCCCACCATCCGCGCCCACGCCCCCTCCAGCTCGATCTCGCTCGACGCGTTGGACCTGTCCCCCAGCTTGTCCTTCAGCCGCTGGATCCGGAACCCCTCGTTCCGCGTCCCATCCGGCTTCCACCGCGGCATCAGGAAGCACGACAGCCCCTTCTCCGCCTGCGCCAGCACCAGGAACGCGTCGCACATGGGCGCGCTGCAGAACCACTTGTGCCCGGTCAGCTCGTACTCCGCCCCCGGCCCGCCCTTCCCCAGCGGCCGGGCCCGCGTGGTGTTCGCCCGCACGTCGGACCCGCCCTGCTTCTCCGTCATCGCCATCCCGCACAGCGCGCCCTTCTTCTGCGCCGCCGGGATGGACCTCGGGTCGTACTGCGCCGACGTGATGCGCGGCACCCACTCCTCGGCGACCTCCGGCTGCGCCCGCAGCGCCGGCACCGCCGCGAACGTCATCGTCACCGGGCACGCGTGCCCCTGCTCCGCCTGGTAGAACAGGTAATACATCGCCGCCCGCGCCACGTGCGCCCCCGCCCGCGCGTTCCGCCACGGCAGCGCGTGCAGCTCGTACGCCACCGACGTCTCCATCAGCTGGTGCCACGCCGGGTGGAACTCCACCTCGTCGATCCGGTACCCGAACCGGTCGTGCGTCCGCAGCTCCGGCGGATTCCGGTTCGCCTGCCGCCCCCACTGCAGCGCCGGCCCGGTGGCCACCGCGCCGATCTGCCTCACCCGCTCCATCGCCCACTCGCCGCCCTCTCGGCGCAATCCCTCCCCGAGCGCGGCGTCGCCGGCCAGCGGGTCGTACCCCTCGAGCGGCGGCGGCTGGTTGAGCACCTCATGCGTGGCGGGCATCGCGACGTCTCCTGTCCAGCGATCGCCCCCGGTGAATCACAACTCTCTTCCCTCGCGCAAGGTAGGCTGTACGCCGATGCCGCCGCGGACCACGGCCGAGAAGACCGAGAAGGCCCTGGTGCTGGCGTCGCTGATGGCGCCCAACGCGGACCCGTTCTACCGGGAGCTGGCGGGGTACCTGTCGGACGTGCTGGGCCGGCGGGTGCGCAGCGTGGACAAGGTGGACTGGACCGTCCGCGAGCAGATGCTCCACAAGGGCCGCGCCGACTTCGGCTTCGTCTGCGGCCTGCAGTACGTCCAGGTGGTGGACCGCGGCCTGGCGGACTGGGACCTGCTGGTGGCGGCGGTGCCGGCGGGGGCGCGCTACTGCGACTCGCCGGTCTACTTCTCCGACGTGGTGGTGAAGGCCGACTCGCCGTTCCACACCTTCGACGACCTGCGCGGCCGCTCCTGGGCCTTCAACGAGCCCACCTCCCACTCCGGCTACAACGTCGCCCGCTACCACGTGGCGCTCAAGGGCGTGCCGGTGGGGTTCTTCCGCCAGGTGGTGAGCGGCGAGGCGCACCAGAACTCGCTGCGGCTGGTGGCCAAGGGCGTGGTGGACGCCGCGGCGATCGACTCCACCGTGCTGGAGCAGGAGCTGAGGGACCACCCCAAGCTGGCCGGCCAGGTGCGGATCATCGACACGCTGGGGCCCAGCCCCATCCCGCCCGGGGTCATCTCCCGCAAGGTGCCGGCGTCCATCCGCCGCGACATCCGCGCCGCCATGCTGGCGATGCACGACCGCGCCGAGGGCCGGCGGGTGCTGGCGCTGGCCCGCTACGCGCGCTTCGCGCCGGTGACGGACCTGGACTACGACCGGATCCGGGAGATGGCCCGCCTGGCGGAGACGGTCCGGCTCTCCGGGGAGACGGCCATCCTCGGGCCGGTGCTGCCGGAGGACACCGCCGCCTCCCGCCGCGTCCGCCGGGGCTGATGCGGATCCTCCTCGCCAGCACCACGCCGTCCTGGTCGCGCAAGGGCAACCAGATCACCGCCGTCCGCTGGGCGCGGATCCTGCGCGCGCTGGGCCACCGCGCCACCGTCCGCGAGCAGTACGCGAAAGGCCGCTACGACCTGCTGGTGGCGCTCCACGCGCGGCGGAGCGCGGAGTCGGTGCGGCGGTTCCGGGAGGCCCACCCGGAGGCGCCGGTGGTGGTGGCGCTGACCGGGACGGACCTCTCGCAGGACATCCACGTCGACGCCCGCGCCCGCGGGTCGCTGGACCTGGCCACGCGCCTGGTGGTGCTCCAGCCCATGGCGCTGAGGGAGCTGCCTCGCGCGGTGCGCGGCAAGGCCCGCGTCATCCGCCAGTCGTGCGACGTCCGCCCCGGCCGCGCGCGCCCGGACCCCACCGCGGTGGAGCTGTGCGTGCTGGGTCATCTGAGGCCGGTGAAAGACCCGTTCCGGGCGGCGGAGGCGTCGCGCCTGCTCCCGGCAGACTCGGGGATCCGCATCGTCCACATCGGCGCGGCCATCGCCCCCGGCATGGCGGAGCGCGCGCGGGAGGAGGCGGAGACCAACCCCCGCTACCGCTGGCTGGGGGAGATGCCGCAGGGGCGGGCGGTCCGGCGGCTCGCCGCCTGCCGCGCGCTGGTGATCACCTCGCTCTCCGAGGGCGGCGCCAACGTGCTCGGCGAGGCGATCTGCTCCGGCCGGCCGGTGCTCTCCTCGAAGATCTCCGGGGTGATCGGCACGCTGGGCGCGGACTACCCGGGTTACTTCCGCGCCGGCGACACCCGGGCGCTGGCGCGCCTGATGCGGCGCTTCGAGACGGACGCGGGCTTCCGCCGCGAGCTGCTCCGCCGCGGCCGCGCGCTCCGCCCGCTGTTCCGGCCGTCGCTGGAGAAGGCGTCCTGGCGAGCGCTGCTGAAGGAGCTCGCCAGGACGGGACCTTCCTAGGGGACGCGGGTCTTCAGCCCGGTGTTCCGGTCCACCAACGTGGCCCGCCCAGGCACCGGCTGCCCGCTGTCCACCGCCAGGTACGCCAGGTCCCAGGGCAGCGCGTCCCGACCCGTGCCGCGGACGAAGGACAGCGCCACGTGGCCCGGGTCCTGCGCGGTGCCGATCTGGTTGGCGAAGCTGCCGGTGTCCTGGAAGCGCGGATTCTGCCGGGCCTGCTCCTGCAGCCGGTCGATGTCCGCCTGGGTGAAGGTCATCTGCACGTCCTGGCGCCCGCGGGTCATCATGGAGTTGGCCCAGCGGTCGTCCATGGTGAAGGCCAGGACGGTGCCCTGCGCCCCGCCCTGCGGGAGGTCGTGCAGCAGCGACGTGTACTGGCGCTTGGACACGTCCTCCGCCCCGTCGGCGGCGAAGGTGCGGTCCACCTGCACGCCCTGGTCGCCGAACCGCGCCGACCGCGACACCGAGGAGGTCCCGTCCGGTGAATGGGTGATCTTCACCGTGCCGTCGGCCGACGAGAGCGTGAGCCCGCCCTTGGCGGTGAAGTTCCCGATCTTGGCGTCGACGAAGGCGCTGTTCTCGTTGGTCACCTTGAGCGAGTCCACCGTCCCGGCGCGCACGCCGTTGGCCGGGTCGTGGTCAGGCAGCACGCCGGCGCGGCCGGAGAGGGGATTGATGAAGTCCTCGTACGCCTGGCGCCCGCCCGGGGTGGAGAGGTCGAAGTCCCGGGTGTCCAGGTGGTACTCGGTCAGCGCGCGCTCGTTGGTGACGCCGCCGCGCAGCCGCGCCAGCCCGGCCACCTCGGCCTGGCCGCCGAAGGTGGCCTCGTTCTTCACGCCTTCGATGCTGCCCACCGACACCCGCATCGTGGTGTCGTTCAGCTTCTCCACGCCGATGGCCACGCCCGCGGAGTCGGACACCTTCCCCTGCGCGAAGACGCCCGCGGTGGCGTTGCGCGTCTGCCCCTCCGCCAGCGGATTCTCGTAGCTGGTGACGTACGGGCGGTTCACCAGGTTGTAGGAGGCGCCGTACTGCCGCGAGATGAGCGCCTGGTCGGTGAAGGTGACGCTGCTCCCCGGCGCCATCGAGTCCGGCTCGAACGGGTTGGGCACGCCCTGCTGCCCGGAGGGCACCTTCGCCTCGAAGCCCACCTGCACGCCCTAGCGGGTCTGGGCTTCCAGGCTCAGGTTCCCCGCGGTGCCGGTCACCTTCTGGTACTGCGAAACCGTCCCCTGCACCTGGTAGGTGGTGTACGGGCGCGGCCCGTCGGGCGTGGCCTCCAGCCGCTCGGTGGACTCCTTGATCGACCCTTCGAAGGCCCGTCCCGCGGTGGCCTGGACCGGACCCGACGGCGTCTGCCCATCCTTGGTCTCGTAGGAGCCGCTGAGGCTCACGCCCGGCGCCACCTCGGGCGGCGTGTAGTCGCTGCGCCCGGCGAACGCCTGGACGGCGGGGTTGTTCGGGACCGCGGGAGCAGCGGCGGGAGCTGACGCCGGCGCAGCCCCGCCGGCCGCGGGATCTGATCCTGAGACCGGCGCCGAGGAAGCGTCCGCGGCGGGAGGTGGAGGAGGGGGAGGGGGTGGCTCAGGAGGAGGCGCAACGGGAGCCCTGTCAGCACCATCGACGTCCATCACGAACCTGCTTTGGGAGAGCAGCCGGTGGGGAGTCACCGACTGGGGTATGCTTTTCTAGTTATCTGAGAGTTTAAGTGGGTAGTTGCGTGGAAATGTAGGCCAACGGAGGCGCAGCAATCTCAATGGGTTGCGAACTCAAGGCCACATGATCTGCAGGAATCGACGCCTAAGGAGGCGTCTCCGGCTGGGCCGTCGAGGTCTGCGGGTTCTGGACGCTGAGCCCGGTCTGGACGGCGATGATCCCGGTGTGGATGACGAAGTCCTGGCTGTTGTCGCCCGTGTCGTAGGCGTTGCCGGCCCTGTCGTCGGCGCCACCAAGCATGCTCGAGCTATTGGAGGTCGCCTTCGCCTTGCGTTCGATGCTGCCCCAGATCCCCAGCAGCGTGACGTCCACCGGCGAGCCCTCCGGCCCCACCGCGTTGTTGCCCCAGCCCACCGTGTCCACCGCCAGCGGCTCCGAGACGTTGAGGCCGATGCCCGGCGCGCCCAGCCGCACCGTGCCCGGGTTCGTGCTGAGCGCCCCGCTGGCCCAGGAGGAGTGCGCGTCCTCGGAGCGGTTGTAGCCGTTGATGCCGATCAGGAAGAAGCCGTGCGGGGCGATGTGCATCCCCCCGTCGAGCGTGACGACGGACAGGTACTGGGCCGAGGTGTTGTTCGAGTGGTACTGCAGCTCGTACCCGCCCAGGGGGAAGTTCACCGCCGTCGGGTTGTAGAGCTCCACGAGCTCGTCGTTGTCGTCGTTGTCGGTCTTGGCGGCGACCTCGCTGATCACGATCGTCGGGAGGACGTGGACCATCGTCTGCAACTGGCCGCCGTCGAAGGTGGCGGTGAGGATGGTGTCACCCGCCGCGGTCGAATCGAGCGGCACGTCCGCCGTCACCGCCCCCGGCTGGATGGTCACCGAGCCGCCCGGCACCGCCGCGACCGACGCGTCGGCCGAGCTGAAGGCGACCTGGACCGCGCCGCTCTCGCCGCCGCGGAGGATGGTGATGGTGAGCCGGTTGGGGGTGGTGAACCCGCCGTCCGCGGGCGCCCGGAGGAACTGCCCGTTGGGGCCGAAGGAGAAGATCCACGCGCCGGTGCCGCCGTCGCCCAGGTTGCCTCCACCGTCCACACCCCCGTCCACGCCGCCGTCGCCGCCGTCCTGCCCGGCGTCATCGCCACCGTCCCCCGCGTCGCCGTTGTCGGGAGGCTCCCACTGGACGACCTGCTGGCAGCCTCCCGCGGCCACCGCGGCCACCAGGGCGAGGAGCGCCACCAACATTGGCCCGCGCGCGCGCATCAGAACCGCACCGCGATTCCGCCCGGACCGGGCTCCAGCCGCAGCGCCAGCACGCCCGTCGCGTGCAGGGAGGACTCCGCGACCCCGGCCACCGCGATGACGCCCGCGGCGACCAGCGCCCCGCCGAACACGTGCTGCACGGCGGTGGCGTAGCCGACGTTCTCCACGTACGCCGGCCCGGAGAAGTCCCACGGCCGGCTGGGGTCCTTCTTCAGGTACTGGAAGTGGATCATCGCGCCGGCCGCCAGCGCCAGCGCCCCCACCTCGCTCCAGAGGAAGACGTGCCCCATCGTCGCGTCGCCGCGCGCGAACTGCCCGGCGCCGAAGGGGAGGAAGGTGGTCGCTCCGAAGCCCGGCTTCGAAGGGGCCGGCGCCAGCGGGGTGGCAGCGGTCGTCGTCGGAGCTGGCCTCGGCTTGTCGGTCGCCGGCTGCGGCGGAGTGGCCGGCGCGGGCCCCTCCTTCAGCACCTCCATCCGTGCCTGGTGGAACAGGTCCACGACCTCGGGCAGGAAGAGGCCGGGATCCAGCTCCACCCTCGGGTACCGCCGGACCAGCATCAGGAACTGCGCCTTCGCGGAGGCGCGGTCGCCCAGCCCGTAGTAGCTGGCCGCCAGGTAGATGCGCGCCTGCAGGCGGTCCTCGTCGGAGAGCTGCGGCGCGTCCACCAGCGTGGCCAGGAGGTCCTTGGCGCGGGTGAACTCGGCGCGGTCGAAGAGGTCGATCGCCTTGAGCACCCGCTGGTCGCGCGCGGCGAGCGCGGGGCTGGCGCAGAGCATCGCGGAGAGCAGCGCGAGCGTGGACGCGAACCGGTGCATGAACCTCCCAGGAATTCTGCCAGAGGTCAGGGTACTGGCTGTAGCTCCACTTCTTCGTTCAGGGCCCCGCCCGCCGGGATGCGCACCACCTTGCGGTAGGGCGCGCGGTGCGGGTTCGCCAGCTCCAGCATGTGCGAGCCGGCCTTCAGCTCGAAGTCGCGCTCCGTCGGCGTGCGGCCGATGACCTCACCATCCACGCGCACGTCCGCCCAGCCGCCGCGCACCGTCAGGTGCAGCGTCCCGGTCGCGTGAGGGACCGGCGGCGCCTTGGCGACGTGCTTCGGCGAAGTCGAAGTCGGGGTCGGGGCCGGAGCCGGGACCGGCGCTGGGCTGGGAGGGGGAGGGGAATGCGAATGATTCCCTTCCGCCGGGACCATCTGCACCGGCCCCTGCTGCAGCATGTCCGCCGGGGGCGCGTCGGCCGGGGGGGGCGGCGGTTTCGGCGCGACCGCCACCGGCGGCGTCGGGCTCAGGACCGGCGCGGGGGCCTCACCACCGCCGCGGGTCATCCCGAACGTCACCGCGGACGCGACCACCACCAGCGCCAGCGCGGCCCCCGCCCACACCGCCGGCCTCGCCTTCGGTCGCGGGGCATGGCTCAGCTCGGTGAGCGGGATGACGCCGTCCACGAAGTACCGCCCGAGCGCGTGGCGCGAGTCCACCACCTGCCGCTGCTGCAGCATCCGCCCCACCAGCTCCACGATCTGCGCGGCGGTGGGCCGGTCCGCCGCCTTCGGCGCGAGGCACCGGTTGATCAGCGCGGCCAGCTCCGGGTCGATCTCCGCGGTGCCCAGCTTCTCCGGCGGCGTGAACCTGCCCTCGACGATCTGGTACATGATCCCGGTCGACGTCTCCGCGTCGAACGGGAGCTTCCCGGTGGTCAGCTCGTAGAGGCTGATCCCCAGCGCGAAGATGTCGCTCCGGGCGTCCGCCTTCTCCCCGCGCACCTGCTCCGGCGAGAGGTACGCCGGCGTCCCCACCGGCACGCCGGTGGCGGTGAGCTGGGTGTGCTCGATGGCGCGGGCGATCCCGAAGTCGGCGATCTTCAGCGACCCGCTGCGCGACACCATCACGTTGTCCGGCTTGAGGTCGCGGTGGATGACGCCCTTGCCGTGCGCGTACGCCAGCCCGCGGCACAGCTCGTACGTCGCCAGCGCCACCACCACCCAGGGGAGCTTCTGGCGTTCGATGAGGACCTCGCGCAGCGTCCGCCCGTCCACCAGCTCCATCGCGATGTAGCTGTCCCCCTCCGTCCCCACCGAGTAGTCGTACACCTGCACCACGTTCTCGTGGGTGAGCGACGCCGCCACCTTCGCCTCGCGCTCCAGCCGGTCCCGCATGGAGCTGGAGAAGGGGAGGTTGCGGTGCAGCACCTTGAGGGCGACCTCCCGGCCCAGCCGTTCGTCGCGCGCGCGCCACACCGCCGCCATCCCACCCGCGCCCAGCACCGACAGCACCTGGTAGCGGGGATCCGTGCGCGGCGGGTCGAGCGCCGGGCCCTTGGCGGGGGCCGGGGCGGCGGCGCTGGGTTGGGGCTGGGACATGGGTCGGCCGGCCCGGATGCTACTCGGAAAGCGCGGTTCCACCGTCCACGGAGGCAGGGTCGGTCCCGAATACGCGTAGGTAGACATCGGGAGTGTTGAAGTTCACCGCTATTCCTGGATCCGGCACGTCCACGCCCTGCAGGTGCAGCCGGAACGTCGCGTCCGCGAGGGTCTCCGCGTCCGCCCGCAGCACCTCCCGGGCGCCCGCGGCGGTGAGCACCAGCGGGTGCCCCCGCTGGCCGTCGTACATGGGAAACGACCCCTCGCCAGCCACCGCCCGGCACAGGCGGGAGACCGTGTCCGCCCGGAGCTCCGGCATGTCCACCAGGTGGATGAGGATGAGGTGGGCCCCCTCCTGGAGCGCCGCCTTCAGCCCGGCGTGCACCGAGGAGAGCTGCCCTTCGCGCCAGTGGGGATTGAGCACCGTCCGGATGCCCGGGTGCGCCGCCTGCACGCGCTCCGCCTCCGCGCCCACCACCGCCATCACGTCGCAGGACGCCTCGCCGAACACCGCCGCCAGGTGCGAGAGGAAGCTCTCCGCGCCGGCGTAGCGCAAGAGCGCCTTGGGGAACCCCATCCGGCTCCCCTCGCCGGCCGCCAGCACCACCGCCAACGGCCTGGGCGAGTCGCTCACCGGACGTCCGTGACCTGCAATTCGCCGATCAGCGGGGCGATCTCCGCGCTCGTCTCCTCGCCCACCTCGAAGTGGGTGGCGTCCGCCACCGGCTGGCCCCAGGTCGGATCCAACTGCACCCACTCGCCCACGAAGGCGGACACCCACTCGTGCCACATCAGCGCGGGCACCCCGTCGCTCCCCTTGAGGTAGATGACGCCGTCGATCCGCTTGGCGGGGATGCCGGCGGCGCGCATCAGCGAGACCGCCAGGAGCGCGTGCTCGGTGCAGTCGCCCTTCATCTGCCGCATCACGTCCGTGGTGCGGTCCGCGGAGAAGCCGTACGCGCTCTGCACGTGCTCGTAGACCCAGCGGGAGATCTTCTCCGCGGCGGCGTAGGCGTCCTTCTCGTCGCCCACCACCTTCTTCGCCAGGTCCTTCACCTCCCGCTTGTCCGACTCCACGGCGAGGCTGGCCTTGAGGTTGTCTCCGCCGGACGGGTCCGCCAGCGGGCGGTTGCGGCGCTTGTCCGGGCGCGGCAGCTGGACGGTGATGCTCACCTCCACCTTGTCGCCGGGGAGCTTCTTGAACTTCTGCCGCTCCGTGTCGCGCTGGAAGCGCGCCGGCAGCTTGCTCACCACCAGCGTCATCTTGCCCGGGACCTCGCGCGCGCTGGCCGGCGGGTCCCTGGGCAGCACCACCCGCACCAGGCCGAACAGCTCCACCACGTCCAGGCGCTTGGCCACCGCCTCCGGCTCCGCGCGCGCCATCATCTGCGTGCCGAACTTGATCTCGAACGTCCCGCCGTCCGGCATCATCGAGCACTCCACCGGCACCTGCTCCTTCTCCGAGACGGTGGAGGTCCGCTGCAGCGTCATCTTCACCCCGCCGGGCGCGGTCTCCAGCGCCGGCAGCACGGTGGTGGTGACCTGGTACTGCTGCAGGTCGGTGGAGTCGATCACGATGCCCTTGACCGTGGCCTTGCGCAGCAGCGCCACCCGCACCTGGTCCGCGTCCTCCACCGACTCGCGGGACGGCTTGAGGTTGAGGATCTCGTTGGGGAGCCCCGGGCGCTTGCGGATGACGCGCACCCCGGCGTTGCTGGCGCTGCCCTCCAGGACCTGGTCGCCGCCGTCGCCGTGCTGCTCGATGACGAAGGAGAGCAGCTTGCCGCCGGGCTTCGACTCGTAGACGCGGGTCTCGCTCATGAGCCGCTCCACGTTCCGCCCGCCCACGTTGGCGCGCATCACCACGTTGTCCACCATGCGGACCTTGTCCTTGCCGCCGGGGACGTAGCCCACCTGGATGAACTGGTAGCCGACCTTCTTCCCCAGGATGTAGAGGCCGAAGTACTCGCCGCCGGCCGGGCGGGGGACCTTCATCACGTCGGACACCGCGGCGTCCTGGGCGCGGGCCGGGACGGAGAGGGCGGCGGCGGCGAGCGACAGGGCGAGCGCCGCACGGGCGCCGGGGGAGAGGGCTGGTCTTGGCATGTCGGAGGTTCTGACGTCCCGGGGCTACAGCTTCTTCGACAGGATGATCAGATCTTCGCCTACCTTGTAGAAGTCCCGGAAGCGGGCCTCCTCCACGTAGCGCATGGCCTGGTAGAAGCCGCGGGTGGGTCCGTAGGCCTCCATGGCGCTGGTCTCCACCCGGATCAGCCGGGCCTTCTTCCGCCGCAGATCTCCTTCCATCGCCGACACCAGCGCCGCGCCGACCCCCTGGCCGCGCACCTTGGGGTCGGAGGCGATCCAGTAGAGGTCGTTGGTGCCGTCGGTCATCGGCGTCGGCCCGTAGCAGACGTAGCCGACGAGCTTCCCTTCCCGCACCGCCACCAGGACGCGGTAGTCCTTGTTACTCGGCTGAAGCGCGAGGTCGATGAGCTCCAGCGCGCAGGTGACCTCTTCCGGCGAGAAGGTTTCGATTCGCGACAGCAGCTCGGCGAGCGACGGCCGATCCGCTTCGGCGAGAGGGCGTATTTCCATGGCTCCGTTCGAGGGCGATCTCGACCAGCCGGGCGGCCAGCGCCTGGTAGGTGATCCCCGCCTCCGCGGCGGCGCGGGCGAACCCGGCCTCCGGGTGGAGATCGCAGTTGGGGTTCACGTCAATAACGTACGCGTCGCCGTCCGCACCCAATCTCAGGTCCACCCGCCCATAATCCCGGCACTCGAGCGCGTCGAAGGCGGCGGTGGCCACGGCGCGCAGGCGCTCCTGCTCCCGGGCGCCCAGCGTGCAGGGGACCGACGGGCTGTCCTTGCACTCGGCGGAGTCGGCCTCCCACTTGGCGCGGTAGGACAGGATGCGCGGCCGGGCGGCGAAGGCGGCGCCGAAGCGGATCTCGGTGAGCGGGAGGTGGGCCCGTCCGCCGCCGCGGTTGCCCAGCAGCGGGACGTAGACCTCCGGCCCGTCGACGTACTGCTCCACCAGCGCCGGCTGGTGGAAGCGGGTCAGCACCGCGCGGCAGGCGCGCTCCAACTGGGCGCGGGTGTGCACCACCGAGTCGAAGTCCACGCCCGCCGAGGCGTCCTCGCGGTCCGGCTTGACGATGAGCGGGAACGGCAGGTCCAGGCCGGCCAGGTCGTCCATCCGCTCCACCAGCGCGAAGGCGGGCGTGGGCACGCCGCGCGCGAACAGGACCTCCTTGGCCTTGTGCTTGTGCAGCGCCAGCCCCAGCGAGAGCGCGGCCGACCCGGTGTACGGGATGTGCAGCAGGTCGAGCAGGAGCGGGATGGCCATCTCGCCGCGGCTGTCGGCGGCGAGCGACTCGCAGAGGTTGATGACCAGGTCCGGGCGGAGGCCCTCCAGCGAGGAGAGGAGGTCCGCGGCGCCGGTCACCGGCACCAGCTGGGCGCGCGCCCCGCTCCCGTCGAGCGCGGAGGCCAACGCCTGGGCCACCTTCGCCACGTCCTTCCTCGCCTCGCGCCCCGGGTCGTCTTCCAAGAGGTCGTGGTCGAGGTTGTGGAGGAGGGCGATGTGCATTGGGGGCTGGTCACCCATGCCTAGCACGAACCTCTTCAGCGGCACAGATTTGGCTGCGGGAGCGGAACGCGGAGAGAGTCGGGGCGAATGAGGATACGAGACCCGATCCACGGGACCATCGCCGTCAGCGACGAGGAGCGCGCGGTCATCGACACCCGCTTCTACCAGCGGCTGCGCGGCGTGCGGCAGCTGGGCTTCGGGGACATGGCGTTCCCGGGCGCCACGCACACCCGGCACGCGCACTCGCTGGGCGCCATGCACGTCTCCTCCCGCATGTTCGACGCGGTGGCGGCGTCCGCGGACCTGCCGGACGCGGCGCGCGCGCGCTTCCGGGCGGCGGTGCGGCTGGCGGTGCTCTGCCACGACCTGGGGCACATGCCGCTCTCGCACGCCTCGGAGAAGATCGCCCCGGCGCGCGCGTCGCTGAAGCTGCCGGCGTGGCTGGGCCCGTCCTCGGGGCAGGCGTCCCACGAGGACTTCACCTTCAAGATCGTCCTCGACGGCGGGGTGGGGGAGTGCATCCGGGAGCGGTTCGCGCCGCTGGCGTTCGGGCCGGAGGAGGTGGTCTCGCTGATCTCCGGCGCGGCGCCGCCGGGCGGGCTGGACTTCGAGCACCGGGGCGTGGACTACGCGCCGCTGCTGAGGGCCATCGTCTCCGGCGAGATGGACGCGGACCGGATGGACTACCTGCTGCGCGACTCGCTCTTCTCCGGGGTGAACTACGGGCGGTACGACCTGGACTGGATCGTCCAGAACCTGGGGGCCGCGGTGCGCGACGGGAAGGCGTACCTGGCGCTGGCGCGGCAGGCGGCGTTCGCCTTCGAGGACTTCCTCCTCAGCCGCTACCACATGTTCCTCTCCGTCTACTACCACCACACCACCGTCAACTTCGACCACATGCTCCGCCGCTGGTACGAGGAGGCGGCCGGCGAGTTCGAGGTCCCCACCGCGCTGGAGCAGTTCCTGGAGTGCGACGACGGCGCGCTCTGGCAGGCGCTGCGGCGGTCCTCCAACGGGTGGGCGCGGCGCATCGTGGCGCGGCGGCCGTACAAGCTGCTGGCGCAGTTCACCGAGCGCGACGAGGGCTACGACCTGCAGGCGCTCACCGGCGCGCTGGCGCTGGCGAACGTGGAGCACTTCGCGGTGGAGTCGGAGGGCGTGCTCTCCAAGTACTTCCAGGACGGCGGCGGGCCCAGCCTGTTCATCCGCGACACCAGCACCGGGCGGTTGACGGAGGTGGCGAGGTACACCCCGCTCTACCAGCGATATTCGAGCGCGGTCCGGCTGTCGCGGATCTACGTTCTCCCCGAGCAGATCGCCCCCGCGCGCGGTGTGCTCGAGAGGGTGGCCGGGTAAAAGGTGGCCGGATGAGGGTGTCTGGATGAGCGAGATGATTCCGGGGGTGACGGCGCCCCCACCGGCGGTGAGGCCTCCGAAGGACGCGGCGGTGACCATCGTCTACCGGCAGGTGCCGGACGGCGGCGGGGTGGAGGTGTTCTGGCTGCGGCGGGAGACGTCGCTCTCCTTCGCCGGCGGCTTCTACGCCTTCCCCGGCGGGCGGGTGGACGCGGCGGACGCGCAGGTCCCCGTCGAGGGCGCGGAGGAGCAGGACGCGCAGCTCCGGGTGGCGGCGGCGCGGGAGCTGTTCGAGGAGACGGGGCTGCTGCTGGCGGCGGGCGCGGAGAAGATCGGCGCGGAGGAGCGGGGCAAGGCGCGCGCGGCGCTGCTGGACCGGAAGGAGACCTGGGCGCAGGTGGTGGAGCGCTTCGGGCTGACGCTGCGGGCGCGCGACTTCCTCGCCGCCGGGCGGTGGATCACCCCGCCGTTCATGCCCATCCGCTTCGACGCGCGCTTCTTCCTGGTGGAGGCGCCGCCTTCGGGCGTGGCGGAGGTGTGGCCGGGCGAGGCGGCGGAGGGCGCGTGGGTGAAGCCGAAGGAGGCCTTGAAGCGGTGGACGGAGGGGACCGCCCTGCTCCACCCGCCCAATCTGCACGCGATGCAGGTGATGGATGACTTCAAGGGCGCGGCCGAAGCCGTGCAGAGGCTGGAGAACCCGCCGTACTGCCCCGGGTTCATCTCCAGCCGGATCGAGATGCAGAAGGGCATCCTGCTCTTCCCGCTGGAGACGCCCACGCTCCCGCCGGCCACGCACACCAACTGCTACGTGCTGGGGAACGGGGAGCTGCTCATCGTCGACCCGGGCGCGGCCGAGGTGCGGCAGTACGCCAAGCTGGTCGCGCTGGTGACGGGGCTGAAGGCGGAGGGGAAGCGGCCGGTGGCGATCTTCGTCACCCACCACCACTCGGACCACGTGGGCGGGGTGGAGGCGGTGCGCGAGCGGCTGGGCCTCCCGGTGTGGTGCCACGAGAGGACGGCGGACCGGCTGGGGGGGAAGGTGGACCGGGTGATCGCGGACAGCGAGCTGATCACCCTGCAGGGCGCGCCGTCCATGCGCTGGCGCGCGCTGCACACGCCCGGGCACGCGCGCGGGCACCTGTGCCTGATGGACGAGGCGTCGCGCGCGCTCATCTGCGGCGACATGGTCTCCGGGGTGAGCACCATCGTCATCGACCCGCCGGAGGGCGACATGACGGACTACCTGCAGCAGCTGGAGCGGCTGCGGAAGCTGCCGGCGGGCGTGCTGTACCCGGCGCACGGCGCGCCGATGCCGGACGGCCCCGCCAAGCTGCTGGAGTACCTCCACCACCGGGAGATGCGGGAGAAGAAGGTGCTGGAGGCGATCCAGAAGTCGGGCTCCAAGCTGGCGGAGATCGTCCCCAGGGCCTACGACGACGTGCCGGAGGCGGTGCACCCGGTGGCGGAGCGGAGCGCGCAGGCCATCCTGATCAAGCTGGTGCGGGAGCAGAAGGTGGAGCGGCGGGACGACACCTACTTCGCGGCGCCGGCTCCGGCGGCGAAGGCGTGAAGGCGCGGTGGCTGGCGGTCGCGGTCCCGCTGGGCGCCCTGGCCGGGCTGAGCGGCTTCACCGCGCAGTACGCGGAGGGGCTCTCGTACCTGAGCAACGACCCGCGCGCCTGCGACAACTGCCACATCATGAACGAGCAGTACGACTCGTGGCGGAAGGGGCCGCACCACGCCGCCGCCACCTGCAATGACTGCCACGTGCCGCCGCACTTCCCGGCCAAGTACATCGCCAAGGCGAAGAACGGCTATCACCACTCGTCCGGGTTCACGCTCCAGCCTTCGGTGCCCGACGCGCCCGGCGCGAAGCTCGCCTTCGAGGAGCCGATCCGGATCAAGGAAGCGAACAGCCAGGTCCTCCAGGACAACTGCCTGCGCTGCCACGGCGACTTCGTGCACGACGTGGTGCGGGGCAGCACCTGGAGGGACGACGCCATCCGCTGCGTCCACTGCCACCGGGCGGTGGGGCACGGCGCGCGCCGCTAGGGAGGAGGGGATGAGGAGATGAAGCGCAGCCTGTGGGTCTTCGGCGGGGTGGTGGCGGTGACCGCGGTGGCCACCGCGCTGGTGGTGGCGCTGCTGGTGAACATCTTCCAGCGCAAGCAGGAGGCGAAGAACCCGTTCCTCAAGCTGGTGGAGGTGACGGAGGGCGACGTCGACGCCAAGAAGTGGGGCGTCAACTGGCCGCGCGAGTACGACGGCTACCTGCGCACCGCGGAGCCCACGGCCACGCGCTTCGGCGGCGGGCTGGTGGGGCCGGAGGGGTCGATGCCGCCGGAGAAGGCGAAGCGCGACCCGTGGCTGCCCCGCATCTTCGCCGGCTACCTGTTCGCGGTGGACTACAGAGACCGGCGCGGCCACGCGTTCATGCTGGCGGACCAGGAGATCACCAAGCGCAACCTCCCGATGGAGGGGAAGCAGTCCGGCAACTGCCTCCACTGCCACACGTCGGTGATGCCGCTGTACCGGGCGCTCGGAAAGGAAGCGCTGCCGGGCGGCAGCCCGTCCGACCAGGTGCAGAAGGGCCTGGAGAAGGTGAGCGAGATGACCTACTGGGACGCGCACGCGCTGCTGGCGAAGACCACCGGCGGCGCGGTCCACCCGGTCTCCTGCGTCGATTGCCACGACCCGGAGACGATGGAGCTGCGGGTGACGAGGCCCGGCTTCATCGCCGGCATCCGGAAGCTGGCGGCGTCCAGCGCCCCGGCGCCGCACCTGCCCAGCGTGGAGCGCTGGCGGCGCGGGGACCGGGCGCGGCCGTACGACCCGAACGAGGACGGGACGCGGCAGGAGATGCGGTCGTTCGTGTGCGGGCAGTGCCACGTGGAGTACTACTGCGGCAAGGGCCTCACCCTGTTCTTCCCCTGGGACAACGGCCTGAAGGTGGAGCAGATCGAGCAGACCTACGACGCGATGCAGGTGCACGGGGCGCGCTTCAAGGACTGGGTCCACGCCGAGACGGGGATGGACGTGCTCAAGGCGCAGCACCCGGAGTTCGAGCTGTGGAGCCAGGGCATCCACGCCCGCAGCGGCGTGGCGTGCGCGGACTGCCACATGCCCTACAAGCGCGAGGGCGCGCTCAAGGTCTCCGAGCACTGGGTGCGCAGCCCGCTCCTGGAGGTGAACCGCTCCTGCCAGACCTGCCACCCGTACAGCGACGAGGAGATCAAGGCGCGGGTGGAGGCGATCCAGGAGCGGCACCACGCGCTGCTCACGCGGGCGGGCGAGGCGGCGGTGGCGATGATCGACGCCATCGTGGCGGTGCGGAAGACGTACGGCGACCGGTGGCCGGCGGAGTTGGAGAAGGACCCGGGGCTGAAGGAGCTGGCGGAGCTGCAGCGCGCGGCGCAGTGGCGGCTGGACTTCGTGGCGGCGGAGAACTCCATGGGCTTCCACGCGCCGCAGGAGATGGCGCGCATCCTGGCCGAGTCGATCGACCTGTCACGGCAGGCACAGGTGAAGGCAGTCTCCCGGCTCAGTTCCGGCGCCGGGAGATAGGATGCCGCCGCCATGCCGATCCCGACCATGAGGCCCGGTACCGCCATCCTCGCCCGCGCGCCCGGCCGGGTGAACCTCATCGGCGAGCACACCGACTACAACGGCGGCTTCGTGCTGCCGGTGGCCATCCCGCAGCAGACGACGGTGGAGGTGGTCCCGCGGGAAGACTTCCTCGTCCGGGTCAACAGCACCGACATGAACGAGGAGCGGGAGTACGACCTCGGCAAGGAGAAGCCGGGGCAGGGGTGGCTGGACTACGTGCAGGGCGTGACCTGGCAGCTGCTCAAGAGCGGCTTCCAGCTCCGCGGCTTCGACGTCCGCATCGGCTCCGAGGTGCCGCTGGGCAGCGGCCTGTCCTCCAGCGCCGCGCTGGAGGTGAGCCTGCTCCGCGGGCTGCGGCAGGCGTTCAAGCTCCAGTTCGACGACGTGAAGCTGGCGCTCCTGGGCCAGAAGGTGGAGACCGACTTCGTGGGCGCCCCGGTGGGCGTGATGGACCAGATGGCCTCCAGCCTGGCCGACCAGAAGGCCGCCCTGTTCCTCGACACCCGCACCATGCAGCACGAGCGCGTCCCCCTCCCCGAAGGGATGGAGCTGGTCGTCATCGACTCCGGCGTGGCCCACCAGCACGCGGCCGGCGACTACAAGGTGCGGCGGGCGGAGTGCGAGAAGGCCGCGTCGATGCTGGGCGTGAAGGAGCTCCGCGACCTCACCGGGGCGGACCTCCCCAGGGCGATGGCGCTGCCGGAGCCGCTCGGGCGGCGGGTGCGGCACGTGGTGACCGAGAACGCGCGCGTGCTGGCCACGGTGGAGGCGCTGCGCGCCGAGGACCTCCCGCGCCTGGGCCAGCTGCTCAACGCCTCCCACGAATCGCAGTCGAAGGACTACGAGGTCTCCATCCCGGAGATCGACCTGCTGGTGAAGCTGGCCCAGCAGGAGCCGGACGTGTACGGCGCGCGCCTCACCGGCGGCGGCTTCGGCGGGTCGATCATCGCCGCCGCCAAGGCCGGATCGGGCGCGAAGGCCGCCGCCCACGTCGCCGAGCAGTACGCCAAGCAGGTGACCGCCAAGCCGAGGATCCTCCTCCCATGACGACCGAGAGCGCCGCCGCCGCCAGAGAAGTCGAGCGCGCCCAGCAGCTGCTCGCAGATCCCTCCGTCGCGGACGTGGTGGCGCGGATCCGCCGCGGCGAATTCAACGCGGCGCTGCCCCCCGCGCCCATCGAGCCGCTGGAGCCGGGGGACCTCCTCCCGCTCCCCGCGCCCGGGACGCCGGAGCACGCGCGGTCGATGGAGCTGGGCGAGGAGGCGCTCCGCCAGGGCGAGCTGGCGGCGGTGGTGGTGGCGGGCGGCGCCGGCACGCGCTTCGGCTCCAACATCCCCAAGGCGCTGGTGCCGGTGCTGGAGCAGCGGACCTTCCTCGACGTGAAGCTGGCGCAGCTGGAG
>Ga0134122_10001174_pt1 | contig 18750 bp, 13 predicted proteins | sample KB302_FD_96461 | JGI IMG/M metagenome (GOLD analysis project Ga0134122, IMG submission 96461) | Terrestrial soil microbial communities without Nitrogen fertilizer from Kellogg Biological Station, Michigan, USA - KB3-0-2 | ecosystem: Environmental > Terrestrial > Soil > Unclassified ... | reverse complement strand
TGCCAACGAGGTCCTGGTGGGCCGAGAAGGGCAGCGAGCTCATTTGATCGACCTGCTGATCAGTACCGGCCGCCGGGGTGCCTATCTCGTGACGGGCCGCCGCGGCGCCGGCAAAACGAGCTTCGTAAAGCATTGCATCAGCGAATATGAAAAGAGTGTCCTGAGCCGGTTCCTGCGGGGCAACGTGGGCCGCGGAGTGTGGGACCGCACCCTTGTGCTCCTTTTCTGGTTTGCGGTCCTGCTTGGGCTGCTACTTCTCACGGAGCTGATTCAGTTCCTTGCGCATCCAACCAACGAAGGAGAGAGCGCTTATCTCCGGTGGCTGATCCTGGCTCCGGTTGGAATTGCCCTCCTCTATCCTTGTGTCTATGCAAGGGCAATCGTGGAGGAATGCATCCACACCTTCTTGAAACAAGGCAAGTTGACAGACCCAAAGTCGACAGACTCGAATGAGGATTATGGCCGCTGGGCGGGAGCCGCGGCGGTCGTCTTCGTCATCTTCCTGGCAATCCTGGTATGGCTCTATCCTCATCTTGGCAACCCGGCCCAAGGGGTCTTCCTCCTTCTGCCCGTGGTTGCCTCTCTGTATGCCACTGCCCAAGCGCTATCCTTTAATTTCATTAAATCGACCCAATCTCCTCCCGTACCTATGGGAGACCAAGGGGGAAGTCCCCAAGGCTCGATCAATGGTAGATTGAAATCTATCTGGGAATGGCCTGCCAGTAAATTGAAATCCGCCTGGGAATCTATTAGTAAACTTCCTAAGGAGTGGTCTACTCGGGCCGCTCTCTTTCTCGTACCGTTGGCCGTTTTTCTCTACAGTTCTTTGACGACGCTTCGAAGCAATCTGTCTCTGAGCCTTGTATTCGTTGGCCTGGGCGCCATCTTTCGGGGCGCGGATATTGGGAGGCAGGCAGGAGCCTCTCAGAACAGAATGCCGGATTCCATCAAGAAAGCCGTGACCTCGGGAGAGCGCTGGTATCTGGTGTTTGGTGTTCTGACCGTCATGGCCGGATTCACACTTCTCGGTCTCAGATGCTATCTCGGAAGAGTATCTCCTTGGGCAATTGTTCTGCCCATCTCTTCGTTCGTGATTCTCTCTGGCACATTCCTTCTCGTTCAGGGCAAGGTCGTCGCTTCTGGCCAAGGAGAGCCTTTGTTCAGGCCGCGCCCTCTCTTCATTCTGCTTGCCAAGGCCTGTGTCTCGATAGTCGTCTCGCTTCAGTTGGCCTATCCGGCACTCTCCTTCCTGGCTTGTCGTCTGGCTGATCGGGCGATCAGCTTCTTTTTCGAGGGTGTCAAGAGCTCCAAGATCGTGATACCCAACACGAACGCGTTCTGCGGGGCAGATTCACTGTGCCATGCCGCTACGCCGATCCAATCGGTTCTCTTCATCTTTAGGACACAGGAGGTTCTCTGGCTTGGATCGCTGCTGATCATGATAACCCTTCTCCATTTCGTGGAGTACGAGTGGATTATCCGCCCGTGCATCCGTTCCCGGGAAGGGCAAGCCTTCGGTGCGGGTGTCGCGGCGCCCTGGGAGGATTTGGAGTCCGATCCGGTGCTTACGAAAAATCCTAAAGCCGTTGAGAATTTGACTCAGATCAATCGCGACCTCGCCGAACTCACGCTGCCCTGGGAGACCTACAGATCCTGGCTCCCCGTGCTGCCCGTCGCCGTAAACCTCGGCTTTGATCGGTTGAATCATCGACAGGTCATTCAGACCATGCTCGTGGGATTGCGCGAAAGGTACCATCGCACCTTTCTCGCTTGGAACTCGGGCTTCGCCAATCTCGGACGCTTCCTCGGTCTTCTTGTTCTGCTGATCTTGACCGCCCTGATCGGACGGCTTCTGCCGGCCCCCAAGAAACCAAAACCCAACAATATGCCCCATAATGTGTGGAAGGTGGAGGTTTACGGACAACTTTTCTCTCCGACCGGCCACGAGCCCATAGGAAAGGAGGTTGGATTCCCAGAGAAGCTGTGGCTTACGGCCCTCAAAGGCTATGCTGTTTTGTCGGTGCCTGAAGCTCCCGATAGAAACCTCTTGCTAGGGGAGCTTCTTGGAGCTTGGCCAAAAGAAGCGAACAACGGTGCGGCCAGCGAAGATGAAGCAAGAAACAGCGTGACCACCGTGACGAGTACAAAGAGCGGGTTGACGACTACCGTGAGCAGAACGAACCAAGACGTCACGATGATCAGCTCCACGAGGAACAGCAGGCTGACCAGCAGGATGACCAGTGTAAGCGGCACGTTGAAACCACCTCCCGATCTACCGCTGGTGTACCTCTGTGCATATCACCTGGTGATCCTCTCATTACTCTCCTTTCTTGGGCATTTACTCTTTCATAGGATGCCGCTTCTGCCTTACAAACAGAACCTTCGGCGTATCGACGATCTGCTTGATAGCCTGTCGTCGCGGACGAAGATCACTTCAAGTCTCAAGCTCTGGGGACCCGCGCGCTGGATTTACAGTATTTTCTCTGATGAGAGACTGCGCGAGACGGAGCGCGATCCGGTCGACCCACGCACCGTAGAGCTCGCTTTCTTGCAGATTCTGGAGGACGTACAGAAGGGTGGGTTCCGCTTTCCTGGCGCCGCGCGGCACCATCTCACCATGCCAGCGCCGGAGATTACTTTCATTTTCGATGAGCTCGACAAGCTCGGTACTCGGGTGGACCCGGTAGAGGAGACACGTGATCCAGCCGCTCCCAGACAGGAAATTCAGATCATCCAGAACGAGCGCGAGCGCTCCCACAAGCTTCGTGCTCTGCTTTCCGATCTGAAGAACATCCTGGCTTCGGCTCCGGCGCGGTTCATCTTCGTCGGCGGCAGAGACCTTCACGACGAGTGGCTCGCCGATCAAACTTCCCGGCTGCCTCTTCTAACGAGTATTTTCAATACCGAAGTCTATCTCCCCTCCCTGCTGACGGACCAGCATGATCACCGTCCGAGAGCACAGCGAAGGCTCTGCGAGACCGACCCGCAGGGTGGTCGTCCGAGCGCGCATGGAAGACTCCACGAGCGGATCTTGGATTATCTTTCGAGACAATACAAGCGAGCGCAGCTCCTCGATGAAAGATCGGCCCGCAAGCGCTGGTTGCCCTCTTTCGGACTCTCCGCGGAGGTGTTGGCGCCGGAAAGGTTTGTCTCGATGGTACATCGTCCATTGCCGAGCACGCCCCGGAAGACAGGGGGCCCAGATGGTGCAGATGTGCCACACGGCGAAGGTGTGGGCTCCGACCATCCAGAGGTGCTCCGCTGCAGCGACGAACCCAGTGTGGATTCCAGACAGGGACGCATTCCTGGCCAGGAGCTGATCGCGAATGACGAGTGCGACTTCGGCTTTGTGCTTGATGAGTTTATTCTGTTTCTTACTCATCGAAGCATGGGCAATCCCAAAAAACTAAAGGATTTGCTTTCGAGTTTCATTCGCCCCGCGGAGAGGGAGCTTGATAGAAGAATTCGTTGGAAGATCGCGCCTTGTCGGCATGTGATTCGTTTTGGCGACAAAGAGATCTTTCGGATACAGCTCCTCGTGACGATCTACCGGCATCTAGCCAATGCCTTCGAGGAGAGGATGGTGAAGCGGGACGACAAATACGCTACATCGATTTTCTTTCTGACCGACTTCCTGTTCAAATTTCATCGCCGCGCCTTCTCCTGGAGCAACCTCGAGCGGGTGGACGATCTGGCTCATATCCATCGGCTTCCGGATTTGCGAGAGATCCAGGAGGAGATCGTCGATCACTTCTCGGAAAGGTTCCTTCATCGGGTCACGAACGGCATGTACTCTTTCCGTTTCCGCAGTGACGTTGCGCGAGAGGTCGAACACCTGTCGCGCCTGTCTGCGACAGAAATGGCGGCCTTAAATTTCACGCTCGATGAATCTCTTTCTCTGAAGAGCGAGTACTTAGCAGCAATCGAAGGCCATGAGCAGGACAACCCTGACCTGGTGGGAGCTCTGGGGGAGCTCTACGAGTTCGACCAGGATTTCGAGAGAGCCCGTCACCAGTATCGGATCGCGATTGACCTATTGGATAGGGATCTGGCACGGATGAAGGGACCGGAGAGAAAGGTATACAAGGCTGTATATAAGATTCTTGACGGCAGAGGCGAGGACTACGCCCGGATCTTCTTGTCTTGGGGGGTCGCCCGATTGCGGCTGATGCTGCAAATCGGTATGACCTTCGAGTTAGAGCGGGATCTCGAGCAAGCTGAAGCGGAGTATCGCAGCGCCCGGAATTTGGCCAGAGCCCTCGTCAAGGCTTACGTCGGCTCGGAAGGACAGAAGGACGACAAAGAGGGGGTAGCCTCATCGCTCAAAGCGGCCGAGAAAGGCAAGGGGCGTGTGGCTCAGCGAAAGGGATTATTCCAAGAGTTTGTTGACGCTTTCGCAAAGGCCTTAGAAGGTTCAGTAGAAGGTAGAGAGGGCGAGGAGGACGCTTACCCGCCAAGAGAGGCTAGTCGTTCGAAAAGCCGGCTCCACAGCCTCAAGCACATCAACATCCTGTTTCAACCCATGTTTGCGGAAGCATGGCTCGCGGAGAAGTTCGTGGGATCGATCGATACTAGTGTGACTCTGATAGAGAGAAGATTATGGGAGATCCGGCTTACGCTCCACTTCATGCGAGTTCGGGCAGCTCCTTTACCGGAGGGGCAAACCCAACCGCGCCTGCACACGGCAGGAAGCAGCGCCAACCTCTCGCTGACGCTGTCCCAGTTACACAATAAGGCAGGAGATCTCTATTTCTTCAAGGGCAGGCAGGCGGTGACTCCTGAGAAGATCAGAGATTTGATAGAAAATTCGCGCCGGCCTCCAGAGAAACGGAAGAAAGGTGACCGATCGACGGACGGGTACCTTGTGCGCGCTCATTACCATTACGCCGTCAGCTTGCACGACCTGCGGCGCTACGTTCACCATCGTGTGGCCGTTCGCTCCAAGGATCTGCTCAGTATCGCGACGGATGCCTCTCGTACATTGCTGTTCGGCGCCTTACCTGATTTTCTCGTTCGTGCCGCGGCCGGGAGCGTCAACGACATGGCCGAGGCGACCTTGGCCCGCATTTCGCTATTCGAGTTATTCTATCACATCCGGGAAGGACGGACTGCAAACCTGGAAATCGATAAGCCTCTGGAGGAACTTCTCAGGGAGCCGCCAAGGAATGATCTTCAGAAGTGCGGATGGCTCGGGATCGATGACGAAGCGACCGGGAGATCGCATCTTAGCAACTGGTTTGGAATATGGAAGGAGGAAGTCGTCAAGAATGAACCTCTCCGGAACTTGGTTGATTTTGTAGGACCAGATCCGGCGGTCAACCGGCTGGCGAGATCGCTCGAGCTCAGCGTTGGAGGTGCCAGCCTCTTCGAGGCCGGTGGATATCCTGAGGATGCCGGCCGTGAATTCCTGCAGGTGTGTGAGACCGTTACCCGCTATTTATGGTGGGGTCTGACCGTTCAGTGGATCGGAAGTCTACCTGAGTGGGTCGCCAACGATCTACAACTCGATGAACAATCCCGTCTTCGCTGGCAGGACCTGACGAGGAAGGTCGAGAGTTGGAAGAAGGTCGAGGGTCTAGATCTGCCAATGTCCGACCTCTTTCAAGCCGGCAACCAGGATTCCCGGCAGGCCGGTTTTTGGGGAGTTCTCGTCGATTTGGGAGTTGGAGTCCTGGGAAGGGTCGACTCGCTGTTTCGACAGAGCCGGCACTCCGTAAACGCCGATGAGGAAAGTACCTATCTCGTCGGAGAAACAATACCAACCGAAGCCCTCACGCTTCTATGTTCTCTTGGTCTTGCCGCAGATCTCGTCGCAGATTCCCTATCTCCGGGGGGGCCGGCGCCTCCCGATGGACCAGGTGCAGGTTCTCTCTTGAAAAGAGAGAAACGCTTGCAGTTGGAGGAGCTTGTTCGTCGCTGGACCGGTGAAGGAAACGAGAAGCCCATGGGAAGCGAGAAGCCTAAGTGTGGCACCTTCGAAGCCATCTTGAAGAAGGCCATCCAACGCCATAGTTACCTGATGATCAATCGTCTCAACGGCATGAAGGTGATGATCGATTATTTGGTCTTGAGACAAAAACCTGCAGATTCTTCCGAAAAGGACTTCCAACAGGCGATAGAGTGGGCCGTAGAGCTTCTCGATCTCAATGAGCAGTTCGACGCGCCGCTTCACTTCACACCCATCTACTCCGGAGTTACCTGCGCACTCGTGTGGCTCTGGGGAGCGCATGGTTTAGGGGAGGTGAGGCAGGACAGATGGGAACGGATCTATCGTGCAGCGCAGAGAGACCTCCTCAACAGTGAGGAGATGTACACGATGCGGCGATCTTACTACGAAGCGATTGGCAAGCTATATTACCTCTATGACGACTTCAACGATCGGCGGATTCACTTCAACCATGCCATTCAGATGGCAGGAGCGGAATTGAACGCTCTTCTCAAGATCCTGGTTGATAAGCGGGATGACCTGAAACACTTGGTGGCGACCAAACTGAGGGTCGGCGCAGGTCCACTCGGGCAAGCTGGTAAGGATCAGCTTACTCCGCCCGCAGGGCCTCGATAGGATCCATCGCCGCCGCCCGGCGGGCGGGGAGGAGGCCGGAGAGGAGGCCGGTGCCGACGCTCACCGCTACGGCCACCAGCACGAAGAGGAGAGGAGTGTGCACCGGCAGTCCCGGCACCGCCAGGCGGAGCAGGGCGGCGAGGCCCATGCCGGCCAGCACCCCGAGCGTGCCGCCGGCGGTGGCGAGAGCCGCAGCCTCGACCAGGAAGAGCAGGTGGATCTGACGCCGGGTGGCGCCGATCGCCCGCGCCAGACCGATCTCGGCCGTGCGCTCGCCGACGGCGATCCACATCATGGTCAGGATGCCGATGGCCCCCACCAGCAGCGAGATGCTGGCGATGGCGCCGACCGAAGCGGTGACGATGTTCATCACGTTGTCGAACACCGCGAGCATGGCCGACTGGGTGGTCACCGTGAAGTCCTCCTCGCCGCCGTGACGCTCGGTGAGCAGGCTACGCACCTCGCGCTCGACCTGGCCGGCGAGGCCGGCGTGGGCGTAGACGATGTCGATCTCGTTGAGCTCGCCGAGGTTGAAGATTTTCATCGCGCTCACTACCGGCACGTACGCCGAGTCGTCGATGTCGAAGCCCAGGAACTGGCCCTTGGGGGCCATGACGCCGATGACCCGGAAACGGGCGCCGGCGATGCGCACGAACTGGCCGAGCGCGTTGGCCTCGCCGAACAGCTCGCGCTTGAGCTTGGGGCCGAGGACAGTGAACTGCGAGCCGCGGTGCGGGTCGCTCTCGGGCCAGAAACTTCCCTGGCGGACGACGTACTTCCAGACCTTCGGCGCCTCGGGCGTCACGCCGTAGATGAAGACGTTGCGCCCGCGGCCATTGCTTTCCACCCGCGCGCTGCCGAAGGCGACGGGCATCGCCTCTTCGATCCCGGCCAGGCGCGCGAGGGCCAGGGCGTCGTCGATCGTCAGCTTGTGCGTCGTGCCTCCAAAAACGCCCGGAATGCCGCTCGTCTTCGACTTGCCCGGATTGACTCCGATGAGGTTCGTGCCGAACTGGGTGAACATGCCGACCATGTAGCGCCGCGTCCCCTCGCCGATGGAGGTGAGCAGGATCACGGAGGCGATGCCGATGCCGATCCCCAGCATCGACAGGGCGGAGCGCAGGCGGTGGCTCAGCACGGCGCCGAAGGCGAGGCGGATCAGATCGCGCATCTCTTTTTCACCTCCCGGCGAGCGCCGCCACGGGGTCCAGCCGCGCCGCCCGGCGCGCCGGCAGCCAGCCGAAGAGCACCCCCACGCCGAGCGACAAGGTGAGCGCGGCAACCACGGCCCAGACCGGCGGGCTCGCCGGCAATGCGGGGAAGATGCGCACCAGAATGCGTACCGCGCCCCAGCCGGCGACGAGGCCGAACAGGCCGCCGGTCGCCGAGAGCAGCGCCGACTCTGTGAGGAACACCGCCAGCACCTGGCCGCGCCGCACGCCGAGGGCCCGCAGCAGGCCCACCTCGCGCGTGCGCTCCGAGACGGAAACCAGCATCACGTTCATGATGCCGATGCCGGCCACCGAAAGCGAGATGGCCGCGATCGCTCCCAGAGCCAGAGTCAGCGCGGTGAGGATTTGAGAGAAGGTGGAGACGATGGCGTCCTGGGTCAGCACCGTCACGTCCTCTTCGTCGTGACGCTCGGAGAGCAGGCGGACGACTCGAGCTTTGACCCTTTCGAGGTTGGCGCCTTGCCGCACCTGGACCATGATGCGGAAGAGGGAGCGGCGGTCGAACATGCGCATGGCGGTCGCCACCGGGATGGTGGCCGTCTCGTCGATGTCCGCCCCTAGTTGAGTTCCCTTGGGGGCGAGCACGCCGATCACCCGCATCCGCCAGGCGCCGATCCGTACGATCTGTCCGACCGGCTCCTCACCCGGAAAGAGCTCGCGGGCCGTCTTGAGGCCCAGGACGACGACCGGGCGTCCGCGCCGCAGCTCCTCGGCCGGCAGGAACTCACCGTGCGAGAGGGCGAGCCGGCGCACCTCCAGCAGCTCTCGGGTCGAGCCCACCACCGCCACCTGGCGCCGCCGCGCGCCATGGGACACCGTTTCGGTGCCGATCACCAGAGGAGCGATCTCCTCGACCTCGGGAATGCCGCGCTCGATGGCCCGCGCGTCCTCCAGCGTGAGGTCGTTCGCCGCCGCCGCGACGCCCGGGATGCCGGTCGTCTCCGTCTTGCCGGGGATCACGATGAGCAGGTTGGAGCCGATGCTCGCGAACTGATCGATGACGTAGCGCCGTGCCCCCTCGCCCAGGGCTGTCAGGGTGATGACCGCGGCGACGCCGATGGCCATACCGAGCAACGACAGGCCGGTGCGCAGCCGGTGGCCGGAGAGGGCCTGAAAGCAGAAGCGGAGAAGATCGGGGGCGGTCATACGCGCGAGGCCTCGGGGAACGCAAGCGAAGGGGCTTTGCCGGTAGGGTGCGCTGCGCGCATCCTACCTTTTCTATCGGTTCGGTATCGTTCCCCCTCTCCAGCTCCGCTGGAGAGGGGGCCAGGGGGTGAGGTTTCGCGGGCACACCGTCTCATCCCGCCTCTCCGTTCCCCGGCGCGAACAGATCCGCCGTCCCCATCACCTCCGATCCCTTCAGCCGCCGGGCGATGCGGCCGTCCACCAGCACGACGATGCGGTCCGCCCGGCGAGCCACATTGGGGTCGTGGGTCACTACCACGAGGGTGATTCCCTCTTTGTTCATGCGGTCGAGCAGGTCGAGGATCTGGCGGCCGGAGGCGGTGTCGAGGTTGCCGGTGGGCTCGTCCGCCAGCAGCACGCGCGGCCCCATCACCGTGGCGCGCGCCAGAGCCACCCGCTGGCGCTCGCCGCCGGAGAGCTGGTCCGGCCGGTGGTCCAGACGGCCGGAGAGGTCCACCGCCGCGAGGGCCTCCGCCACCCGCCGCCGGCGCTCGCCGCGAGAGATCTCCGCGAAGACCATGGGGAGCTCGACGTTCTCGGCGGCGGTCAGCCGTGGCACCAAATGGAAGGATTGGAAGACGAAGCCGATCAGGTTGCGGCGCACCGCCGTCAGCTCCTCGTCGGAGAGCGTGCCCACCTCGCGGCCGTTGAGCCAGTAGGAGCCGGCGTCGGGACGATCGAGGCAGCCGACGACGTTGAGCAGAGTCGACTTGCCGGAGCCCGAGGGTCCCATGATGGCGACGTGCTCGCCGGCTTCGACGTGCTCGGTGACGCCGTCCAGGGCGTGGACGGGCTGGCCGCCGAGCACGTAGGTGCGGGAGATCCCTTCCAGACGGATCACGGGGCGGCGCTCTGGCGGACCGGCCGCACCTTGGCCCCCGCCTGGACCTCCGGCCGGTCGAGCGAGACGACCACCAGGTCGCCCGCGGCGAGCCCCGAGCGCACCTCCGTCCAGTCCCAGTTCTTGAGGCCGATCCCCAGCTTGCGCTCGGCGAGCACGCCGTTCTCGGCCACCAGGACCTTCTCGCCCTCGATCAGCGCCGAGGTGGGGACGCGCAGCACCCTCTCCCGCGCCTCGAGCAGCACCTCCACGTCCGCGGAAGTGCCCGGCAGCAGGCGCACGGCGCTCGGATCGTCCAGCTCAACCTCGATCTCCACCGTGCGGTTCTGTTCCTCGCGGTCGAGCACGTAGGGGGCCACCCGCAGCACGCGCCCGTCGAACTGGCGGCCCGGATAGGAGTCGAAGGTGACGCGCGCCGGCTGCCCGGGATGGATGTTGCCCGAGTCCACCTCGTCCATGGGAGCGCTGACGTAGATCGATTAGGGATCGAGGACGTCGAGGACCGGAGGGATCGGCAGGCCGGGCGGCGAGGGGGTGGTGTACTCGCCGACCTCGACGGAGAGGTCGGCGACGATGCCGTCGAAGGGGGCGCGGATTACCGTCTGATCCTGTTGCCGCACCGTGAGGTCCACCGCCGCCCGAGCCTGCTCGACGCCGGCACGGGACGCCCGGCAGGCAGCCGCCGCGGTCGAGGCGGTGGTCTGAGCCTGGTCTATCGCGTCGGCCGAGACGATTCCTTCGGCTGCCAGCTTCTGCAGGCGCCGGGCCTCCCGGTCGGCCCGCTCGGCCGACAGGCACGCCTGCTGGCGCTGGGCGTCGGCGGCCTGGAGCTCACGGCGGGATAGGGTGATCTGCGCCTCCGGGAGCCGAGGGTTCAAGCGCAGCAGGATGTCTCCCTTTTTGAACCGCTCCCCTTCGCGGAACGGGACCTCGACGACCCGGCCCCCGACTTCGGGCGAGATCTGAGCGCGGCGGCGGGCTTTCACCGTCCCCGCTCGCGAGTTGGTAACCGTGTGCTCGACCCGGCCGCGCGAGACCTCCACCACCGTGACCTCGATCGGCTTGGGCGCGAACACCGTCGCCCGCAGGGCGAGCCCTACCGCCACGATCCCGAGGATCACTAGGAGCCGCACGATCCAACGCCGCATTGCGGCTCACTCTAGCATTGTCCCGCGCGGGAAGGGCCACGTTATCGGGTGGTAGGATGATAGTTCGATGGAGCTCAAAGAGGCCTTGCGGGTCCTGGCTAGCCTGGAGAAGGAACAGGTCGAGTACGTGGAGGCGCAGGCAGCCCGTGACCGCGTCACCCAGGAGAACATCGACCGCCTGCGCAGAGAGCGCAATCTTCAGAGTCTCTAGTGCTGCGCCGATCGCCGAGAGGGGAGGCGTCATGTTCCACAAGATCCTGGTGCCCGTCGATTTTACGGTGAAGAACGAAGCGGCTCTCACCAGCGCGAGCGAGATCGCGGGCCGCAGCGGCGAGGAGAGCGAGGTCACGCTGCTGCACGTCATCGAGACCATCGAGCATATCGAGTTCGAAGAGATGGGAGACTTCTACCGCGGGCTGGAGACGCGCGCGGAGGCAAAGCTCTTCACGATAGCGGAGAGGCTCCAGACCGCCGGCGTCCGCGTCCGCCACGAGGTCCTCTACGGCAAGCGGGCGGAGACCATCGTGCGCTTCGCCGAAGACCACGCGATGGACCTGGTGATCCTCTCCTCGCACAAGGTGGACCGCGACCACCCCGCTCTGGGCTGGGGGACGCTCAGCTACCGCATCGCGATCGTGGTGCGATGCCCGGTGCTGCTGGTGAAGTAGAGCTCACCAGAGCGTTTGAATGTGCGGGTAGTCCCGTATCTTCTGATCCCTGGTGATCAGGGTCGCTTCAAGGAGCGAGGCCGTGGCGGTGATGATTCGATCCGCCGGGTCCTCGTGGAACTCCCCGGGCAGGTGATTGGAGAGTACAGCGATTCGATTGTCTACCGGAACGAAGCTGAAGAAGGGGAGCGCTTCGGATCTGGCAATCCATTCCTCCACGTCCATGGTGAGCTCCAGACGCTTCTTCTTGACGAGCAGGGTCAGCTCCCAGCAACTGATAGAAGAGATGTGAACCTGAAGATCGCTCGCTTCGTTGTCGATCCTCTCTCGGGCGGAAACGGAGAGACGCTCTGGACTGGCGACCCACCAGACCCAGGCGTGGGTATCGAGAAGTATCAACGGAGAGACTCCCAGTCCTCCTGTCCGACCGGCTCCGTGGGATCGTCATAGCGAACTACAGATCCTCTCAGAGCCCCCAACGCGGCCGTGGGATCCTGGGTATAGGGCACCAACTTCAAGACAGGCTTGCCGCGATCGGTAATGATCAGTTCCTTGCCTGTGATCTCCACCTCTCGCAGGTACTCCAGCGCCCGCTCTTTGAAGCTGGATTTCGAAACGGCCTCGCCCATGAGATCTCTCCCCTTGGCTCAAATGCACTACGATGGTAGCACCTGCTCGCGCTCCGTCGGACTTCATGATACCGCCTGATTGTCCATACCGATAATCGCCATGCTGCGCTCGATCGCCGCCGCCTACCGGGACGCCTTCTCCGGTCTGAGCCGGCCGGTGTGGCTGCTCTCCGTCGCCACGCTGATCAACCGCAGCGGCACGATGGTGCTTCCCTTCCTCGCCCTGTTCCTCACCGAGAAGCGCGGGTTCACGATCACCCAGGCCGGCCAGGCGCTGGCGCTCTACGGCCTGGGTGCCGTGGTGGCTTCCTATGTCGGCGGCAGGCTCTGCGACCGTTTCGATCCACGCCGGGTCATGAAGTGGAGCCTGACGCTGACCGGAGCCAGTTTTCTGGCTCTTGGGCACATCCACGGGCGCCTGGCGATCTCGAGCATGATCGTCGTCCTGAGCTTCGTCGGGGAGACCTTCCGGCCCGCGAACATGGCCGCGTTGACCATGGCGAGCGATGCCGGAGAGAGGGCGCGGAGCTTCGCCTTGATGCGCTTGGCGGTGAACATCGGCATGACGCTGGGGCCGACCGTAGGCGGCTTCCTGGCCCTGCGCGACTACGGCTGGCTCTTCGTGGCGGACGGCGCCACCTGCCTTTTCGCGGCGGGTCTGCTGCACCTCGTCTTTCCGGGCAGCGTCCTGCGCGACGCGCCGCGGATCACCCGCGCCGCAACGGAGGTGCCGATCCGGTCGCCCTGGCGCGACCGGCCGCTACTGGTGATCCTGGGCTTGATGTTCCTCCTCAACACGGTGACCTTTCAGATCGTCGGCACGTTTCCGTTGACGCTGCGCGATCTCTACGGCTTTTCCGAGGCGCGCATCGGCCTGGCGCTGGCCGTCAATACGCTGATCATCGTGCTCTTCGAGATGGTCCTGGTCCACCGGCTGGCGGGGCGGAACCCGCTGAAGGTGTCGGGCGCCGGCGCTTTCCTCTTCTGCGCCGGTTTGGCACTGCTGCCTCTGGGCTCGAGCTTCGGCTTCGTCGTCTTCACGGTCATGGTGTGGACCGTGGGGGAGATGTTGACGTTTCCCATCGTGTCGAGCGCCGTGGCCGAGCGGGCGCCGGAGGAGAGCCGGGGCGCCACCATGGGCCTGCTCAACCTCTCGTTCGCGTCCGCCTTCGTCGCGGCGCCGCTGGTGGGCACCTGGATCTACCAGAACCTCGGTCCGCGGACGCTCTGGTACGGTTGCGGCGCGGTGGGCCTCGTGGTGTGGTCAGGATTCCAGGCCGTGGCGGTGCGCATCGGACGCTCCAAGAGGGGGTTGGGGGAGTGAGGGTTTACGGCTCCTCGTGGAGCTTCAGCTTGCGATAGCCCCGGTTCCAGTAGATGAGCGGCGGCGCCTCCTCTTCCGGCACGTTGCTCGCCTGGACCTCGCCGACGTAGATGGTGTGAGAGCCGGCGGGATAACGGGCTTGGATCCGGCAGTCGAGCCAGGCGAGCGCGTCGACGAGGACGGGCGCACCGGTCGCGCTGGCAGACCAGTTGCCCATGGCGAAGCGGTCCTCGTCCTTCACCCAGGCGAAGCGGTTGGACAGCTCCGACTGGTCCTCCCCCAGGATATTGACCGCGAAGACCGCCTCCGGCTCCTGCAGCATGGAATAGGCCTTGTGGCGGTTCTCGATGATGATCATGATCAGCGGCGGCTCGGCCGAGACCGAGGCGAACGCCGAGACGGTGAGACCGTGGGTCTGCTCGCCTGTCCGGATGGTGACGATCGTCACGCCGGCGGGGAAGTGGCGTAGCGCTTTCCGAAATTCTTCCGATGAGATCACAGGGGTCTCCTCTCGGGAGGTGGGATCGCTCGCGAGAGCGGATGCGATTCTCCCACACTCCTCTTTACATGCTTCAATGTCACCTGTCTTGCTCAAAGTATAGTGCGATCCGCGGCCGCTTTGAGGACAGCGCCGGCACCTTTTCCTCTGACCCCGGCTCGCAGTTGAAGGCCCGAGTCTCCCTTTACTGGGAGGCGGCATCCATCTAAGCTACGGCCCAGTTCCGTAGGTGCTTACGGAGGCTCAAACAGATGGCATTGGGGAGATCTCGTAAGAGGCGCTGCGTCCTTATGGTGCTCGGCATCGCCTTGTGGGGACCCGCCGTACGCGCCGCGCCGGCCGAGCCGAAGGATGCCGAAGCGGCGGCGGAGCCGGAGGAGTCCCCAGCCGGCCTGCGGCCGCGTCTGGACTTTGGTCTGGAAGCGAGGGCCAACTTCCGGAACAGCGAGCGCAACCGCTTCCCGGTGAGCTTTCCGTTCCGGCCGGATCAGATTCCGCCGGGCCAGACGCAAGTCTTCGAGGAGACCGTCAACTCCGGCTCGCATTTCGAGCTGTCGGACGTGACCCTGTTCGTGGACGCGGTCTGGGGGGACGGCCTCACCGCCCACGGCAAGGTCGACTTCATCGACCTCTACGACCGCAATCCCACCTCGACCGACCACAAGGTAGACGTCGACGAGGCCTGGCTTCGCTTCGGCGTCGAGCCCGATCCCGCAACGTTGGCGGCTCGCGGCGGGGTCTATCTCAAGATCGGCAAGTTCCCCAAGTTCGAGCGCCAGGACGACCGGCACCTGGAGAGCTACGGCCTCGTCTCCACCGCCTTCAACCGTTTCGAGGATGCCGGTGCCGAGCTGGGGATCAACCTTGGCCGGCACCTCTACGCGAAGCTCTCTGCCACCCAGGGCAACCCGGTCTTCCTGCGCGATCCGAACGCGCTGGCGGGAGACAACGGCACGCCGGTGCGGCAGCAGGCTCACCCGGACCCGGAGCTCAAGAGCGGCATCGTCATCCTCTACGACGCCGAGATCGAGGACATCGATGCGGACGGCAAGCTGGAGACCGGCGCCGGGCTCGGCTACAAGATCGCCGATGAAGAGGGGCGCAACGGCCTGGACGTGCTGGCCTGGGGTTATCAGCGCAAGCTGGCGAAAAAGGTGGAGCTGGAGGGTACCTTCTACGGTGGCGACCTCGACCTGCTGAACGGGCCCAACGACACGCCGCCCATCCTGCCGATCAAGAACGACGACAAGCGGGAGGTCGGTGCGAACGTCTGGCTGTACCTCGGGGGTCTTTCCTTCTTCGGACAATACGTCGATCAGAAGCTGGCCGGCCTGCCGCGCACGGGCCTCGAGGGTGAGGTCGCCTGGCGCCTCGAGCTGCCGCTGGTCTGGGCGGTGGGAGACAGGCAGCTCTTCACCTTCATTGCGCCGGCGGTGCGCTACTCGAAGCTCGACAACGACTTCCGCAACGCCGCGCCGACGCCGGCCCCGAGCTTCGCCTGGGATTGGGAGAAGATCGACGCCGGCCTGCGCCTCGGTCTCTTCTCCGGCGTCGATGTAACCGTCGAATATGCGGACAACCGCTTCATCCTCGCTTCCGGCGCGAAGCGGAAGAACAACGAGCTGCTGGCGACGTTGCGGTGGAGGATGTAGGTGGCCGGGCTCCCTGCCACCGCAGCCCTATCCTCTCCGTCCCTCCTCGGGGATCGTAGCGGCGGGCCTACGTGCCCGCCGTCCTTCACCGCGCCCCCGCGGCGGCGGGCACGTAGGCCCGCCGCTACGATTTTCCGCGGCCCGCCAATCCTGATTCTTCTGCTGTCCCTCCTCGCCCTCCCCACCCACGCCGAGGAGATCCAGGGCCGCGTCCAGCTCCTGGCCAGAGGCGGCCAGGGGCCGGCGCGGGGGAGCGACGTCCGCCAGGCGGTGGTGTACTTCGAGCCGGCGGGCTCGCCGCCGGCGCGGCCGGCCGAGGCGGCGTTCGAGATGGTGACCCGGCGCAAGGAGCTCGTGCCCCGGATCCTGGTCATCCCGCGCGGCAGCCGGGTTCGCTTCCCGAACCAGGACCCGATCCTGCACAACGTCTTCTCCGTCTCGTCTCCCAATCAGTTCGATCTCGGCCTCTCCCGGCAGGGACCGGGCAAGGAGAAGCGCTTCGAGGCTGCCGGCCTGGTGCGCGTCTTCTGTAACGTGCACCACGACATGGTCGCCTACATCCTGGTGCTGGACACGCCCTATCACGTCTCGCCGGATGCGGACGGCAAGTTCGTCCTCAACGGGCTGCCGCGGGGTCCGGGCAAGCTGACGGTGTGGCACGAGCAGGCCGACCCCTGGACGGTCGACGTCGAGCTGCCGCAGAAGCCGCCGGGCCCTCTCATGGCCCGGGTCGAGATCGTCCGGCCGCTGATCCCCTCCCACCTGAACAAACTGGGACAGTCCTACTTCCGGTCGCAACGTGACCGCTACAACAACCGGTAGCCGCCGCCGTTCCGGCCTGTCGCTGGAGACCCGGATCTTCCTGGTCACCTCGCTGCTCATCGCCCTGCTGGTGGGCAGCGCTGTCGCGGTCACTTATATCCTCCTGCGGCGGATCGCTCGCGAGGCAGCGGCGGACTCGCTGAAGAGCAGCGCCGCGGTGCAGGCGACCTATGAAAAGGAGCGGTACGAGCGGCTGAAGCTGATCTCCAGGCTCTTCGTCTCCGATCCCAACCTCGTTGCTTACCTCGCCGAAGGCATGCAAATGCGGGATACAGCTTCGCTTCTCGACAAGCTCGGCGACGGGCAGAAGGAGCTCGGCTTCGACTTCGCGATTCTCCTCGACCCCGCCGGCCGCGTCGTCGCGAGGACCGACAATCCCAACGCCGCCGGCGGAGATCTCTCCAAGCGCCCCCTGGTGGCCAAGGCCCTCACGGATTTCGAGGCCGCCGGCGTCTGGCGGGAGGGCAACCGTCTCTACTACGCGGTCGCCGTACCGGTCTCGCAACAGTTCACGGTCCTGGGCTATCTGGTGACCGGGTTCGCCATCACTGACGTGTCGGCCTTGGAGGTCAACCGCGTGAGCGGCGCCGATGCAGCCTTCGTGTCCAACGGCGAGCAGGGTCCGGAGATCGTGGCGACCACACTGCCTGCGCAGACGGCTCGCAGCCTGATGGCGATGATGTCTGCGAGCGGCAGGGGGATGGGCGAAGCCATGCGCGCCGGCAGGGCGATGTCGCAGTCCGAGCTCGAGCTCGGGGGGGAGCCCTGGCTCGCCCAGGAGTCTCCGCTGCTCGACGCCCAGGGGAAATCGGTTGGCGCGGCGGTGACCCTGGCTTCGCTGGAGAGGGAGCTGGCCGCCTACCGGCAGATCCAGAACGTGCTGTTGGGCGCCGGCCTGGCGGCCGTTCTGCTCGCTCCGTTCCTCTCCTTCGCCTTCGCGCGTCGCGCCCTGCGGCCGGTGCGGCGATTGGTCACCGCCGCCGAGGCGGCGCGGCAGGGGGAGTACGACCGCGATATCGATTCCGACCGCGGCGACGAGGTGGGCCGGATGGCGCACGCTTTCCACGGGCTGCTGGCCGATCTGCGCGAGAAGCGGGACATGGAGCAGTACGTCACCGAGCTGTCCCGCAACCTCCCGGAGCCCGCGCAGGTACGGGCCGTCCTGGGGGACGCGCAGAGCCGCGAGGTGCTGCTTCTCGGCATCGAGCTGCGGCAGTACGCCCGCGCCGGCGTCAACGGCGACGCCCGCGAGACCCTGGCGCGGCTGGCGGCGGATCTCGAGCGCGTGAGCGCCGCCGTCGCCCGCGGCCGCGGCCAGTTGGAGGCGGTCTCGGGTCACCGCTTGCTGGCCCGCTTCGAGGGAGAAGGACGGGGATACCGGGCGCTGACCGTGGCCGCCGGCATCCTGGAGCCGGCGGCGGACGACGGCTCCGGCGGCGGTGAGGCCGGGGAGGCGGTGGCCGCGATGGCGGCCGGACGAGCGATCACCGGCCCGGTCACCTGGGGCGAGCGGTCGGAGCGCGCCTTGGTGGGTCTCCCCGTGCAGCAGCTCGAGAGCCTGCTGCGCGAGGCCACGCCGGGCGAGCTGCTGCTCTCCCGCGAGGTGCACGAGGAGCTCAAGGACGCTTTCGAGCTGGCCGGCTACCGGCTGTCTCCCCGGCGCGGAGTGATCACGCCGCAACCGCTCTTCGTCGTCAGCTCGCGCATGGCGTCGCGCCTGACCAGCGAGCGCGGGATCGGCGCCGAGCTCGAGGGGGCGGACCGCGCCACCCTCTCCGGCATCTCTGCGGGCGCCCTGCTGGGCCAGCGCTTCGAGGTCCTCTCGGTGCTGGGCGCCGGCGGCATGGGCATCGTCTACAAGGCCCGTGACCGCGAGCTGGACGATCTGGTCGCCCTGAAGATGCTGAAGCGCGACCTCTGGGGAGACCGCAGCCAGCTCGACCGGCTGAAGAGCGAGCTCAAGCTGGCGCGCAAGATCACCCACCCGAACGTGTTGCGCACCTTCGATTTCGGCGAGATCGACGGCGTCCCCTACATCTCCATGGAGTACGTGCGGGGCGTGACGCTGCGCTTCATGCTCGATCAGACGCGCCGGCTCCCCTACTCGGCGGGGCTGCGGCTGGCCAAGCAGCTCTGCGCCGGGTTGGGCGCCGCTCACGCGGTGGGCGTGCTCCATCGCGACATCAAG
>Ga0134122_10001173_pt1 | contig 18771 bp, 13 predicted proteins | sample KB302_FD_96461 | JGI IMG/M metagenome (GOLD analysis project Ga0134122, IMG submission 96461) | Terrestrial soil microbial communities without Nitrogen fertilizer from Kellogg Biological Station, Michigan, USA - KB3-0-2 | ecosystem: Environmental > Terrestrial > Soil > Unclassified ... | reverse complement strand
GGGAGGGCGCGGGCCTGGCACAGCCCCCGGAGCGCGCCGCTGAAGCCGGGCGAGGTCAGCAGGTGCTCGGGAACGAGCGGTGGTATCGCACGCCGACCGCACCGCATCGGCAGCGACCCGGCAGGAAGCTCGCCGACCGCCGGGGGAGATGATCGAGCTCCGTGGCGATGGCAAGCGTTCCCATCGCGCGGCGGTTCGAGGTGGCGATGCACTGGGCGCAGAAGGCGACGCCCTCGTGGTCGCGCAGCCACTGCCGGACCGCGCTGCCCGTCACGGACACCGGGTCGACCCGCTCCCGTCTACCGTGCGGTGTACCCACCCTGCCGCTGACCAACGAGCATGCGTGACGTCTCCGGGCTTTCGCGTGCAGGCGAGGTGCCAGCGGCGAAAAGGCTGCGCAAGGCGGGGAATGCGAACAGTTTCCGGGCCGGGGGCGAGAGCTGGGTGTCACGGACTGTCAGCCCTGACCACGAAGCGTCGAACGGAGGCGCGTCGGCATGAGATCCGCCGACATTTCGCTGTTGCCGGTGATGTTCCCGCTCCCTGCGAGAGGACGAACGAGCCACGGTCGAGCGGAGGGGGCATGTCGGGATGGCGAGCGCTGGAATCGGCTCGGACCTGAGATGTTCCGTGCAGGGTCCGGGATGGCCGCAGGGGAAGGCTTCGACAGGAACAGGCAAGGCTTCGTCTGGGTCGCCGCCTCGGGAAGCGACCCTAGCCGATCTGTGGGCGCGGGTAACTGGGCGCGCCGCCGAGGTATCCCCCCGGCCTGTCAAAGATTCCTACCGGCTAAGGTTACCGAGCAATCCGCTCTCACTCGCCCGTGGCCAGACAAGATATCCCGGGACTTTACGGCGATTGCGAGAACGGCCCGGCTCTTGCATAGGGCGAATCCTCGGGAGGGTGATCATGGTCATGGTCGGCGTGCTGATGGAGCGTCATCCGGATCATGTCGTCCTGAGCAACGGCGTCAAGATCGCTGTTGCGGAAGGTCTCCTCCCCGAAGGAGCGGAGTTCGGACGCAGCCTGACGATCACCTACACGGCCGACGGCGACGAGAAGCGCGCCGAGGACATCCAGCTCGTACCCGATTGGCTGATCGACTGGATGCACGAGCACGGGCACGAGCTGCCCGACGTGGAGCCGTCGCAGGCCGAGGGTTCTGCGAGCCCGACGGCCAGGGTCGCGTGACCGCCTAGCACGCTTCGTCGGGCCGCCGCGGAGTTTTGCGTCCGAGGCGGACAGAGTACGTCGTACGCTCCTGGTGACCACCCGCCCGCGATGCCGCAGTCGCGCCGCTCGCAGAGCCGGTGCTCCGCCGCGAACGCCATGCGGTCGTCGAGGAGCGCCACGCGGCCGAGATAGCGCACGCGTGCGGGCGCTCCAGCGTCCGCCACTGGGTTACTCGGGCTCGTTGCCTCTGCCCCGGGAGCCGCGGCGGCGTGCCCGCGTGACGGCCTTGACCATCTCGCGCAACCACATCACCGAGCTGCCCGTCGCGGCGCATCGAAGCCAGTCGCCCGCGCCGAGGCTCACCGTCGAGAACGCCTGCTGCAGGAAGGGCACGTAGATCACCGCGGCCTGCAGCGAGAGGGACAGCAGCACCGCGGCCCACAGCCAGAGGTTGGAGAAGACTCCGACGAAGGCGCTCCGCTCGTCGGAGCGTGCGGAGAAGATCGTGAAGAGCGAGAAGAACACGAGGGTCGTGAACGCCATCGTGTGGGCGTACCGCATGTCGTGCGTGCCTTCGATCAACCCGCCGGCAGGCTCGCGTCCAGCACGAGCAGGGTGCCGATGGCGGTGATCGCGCCGACGAAGAAGATTCCCCGCCACATGTGCGGCGTGATCACCCTCTCGTGGCTGGGGCGGGGGGGCCTCGCCATCGCGCCCTCGTCGGGAGGATCTACCCCGAGAGCGAGTGCGGGTGCCCCGTCGGTCACGAGGTTGATCCACAGGATCTGGGTCGCGAGGAGGGGCAGCACCACGCCTCCGCCCCCGGCCCCCGGCAGTCCGAGCACCTCGGCCAGGACGACGCCGAAGAACATCGTCAGCACCTCGCCGATGTTGGACGAGAGCAGATAGCGCAGGAAGGAGCGGATGTTCGAGAAGACGGTGCGCCCCTCCTCGACCGCGGCCACGATGGTGGCGAAGTTGTCATCGGCCAGCACGATATCCGCCGCTTCCTTCGAGACGTCGGTGCCGGTGATGCCCATGGCCACTCCGATGTCGGCGGTCTTCAGGGCCGGCGCATCGTTGACGCCATCGCCGGTCATCGCGACGATCGCGCCGTCGCGCTGCAATGCCCGGACGATGCGTAGCTTGTGCTCGGGATTGACTCGCGCGTAGACCGAGACGTCGCGGACGGTCCGCTTCAGCGCGTCGTCCGGCATCTTCTCGAGCTCGATCCCGGTGACCGCCCGCTCACCGCTACCGATCCCGAGCTCGGCCGCGATGACCGCGGCGGTCACCGGATGATCGCCGGTCATCATCATCGGGCGTATCCCCGCCGCCTTCGCTCGGGCGACCGCCTCGACCGCCTCCGCGCGTGGAGGGTCGATCATGCCGATCAGGCCGGCGAACACCAGATCGTGCTCGACCCGCTCGTCGACGGCGTCACCGTCGAGAGTCGCCGCGGGCAAGCTCCGGAAGGCGACCCCCAGCGTGCGCAGGGCGTCCCGGGCGAGCGCCTCGTTGGCCTGCCGGATCGCCACGCGCCGGGCGTCGGTCAGCGGTCGGAGGGCCTCGCCCTCGAGCTCGTGCGAGCAGCGCGCCAGCAGCACGTCCGGCGCGCCCTTGCTGAACACGAACAGGCGCTCGCGCCGCTCCGAATCGGCGTGGACGGTGGTCATGATCTTCCGCTCGGATGAGAAGGGCACCTCGCCGATGCGCCGGAAGCGAGCGTCGAGGGCCGCATCCTCGAGACCCGCCTTGCGCGCGGCCACAATGAGGGCACCCTCGGTCGGATCGCCCTGAACGGTCCAGCGCCCGTCGTGTTCCTGGAGCACCGCGTTGTTGGCGCGGTCACCCACCGCGAGGGCTCGCTCGAGCTCGATGCGCAGGGGCCCGTCAATCGCACTCGGCGGGCCATCGCCGGGCCCGGTCGAGGCCCGGGTCACGCTCCCCTCGGGCTCGTAGCCGGTGCCATCCACTTGGACCCGGCCGCTCGCCGTCACCACCATCCGCACCGTCATCTCGTTCCTGGTCAGGGTGCCGGTCTTGTCGGAGGCGATGACGGTCGCCGAGCCCAGGGTCTCGACCGCGGGAAGATGGCGCACGATGGCGTTCCGCTTGGCCATGCGCTGAACGCCGATGGCGAGAACGGCGGTCACGACCGCGGGCAGACCCTCTGGCACCGCGGCGACCGCGAGCGCCACTCCCAGAATGAGCACGTCGAACAGGGCCGAAAAGCGATGGATGCGCTCCACGAGGACGATGGTGACGACCATCACCACCGCGATGGCCATGACGATAGCCCCGAGCAGCTTGCCGACACGAGTGAGCTCCTTTTGCAGCGGGGTCGTCTCGAGCGGGGTGTCCTTCAGCATCCCGGCGATGCGCCCCATCTGGGTGAGCATGCCGGTCGCGACGACGACTGCCTTGCCCCGGCCGTAGGTCACGGCGGTCCCGCTCCAGACCATATTGTCGCGGTCGCCGATGGACACCTCCTCGTCGGGAATCGGCTCGACCTCCTTCGACACCGGCAGGCTCTCCCCGGTGAGGGCGGCCTCCGCGGTTCGTAGCGCGGTGGATCGGACGAGGCGCGCGTCGGCGGGGACGGTGTCGCCTTCCTCGATGAGGATCAGGTCGCCCGGCACCACTTCAGTCGCCGCGATGGTCTGGCGCTCGCCGTCTCGGACCACGCGGGCGTGGGCGGCCGACATCTGGCGAAGAGCGGCCACGGCCTGCTCGGCCCGCGACTGCTGGACGTAGCCCAGCAGCGCGTTGAGCAGGACCACGGACAGGATCGCGATCGCCTCGTACGGTAGGGCCGAATCGCGCTCGATCAGCCACAGGCCGGCCGAGACCGCGGTTGCGACGAGCAACAGGATGACCAGCGCGTCCTGGAACTGAGCGAGGAACTTCCGCCACGCCGGGACCGCCTTCTCCGCCATCAGCTCGTTTCGGCCGTGGCGCTCGAGCCGGAGGCGCGCCTCCTCCTCGCTCAGACCCTGCTCCCCGTCGGTGCCGCTGGCGGCCAGCACCTCGTCGGCTGAGTGTCGGTACGGCTCGAGGAGGGAGGGCGAGGTTGTCATCGGCGAGGCCCGCCCAACGGGAAGATACGAGTGGTACCGCCGGCGAACTCGTTCAACTCAGCCGCATCGAGACGTTCAAGAGGGAAAGAGACCGGACGTTGAGTCAAGCCCCGGTGGACGTCTTCGCCTTGCGGCCAGCCGCCAGGATGCCGTCGACGAGGTCGTAGGCGCGGCTGCGATCGACATTCCGAAGGTGGTGGCCGATGCGGTTGCGAGCGGCCGAGGTGAGATAGAACCTCTCGTAGAGGACGTTCCGTCCCGCCAGGCTCGACCCGACGAAATCCCAAGCCAGGCGGAACAGCGCAGCCCGGTCCTCGGCGCCGACGACCCCGGCGCCGTGCAGGAACTCGTCGATCAGCGGGCGGAGCGTGACGTCGTCGAGCTCGCGGCGGCTCGGCGCGGCCAGGAGGTTGTGGCTGCCGATGAGCGCGATGATCTCGTTCACCCGCGGAAACCACGTGGCCAGGAGTGACCGCATGGGTGCAAGGGGCCGTCCGTCCGGAAACCACACCCCATCGCCCACGTGCCGTCCGTGCTCGGCGGAAAGTAGGACCGCGCTGCGAGTGACCTCGACGTAGTCGAGCAGTTCCCCCAGCATTTCCTGAGTCGTCGCGCTGGTGTCGCCGATGGCCTCCGCCATGCGGGTGGCTAGCCCGTAGGCGAACTCAAGCTTGGTGAGCGCGCGGACGGTGGTCTGGTTCGTCATGTTGTCGCGGAGGCCGGTCGTGGTGACGCTGTTGTAGAGGTCGATCTGGCCGTTGATGAACAGGCGTTCTCGCGGGACCTCGACGTCGTCGAAGATCACGAATGCATCCTGCTCGTCGAACCGGGTCGACAGGGGGCGGTCGAACACGTGCGCGCCGGGCGTGGCCGCGCTGTCGCGGCACATGAAGACGAGTCCCGGGGTGTCCACCGGTATCGAGAAGGCCAGCGCATAGGCCTCGGCCCCGGGCGGGAGCGGGTGTGCCGGGTAGACCGCGATCTCGTCCGCGAACGGCGCGAGGGTCGCCAGGATCCGGGCGCCGCGCAGGACGATCCCCGGGGATGTCTCGGCGATCTTGTGCACGGGCACCCGGTTCCCAACGATCTGGGCATCCGTCGACTTGTCGATGGTCGGATGGATGATCGTGTGGGTGAGCGAGATGTCCTCTCGCGCCAGGCGTTTCTGGAAGGCAACGAGGTTGTGCGCCCCCTCCTCGTTCCGCCCGTCCGCGCCGAGCCAATCCTTCCAGCGGCCGGCGAAGCTGGCGAACTTCACGTTCATGTAGTCCGGCGTGCGGCCCATGAGTCCGACGGTGGCCTCGGCGATGCGCGCGAGGCCCCGGTTTCGGCGCTTGAGATCTTCGATCGAGCGTGGGATCATGTGGCCGACATTCAGCGGCTCGCCCGTCTCGGGGTCCGGGGTCAGGCACTCGTCGGGGAACGCGAGGACCCGGTCGAAGATGCCGGCCAGCGTCTGCGCTCCGCCCGCGAGCGCGGGATGCGCGGTCACGTCCTCCACGCGCTTCCCTCGAGCCAGAGCTGCCGCTTGGTGCTGCGCAAACCCTCGAGAAAGCGCTCCCCCGATCGTGCCCCCATTGGTCTCCGTCGTAGAAGATGCGTGCTGGTCCGGCGCCTTCAATAGCCAACCGTGAAGGGGGCCGAAGTGAGCCGAGGAGTGATTATGAGGCCCGGCGCGTCTACGGGACGAGGCGCTCGCTCGTGAATCGTCCCATGTAGTTCACGAAGTGGGCTCCCTGCGCCCGGAGCAATTCGGCGGCCCGCTGCTTGCGCTCCTCGGTCGGCGCAAGAACCAAGAGAACGAGGCCGCCGGCCCTCAGCGCTTGCTCGTACCGCCGCTTCTCCTCCAGCTCGTCGTTCAGGATGCCGAGCCCTTCCGCCAATCGCAGCACGGCATCCACGAGTCCGGTGCGGCCGCTGCTTTGCCGCACGCGATCGGCCGTCTCCACGCCACAGACTACCGTGATCTCCGACGGAAGAAAGCCTCCGGCGCTCAGGGTGCGCAGGGCCGCGCCCGCGGCCTCGGGCGTATCGACGATCCCGACGACGTGCCCCTCCGGGTAACGCATAGGCTCGCCGTCGCGCACCTCGGCGGGCGGCTCTTCTCGTTGGTTCGCCATGTCGATGGAAGTCTCGGCTGCGACAAGGTCAAAGTCAAGCTGCGACCGGGTTCGGGACCTCGTTCGGGCCCGGTGGGGGGGGTCGCCCGCCGACGGCATGCCATGCAGCCGGAACCGTGGCGCCCCGGTAAAGGGGGCCACGAGTCACAACAGGGGAGAGAGCACTCGGGCTACCGAATCCCGGAACCGGGTCACGGCACCCCGCTCTCGATAGGCGGCCGGATCGAACTCGGTGCAGTAGGCAAGGTCGCGGTCGAATGCATCCTCCAGCTCGCCGGCAAGCTGAGCGCTGTAGAGCACCGCATTGATCTCGTAGTTGATGCTGAAGCTGCGGATGTCGATGTTGGCCGAGCCGATCGAGCAAACCTGCGAGTCGATGCTGATCGTCTTGGCATGCAGGTAGCCTTTCTGATACAGGAACACGCGCACGCCCGCGGCCACGATATCCGCGACAAAGGTGTTCCCCGCCCAGTCCGGAAGCCGATTGCCCGAGGGGCGTGCGCTCACCATCACCCGGACATCGATGCCCGACAGGGCCGCCGTGGTCAGGGCCTCGGCCAGCGTCGCGTCGGGGAGGAAGAAGGGCGACTGCACGCGCACGTGCCGCTGGGCCGCGACGATCATCGAGGCGTAGAGTTGCCGGATCCCGGCCCACTGTGAGTCGGGGCCCGACGTCAGGATCTGGACCGGAACTATGCCCTCGGCTGGGTCGGGTGCGGCGCGAGGGAAGTATGTCGCGGCGAAGAGATTCTCTCCGACCGCGTTATACCAGTCCACCATGAACACCGCCTGGAGGATCGCGGCGCCTTCGCCAACGAGCCGGACCTGGGTATCGCGCCAGGAGTCGAATCCCCGGCCGCCGTCCAGATGTTCCTGGCCAATATTCATGCCGCCGGTATAGGCGATGGCGCCGTCGATCACGGTGATCTTCCGGTGATTTCGATAGCTAATCGTATGTAGTCGGTAGAGGGGTGACGTGGGCGCCATGCGGACGCCAGCCGCCTCGACGTCGCGGACGTACCTGCGGCTGACGTGGGCCTGGGACCCCACCGGATCATAGAGGAGCCGGACCTCGACGCCCGCCCGCGCCTTCTCCATGAGGATGCGCTTGAGGCCGTCGGTGAAGGGATCGACGCCCCAGACGAAGTACTGGAGATGGATGGAGTGCTGAGCGGCCTTCAGGTCCACGACGAGGCTAGGATAGAACCGCGCGGCGTCCTGCTGGATCTCGACGTGGTTGCGAGTCGTCAGCACGGAAAAGGAGTTGTGCCGCACGAGCATCATCAGCTTCCGGTGGAGCACGCTCCGGGTCGCGAGCGCGGTCAGCTCGGCATCCTGGCGGGACAGGAGAGGTGACAGCAACGGGAGGGCCGTCGCCCGGAGATCCTGCATCAGGAGCTTGCTTCGCCGGCTGAACGCCTTGGTGTCACGGCCGAAGAGGAGGTAGACGAGCAGGCCGATCCCCGGAGCGAAGACCAACACCAGCATCCAGGCCAGCGTCGACTGGGGCCGCCGATTCTCGGACACGAGGAACACGCCGGTGACCAGCGCGTAGAGAGCCAGCGCGGTCGTCAGGATGGTGCCGAGATCGGGCATGAGTCACGTCCTCGTTGACGGCCGGGAGGGCCGGTTTGAAATGGAGACTCATCGGTGCTCGGCATCATATCGCCTCAATGCTAGCCGCGGACTGTCGAAGCTACGCCCCCGACGAAACGCTTCATAGGTGGTCATCCGAGCCCTCTTCGCGGAAGCTGATGGCTGCCACGCTTCGACTTGATCTCAACGAGGGCGCCGATCTTCCTATTGGACAGCCAGGGAGCATCGCGTAACGTTACTGGAGAGCACTTCTCGACACCTCGAGCCGATGCGTATCTCCCGTCTTGTAGAAACGATCGAGGTCCGCGGAGGAGCGAGATGAGACGGCCCAGGCTCAACGTGCTACTGGCAACGGACGGATCGCCGCAGGCGCGCGGCACTCGCATTCGCCGCGGCCTTCCCGTGGTCGGAGACCGCTCGAGCCCACGTGGTGATGGCCCGAGGTGGCCTGCCGGCTCCCCGACGGGCCGATCCCTGGCCGGCCGGCACGTGGCGTGCGCTCGATGACGCCTTTGAGCGCGAGGCGCGGCGGGCGACTCGCGTCAGGTGTCCGTGTCGAGTGCGCCTCCGATCGAGGCGATTCTCGAGGAGGCGCGCCGTCACCGGGCGGGAGTGATCGTGGTCGGGTCTCGAGGGCTTGGATCCGCGCGTCGCTTGATGGGCGGCAGCGTCTCACGATCGGTCACCGGTTCCGGTACTGTTCGTCAGCTGACCGCCCTTGGGAAGGGGCACCCGTTCCCGGGTATCCCACAGGTCCCGCTCACCGCGCTGGAGCTGTGGTCGTGGGTGCCTGCTCGGCTCCAGTCGCGTTGGTTGAGACCGTGAAGCTCCTGCCGTCGAGGTAGAGTGTGGGCATGCCGACAGACAGTCGCGCCAGCGCCGACGTCGGAGTGATCGGACTTGCCGTGATGGGCCAGAACCTCGCGCTCAACATGGCCGATCACGGCTACCGTGTCGTCGTCTACAACCGGACGACCGCCGTCGTGGAGAAATTCGTCGCCGGGCACAGGGGCACGCCGGACGGCCTGGTGGGAGCCACCAGGCTGCCCGAGTTCGTCGCCGCGCTCAAGAAGCCGCGCAAGATCCGCATCCTCGTCGAGGCGGGGGCGCCGGTGGACGCCGTCGTCGAGCAGCTCCTCGGCGCGGGGGTCGAGCCTGACGATATCGTGGTGGACTGCGGCAACAGTCTCTGGGCCGATCCTCAGCGCGCGGCCTCGGTCCGGAAGGGAATGCCGCGCACCGGCCATGCGTGGTGATGATCGTCACGCTCCCGATCGGTTCGAGTCTCGCGTGAGATCGAACTCGAGAAACGCAGCCGCGATCGACTGCGGGTGTGGTCGCCTGCGCTGACCCCGGTCACGCGGGCCCGGGGTCGTGACCTTCCGAGCCGGCGACGGGCCGCATTGCGGTGTCCAGCGCCGGGGCGGGCGGAAGCCCCGTGACCTCGAGAATCTCCTGCTCGCTGAGGGTCTCCCTCGACACGAGGGCTTCCGCCAGCGCATCGAGCTGCTTGCGGTGCGAGGAGAGGAGCCGCCGTGCCTCGTCGTGGCTCTCGTTGATGATCCGGAGCACTTCGGCGTCGATCGCCTCCGCGGTCGCCTCGCTGAACGGCTTCTCGCCCGTGTAACCCCCGGAGCCTCCCAGGTAGGGATTCTCCCGCGGCGCGAGCTGCACCAGCCCGACCCGCTCGCTCATGCCCCAGCGCGTGACCATCCGGCGGGCGAGGGATGTGGCCTGCTCGATGTCATTCTCGGCCCCGGTCGTCTTGGTGCCGTAGACGATCTCCTCGGCGGCGCGACCTCCCAGCGCCCCCACGATCCGGCCTCGCAGGTAGGCCTCCGGATAGTTGTAGCGGTCGCTGTCGGGGCGCTGATAGGTCACGCCGAGGGCCTGCCCGCGCGGCACGATCGTCACCCGGTTCACCGGATCCGCGCCCGGCACGACCAGGCCCAGGATCGTATGTCCACCCTCGTGGTAGGCGATGCGTTCCTTGTCGGCGCGGCTCAGGAGGAGCGGTCGCTCCGGCCCGAGCACGATCTTCTCGAGGGAGTCCAGGAAGTCTTTCTGATGGACCTCGTTCTGCCCGCGCCGGGCGGCCAGCAGCGCTCCCTCGTTGACGAGGTTCCGCAGGTCGGCCCCCGAGAATCCCGGGGTGGTCGCGGCGAGGTCGCCCAGGCTCACGTCGCTCGCGAGCGGCACCTGACGCGTGTGGACCTTGAGGATCGCCTCGCGGCCGACCTTGTCAGGCAGATTCACCACGACGCGCCGGTCGAAGCGGCCCGGCCTCAGGAGTGCCTTGTCGAGCACGTCCGGCTGATTGGTCGCCGCCAGGACGATGATGCCCTCGCGGCTGGAGAAGCCATCCATCTCGGTCAAGATCTGATTCAGGGTCTGCTCCTGCTCGCTGGAGCCTCCGATCACGACCTGTCCGCGCGCGCGTCCGATCGCATCCAGCTCGTCGATGAAGATGATGGCCGGGGCGTGCTCGCGCGCCTGCTTGAACAGATCCCGCACCCGCGCCGCCCCCACGCCCACGATCATCTCCACGAACTCCGAGCCGCTCATCGAGAAGAATGGCACGCCGGCCTCGCCCGCGACCGCCTTGGCCAGCAGGGTCTTGCCCGTCCCCGGCGGTCCCACGAGCAGCACGCCCTTCGGGGCGGTACCGCCCAGACGGGTGTACTTCGGAGGATCCTTGAGGAAATCCACGATCTCGACGAGCTCGTTCTCGGCCTCGTCGATCCCGGCGACGTCGTCGAACGTGACCTTCGTACCCTGCTCCTGGTCATAACGGCGAGCCTTGCTCTTGCCGATGCCCATGAGCCCCCCGCCCATGCCTCCGCCCTGCTGCGCCCGCCGGAACATCCAGACGTAAAAGCCGATGATGAGCACGGCGGGACCGAACCCGAGGAGCAGCGTGGTCCAGGGGCTGCCGCCTTCGTCGATCGGCTTGGCGCTGATCTCGACGCGGTGGTCGATCAAGAACGCTTCCAGGCCGGGGTCGACGAAGGAGGGCAGTACGGTCGTGAAGGCGGTCACGCTCTTGGGCGCTTCGGGCGCTCGCGAGCTCCGAGCGCTCGTGGACGATGGCTCACCCTTCGGAGTCGAGCCTTTCTCGCCCGAGGTCGCACGGTTCTCACCCTCTGGCGCGTAGGTGATGGGCACCTTGAAGTGGCCGGTGATCGTCGCGCCTTGGCTGTGGATCGCCTGGACGTTCGCTTTCCCGACCTCCTCCTTGAAGAGGGTATACGGGATCGTGACGGGTGCGTTCGGGCTGGGCAGGAGGAATCGCGAGAGCAGAAAATTGGCGAGCAAGATCAACAGGAACCAGAGCCAGGTTTTCCGTGGCGGCATCTTCGCGGGCGGGGGCCCCTTCGGCGATCCAGGCCGCGTCGGCGTCGTTTCGGTCTTGCCGGGTGACTGCTGTCCGATCGGGCTCATAGTCGCCTCCTGCTCAGGACGTGTTCGGCGGACGTCGTGACGACAGACTCGCGGGCCGTCCGGCCAGGGACCGTGGGGCTAGGAGTGGATGCTCCGTTTCGCTACCGCGAGCGCGGCTTCTCGGACCGCCTCGGCCAGCGTCGGGTGGGCGTGGGAGGTGCGGGCGATGTCCTCGGCGCTGGCGCCGAATTCGATCGCCAGGACGGCCTCCGCGATCAGCTCGGAGGCGTGGGGTCCCAGGATGTGGAGCCCGAGGATCCGATCGCTCCGGTCGTCGGCGACGACCTTGACGAGCCCGTCCCGCTCGCCCATGGCGCGAGCCCGCCCGTTGGCCGCGAAGAGGGAGGTGCCGATCGTGATCCCGAGGCCTTGCGCCCGGCACTCCTGCTCCGTCTTGCCGACGCTGGCCAGCTCCGGCCACGTGTAGACCACGTTGGGGATCGCCTCGTAGTTGACGTGACCGGCCTGGCCGGCGATGCGCTCCACGCAGGCGATCCCTTCCTCTTCGGCCTTGTGCGCCAGCATCGGTCCGCCGATCACGTCACCGACGGCGTGGATACCCGGGACGGAGGTCTCGAAGCGCTCGTCAACCCGGATGTGGCCCTTCGGATCGAGCGCCACGCCGAGCGCCTCGAGCCCCAGGCCGGCCGTGACCGGGCGCCGGCCGACCGCCACGAGCACGCGATCGAAGGTCTCGGTGACCGCGGCGCCGTCGGCCTCGATCGTCACCTCCACCGTGGCCTCCTTGACCACCGCCTTGCGGGCCGCCGTGGAGAGCCGGAACGAGAGCCCCTGTTTCTCGAGCGCGCGCTGCAGCGCGCGCGTCAGATCGCCGTCCATGCCCGGGACGATGCGGTCCGCGACCTCGACGACCCGGACCTCGCAACCCAGGCGCGCCCAGACCGAGCCCAGCTCGAGTCCGACCGCCCCGGCGCCGATCACCAGGAGGCGCGCGGGAACGGCGTCGAACGCCAGCGCCTCCTCGGAGCCGACGAGGCGGGTTCCATCCAGCTCGAAGCCGGGCAGGGCGGCCGGCACCGATCCGGTGGCGATCAGGATACGCGCGGCGCCCACCGTGCCGGAGTCGGGGCCCTCGATCGTCACGCGACCCGGCGCGGCGATCCGCGCGGTGCCGTGTCGCCGCGTGATCCGGTTCTTCTTGAAGAGGCCGGCGACCCCGCTGGTGAGCCCCTGGACCACCTGGTCCTTCCGCCGCATCATCGCGGGGAGGTCGAGGGAGACCTCCCCGACGCCCACCCCGTGGGCGGCGAGGTGGGTGCGCGTCTGCCAGAAGCGCTCGCTGGAGTCGAGAAGCGCCTTGGACGGAATGCAGCCGATTCGCAGGCACGTGCCGCCGAGCGCCGGCTCCCGCTCCACGCAGAGGACGCGCATGCCGAGCTGGGCGGCGCGGATGGCGGCCACATAGCCGCCGGGACCCGCACCGATGACCACGAGGTCGTAGTGCTCGGTGTCGGCCATGGCTCACACCTCGAGGAGCATGCGGATCGGATCCTCGAGGCGCTCCTTGACCCGGACCAGGAACGTCACCGCCTGCGCGCCGTCCACCAGACGGTGATCATATGACAATGCCAGGTACATCATGGGGCGGATCACGACCTGACCATCCACCGCCACCGGCCGGTCCTCGATCTTGTGCATCCCGAGAATTCCGGACTGCGGCGGGTTCAGGATCGGGGTCGAGAGCAGCGAGCCGAAGACGCCGCCGTTGGTGATGGTGAAGGTGCCTCCGGAAAGCTCGTCCGGCGTGATCTTGCCCTCGCGGGCTCTTCGGGCCAGCTCCTCGATCCGGCGCTCCAGGTCGGGCAGCTCGAGCGAGTCCGCGCCCCGGACCACCGGCACCACGAGCCCGCGCTCGGTGCTCACCGCGATGCCGAGATGGACTTGACGATGATAGACGACGTCGGATCCCTCGATCTGGGCGTTGACCACGGGCACGACCCGGAGCGCCCCGACGCAGGCGCGAGCGAACAGGGACATCAGACCCAGATCCACGCCGTGCCGCTCGCGGAACGCCTCGCGGTGGCGGCGGCGGGCGGCCAGGAGGGCGGAGAGATCCACCTCGTTGAACGTGGTCAGGATCGCCGCGGTCCGCTGCGCCTCCACGAGCCGCTCGGCGATCCGCCGCCGCAGCCGGCTCATCGGGACTCGCTCCGGCATCTCGGCCTCGGCGGGCCGCGATGCCGCGTGCGGCGCGGGCGGTTTCGTTGACGGCCGGGCGTCGTCCGCGGCCCGCGGCTCGGTCGGACGAGGGACGGGTGCCCCGGCCGGAGCGGAAGCCGGCTGCTCGAGATGACGGAGCACGTCGTCCTTTGTCAGTCGCCCGCCCTTCCCGCTTCCGCTGAGCCGGGCCGGGTCGAGGGCATGCTCGGCCACGAGCTTGCGCACGGCCGGGCTCAACGCGGGGTCGACCGGCGGCGGCGCGGCGATCGGCGTGTCCGGCGGGCTCGGTCGGGGCGGGGCGGCCGTCGGCGCCGCCTTGGCGGCGGGGGCCGCCGTCGGCGCGCCTTGGTCGATGCGCGCCACCACGGTGCCCACGCGCACCACCGCGCCCTGCGGCTCGACGATCGAGAGCTGTCCCGACATTCCGGCGGGGATCTCCATCGTCGCCTTGTCGGTCTCGAGCTCGAGCACGGGCTCCTCGGCCTCCACCATGTCTCCGGTCTGCTTCAGCCAGCGGGCGATCGTGCCTTCGGTCACCGACTCGCCCAGCTGCGGGATCCGCAGCTCGGCGGTCATGGCGCCGACCCCCGCGTCGTGTCGGACGGCACCGGCGACGGCTCCCCGGCGCGCGGCGGGCGCTCGGCCCGGGGCCGCTTCAGGGCCCGCTCCACGAGCGCCTGCTCCTCGGACTCGTGGATCTTGTAGCTACCGGTGGCCGGGCTCGCGGCCTCGTCGCGGCCGACGTAGCGGAGCCGGCGGCCGCCGAGCACCGCCTCGATGCGCCCCCGCACGAAGCTCCACGCGCCCTGGTTGGCCGGCTCCTCCTGCACCCAGGCGAAGTCGGTGGCGCGCGAATACGGGCGGAGCGCGTCGGCGAGCTCGGTGGCCGGGAAGGGATAGAGCTGCTCGAGCCGGATGATCGCGATCCCGTCCCAGTCCCGATCCTCCCGGCCCTGGTCGAGGCCGTAGAAGATCTTGCCGGAGCAGAGGAGCACGCGCCGGACCGCCTCGGGCTCCTGCGATCGCGGATCGCGCAGCACGAGCTGGAAGGCGCCGTCCGTGAAGTCGTCCAGACGCGAGACGGCCCGCCGGTGTCGGAGCAGGCTCTTCGGGCTCATCACGATCAGCGGCTTCCGGAAGGGCCGGTGCATCTGGCGCCGGAGTGCGTGGAAGAGCTGGGCCGGCGTCGAGCAGTTGACCACCTGCATGTTGCCGTCCGCGCAGAGCTGGAGGAACCGCTCGGGCCGCGCGCTGGAGTGCTCCGGCCCTTGGCCCTCGTAGCCGTGGGGAAGGAGCAGGACGAGGCCGGTCTGACGCTGCCACTTGGACTCGGCGCTGGCGACGAACTGGTCGATGATCACCTGGGCGCCGTTGAAGAAGTCGCCGAACTGAGCTTCCCAGATGACCAACCGCCGCGGATCGGCGCTGGCCATGCCGTACTCGAACCCGACCACCCCGAGCTCGCTCAGCGGGCTGTTGACGAATTCGATCCGTGCCTGAGCGCCGCCCAGCTGGTTGAGCGGCACGTACGGTGCGCCGGTCTCGGCGTCGAAGAGCATGCCGTGGCGATGACTGAACGTGCCGCGGATGGAGTCCTGCCCGGAGAGCCGCACCGGCGTGCCCTCGAGCAGGAGGCTGCCGTAGGCGAGCGCCTCCGCACAGCCCCAGTCGATGCCCTCGCCCCGCTCGACCATCGCGTGGCGCGCCTCGATGAGGGCCGGGATTCGCTTGTGGGGTGTGAACCCGGGCGGTAGCCGCCGGGTCGCGTCGGCGATCGCGCGCAGACGCTCGGCCGGCACCGCGGTGGCCGCGCTCCAGTCCTCGCCCGCCCACGAAAGCCCCTTCCAGAGGCCGCCGAAGGCGAGCACCTTTTGCCGGGGCATGCGCTCGCGCGCGGCAACGCGGGCCGCGCGGAGTCGGCTCTTGACCGCCTCCCGGGCCTGCTCGGCGTGCCCGGTCTCGACGATCCCCTCCGCGGTGAGCCGCTCGCGATAGAGCTCCACCACCGACGGGTGGCCATCGATGGCGCGATACATCACGGGCTGGGTGAAGGTCGGATCGTCGAGCTCGTTGTGGCCGTGCCGGCGGTAGCAGACGAAGTCGATGAAGACATCCGACTGGAACGTCTGGCGGAAGCCGACCGCGAGCCGCGCCGCCTGCACCGCCGCCTCGGGGTCGTCGCCGTTGACGTGGAGCACCGGAGCCTGCACGACCGCGGCGGGATCGGAGGGGTAACGCGTAGGCCGGTAGTCCTCGGGAGACGTGGTGAAGCCGATCTGGTTGTTGATGATGACGTGGACGGTGCCGCCGGTGGCGAAGCCCGGCAGGCGCGACATCATCAGGGTCTCGTAGACCGAGCCCTGCCCCAGGAAGGCGGCGTCGCCGTGCAGCAGCACCGGCATGACGTGCCGCCCCTTGTCGTCGCCGCGATGACTCTGCTTGGCCCGGACGATACCCTCCACCACCGCGTCGACCGCCTCGAGGTGGCTCGGATTGGAGCTCATCGAGAGATGGATGGGCCGGCCGGACCGGCTCAGGTGATCGTGAGAGAAGCCCAAGTGGTACTTGACGTCTCCGTCACCCTGGATGTCCCACGGCAAGAAGGTGCCCTCGAACTCGGCCAGGATCAGCTCATAGGGCTTCCGGAGGACGTGCGTCAGGACGTTCAGTCGACCGCGGTGGGGCATGCCCATCACGAGCTCTTCGACCCCCTGAGTAGCCGCCTCCTCGACGACGGTGTCGAGCAATGGGATCAGCGCCTCGCCGCCTTCCAGGGAGAAGCGCTTCTGGCCGACGTAGCTGGTGTGGAGAAACTGCTCGAAGGTCTCCGCCGCGATGATGCGGTCGAGCAGGCCGGCGCGGTCCTCCGGGCCCAGCTGAGGCCGGTTGCGAGCCGGCTCCATTCGCTCCTGGAGCCACTCCCGCGGCGCCTTGTCGCTGATCATCAAGTACTCGACGCCGAGCGTCCGGCCATAGGTCTCCCGGAGCGCGGCCGCGAGCTCCCGCAGCGGCGCCGACCCGAGGCCCCGGAAGGGCGCGCAGTCGACCACGCGATCCAGATCCGCTTCCGCGAAGCCGAACTCGCCGAGCTCGAGGAGCGGATGGTTGCGAGGTGAGCGATCGAGCGGATTCAGGTCGGCGATCAGATGCCCCAGCTCGCGGTGGGAGTGGACGAGATCGGCCACCGACGGCGAGATCCTCGCGGTCGCGCTCGCGCCGGGGCCGCCCGCGAGCGCGAAGTCATAACCCGCGAAGACGAGCGCCCAGCTCTCGTCCACGGAACGCGGATCCGCCCGGTACCGGCGGTACAGCGCCTCGACGTATTCCGGATTCGCGCGCGCGATGGAGTCGAAGGTGTCCATGGGCTTGCAGGTCGCTCGTATTGTAGCAGGCGAACCCACGCGACGAGCGGCCAGCCATTCTCGCGATTCCCGCCTCGACTCGATCTAACGGGAGCAGAGCGATCTTTCTAATGGACCGGTCGAGGCGCATCCCGTAGGGTGGCACCGAACGCTCGCCGAGACCATGTCAGGAGGTGGTCGTGAGCACGAATGACCGTACGCGCCCGTGGTGGCGCCGATTGGGGGCTGCGCTGGCCCCGACCCCGCCGGACGGCCCCGAGCGGCTCGCCCGGCACTACGCGGACGAGGTTCGGCTGGCGGAGGCCCTTGCCCGCGACGCCGAGCCACTGGTCCGGTATCCTCAAGCACGAGTCCGGATCCTCGAGGCGGCCGAGCGCGCCCGTGGGAGAGCGCAGCGCATCCGGCGGGCGCTCGAAGAATCGGGATACCCCGCGACCGAGCCCGCCACGAGGGGCGGCTTGCGATCGCCCACCGCCTGGGATGGGCTGCGCGCCAGCGTGTCGGAGGTCAGCGGCCTGAGCGAGCGGTATCTGGCGGACGCCTACGTGATGGAGCGCGGGCATCCCGAGATCGCGGGCCTGCTGCACGACCTCCACCGAGAATCCGCCCGGGATCGGCGGGACCTGATCTGGACGCTAGCCCAGCTCACGAGGACCGCGGCCACGACGACGTCGTTCGAAGAGGTGGCCGCCGGCGCGTCGACGATGTAACGCGAAGGGTACGCAAACCCAGAGATCGGTCGGCTCATGGAGACGATCGAGACTCACGGAGGGACGGGATGACTCGAAAGCGCTCGGCTGGTCTGACCTTGCTGCTGACGACCGACGGATCAAGCCAGGCGCACGACGCGCTCGCCGTGGCCGCGGCGGGCCCGTGGATCGAGACCTCGAAGGCCCATCTGGTGCTGGCCCGAGGCGGCATACCGATCGGGCCGTGGCCGGCTGACATGTGGGTCCGAGGCATCTCGGGTGCCGCTGACCAGGCTGTCGAACGCGAGGTATCGCGGGCGCGTCGCCTCGTACGCCACCGATGGCCCGACATGACGGTCTCCACGGTGAGCACTCCTCCGATCGAGGCCATCCTCGAGGCGGCGACCCGTCGTCGGGCGGGGGTGATCGTAGTCGGGTCCCGAGGGCTCGGATTTGCGCGACGGCTGATGCTCGGCAGCGTGTCACGGGGTGTCGTTCGACGGGCGCGCGGCGCGGTTCTCGTGGTCAAGGGGCGACGCCGCCGGATCAAGCGGGTGGTCTTTGCGACCGACGGTTCACGCAATGCGAGCCGAGCGCTGGGCTTCCTCCTCACCCGGCTCGAGCCCCCGGCCGGCGCCCGGGTCACGGTGGCTCGCGTCCTGGAGCCGGTGGCTCCTCGCTCTCCGGGGTTGCTGCCGGCTCCGATCCGGCGAGCGGTGCTCACATCGGCCGCGAGTCTCAATGCGAAGCGTACGAAACAGGCGCGACGCGAGGTTGCACAGGCCGCGGTACTGCTGAAGCGAGCCGGCTGGAGCGCTCGCGGTGTCGTGCGGGAAGGCCTGCCGCTGGCCGAGGTGCTCCAGCAAGTGGCCACCTCCCGGGCGGATCTGCTGGTGGTCGGCGCTCGCGGCACGGGCGGTCTCGCGCGGCTCCTGCTGGGCAGCGTGGCGGAAGGCCTTCTCGATCGCTCACCGGTACCGGTCCTTCTCGTCAGATAGCCGTGGTGGTGACGGTGAGGGAGAAAGGAGACTGACCATGGTGAAGCGCATCTTGCACGCGTCCGACTTTTCACCGGCCTCACGGTCGGCGTTCAGTATGGCCCGCTTCATGGCCAAGAAGCTTGGCGCTC
>Ga0134122_10001172_pt1 | contig 18773 bp, 13 predicted proteins | sample KB302_FD_96461 | JGI IMG/M metagenome (GOLD analysis project Ga0134122, IMG submission 96461) | Terrestrial soil microbial communities without Nitrogen fertilizer from Kellogg Biological Station, Michigan, USA - KB3-0-2 | ecosystem: Environmental > Terrestrial > Soil > Unclassified ... | reverse complement strand
GAGGCCGGCGCCTCCCGCCGCTCGGCCACGGGCCCGCTCCAAGACGCGCCCGACCGCCAAGTCGCGGGGCTCGGGGCGCTCGAGGCGGTCCGGGAAGCGCCGCTGATGGCGGTGGCGCCGTTCGCGATTCCCGACCGATTCAACGCCGCCACCTTCTTCGTGGATCGGCACGTGGCGGAGGGCCGGAGCGGGCGCGCCGCCTTCCACCACGACGGCGGCACCCTCACCTACGCGGGACTCCAGGCGCTGGTGAACCGGACCGGCAATGCCCTGCGTGAGCTCGGGGTGGCGCGCGAGCAGCGCGTGCTCTGCCTGCTGCTCGACTCGCCCGAGTTCCTGGGGGCGTTCTGGGGAGCGATCAAGATCGGCGCGGTCCCGGTGCCGCTCAATACCATGCTGCGCAGCCCGGACTATCTGTACTTCCTGAACGACAGCCGCGCCCGCGTCCTGGTGGTGTCCGAGGCCCTCTACCCCGTGGTGGCGCCCATCCTGGGCGAGGCGCGCTTTCTCGAGCGCGTGGTGGTGACGGGGAAGCCGATCGGCGCCGCGCTCGCCTTCGACGACCTGGTGGCGCGGGCGTCGGACCGGCTGGAGGCGGCGGAGACCTCGAAGGACGACGCCGCCTTCTGGCTCTACTCCTCCGGCTCCACCGGCTTTCCCAAGGGCGCCGTCCACCTCCAGCACGACATGGTGGTCTGCTGCGACACCTACGCGCTGCAGGTGCTGGGCATGACAGAGGCGGATCGCACCTTCTCCGCGGCCAAGCTCTTCTTCGCCTACGGGCTCGGCAACAACATGTACTTTCCCATGCGGGTAGGGGGCGAGGCGGTGCTCTACGCGGGCCGTCCGCTGCCCGACGCCATGTTCGAGACCATGCACCGCCACCGGCCCACCATCTTCTTCGGGGTGCCGACCCTCTATGCCGCCATGCTGCAGATTCCCGACGCGGAAAAGCGCTTCGACCTCTCCTCGCTGCGCGTCTGCGTCTCCGCGGGCGAGGCCCTTCCCGAGGAGCTGTACAAGCGCTGGGGCGAGCGATTCGGGGTGGAGATCCTCGACGGGATCGGCACCACCGAGATCCTGCACATCTTCCTGTCGAACCGGCCCGGCCGTGCCCGCCCCGGCTCCACCGGGCTACCGGTGCCGGGCTACGAGGCCGCCATCGTGGACGACGACGGCCGGCCCGTCCCGCGCGGGGAGATCGGCAACCTGCGCGTGAAGGGCGATTCCACCATGGCCTACTACTGGAACCAGCACGAGAAGACCAAGGCCACGCTGTTCGGATCCTGGATCCACACCGGCGACAAGTACTACGAGGACGCGGACGGCTTCTTCTGGTACTGCGGTCGCGGGGACGACATGCTCAAGGTGGGCGGCATCTGGGTCTCGCCGGTGGAAGTGGAGAACACCCTGGTGGGGCATCCCGCGGTGCTGGAGGCGGCGGTGGTGGGCCACGAGGACGATGAGCGGCTCGTCAAGCCCAAGGCCTTCGTGGTGCTGAAGGCGGGGCAGGCGCCCGGCGCCGCCCTCGAGGCCGACATCAAGCAGTTCGTGAAGGACAAGATCGCGCCGTACAAGTACCCGCGCTGGATCGAGTTCGTCGGCGAGCTGCCCAAGACCGCCACCGGAAAGATCCAGCGGTTCAAGCTGCGGCAGTGACGCGATTCCTCGACCGGCGCCTCGAGACACTGGCGCCCGAGGCCCTCCGCGACCACCAGTGGACCCGCCTGCAGGCGCTGGCCCGGGCGGTCCATCCCGCCAACGCCTTCGTCGCCCGCAAGTGGGCCTCGGCCGGCGTCGCCCGCGCCGAGGATCTCCGGCGCTGGGAGGACTTCGCGCGGCTGCCCTTCACCCGCAAGAGCGAGCTCGCGGAGGACCAGGCCGCGTCCCCGCCCTTCGGCAGCAACCAGACCTACGCGCTCGACCGGTATGTGCGCATCCATCAGACCTCGGGCACCACCGGCGCGCCCATCCGGTGGCTCGACACCGCGGAGTCCTGGGAGTGGTGGCTTCGTTGCTGGGGCTTCGTCCTGCGCGCGGCCGGGCTCGGGCCCGGCGACCGCATATTCTTTCCCTTCTCCTTCGGTCTCTTCGTGGGCTTCTGGGCGGGCTTCGAGGGCGCGCGGGCGCTGGGCGCCCTGGCCATTCCCGGCGGGGGCCAGGACACGGCCCAGCGGCTGGCCACGCTCGAGGCGCTTGGGGTCACCGCGCTCTGCTGCACGCCGTCCTACGCGCTCCATCTCGCCCAATCCGCGCGAGAGCGGGGAGTGGACCTCGGCCGGCTGGGCGTGCGCACCACGGTTCACGCCGGCGAGCCCGGGGCGGGCATTCCCTCGGTGCGCGCGCGCATCGAGGAGCTGTGGGGCGCGCGTGCCTATGACCACGCCGGCATGACCGAGATGGGCGCCTACGGCTTCGAGTGCGAGGCCCAGGCCGGGCTCCACGTCAACGAGAGCGAGTTCGTGGCCGAGGTGATCGATCCCGCCAGCGGGGCGCCCGCGCGGGAAGGCGAGCTGGTGCTCTCGAACCTGGGCCGACACGGCTCCCCGCTGCTCCGCTACCGCACCGGGGATCGCGTGCGGGTGGCCGCCGGCCCGTGCGCGTGCGGCCGCACCTTCCTGCGCCTCGAGGGAGGGCTCCTCGGGCGAGTGGACGACATGCTGGTGGTGCGCGGGGTGAACGTGTTCCCCTCCGCGCTGGAGGGCATCGTGCGGCGCTTCCCGGCGGTGGACGAGTTCATGATCGAGCTATACCGCCGTCAGGAAATGGACGAGGTCCGGCTCCTCCTCGAGGTGGCGGGGGACGGGAACATTGCCGCGCAGGTCCAGGAGGCGGTGCGGGTCCATCTCGGGATCCGCGTGGAAATCGTGGCTGTTCCCGCGCAAAGTCTCCCGCGCTGGGAGCTCAAGTCCCGTCGCGTCGTTCGCCGCACCGGCTCCTGAACCCCTCTTCTACGCGCGCCGCCCCCGGCGCGGATCTCCGCCTCTGCGAGAGCGTCCCGCGGTCCCCGCCGCCGGGTTGTCACGTCCGGGAGCATCTGGTACTCATGGCAAGACATGGCCGCGAGCACTCCGGCGTCGTCCGCCGCTGCCGATCTCGTCGCCCGCATCGCGCGCGGCGATCGCCAGGCCTTCGAGCGGTTCTACGACTCGCATGCGAGCCTCGCCTTCGGCTTGATTCGCCGCGTGCTCCGCGACCGGGAATCCGCGGAGGAGGTCTTGCAAGAGGTGTTCTGGCAGGTATGGCGGGATGCCGCCGGCTTCGACCCCGCGCGCGGCACGCCCGAGGCCTGGCTCATCATGCGCGCCAAGACCCGAGCAATCGACAAGCTGCGTTCCATGCGTAGAAGAGGTCAGACCTTCGTGGCGCCCCTGGACGAGCGCGTGGCGCGGGGCCCCGAGACGCGCGGCGACGATCCGGCGCTGGCCGCCGAGGACCGGAGCCTGGCGCAGGGAGCGCTCGAGCAGCTCCCGGGGCCACAGCGGCAGGCCATCGAGCTGGCGTTCTACGGCGGTCTCACCCAGGCCGAAATTGCGGCCCGCCTCGGCGAGCCGCTGGGCACGGTGAAGACACGGATGCGACTGGGGCTCGAGCGGCTACGAGCGCTGTTCAAGGCGGACGAGGCGTGAGCGGAGCGATGACACCGGACGAGCTGAGCGAGCTGGCCGCCGGTTATGCCCTCGGCGCGCTCGAGGGCGACGCGCGCGCGCGTTTCGAGGCGCTGGTGCGCGCCCGCGACGCCGAGGCGCTGCGCGCCTTGCGCCAGTACGAGGAGAGCCTGGCGCGGCTCGCCGCCGAGCATCCGGAGACCCCGCCCGCCTCGGTGAAGGCGGCGCTCCTCGCCCGTATCGCCGCCACGCCGCGAGGGGCCGCCTCGATGCCCGATGGCGCAATCTCCATGACCAGACCGCGGCCGCGCCGCTCCGTATGGACCGTGGTGCTCGCCGGCGCGCTCGCCGCCGGCATCGCCGCCATCGCGGTGGGGCTCACGGTATCGGCCCGGTATGAGCGACGCCTGGAGGCCCTGGGCCAGGAGGCGGCCGAGCTCCGCACGCAGGTGCAGCGCGAGCAGTCCTTGCTCGCCATCCTGCGCGATCCCGCGACCCAGATGGTGGCGCTGAGCGGGCAGGCGACGAGCCCGGAGGCGCGCGCGCGGATGCTATGGCACGAGAAGGCCGGCGGCCTCCTCGTGGCGGCGGGCCTGCCGCCGGCTCCGGCCGGGAAGGCCTATCAGCTCTGGGCCATCGCGGGAACGCGTCCGCCGGTCTCGGCGGGCGTGTTCGCGGTCGACGCTCAGGGCGCCGCCAGCCTGCGCGTGCCGCCGTTGGCGGGCGTGGCGCGGGTGGACGTCTTCGCGGTGACGCTCGAGCCCGCCGGGGGACGCCCCGCCCCCTCGGGGCCCATGGTGCTGGTGGGGAAGTCCTGACCCTCAGCGCCCGCGCAGACGCGCGGCGCGGAGCAGGGCCACCATGGTCATCGCGTCCTTGATCTCGCCGCGCTCGACCATGGCCAGCGCCTCGGCGAAGGGGAAAGCGCGCCGCTCGATGAATTCCGTGGGGTCGGGCGCCCGGGACGACGGCCGCAGGTCCTCCGCGAGGAAGAGGTGGGCCACCTCGTGCAGGATGCTCTTCGAGGTGTGGAAGCTGCCGAGGGGAACGAGGCGCCCCGCCTCGTAGCCGGCCTCCTCGGCCAGCTCGCGCTGCGCGGTGGTCTCGAGATCTTCGCCCGCATGAGCGGCGCCGGTCGGCATCTCCCAGTAGAAGTCGCGCATGACGTAGCGGTACTGGCCCACCAGGAGCACGGTGTCGGCATCCACGAAGGGAAGGATGCCCACCGCGCCCGCGCACTCCACCACGCCGTAGATGGTCGTCCGGCCATCGGGAAGCTCGGCCACGTCCTCGCGCACCCGGATCCAGGGATTCGCGTAGACCGGACGCGACGAGACCGTCTTCCAGGGGCGGCGCGCGAGGGCGGCGCCGTCGCGGGCAGGGGTTCCGTCGGGGGCGCTCATGGCGGACCATATCCTTGTACCACGCGCTATACTCGGACGTACCGCATGAAGGTGACCCTCCGGTATCCCAAGCGCCAGGTGGAGATCACGGGCAAGCGCCGCGTGAAGGAGCTCCTGCGCGAGCTCGACGTCATCCCCGAGACGGTGCTGGTCATCCGCGGCTCGGAGCTCCTCACCGGCGACACCGTGGTGGGTGAGGATGACGAGATCGAGCTCCGGCCGGTGATCTCGGGCGGAGGCGCGGGATGAAGTGCCGGAAGTGCGGCGATACCGCCGCCCTGGAGCTGCGCCGTCACAACGCCGCCTTCTGCTCTCCGCACTTCATCGAGTTCTTCCAGAAGCAGGTGCGCGAGGCCATCCGGCACTACCGCATGCTGGCGCCCGACGAGCCGGTGCTGGTGGCGGTGTCGGGGGGCAAGGATTCGCTGGCGCTGTGGGACGTCCTCCTGGAGGACGGCTATCAGACCGCCGGCATCTACCTCGACCTCGGGATCTTCGAGTACTCGGTGGAGTCCAAGGCCAAGTGCGAGGCCTTCGCGGCGGCGCGGGGCCAGAAGCTCATCGTGGAGCGCGTGACCGACGCGGTGGGGGCGCCCATCCCCGAGGTGCAGAAAGTCACGCGGCGGCCGACCTGCTCCGCCTGCGGGCTCAGCAAGCGCTATCTCCTGAATCGCGCCGCCCTCGAGCATGGGTACGCCGTGGTCGCCACCGGACACAATCTCGACGACGAAGCGGCCACCCTGTTCGGGTCCGTGCTCCACTGGCAGATGGATGCGCTTCCCCGCCAGTCGCCCATGCTGGCGTCCACCCATCCCAAGCTGGCGCGCCGCGTGAAGCCGCTGTACCGGCTCTCCGAGCGGGAAACGGCGGCCTACGCCTTCCTGCGCGGGATCGACTACATCGTGGAGGAGTGTCCCTTCTCCAAGGGCGCCACCTCGCTCGCGCACAAGGATGTGCTCAACCGCCTCGAGGAGGCCTCGCCGGGGGCCAAGCACAACTTTCTCTTCGGATTCCTCGAGAAGGCCCGCCCGGCCTTCGAGCAGACCGCGCGGCCCGCGCTTCAGGAGTGCGGGGTGTGTGGGCAGGTGACGACGGGCGAGATCTGCGCCTTCTGCAAGCTCTCCAAGCTCGTGAGGGACCGGAAAGCGTAGCCGGCCGGCCGCGCCTCGTGCCGGCGCCGACGCTAGGCGCGCGCGGTGTGCTCGGCGAGCGTGCTCTGGATGGCCCGGTGCAGCTCGCCGGGGCCCACCGGCTTGAAGAGCACGTGGTGGATGCCCAGGTGGCGGCAGCGCTCCTGGTCCTCCTCGTGGAGCCCCCATCCTGTGATGAAGATCACGGGCACGTTGCGGTCGCGGGCGCGGATGCGCTGGGCGACCTCCCAGCCCGTCATGCCCACCATGCCCAGATTGGTGAGGATCACGTCGAAGGCGCCCGGCCGGAAGGCGTCCATCGCGGCCGGGCCGCTGGCCACCGGCACCACCTCGTGGCTGCCCTCGCGCAGCATCTCGGTGAGGATGGCGAGGACCTGCGCGTCGTTGTCCACCAGGAGGATCCGGCCGCGCCGGGTGCCCATCGCTTCCGCGTCGGCGGGGGCTTCCGATGAAGGCGACACCGCCACCGGGAAGACGATGGTGAAGGTGGTGCCGCGGCCGACCTGGCTGTCCACGCGCATCTCGCCGTTGTGGCGCTTCACGATGGAATAGGAAACGGAAAGACCGAGACCGGTGCCGAATTCGCCCTTGGTGGTGAAGAAGGGGTCGAACACGCGCTTGCGCACCGCCTCCGGCATTCCGGTCCCGGTGTCGGCCACGGTGAGCACCACGGAGTCCCCGCGCTCCACGCTGGTGCGGATGCTCAGCACGCCGCCCGCCGGCATCGCGTCGATGGCATTGAGGATGAGATTGGTCACCACCTCGTTGAGCTCCGAGGGGCGTCCCATGACGGTGGGGACCGCGGGGAGGCTCAGCTCCATGCGGAGCGGCAGGCCGCTCTTGGCCGCGCGCTCTTCCCAGCGGGGCTGGGTGATCGCCACCGAGTCATTGACCACGCTGTTGAGGTCCAGCGACACGAAGGGCTCGTCGGGCCGGAGTCGCGCGAACTTCTGGATGCGCCGCACCGTCTCCGCCCCGCCGGTGGCCGCGGCCTCGATGACGTCCAGCCCCCGCCGGACCACGTCCACGTTGGCGGGATTCTTCCCCATGAGCTGCGCATAGCCGAGGATGGCCTGCAGCAGGTTGTTGAAGTCGTGCGCGATCCCCCCCGCCATCTGCCCCAGGGCGGTGAGCTTCTCCGACTGGAGCATCTGCGCCTCGAGCTCACGCTGGGCGGTGGTGTCGTGCACGATGGCGAGCACGCCCTCGAGCTGACCCTCACGGCCGGTGAGAGCGGACAGGGTCACCGCGAGGTTGAGCCCGCTCCCGTCCTCGCGCCGCGAGGCGACCTCGAATACCCGCACCGGCGCGGTCGGCGCCAGCGCGTTGCGCGCGCTCTGGTACTGGTCGCGCGGCAATAGCTCGGTGATGGGGCGGCCGATCGCGTCCCCGGCCGCCAGCGAGAAGATGCGCGCGGCGGCGGGATTCCAGCCCACGATGTTGTCGCGGCCGTCCAGCGAGATGATGCCGTCGCCCGCGGACTGGATGAGCTGCTCGAGCGAGCGCTTGGTGTCGGCCACCTGGCCATAAAGTCGCGAGTTGCGGATGGCCACCGCGAGGTAGTCCGACAGCATCTCCAGCAGCTCGCGCTCGCGGGGATCGATGGGGCGCGTGCCCGCCTGGTTGGCGACGGCGAGATAGCCCAGCGTGCTGCCGTCGTCGCGGATGGGACACACGAGAGTCGCGGGCCCCGCCGGAGTCTCCGACGGCGCCGAGCCCAGGTGGATGCGCACCTCGTCGTAGCCCAGCGCGGAGCGGAGCTGCTCGGTGATGGTGGCCACCAGCTGGGTGAGGTCGAGCTGGCCGAGGAGACCGCGCGAGATCTCCCGGAGGATGGACAGCTGGGTCACGCGCAGCGACTGCTCCGCCTGCTCCCGCCGGGCTTCCTCCTCGAGGTCGCGCGTCTTGCCGGACAGCGCGCGCATCTCCTCCACGAGTGAGGAGAGCTGGCTGCGGGTGCCGATCTCGGTCAGCCGCCGGGCCAGGGCGCGCCGCACCGTCTCCTCGAGATCCTGGCGGCTGAAGGGCTTGATCAGGTACTCGAAGGCCCCGTGGGTGAGCGCATTCTTCACCGTCTCCAGGGACGCGTAGGCCGTGATCATCACGACTTCGATGCTGGGATCGATGCCCTTGATGCGGCGAAGGAGCTCGATGCCGTCCATCTGCGGCATCTTGATGTCCATGAAGATCAGATCCGGGTGGAAGCTCTTGAGAGTGCGCAGCGCCGCCTCGCCGCTGTCGGCAGTGGCGATATCGTGGCGAGGCTTGAGGATCATGCGGAGCGACTCCCGCGGCCCCATCTCGTCGTCCACCACCAGGATGCGCGCACGGTCCGTCATGCCAGGCTCCCGGGGACGCCCGGCAACATCGCGGTGAAGGCCACCTCGGCGCGCCCCTGCTTGGCCTCCAGCCGCCCACCCTGCGCCTCGATGATGCGCTGACTCACGCAGGGTCCCACGTCGATGAGATTTTCCTGGACCACCTGGATGGGATCGAAGATCCGGTGCAGCTCGTCCGCCCGGACATCGGCGGTGCGCGACGCGACGGTGATCCGCACACGGTCCTCCTTGTCGAGACGGGAGACGGAGACGGAGAGCTTCGCGTCCTGGCCGGGCGTCTTGCGCAGGAGATACCACACCAGGTACGCGATCGCCTTCTTGAGCATGGCGCGGTCGCCCCGCACCAGGAAGCTGCGGCCCTCGTAAGAATACGTGGCGGAGACGTGCTTCTGGGTGGACTCATCGGTGAAGGTGAGGAGCCGTGCCTCCGCCCCCGCGGCGGGCACGGGCTGAGCGCCCAGCTCCAGCAGGCACTCCTCGACCGCCAGCCGCACGTCCACCACCTCGAGCTTGTAGTCGCCCTCGTTCACCAGGGCGGCCAGCTTCTCGAACATCTGCACCAGCCGCCGCACGTCGCGCCCCACCACCGCGGCGAAGTGGCTGCGGAAGCCGGCGTCGTCGTAGCGCTCTTCGAGGAGCTCCATGAAGGTGCGGATGGAGACGAGGGGGTTCTTGATCTCGTCCGCGATCCGCGCCACCACGCGGGTGAGCAGCTCGAGCTGATCCGCCTCGCGGCGCTCGCGCGCGACCTGGCGCTGGGCGGTGAGATCCTCGAAGACGAGCACCGCGCCGAGGGTGGAGGCGCCGTCGCCCATCACCGGATAGGTGGAGACCTCTAGGGGCAGGCTGCGCAGCGCGAGCTGCACCTCCTCGCGATGGATGGCGCGGCCGCGGGTGAGCGTCTCGAAGAGCAGATCGCCCAGCGGCGAGGGGAGGACCCGGAGGTCGCGGTTGAGCGCGTCCCGCGCCGCCATCCCGAGGATCTCCTCCGCCCGTCGATTCATGATCACCACGCGCTCGTCCGGCCCGATGGTGATCACGCCGTTGGACATGTGCGCGAGGATTCGCTCCGTGAACTGCTTCTGGTACTCGAGGAGATGGTGGACGCGGATGTCCCGGATGGCGGTGGCGAGGTGGCTGGCCAGGTTGTAGATGATCTCGGTCTCGCGCCGGCTGTAGGCGCCGCCGGTCACCCGCTGGCCCAGGGTGAGCACCGCCACCAGCTCGCCGTGCGACATGAGCGGCATCGCGATCGTCGCCTGGAGCACCGCCATCTCCCGCGCGATCTCGCGCGCGGTAGGGTCCGAGGCGCGCGCCTGCGCCTCCTCGATGTGGATGAGGCGCCCTTCCCCGGCGAGCCAGAGGGGCAGGCCCGCGTCGGCGGACAGCGCCACCGACTCGACCACATGCGGCGCCAGGCCCCGGAAGGCGGTGATCCGGTACTGTCGACCGACCTGGTCGGCCACCAGGATCGCGCTGCGGGTGGGACGAGCCAGCTCGGCCACCGCGTCCAGGAAGAGATCGAGCACTCGCGAAAGGTCGAACCCCGCCGAGAGGGCCTTGGCGAACTCCTTCACCATCCGCGTGAGGACGTCGGACGGCAGGTCCAGCGCGGGGCCGGGATCGGTGCCGCCGGCGCCGGCCGGCGCCTCGGGCAAGCGGCGCGAGGTGGACCGCAGGGCCGTGACTTCCTGCAGCAGCCGGAGCTTCTCTTCGGCCTGGCGCAGGACGCTCTGGAAGTGGCTGGCCGAAAAGGGGTGGAGGAGGACGAAGTCCGCCAGCTCGACCGCCGGATCATCTTCGGGCGGAGGGTCGGCAGTGAGGACACAGACCACTACCGCGGTCGGACAGATCTGGCGGGCCCGCTCGATGAAGGCGGGAACCTCCCGGATTGGCGTCGCTTCCTTGACGATCAGGTCCACGGCCGTGAACCGGAGGGTCCGCAGGGCCTCTTCATCCGAGCCGACCGCGAAGACCGCGCGGCCGTCCAGGCTGCGGCGGAGACGAGTACGCAGGGTCTCGTCTGCCGAGACCACCAGGGCCGTTCTCATGTGTGGAGTGTAGAGGGGCGCCTGTCGGGGACGGGAAACTCGATGGCAAAGGTGCAGCCGGGCCGGCCGGTGTGGTTGCGGGCGCTCAAGACCGCTCGATGCGCATCGGCGACACTGCTGCAGATGGCAAGGCCGAGCCCGGAGCCCCTGGACTTCGTCGTCACGAAGGGATTGAAGATCTTGTCGAGGAGGTCATCGGGGATGCCGCTTCCGGTGTCCGAGATCTCCACGAGCAGGGTGCTCCCGCCCGCTTCGCATAGATCCGCAACCCGCACCGTGAGCTCACCCCCGGCGGTCATGGCTTCTAAGGCATTTAAGCATAAGTTATGGAAAAGCTGTTCTAATTGAGAACAGTTACCGACGATCTCGCGAACGGGTTCAATCCCGACCCGTCGCAGTTGAACGCCTCGCGCCTCCCGTTCCGGCAGCAGCAGCTCCAATGCCGACTGGAGGGGGTCAAGGAGATCGACCAGCCCCATAGGTTGGGCCGGGGCGGAGGCGAGGGTCCGGAAGCGCGCCAGGAGCTCGTCGATGCGCGAGATCTCCCGGTCGGCCACCCGGACCAGCCTCGCGCGGAACTCGGGGTCGTCGAACCGGGTCGGCAGCAGCTGGTGAAAGGTCTTGAGGGAGACGAGCGGGTTCCGGATCTCGTGCACCATCCCCGAGGCAATGGCCTCCAGGGACGCCAGCCGCTCGGCCCGACGCTTCTCCTGCTCGAGCTCCCGGAGGCGGGAGAGGTCGCTGAACACCGCCACCGCCCCCAGCGGGACGCCGTCCGGACCGATCAGGGGCGACGTGGAACACATCAAGGGCACCATCTGCCCCGCCGCGTCGGGGAGGGTAATCTCGACCTGGCTGCTGGTCCCACCCTCGGCTGCCGCCTCGAGCAGCCGCGCCAGAGCCCCGGGCAGGTGCGCGGCCGGCTGCCCCCGCAGCTCCTCGGCCGAGATGCCGGCCAGCGATTCCGCGGCGCGATTGAAGAGCGTGATCCGGCCCTTCGCCCCGATGGCGGCGACGCCGCTCTCGATCGTGGCCAGGATGCGCTGGATGTGCTCGTTGACCTGAAGGACCTGCTGGTGAGTCTGTGCGTTGCGCACCGCGACCGCAGATTGATTCGCCAGCGTCGCGAGCAGGTCGGCATCGTCGCTGAAAAACGTGTCGCCCGATCGCTTCGGCCCCACGGCCAGAAAGCCGATGACATGGTCGTCCGCGATGAGCGGGACCAGCACTTCCGTCCCCAGGTGATCGAAATCTCCGAGCGTCGGCCCGGCGATGCCAGCCTCCGACGATGGGCCGACCTCGTCGCGGAAGAGCAGGCGCCGCTCCCGGTCGAGCGTCACGAGCAAGGGCAGCGTGCGCGCGGCATGCGGCGGGAACGCGCCGTGCCCGAGTACGTGCGCGCGCTCGAACCGGCCCTCCTCCACGTCGAGAAGGTAGATGGCCAGTCCTTCGGGCCGCAGCGTCGCCACCACGGTGCGGGCAAAGTGGCCCAGCAGCGCGGGCAGGTCGATGGTGCCGCTCAGGGCGCGGCTCGTCTCCCGGAGGGTCCGCTGGTAGTCATACGGTTCGCGATAGAGATACCGATCGAACGCGCGTTGGATCTGCTTCTTCAGCGGCGCAAAGAGCACCGCCACCAGCAGCGCGAGAACGATCTCCCGCACCGGCGCTCGATCCGAATCGTGGAAGAACGCGTTCGACGTCACGAGCAAACAGAGGAGGGCGGTGCCTGCCACCAGCACTGCGGCGAGATACACCGCGCCGCGCCGCACCTTCACCCGGATGTCCATCAAGCGGTGCCGGATGATCGCGTGGGCAATCATGCCGATCATTACGAGGGAAACATACGGGCCGAACTTCCCCAAACTCGATTCTCCAAAAAGCACTGGGATCAGGAGATTGGTCGCGGTTCCAATCGCGATTGGCACGAGGAGTGCGGCCAGGAGTTGTCCCGCGAGGAGTTTCGCTTGACCCTTTGATTCGGAATACGAACGAACAAGGAGTCTCGCCGCGATTCCAAATCCAACTACTGCGTACAAGACGTATAGCGGATGAAGCGTGCCGTAGATAAGCCGGAGAGCGCCCGTCTCACGGGAGGCGGTCACAACGACTAGTGGACTGAACGAAAGAAGGAAGAATGCGCCGGCGGGAATCGTCAGTGTATTCGATATCGAGGGAGGGGGAGGGATGACAGGTGGATGACTGGATCGCTCAACGAAGGAGAGTGTAACCAGCGGAATCAGACTTCCAGAAGCTAGCATAGCAGCGGCACACCACTCGGGATCCAGATCGCTGTGATGGCTCAAGGTCACGCAAAATGCCCAGACCGCGGCGACCAAAGCCATGAGTCCAAATGCGCGATTGGCTTTGGCGGAGGGGTTCCGGCGCAGTACGTACCAGCCAATCAAGAGGTTCAAGAGCGCCACCGCGACTAAGCCGACAGCATTGGGGAAAGATGACATCGTGAGCTGCTCCCCTGTGAATCGACCCGACAGGAACGCTTTAGAAGTGAGCTAGTAGGGAGAGCTTAGTGCGTTAGCACACTCTGTTCGGGGTACGAAGGATCATGAACAGTAGACGGGAACTCGACAATTATCGCGGTTCCATGTCGATCGCTCCGGGCCTCTGCGCGAATCGTTCCTCGATGGGCATCGACTATTCCACGACAGATGGCAAGACCAAGCCCTGAACCGCGAGGTTTGGTCGTAAAGAAGGGATTGAAGATGTTAGCGCGAATTGCTTCAGGTATTCCAGCTCCAGTGTCACAAATATCCGCAACTATCCAGGTGTTCTCTTGTCCCGTTCTCCGTGTGATCCGGACTGTCAACTCTCCATCGCGTCCCATAGCCTCGATGGCATTGATGAACAGATTGAGAAACAACTGCTTCAGTTGCGGGACGTCTGCGACGATATAGGGATGCTCGTCTTGGAAGTCGCGTACTACTGCTATGCGCGCCTGTTCTAGTTGTGCGCGAAGAAGAGCGAGGGTGTCGGAGATCGGTTCCCGAATGTCCACGGCGCCCCCTCCAGGTTGGGGAGAGGGAATCGCGAGGCCCCGAAGTCGCGCGACCAGGTCGTCAATCCTGTCGATCTCGGTGATGACGACCTTCGCAAAATCTTCTCTGAAGTCTGTTTCCTGGAATCTCTCCGGAAGCAGTTCAGCAAATGTCTTGATAGCGACAAGAGGATTCTTGATCTCGTGTGCAATGCCTGACACGAGGGTGCCGAATGCCGCGAGTCGCTCTGCCCTGCGCTTTTCACTTTCAAGGGCTTTGAGCCTTGACAAGTCGCTAAACACAACCAGTGCACCATTGATCGCTCCACGTTCGTCCCGAAGGGCCGATGTGGAGCAGACGATCGGAAGTGGCTGCCCAGAAGCGCTCGGGAGCGATGCTTCAATTTGAAGTTGAGGTTGTCCATCGGCCAGGGTTCGGCGTAGTTGAGAGGCAAGAGGAGTCGGTAATGTGTCCACAGTCAGTGATTTGAGCGTTGTTCGTGAAAGCCCTAAGAGCGATTCAGCCGTGGCATTGGCAATCGCCACTTGTCCATTGGCATCGACAGTCACGACAGCGCTGTCCATGGTTCGAAGAATGTTCTCTATGTATTCGTTGACGAGCAGTACGCGACCGTAAAGTTGGGCATTGTTGAGAGCGGTGGCGGCTTGGTTGGAGAGCGTAGTGAGCAACTCAATATCGTCAGTGAAGTAGGCGTCCCCCGAGAGTTTTGTGCCAACGACCAGTAGACCAATCAAATGCGCTTCGGAGATCATTGGGATTGCTACGTCACCGCCAAGGAGTGTCAGTTCGGCGAAGGCTCCGGCAGCGTCAGAGTCAGTGAGTGTTCGTCCTAGGTCGTCTCGTAGGAGCGGCCGGCGTGAGCGCATAAGAAATGAGGGCAATGGTGAAGTAGGTAAAAGGCGCAAAGCGTTACTTGTGAAATCACTCTCGGTCACGGCAAACGAAGCGGCCAGTGCGAGGGAATTGTCGCGTGAATCCTTGGTGAAAAGCATTACGCGATCAGGCCTAAGGGTACGATTGGTAAGTTCGCAGAGGTACTGCAGTAGTGAGTTCAGATCGAGTGTCCCATTAATGGTACGGCTGGCGTCGCGAAGTATGGACTGGTAGTTGTAAGATTCGCGATAGAGATAGCGGTCCAAGGTTCCCTGGAGGGAATTCTTGATAGGCTGAAAAGCGAGTGCGATAGCAAGCGCCACGAGAACTAGTCCCGGAAGAGATACATCCCTGGGTTGCTCCCCCATCAAACGACTTCCCACTACGATGATGACAGTAAAGATAGCTCCCGCGATAGTGGCTGCAATTAGATACACCGCGCCCTGGCGAAGGACGAGGCGAAGGTTCATTAGGCGATGACGGATGATAGAGTGCGCGATCATCGCGATCATGACCAGTCCGAACAACGGACCATACCGGCTGAATTGAGAAGTGCCTACGATGAGTGGAATCAGCAAGTTGGTAGCAGTTGCACCAATCGCAGCGGTGAGCACTCCCAAGAAGAGATATCGCACCTGGAGTCGCTGAAATCCTGAAAGGGCTCGCCGCTTCCTTAGCAGCAGGTAGAGACTGAACCCCAGACAAGAGACAAAGTAGAGGGCGAAGGGGCGATGAAGAGGGCCGTAAAGAATTCGCAGCGTACTGCCCTCAATTGTAACGCCGCGGACAATTAGAGGCGAAAACGACCCCGCAAAGAAGATACAAGCAGCGAGCCCGAAGCCGGCGAGGATGCGTGGGGGTGGCGGGGAGACTGAGGTGGGGAACACCGTGGCGAAAGCAAGAAAGGCAATGGGGATGATGGACGCCGATGCAAAGGCAAAACGTGGCCAGACATAGTCCGGGACACTCTGAAATTGCGACACAGCGAACGCGTTACTGAGAGTCCACGCAGTAACGGCAAACGAAAAGATTGCAAAGTAGCGGTTGATTTTGGCTCTTGGTTGCCGCGAGAGCACTGCGGCACCCAATCCGAGACTCGCGACTCCGGCTGCGGCAATGAGTGCGAGGTGGCCATTCATGAACTATCTGGCACTCCCAGAATCAAGGCGGAGTACGTGCCGCCAATCGCGTGAGCGTTTATCAGTGCCCGACGAACACGACATACACGGGCGATATTGGGTACGTAGTCCAGATCACAGGCAGGATCTGGTACTTCGTAGTTGATCGTAGGGGGAATGATTGAGTGCGCCAAGGTCAGACACGTAGCGGCCACCTGTAGGCTCCCCGCTGCTCCCATTGCGTGTCCGACCATTGACTTGATCGAACTGACAGGAATGCTATAGGCGGATTTACCAAAGGAACCCCGAAGTGCTTCAGTGTCTATCCGGTCGTAGTCTGGCATCGCGTTGCCATGAGCATTTATATAGTCGATCTGCTCTGGCATTAATGCCGCTTGAGCAAGGGCGGAATCTATGGACTGTTGAAGCGCGATCTGACTTGCTTCTCGGCGATTCTGAAGTCCAGCCTCGTTTCCTGTTCCAAATCCGAGAACCTCGGCATAAATGAACGCGCCACGATCAAGAGCGTGCTCTAGCTCTTCGACAACCATGACAGCTGAACCCTCTCCGAGAACAAGACCCTGTCGACGAAGATCGAATGGACGCGACGCTTTGAGCGGTGGGTCGTTAAACGTAGATATCGAGCCGAACGCACAGAGGGTAGCGAAGCAGAATTCCGATAGAGGCGCCTCAGTGCTGCCAGCAAAGACGATTGAGGCTGTCCCATCAAGGATCTTTTCGGCAGCCCACTGGATGACGTCGAGTCCGGTTGAACATGCAGAGGCAAGTGTCAATGCCTGTCCCCGGATTCCCAACTCGGTGGATACGTGGGTCGCCGCGGCGTGTGCGGCGAACTCAACCCCGCTCAGAGTAGGGATGCCGACGAGTCCATCTTTTTCCCATCCCGTTCGTGCGACATCGAATACATCTCCGGAGCCGTTCATCGCGTTTCCTATACAGGCCAGGACGCGTTGAGGCGGTTCCTTGGATAGGTCAAGTCCCGCGTCGTCGCGGGCCATCTTCGAAGCAGCTACGGCGAATTGAGAGAATCGCCCCCGTTCACGAGCTCGCCGCCAGTTCATGAAATCGGCCGGGTCGAAGTCTTTGACCTTGGCGGCCACTTTGCAGGGGTAGGGGTCGGTATTGAACTCGGTGATCCAATCCACACCGGACCGGCCCGCGACAAGGCTCTCCCAGTAGGCCTGCTTACCAATGCCGTTGGGGGCGACGACCCCGATGCCCGTGATGACCACGCGCCGTCCATTTCGCATGAGACGGTCTGCCCCCTAAACCACTGAAAGTTAAAGCGAGGTAAACGGAACCATAGCAAGAAACGGAGGGGAAACCAAGTTTCGTCCATTTTGTGCGTCGAGTACAATGAAGACCTCCATGGCTCCGACCATAACGCGCCGTCTTTTCCTGGTCTTACCTGTGGCGTCGCTCCTCCTCCCTCGACTCGGCGCGGCTGACGGGCCGATCAGGAAAACGTTTTCCTACCAGGCCGACATCGGGGTGCTCTTCGACCTCCTGACCTTCCATGTGACCGGCGTCATGACCGAGGAGATCAATTTCGCCGCCGGCCGCTATCGCGTCGTGGTGACAGGCGAGGGCCTGGGGATAACGCAGCGAACGGAAGCCAGCGGGATGATCCGGGCCGGGCGGTTTGTGCCTCTGGAGAATCTGCACGTCGGTACGGTCCGGGGCCGGGAGAGCCGTTTCCTGGTGAAGTATGACTACGCGCGCAGTACCGCCGAGTACCATTCCGTGGCCTACACCTTGATTCTTGGCCGGCGGCGTCAGGTGGACGACGTGGTCAAGCTCCCGGTGGGTCAGATGGTGGACGACCTCCCCTCCGCCATGCTGAATTTCGCCGCCAATCGTCTCGAGCAGGATGCCGACGGGTACTACCGCACGTTGATCGTGCGCCGGGCAAAGGCGGAGAATGAGGGCCCGGACGACGTCTCCCCCAGCGGCTATCACGCCGAGCTCGTGCCCCTTCGGTTCCGGGCGACGTCGGATCCTGCCACCGGACTGCTGAACGCGCACATCGACATCACGCGCTTCTCCTCGTGGGCGCGCTCGAATCAGCCCGCCCACGTCACCTTCGATCAGGCGCGCCACGTCCAGTCGGTGCGCTCCGCCTTGATGTTTGGCAGCTCCTTCACCGCCCGGGTCACCTCCAGCGCCTGACCACCTGCCATGAGCTTCGACCTCGTCTCGCTGGGAGAGGTCATGCTGCGGCTGGCGGCGCCGCCCCCGCAGCGACTCGAGCAGGCCGTCTCGCTGGACGTGCAGATCGGCGGCTCCGAGGCCAATGTCGCCGCCGCCTGCGCGCGGCTCGGCCTGCGCACCGCTTTCATCTCGGCGTTTCCGGCCGCGCACGCCTGGGCGGACCGCGCGGTGCGCGAGCTCACGGGCCACGGCGTGGACTGTGCGGGGGTCCTCCGGCCCGCGGGGGCCCGGATGGGCCTCTACTTCCTCGAGTACGGCATGGCGCCGCGCCCGGTTCGCATCCTGTACGATCGGCGCGACTCGGCGATGAGCCGGCTGCAGCCGGACGACGTGGACTGGACGTGCCTGCGGGGCGCCCGGCTCCTGCATCTGTCGGGGATCACGCCCGCTCTCGGCGAGAATCTCCGCGCGGTGATCCGGCGCGCGGTGCGCGAGGCGGCGGCGGCCGGGGTGGGGCTGTCGATGGACGTCAACTACCGGTCTCGTCTCTGGACGCCGAAGGAGGCGCGGGACTTTCTCGTCGAGGTGCTGCCCGCCGCGCGGCATCTCTTCGTGGGGGCCGACGACGCGGAGACGGTGTTCGACCTCCGGGGGGCGCCCGAGATCGTGCTGGCGGGGCTGCGGACGCTCGCCCCGCAGGCCACCATCGCGCTCACGCTCGGCGAGGAAGGCGCGGCGGTGCTCGATGCCGGCACCGTCTGGCGCCCCCGCAAGCGCTACACGGTGTCGGTGGTGGACCGCGTGGGCGCGGGGGATGCGTTCGCGGCCGGTTTCCTCTGGGCCCTCCTCACCGGGCGGGGCCCGCAGGCGGCCGTCGATGCGGCGACCGCGCTGGCCGCGCTCAAGTGCACCATCTGGGGCGACATCGCGCTGGTCGGCCGCGCCGAGCTGGAGGAGCTGATGGCCTCGGACAGCACGGAGATCCGCCGCTAGCCGCTCCTGCCGCCGTCCCTCGTGCGCGCGAGTGTTATGATTCGCACGAAG